>Ga0326728_10005015_pt1 | contig 38133 bp, 27 predicted proteins | sample MB3enrmetagenome_FD_207602 | JGI IMG/M metagenome (GOLD analysis project Ga0326728, IMG submission 207602) | Lab enriched peat soil microbial communities from McLean, Ithaca, NY, United States - MB31MN | ecosystem: Environmental > Terrestrial > Soil > Wetlands > Peat | place: USA: New York...
GGCCTGGTGTAGTAATCCGAATGATGCCGGAAGAGGGATGATTCGCCCCCGTCTGTACGTCGTAGGCCACGGCAACGTACAGGTAGTTGTTGGCCACATCCAACAAGGCTCCGTCAGTAATACCCACGTTTGCCGTCGCTGTACTCGTGAGCTGAGCGCTTTCCGCGACTGCCCCCGAACTTACCGTTATGGCATACATTCTTGCACCCGCCGTGCTCAGGCTAGCCACATAGTTGTTGGCCACATAGACGTACCCACCATAATACACGGGGCTGGTGAGTGCCGTGGTGGCACCCACTGACACGGGCCAGGGGCTCCCCGCTTCCGCTACGCTCCCGTTAAAAACCCCCGTGAATTCGTGGACGTTGCCCGCCGCGTCCCCAACCCAGAGCAAGTCGTCCGGATAGTCGTAATACGGCGACGAGGTCGTGTCGTTATCGTCATTGGCAAACTCCAGCCTGAGGAGACAGGTGTTTCCAGCGGTTTGCGTGCAGGTGTGGTAGGCAGACCCCGAGTTGGTGGCCGTAGTGGTGAGGTCCTTCGGAGTATTGAAAGCAGTCCCCTGACCGCTGGCAAATTGCAAAACGTTCAGATAGGCGTGGGTACCGTCGGTGCTGATGAAGGCAATCTGATTGCCCTGAAGATTGAACACCACCGACGTGTTGACGGTGTCATTGGTAGTGGTGTTGTAAGCCCAGGCGATCGTCGGTGTGCCGCTGTTACAACTTGAGTAGAGGTTGGTGACCGCCATCACCGTGGCCGCAGTAGACGATCCCGCCAGGCTGGTATTGAAGACCGCAATATCACTGCAACTCGGGGTGGAATTAAAACTAAACTTGGCCGGAAAATTCCCCGAGCCCACCGTCCCTCCTGCGCCGCCGCCGGCCAAGGCGGCACCACCCCAACTGAATGTTGCCATGGTATCAGTTGTGGCAAGGCCGTTGCCTCCCGTCCCAGAGGTTTTGTACGTGACCGTGACCACCGCACCATTCGAGGAGGCCGTGACGCCTGAGACATTGGTGTTGATGGCGCTGGCTAGCGCCGCCGCTTCATTATCCAGGTTGGTCGCAGAGCTACCGCTGTCCGTGCTGGTCGCGAAGTTCGTGCCCGAGGTCGTCCCGACCGTGCCGCCGTTGAGGTTGCCGTTGAAGGCACCTCCGGTCAGTCCTGAAGGAATTGTGGTCGCGACACTGATGCCGTTACCCGCCTGCCCGGTCTGAGATGCCGTGATCGTTACCACTCCGCTCGATGGATTAGTGCCTGTAATCCCCACGGAGTTGCCTGCCATCGCATTATAGATGTTGGTCGCAAGTGTCGCGGCGGATGCCGCCGCGGCTCCGGACCACCAGTTAAAGTTCCCCCCTGTGCCATCCGACGCCGCAGTAAGAATTGTAATTGTAAGCCGAGTCGTTCCGTTCGTCCCGGTGGTGAACCCAGTGCTGCCCATGATTTTGGCCTGCACGTCCACGTCGGGGCTGGTGCTGGAGTAGACGGTGACCCCGTTGCTCGGCTGGGTGGCACTGGTGCCGCACTGCCATGTACCTGTACCCGAGCCGGTGCCGTTCGCGCTGCCGTTCGTGATTGCCGAGGCCAGCTCAGAAACCATGGTGCTTGTGGTGCCATTGGTGCGGATGAAGCAGTAGCCTGAAGTTACAGTTCCACTCCAGTTGGACGTCTTGAATTGATAGTTAATTCCGGCGATGGTGACGTAGCTGTTGTTGCTCGGAGTCGCACCAAAGGCGATCTGGTCAATCTGCGCTTGTGGCGTGCTGGCCGTGAGCGTTAAGATCGAAGCACCATTCGTGATGGTTATGGTATTGCCGCTCGCCACACCGTTGGTGTTGATCGTCGTGGTCTGAGACGCGGCGGTGCCCGGGCTAGCCGTCAAGATGGTGCTACCCACCGTCACGGTCCCGGTCCCCGAGGACGCCGTGAAGGTCCCCGTCTGGGTTGCCGCGGTGCTGCCGATGTCCACGTTCCAGTCTTTGCTCAGGGTCACTTCCGTTTTTTTCCTCCGCCTGCGGTCACGGTCGGGAAAATCCGTGGGGGGACGCAACAGGGCCATGCGCGCCGCAAAATCCGGGGCGCTGGCCATCTCTTGCTGCAACGGGTTGCGCTTCATCTGCTGCATGATGTAGCGGGGGTTGTTGACGGTCCTATACCACTGCTCAAACCGGCCTTCCGCCAGCGCCTCGGCGGCGGTGCCGGGGTTGCTAAATACCACGTGATGATGAGTCCAGTCCTCCACGATCCCCACGATGGGGCCCGGGGTCGGTATCGCGGAAATCAGAACATTCAGGCCCGCGAGCAGGCCAAGGGCCAGCCCCAACATCCCCACGGCGATAGTCAGCTTGAAAAACCGCCCGTGCTTGCAACTCATAGCCCCACTCCTCCCCTTTTCCCTGGCGAGATAAATCCCGGCGTGCTTATCCTTTCCCGCGCTTCCTTCTTAGGCTATATCCCTGGCAGTTGATTGCAATACCCTGTGGCACCCACGCGCGGGGGGACGGCCGGCAAAATCGCGTCCTGCAAGTATTTCCTTCTCTTACCGTTACCACACCTCTTCGCTTCCGAATTCCATGTCTACACTAACCTGACTAGCCCCCCGGCGGGTAGAGTACCGAAGTACCGGGAGGGCGTTACCATCGGCCCCTCCCTCCCCTGACGAGCGTACCAGCGTGGCGCGGGCAGCCGGCCCCCAGGAATCAGGATCCGCCCGCGTACCGTCATGGCCGGAACGGCCCTCCCACCCGAAACGGCCCGGGGCAGCCTGACCATAGCCCTTGTATCTTCCCCCATTTTCTTTGTTTTGTGAATAACCAGAAGAGGTATTAACTTAGTTATCAAAAGGGTAACTTAGATTATTCTAATCTGGAACTTCCACGCAAGCGCTCTCACCACAGGGCGGAGCGGAATTAAAACCCAACCTGGGCGGAGAGTTCCCTGCTCCATGGCGGCGGCTGGGCCGTGAAGAACGCTCCCGCCTTTTCAATTCAGCCCGGACTGCGTAGCTTTGACCATGGTGGCTGCGGTCTTGGTGGCGTAGTAAATGCTCGCGGCTTCGGTAAGGCTGCTGTCGTTATCCACGATGATGCCGCTGGTGCCTCCCGCCGCGGCCAGGGCGATGGTGCCGGCATTGACGGTGGGAAAGCCATCGGTGATGTCCAGACTCATAACGCAACCGGCGTTTCCCCCCTCGCCGGCGGCAATGCAATAGTTGGTGACCCCTACGAAGAGATAGTCCTTCCCCAGCGAGGCGTTATAAAACTCCGTAACTGCCGAAGAGTCCGCCGTGCCGGTGGTCAGCGCCGCCGTGGTAGCGTTGGCGCTGCCATTCAGCACGCCACTGGCGTTGAACCCCACACTGTAGAGCGTGGGAAGCGCCCCGCTGCCCGTTCCGGCCACGTACATTAGAGGTGTCCCCGTTCCGGTGTACCAGGCGTTGTTGAAGTCCGGGGAGTACGGCGCTGTGTAAACGGTGTTCGCCACCCCTACGGGTACGGAGACGCTGCTGGCCATACTCGTGGGAACTTGCACCACGATGGCGTTGGTCCCATTGGAGTTGAAGGTGGCGTAGACCATCTGATTGCTGCTATCGATGAGTACGGGATACTGGGAGGTGGTGCCGGGCGCCAGGACGGCGCCATAAACCACCGCGGACGGCGACGCGCCATTGTCCGTCACATAATCAATGCGGCCGCCGGCATCCGTAAAAAAGACCTTGTTCGATATCCAATCGTATACGGGGGTTGACGGCGCGGCATTGATGGCGGCGCTCCAGATGATCGTGGGGGTCGCACTACCGTTGAAGACGTTGCCGATCTTATAGAGGTAGCCGGACCCGCCGTTGAGCGTACTAAAGGTGGTGGCCTAAGCGACGCCGGCGGCATAATTGACGAAAACGGAATTGGTGGAGCTCTGGTTGGTGGTGCCGCCGTCCGGCGAAAGCAGCACGCTCTTGTCCACGGCGTTGCTCCCCCCCGTGCCGGGCACGACGGCCGCCGTCGCGCTGCTCCCTTCATTCGCCGTGGTGCCAATGGTCAGAACGTGGAAGTAGGAGATGCCCGTGGTGAGATTCTCAATGTAGGCAAGTTGCCTCCCATTCAGGGAGATGGCGACGGCCGCCGGCACCTGTCCGCTGCCGGAGGCGTAAGCGAACTTCGTCGTCGGCCCGTTGGTGGGGCAGTCAGGGGTCAGGCCGGGCGGCGGAGTGCCCTGGTAGCTATAGAGGTTGTTCACTCCCAGGATGTTGGCTTGGCCGCCCGACGCGGGGACCGCGGGGATTCCGATCACCACATAGTCGTTGGTGCAACTGGGAGCGGCGGTCACATCAAACACGTATTTGGCAGGGGCGGTCTGGCCACCGCCCGGAGCTACGGTCCCGGTCAACGATTCTCCCGTGGTCGCGGTATTGTTGTAGCCATTATTCAGATAAAATTGATAACTGTCGGGACCGTTGCTGAAGATGTTGAGCTCATAACCGTTACCGGTGAAGAGAAGTCCATTGTTATCGATCCAGGGGTTTTCGGAGGGAAAGATAATATTATCGTACCAGAAGTACCCGGTAGGGCTAGTGGATTGGCTGGGCCCGCCGGGGTACAGCAAGTATTGGCCAATGTCCAAGCCGCTGTCATTGCCGCCCGTCACCGTCAGGGTGCCGGCGGTGGCGAGGAATTCACCATCGCCAATGTCGGTGACCACCAGACTGCCGTATCCGGTGTCGGGACCAATGATGAAGGAAAAGTTGAACAGCGGCTCAAAACCTGAGGTCAAAGGGGACGACGACAGGGACACGTTCCAGTCCCGGTCCCGGGCCTTGTCATCATCGCGCGACCCGCGATGGTGCTCCGGCCACCACGTCTCCGAATGGCGGAGATACCAGTTCTGCTGCCAGCGGGGATCTTTTTGGTTTCTCGCCGTCACCGCGGCGTCCTTCGATTCCGGGTAGAGGATATGATGGTGCGTCCAATCGGAAACGACTCCCACCGGAACGTGCGAGGCGGCCGGCTGCCCGGCCATCAAAATCGAAGCCATCATCACCATGGCGAAAACCACCGCAGCGATGGACAGCTTGTAAAATACCTGCCTTTTGGCGATCATGGACTGTTCCTTCAATTTTCCCACAGCGAGAAGACCTTCAGGCGTTCCTGGGCATTCACACGCTTCATCTCTAGCCTATAATTTTGGCGGTGGGTTGCAATATCCTGTGGCACCCACGCGTGGGTGGACGGCCGGCAATATCGCGTCTCGCAAGAATTACTTTCTCTTACCGTGCAAAGACCTCTTCACCTCGGAAATCCATGCTTACACTAACCCGGATAGCCACCCGGCGGGAAGAGTACCGAAGTACGGGTAGGGCCTTATTTTCGGGCTCTTCACAGTATGGCCGTATTCTGCTTGTATCTTCCTCCATTTTCCTCGCTTTGTGAATAACCAGAGGAGGTATTGTCTGATTTCTCAATGGGGACAGCCGAAGTATTCTAATCTGGAACGATCGCGAAACGGGGGAGGAGCTTAGCTGAGATTCTGGCGAAGGAAGGTCCCCCCGGTCAGCAGGGCGCGCAGGCCCAGAAGCAGGAAGCGGGGTTGGTGCAGGCCGATACGGAACAGCAGGCTGCCGGGCTCGTCGCGCGTGTGCGCTTCCAAGTCCTGGCGGGCGCGGGTATTCAGGAGATCCACCAGGTGCGAGTAGTGCGACTGGGTAAAGCCGTGAATGAGCTTGCGAATCAGCAGGTGGGTATTCAACTCCAGGCGCAGGGCGCGCAGCTTGCCGCTGGAACCGCCATTCAGGATGGCCTCCGTCACCCCCAAAGCACCGCGGAAACCCGTAACAATTCCCCCCAGCGTGGTGACCTTCACATGGCCGGCCGCGTCCCCCACCAGATAAACATCCCCGCCCGCCAATTGGCGGCGCACGGGTACCCACCCGGCATAGATGGGGATCCTGGCCCCCTGGAATCCCTGCGGCGGGAGGTGATGCCTTTCGAGGAATCGTTCCAGAACCGGGCGCGTCTGCGCTCCGTCTTCGCCGATGAGACCCACCACTCCCTGCGTGGGCGAGTGCGGAATGAGCCAATAGAAGTAGGGAGTGTCCTCCGGGATGAACCAGACGCGTACCACGTCCGGCGTCATTCCCTCGGGCAGATCCACGATGGCCTGAAGCAGTGGAACGGTGCGCGGTTTGGGCCACCCCGCGGCCTGAGCTACCCGGCTGGCGGCCCCGTCCGCTCCCACGACGGTGCGAAACTGGGCGTCCTCGGTGCACCCGCCCTGGGTGCGCTCCATGGTCAACGTCAAAGCGTGATTCTGGGCCTGGAGAGCCACCAGTTTTTGGCCGAACCGCACGCGTGCTCCCGCCGCTTGCGCCGCGCCCGCCAGTTCGTTAATCAGCGTGCTGCGCTCGATGACCAGATCGGGCCGGCGCAGCGAGATTCTGGCCACCCGCCCATCCGTGAATAATTCGAAGCGGCGAATCTCGTTGACCACCGCCTTTTCGCCCAGCCCCCCCAGGATTTCGCGCATTCGATCCGTGACAATCAGCGTGCGCGGGGCCGCGTCAAGGCGGTCCTGCCCTTCAAATACCTGCGCTTCGCAGCCGGCGCGGGCAAGCCTGTAGGCGGTAAAGAGGCCGGCCGCCGATCCTCCGACAATCGCGATTTGTTGGGGGGTATCTTGACGCCTAACCAAGCATCCTCTTGTGCTGAAAACCGCCGCCGTGTGGGCGGTCAATTTGAATTAAAGCTCCCCTTGCAATTCCCCGGCCCGAGGGCCTTGGCTTGCAAGGTAAGGCGTTACAGTATAACCCAATTTCCGGCGGCCAATGTGAGATACCTCAAAGCGAGGATTTCACCACAGATTCCCATGAGTCTTCGGCTCGCCACTGCACATGAAAATGTGCGAAGCACCTTGGACTGCGGCGGCTCGACGCCGCCTTGGTCATCGTCCTCGAGGTTATTTCAAGGCGGCGTTGAGCCGCCGCAGTCCAAGGTACCTTTGGCACATCCATTTTCATGAAGGAACGATCCCGGGCTTATTCTGCCGCTCATACGGGAACTTCTCCAGCAGGATGACCGCCAGCAGCGCGAGGGCCGCCACTACGACGGCCAAGGCCAGGGCGAGTTTGACGGATAACCCGCACACCAGCATGGCGAAGAGGCCGGAAACGGCCCCGACCGCGTAAAGCACCAGGACGGCGCCGCGCTGCCCCAGGCCCACATTCGCCAAACGATGGGCGGTGTGGTCCTTCCCCGGGGAGGCGAACGGCAGCAGTCCGCGACGTGAGCGCGAAACGCAAATCAACGTGGTGTCGAAAATCGGGACGATCAGGAGCAGCACCGGAATCATCCAACTCGAAGCCTCCGGGACATCCTGCAAGCGCAGCTTGAGCCCCAGGGTGGCCACCATGAAGCCCAGAAACATGGCGCCGCCGTCTCCCATAAAAATCTTGGCAGGGTTGAAATTCCACATCAGAAATCCCAGCGAGCCACCGAGCAGGGCGGTGCCCAGGGTGGCCACCAAAACCTGGCCCTCGCGAATCGCCAGGATCGTAAAAAACAGCGCGGCAATGGCCGTGACGCCGCTGGCAAGACCGTCCATGTGATCGAAAATGTTGTAGGCGGCGGTGATTCCCACCACCCAGAACAGCGTGAGCCCGATGTCAAGCGTGGAGCCGACGGGGCCGGGAAAAAAGGCCGAGGCCACGTGCGTCCTCACCCCCAGCGCCACCAGGGTCAGCGCCGCCAGGGGCATGGCAACAAATAATTTGATCTGATGATGGAGCAGGTGGCGGTCGTCCAATATACCAACCACGAGGAGCAACGTTGAGGCGGCGAGAATACCGACAATTTGTCCACGGGCGCGCGTCTCGGCAAAGCCGACAATGGCGGATACCGTCCCACAGTAGATGGCCACCCCGCCCAGCAACGGAATCGGAGTGCGATGAATTTTGCGCGCGTTGGGTATGTCCACCATTCCCCAGCTCAACGCAATTCGACGAATGGGGACCGTCAAGCCCCAGGAGGCCGCAAAAGCTACGGCGAATGTCAAAACTCCGCCCAGCATCGGCCCTCCGTAATTTCGACTTTCATATCAGAACACCCTGAGCCTTCCTCAAACCACGCCCTCAATGACCTGCCGAAAGTGCTGAAGTTCCTTGTCGCGCGCGAAATCCCCCGCAGCCTGAAGCGCTCGCTCCGCCATTTGCGCCAGACGCGGTCGATCGTGCGCCAGCTCCTGGACCACGGCGGCGACGGCGTCTGCATCGTCCGGGTCGACCACCACCCCGCAGCCCGTGCGACGCACCACGCGCGCCGCGTCGCTTTCCTCGGGGGCCAAGACCAATATCGGCCGCCCCGCCGCCAAAATTGAATAAAGTTTGCTGGGAACAACCACTCCTTCGAGCCCGCGCTTGATGGTCACCAAATGCAAGTCACCAGCGGCCAGTACGTAGGGCACTTGGTCCGCAGGGCGGAAAGGCATGAACCTGATTTTGTCCACGATCTTGGCCGCGGCTTCCACCTGGGAACGCAGCGCCCCTTCACCGACAAAAACAAAACCCACCGCTTCGTGATCGAGCAATTCGGCTGCCTTAACGACCGTTTCCCAAGCTCCATAAAATCCCAAGTTGCCGGCGTGGAGAACCACAAAAGGAAAGCCGCAGCGAATCTCTTGAATAACCGGATGCTCAGGCGCAGTCACCGGCGGGGCAATTTGCGCACCATCCCGAACCACGACCACACGCGCAGGATCAATGCCCTTGGCGATGATGCGCTCGCGCGTGTCTTCCCCCAAAACGATCACGCGGCTGGCTCGCCGCAACGCCCACCGGTGCAGGCGCTCCCAGATTCTCACCCACCACGCAGGGCGCACGATTTTGCCCACCAGCGCCATCTCCGGGTAAAGGTCGCGAATGTTGTAGACGAAGGGCTTCCGTTTGAGCCACGCCACGAATGCTCCCACGATGCCCTGAAAAGGGGGATCGGTCATGGCCATGACCAGATCGCTGCGCACTACGAGGGCCCGCGGAATCGCCAGAGTCACATAGGTAAGATAATTGATCACGCGCTGCCGCATGCGAAAGCGCGGGAAGGTGGTGGAACCCACGCGCTCCACTGCGGCGGAGCCCCGGCGCTCGCGTCGGAGAAAGTAAAACGGGTGCCGCTCCGACGGATCGTAGGAGGGGCGCCCGCAGAGCACGGTGACGGAGTGGCACTCTGCCAACGCATCCACCACGGCCGCCGCCATAATTGCCGTCGCGGCGGTGTCCGGGGGGAAATACTCATTCATCAGAAGAATGCGCATCGGTGGTCAGGGCCGCATGCCGCCGCTAGGGGGCGGAAGCTGCCGGCGGTTTTTCAATCAGAAAATTGCCGAGCGCCAGGACATCCATACGCGTGCGGAGGAAGCAGTCAATGGCCTCCTGTGGGGTTAGGACAATGGGCTCGCTCTCGTTAAAGGAAGTATTCAGAAGCACCGGCACACCGGTCAGCTTTTCGAATTCCTTGATCAGCACCCAGTAGCGAGGATTGGTTTGGCGGCTCACCGTCTGGAGGCGCGCGGTTCCATCCACGTGCGTCGGCGCGGGAATCCTGGCCCGCATTTCCGGGCGCACCGCATACGCCAGGTTCATAAAGGGCGAGGGATGGGAGCGTTCGAAAAACTGCCCGGTGGCTTCTTCCAGAATTGAAGGAGCGAATGGCCGAAAGGGTTCGCGGTGTTTGATTCTCTGGTTGAGGATGTCTTTCATCTCCGCGCGGCGCGGGTCCACGAGGATGCTCCGATTGCCCAAGGCGCGGGGACCCCACTCCTGCCTTCCCTGATACCATCCCACAATTTTGCCGTCGGCGAGGTGTTGGGCGGTAAGGCGCGCCAGTTCCTCGTCAGCAAGCCTCGTCACGGGAAAACCCCAATCGCGGACCGGGCTTTTTTCCAGAGCCTGCGCCATGGCCTCGGGCGCAAACTCGGGTCCCCAGTACGCATGGTCCATGACGAAGGCGCGCGGGTGCCCGAGGATTTGGTGATAGACGTAATAGGCGGCGCCCACGGACAGGCCTGCGTCACCCGCGGCAGGTTGCACGTAGACTTCTTGAAACGGCGTCTGGTCAAAAATCTTTCCATTGGCAACGCAGTTGAAGGCCACGCCCCCCGCCAGGCAGATTTTGTTCTGGTGAGTGGTTTCGTCAAGATGGTTGAGCAAGCGAAAATACGCCTCTTCCAGCACCGTTTGCATCGAGGCGGCAATATCCTGGTGTTTCTTGCCGACCGGCTCGTCGGCGCTTCGAGTTTTTCCCAGCCGCTCTTCGAGGTAGGGTGAAAAAAGCCGCCCCAGGACAGGAGTTTTGCCGTTCTCCTGCCAAGTCATTTCCGGCCCCGTCTTGTGGTGGCAGAAGTAATGAAGGTCGAGGGCAAACCCCTTGCCGTTGCCGGGGGTCACGACGCGACGGAGCTCTTCCACGTGGCTGGGTTCGCCGTAAGCAGCCAGTCCCATAACTTTGTATTCATCGCCGAATTTCCAGAAGCCCAGGTACTGGCTGAGGGCGGTGTAATAGAGCCCGAGCGAGTGGGGAAACGCCACGGACCCGTGAACGTTAAGATGGTTCCCTTCCCCCGTCGCCCACATGGTGCTGGCGAAATCGCCGAGTCCGTCGGTGGAGAGCACGGCGGCGCGGTCAAAGGGCGAAACAAAAAAGGCGCTGGCCAGGTGCGCCACGTGGTGCTCAATGCGATGGAACTTTGACTTGATCGTCTGTGGATCGACGTCGCACGCCGCGGCCAGGTCCTCGTGAATGCCCCGGAAGTGCTTAAGAGCCCGATAACGGTCCAGCGTGAAGCGCGGCATTTGCACCGCATAAAAAAGCTTGGTGGCAATTCGCGCCCAGGGGTTGCGGGGAATGGCCACGTGATCGATGTCGGCGAGGGTCAGGCCGCCTTCCGCCAGGCAATGCTGGACGGCCCGCACCGGGAACCCCGCCGCGTACTTCACCCGGTTGAAGCGTTCTTCCTCGACGGCTGTCACCAGCCGCCCATCGCACACGAGCGCCGCGGAGGCATTGGCATGATAAGCGTTGATGCCGAGAATGTTCATGTGCGAATCAGATTACCAGGTGGCGTTCCGCCCACCGATTCAAAACAAACAGGCTCCAGACACGCGACCAGCTCGTTTGCCCCGCCAGAAAATCTGTCCACACTTTCCCGGCGTGTTGGGCGTTCAGGCACTCCTGGAGCGGCAGTGCAATATGCTGGAACTCTGCAGCCACCTCTTCCCGGAGCGCGCCCCGGAGCCAATGTTCCCAAGGAAGCGTAAAGGTCCGCTTGGGCTGCGCCATGACTTCCGCAGGCAACAGGTCGGCCACGGCGTCAACCAACAGAGATTTGGTTTGGCTGGCGTTCCGTTTGATCGATCCCGGCAGCCGGGCCACGAACTCCACGAGGGCATGGTTAAGAAACGGCACGCGCACCTCAAGGGAGTGCGCCATGCTCATGGCATCGGTGTCGCGGAGCAAGGTGTCAACCATATAGGATCGGGATTCGAGGCAGGACACGGCGGTGAAATCATCAAGCTGTCTCGATCCCTGCGCCGTTAGCTCCAGCCAATCCCGCCAGGGCTCCGGCGAATCATAGCCATTGCCTTTCAACAACCGCAGGACCTGCGCCGGCGTAAAGAGGAGGCGCGTGTAGAAATAAGGGTGGGGAAGAAAATTAGGGTCGCGCCATAAAGCCGCCATCTTGCGGCGAGCGTCTTTTCTCTGCAAACGCCCCAAAATTCCTTCCGCCGCCGAGGCGAGGGTGGAGCGAAAACCACTGGGAACGTTCTGCGCCAGGGAGGCCACGGACTGCGCTTCCGGAGTCGTGCGGAAGGTGCTGTACCCTCCGAAGACCTCGTCGCCACCCAGACCGGAAAGGGCCACTTTCAGGCCCGCCTGCCGTGCCGCCCAGGAAACGAAGTAGGAGTTGATTCCATCCATACTGGGCTGGTCGAGAGCGCCCACCGCATCGCTGAGCCGCGCCAGCATGTCGTCGCCGCTCAGGGCGAGTTCCTGGTGGTTCGTTCCGAAATGCTGCGCCGTGCGGCGAGCCACATCCGCCTCACTAAACTCCTGCTCCGGGAATACCACGGTCACGGTGTTGAGCGCGGCTTTCTTCTGGGTCGCGAGGGCCACGAGGGCGGTGGAATCGATGCCGCTGCTCAAGAACACTCCCACGGGCACATCGGCGGTCAAGTGGGACGCAACGGTTTCTTCCAGTAGCGAACGCAGGAACGTCGTGGCGGAGCATCGTTCCTGTTTCTTGGTTTTGAGCGACGGGCACGCCGCGGCGGCGAAATCCCAATAAGGCTCCGGGTGCACACACGTGTGCCGCCCCGAGGCCGACAGGATGATGCGGTGCCCCGGCGGCAAGGAATAGATGCCCTCCACCAACGCCATGGGCTCCACGACCGAACCGAACAGAAGGTAGCTACGCAGGGCGGCCGGAGAAAGGCGCGGTTCAACCTGACCGGAAGCCAGGAGAGAGCGCACTTCCGAGGAAAAAATCAAGTTGCCATCAACGAGGGTGTAGTAGAGCGGCTTGATGCCCAGGCGATCGCGCGCCAGCAGGACCCGGGGATTGCCCCGCCGGGTGGACTTCGACGTCTCGGCGAGCGCAAACGCGAACATCCCCTCGAAGTGGTCCACGCAATCCTCTCCCCACTCCTCATACGCGTAGACGATCACCTCCGTGTCGCTTCCCGTTCGGAAGGCGTGGCCACGGCTCTCCAGCGTGTGCCGGAGCTCCTGGAAGTTATAGATTTCCCCGTTAAACACCACGACCACGGTTCGGTCCTGATTAAACACGGGTTGATGTCCGCTCTTAAGGTCGATGATGCTGAGGCGGCGCATGCCCAGGGTGACCGATTCGTCGACGAACATTCCTTCGTCGTCCGGCCCGCGATGACACATCTGTCCCATCATCCGCCGCACGACACCTTGCGTCGGCTCAGGATCCGTGCTGCCTATTACTCCGCAGATTCCACACATAAGTTTTTATGCCCATCCATGCAACAGGGCGCGGCCGGCCCGCAGCAGTTGGCGGCTAAGCCCGAGCGTGTTAATGCCCAGCTTTTTGCGCCCATAGTAGCCCACCAACCAATTCAGGAGGTTGCCCAGGAAAAATAGTGGTATGGAGATGATGATCGGCCAGAGCGAGGGGTTCTCCAGGAGGTAAGCCCAGTTAACGGCGCCCTCCCACCCTGGAAAGTAACGGGTCAGGATTCCCCGCAGGAAATTGCCGAGAGGAATTCGCTGCAGGTGAATGTGATGAGTGTGCGCAAACGTATACTCGGGATTGTAGCCCGGCATTCCGCGGATGGCGTCTTGAAACACCGCGGGATCGCGCAGCTCCTCCTTACTCAGGGCGCGTCCCACATGATCCCTGAAAACGCGTCCTTGCTGCGGATCCACCGCCACCCAACGGTGATCCCACTGCACCTCCGCGACGACGTGCATCACGTTGCCGGATTCGGCGATCAGCAGCAGACGCCGCGTCTTCAGACCCGCTGCGTCGGCCAGATTAATGAAGGCATTGCTTGCCGACCCACAGACCTTCAGCAATTGTTTGTTCTGGACGATGGTCACCGGGTCGCGGAGCTGTCCGGCTCCCTCCACGGAGGTATCTAGGCGCTTCGGCTCCTCGCGGAACCACCGCAGCAGAGCCTCCGTCTTCATCTCCGCCGAGGCATCCAAAGGAATGATGGCGTCGGAAAACCCCCTCAAATACCTTCGCGTGGCATAATTCCAGGCCAGCCCGTAGACGAATAAGCCAAAGGCGAAAACCACCAAGGCCCCGGTGGCATAGCGGGCCAGGTTAAACCCACGATGAGAGACGGCAGGTGGTTTCAGTTCGCGCGTTTGATGGGAGGGAGGATTACCGGTCATCATTCGTGTTCCACGCCGTAATGCTTGATCGTAGGGGAGGAGCTTGCCCTACCCTCATTGTTCGGTCGTGCGAGGCACCTTGGACTGCGGCGGGGGGCCGCCCCCCAGAAAAAAAACACGCAGTCCAAGGTGCTTCGCACATTTGCAGGGGCGAGTTGAAGGCTCATGCGAATCTCATGAAATCGTCCCTGGTCCTTTTATAAGAATCGAGCATTCCCCGCACCAGCCCCTCCCAGGAAATCTCCTCCGCCACTTGCGGACACCCGGCTTTTAAGCGCTGGTAAAGGGTTGGGTTGGTCAACAACTCTCGCAGCGTCCGGGCCACGGCTGGCGCGTCGTATGAAGTCACCAGCCCCGCCCGCTGATCCACCAGGGGGGCAATTCCGCAGCGATCCGAAACGACCACGGGAGTGCCACAGGCAATAGCTTCCGCCGCCGTATTGCCGAAGTTCTCATAGCGCGAGGGCAGCGCAAAGACCGTGGCATCCACGAACGCCTCTTTCTGCGCATCCCCATAAAGCGGACCTGGGAACAGAACTCGTTGGTCGAGCCCCACCGTTCTAACCTTGTCGCGCAGAAAGGACAGATACCCGCTCTCGCCTTCCGGCCCGGCGATGACGAGCTTGATCTGGTCAATGCCGATTTGCGGCAACGCTTCAATCAAAATATCGGCGCCTTTGCGTGGGATCAGCCGACCTAGAAAATGGATAAAGGGCAAATCCCCGGGAATCCCCGACTTTCTCCGAAAGGCCCCGAAACGGGGAAGCGTTCTAAACTCTTCCCTATCAATACCATTGAAGCGAAGCAGGACCTTTTCGGCAGGCACTCCCGCGGCGCGTAAGTCCTTTATTTCCAGGTCCGAGGTTGCAACCCACTTGCTTGCCTGCGACAAATAGTCCCTTCCCAGCCCTCTCCAGATCTTCTTGAGCAGAAATCCGCGGTCGATGGATCGCGTCATGCCGAGCGGCTCCACAAAATAAGGCACCCCGAATCTTCGGCAATAATGTCCCACTACTGGGCCCAAAGTGTCGTAAAGACCGTAGATGTGGACGATGTCAAACTCTCTGAGACGTCCTCGACAGAATCCCACCACCCCGGGGTTCACCGTCAAATTTCGATATTGGCCGCGGGTTCGGAAATAGATCACCTCCACCCCATTCTGCTCAGTCCGCCAGCCCAGCGGGTCGGGGACCACTCCAGCCGCCGCAATCTCCTTCGGCCCGAATCCCAAGTCGGCGGTCAGGACCGTAACCTGATTGCCTTGACGCGCCAGCTCTCGCGTAATAGCTCGAACCTTGGTGGCGGGGCCGCCTTTGTCCAAAAAAGGGTAATATGACTGGGTCACCTTCAGAATCTTCATAACGTCGGTCAAGGCGCGGAAGCCAATTCCAGAACCACCACGTGCACGGGCACTTTCTCCCCATAGATGCGGAAGTTTGTATAGGTCGAGGCCTCTTCCGAAAACCTGGGGACCAACTTTCCCTCATCTTCGAGGGCCTGAAACGCCGGAGCAAAAGGCTTGGGGTAGCCCGGCGACTTTACGACCCATCGGACGTTTTGCTGACGCAAGAATTGCAGCAACGCCTGTGGACCAGTCAGCCGGTCCGGATCCATCAACCACGAAATTTGGGGGTCCCCAATCAAAAACGGGATGCGCAGATAGTAGACGTGTTGAAAGAAGACCATGGCCTCGCCCGGCTGTCCTTCCAATGAGCGGTTTAGGAAGGAAACCAGGCTGTAATCGGACGCCATACGCTCCAGAAATGCCTCACGCTTCTCCAGTCCGACAACCACGGGCAGGAAATCCCGAGCGTAAAGGGTCTCCGAACCAAGCCCCAGGAGAAGCGTCAGCACGATGGTTCCCGCACACCCCACTTGGACCACGCGCCAGCCTCTCCGAAATGCCTCAGCCACTCCTGCAAAGACCAGAGCAAGGGCGAGGGGGAAAACGGGAAGCAGGAATCGAGCCCCTTGCGAGGTAAGGTCAACCAATAAGAAAAATACAACCCAGACAAATGCTGCGGCAAAGGCCAATCCCCCTCGGCGGAAGGCAAACAGGATGAGTGGGGCACAGGCTAGCACGATGGGGCCGAAATAATGGCCGACGCCATAGGCCTCGCCTTTGAGTGAAAGCAAAAAGGGAAACGCCAAAAGCCCGGAAATGCTGCGGTCGAACCCGCCCGGATGCGTGGCTCCATGAATGGCGGCGAGTGCATATTGATTGATTTGCCCGGGCCTGAGCCAGCGACTAAGAAATGGAAAAAAGGGATCGCCCGTCCACCGGGCATTGCGGACAAGCAGAAGAATCCCCATGGGCAGCGACCAAAGCCCACAGACCACAGCACGATAGGGAGAACGCGTTGCCAAAAGACAATAAGTCGCAATCCCCGCGGGAATGGCCCATCCTGTAAGTTTGACCCCGGCAGCCGCTCCGGCAAACAATCCCGCCAACACCAGCCACCGGTTTTCCGCAAGGTGCACGCCGTTGTTAACGGCCATGACTGCGAGGGTGGTATAGAACGCCATCCAGATGTCGGGAGATCCTGACGTCCCCATCTGCCAGAACACCATGGGGGTTAGGAGAAAGACGAGGGTGGCGAGACCCGCCCAATGGTTCGAGGTCAGTTGGCGTGTCAGCGCAAAAAGGGCGCCGGCTGCCAGGAGCCCTCCGACAAGAATCAATCCCATGGAAATCCGGTCACTTCCCAGCGCCATGCCCAGCGCAATCAGGGCATGCCCCTGGCCAACCCAAAAGCTGTTGATCAACCAGAAAATCGGCCCAGATCCTCTGGTCAGACCGAGCATCGGCGCCGTAAAGTGATAAACCAGCGCGTCCGAGCCCGTCAGCGGCGCCATGGCCAACAACGAGTCCAAACCCACACAGCCGGCAATCGCCGCGGCTAAAAGCCATGCCGCGCGAGAATGGCTGATTCGCCCGGCGATGCCCGGGATCAATGCGATCAAGGCAAACAACCGGCGCCATCCTTCTTTCCCAGCGCCAAGCCCGGCAGCCGCCAACAAGGTGAGTGCTGTGCCTTGGCGCAACCACCCCACCGTTCCCAATGCAAAGGCCAGCGCTCCCAGAATCGCGAACGAGAGGCCCGCCGCGTAAAGCACCTCTTCCAGCGCCCCCGACGGGGACACTCGAAACCCCGCCAGCAGACGCAGGCCCAGGGCTATCTCCAATGTGGCCATGACCACGACCACGCCTAAGTAGAAAAATACCGCGATCAGTGCCATCGAATCAGCAGGTGGGCGAAACGTATGACCAAAAGGTTTTTGAATTGGTAGAAATACAGAAGGTTAACTAAAATTGCTAAGAATACAAACGATGCTTGCAGGAGGGCCTTTGCGGTTGCGCGCCACGACAACGAAAGTGCGGCAAGGCGTTATCCTAAGAGTGAGTGCGGATGTGTGGATAGCAGACACAACTGCATGCCCTAGTTACTACCATTGTTCCAACGCCTTCGCAATCGGGGTACCTGGGATGGCCATGATCCAAAGGTTGTAATCCGGTTGAAACGGCATGGTTTTCACCATCCGCATTCCGTGCGCTAGAGAAGCTAGATACATTGGCTCGTCAAAAAACCAGCACGGCTCAAAGTCTGCAGTTTTGCGGGAAGTTAGCACGATGACATCGGGATTCTGCGACAGCACGTACTGCGGATCAACATTGCCAGAGAGAGCGAAATGCGGCTCGTTAAGTGCGAGCAGATCGACGATTCTCCATCCAGAATAGTATCCTACGGCGCCAATGTCTCCCATCGCTAAAACTGGCGTGTGATCGGTTGGCCGAATCGAGCGCAGGCGCTTTCCAAGGGGAATTAGGGCAGATCCTACTTCCTTGCCATAGCGCGTCTGCTGTGTTGCAATTTCGCGAGTCCGGAACAGAAACGTCAGTGGAGTTAGACAGATTGCCAGTAAGAGAAGTGCAGGGGTAACGGGTTCTGCTTCCCCTAGGGCCGCCCGACACCGGACCCAGTCTCTCGCGTTGGCAATGCCGAGGGCCGCAATTACGAAGACCAGGGGAATCGTCGGGAAGTTAAACCGCCATTCGTAATTCATGAGGTGATAAGGGAAAAGGAAGAAAACCAACAGTGATGCAACGGAGAGAATTGCAGGAATCAATTCCCTTCTTGCGCGCACGAGGCCGAGCAGCACTAGCGCTCCGACCCCAATCGCAATGTACCCCACAAACAGAATCTGAAATCGCACTCCGCGAAAGAGCCCTGATACGACCTTGACGTAAAACGGTAACGGGAATAGTCTGCTGTAATAGAAAAGACGCCAAGAAAAATAAATTGCGCCAGGAGCAACGTAAACCAATCCAATAGCCTTCATCAGTCGTTCCTTGTCTTCCTTTTCGAGCACCCAGAACATCGCGCCCAACCCCACGATTACGGCCAAGTTACCTTCAGGCCTGGTTAGTCCCACGAGCAGTCCCAATAAAGGAGTTACAAACGCCCGGCCCTTAGACGGCGAAGCCGAGAAGAGGGTAATTTCGTAATAGAAAAGGGTCAAAAGGAAGGTATAGAGCGCTGTCTCCATACCTGAGACTGCGTGAAGGGCCGTGCCGGGGAATACCGCGAGCATGAACACTGCCATAGAGGCAGGCAAGTAAGCCTCCTCCTGTGGCAGGAAACCAACCAGTCTCCGAACGAAGCTGAAGGCAACCGCAATGTAGGCGATAGTAAAGATAATTCCGAGTATTTTTGCAAATAGCACCGGCTCGAAGCCCAATAGATGCGGAACCGTCATAATTAGCATCCATGAAAGGCCCGTGTACCCTTCGACTGGCGGCAACCCGGGGTTCCAAGTGGGTCCATAGCCAGAAGCAAGATTCAGCGAATACCTGTAGCAGATGAAAGCATCATCCACGATGAACGGCCAAAAAAGATGGACCATGTAAGCAAAAACAAAGGCAGAAAGCACGAGTACTGCTAGGGGTATAACTCCCGGTCGTCGCGCGCTGAGAAATCCGATTAGTGCCATTGATGCAGGAAATGTGCGAAACGAGCTACCAGAATGTCTCTGAATTGGTAAAAATACAGGAGGCTAACCACAATGACCCAGACCACAAACAGTGCTTGCAAGAGCGCCTTTGCGATCGCCTTGCGGCCCTCGTTTGACATGGTGTCCTTGTCACGGTCCGCGGCGTGGCCACCCGCAAGTACTTCCCCAACATCCTCACGATCTGAATGTTTACCCGCAGTCATCAATGTGCACAGGCTTGCTCATCGCCGGGCAAGACCCAGGATACTGACAAAGAAACTGGACAGTACCGTTTGGAACCCTAAGGTGATGGCGGTCGCCGACGGTATTACGATCCGAAGCGTGTGGGAAAAGTCCAAGGGTCCAAACCCTTGCAGGCGCCAGGCATTAACGGCATAGGCGGACCCTGCCAGTCCCCCAACAATGAGCACTGCCCCCACGGCCAGCCCCGTCTCCAAGGTAAAGGCAAGAAAGAAAACGTTCAGCAAGGAATCTTCGGGAAGCAGTCCCTCCGTTACCGCGAAGGTTCTGGCGAATAAACCAAAGCAGATGGCCTGGAACCCAATCAGGATCGCCATGGCAGCGCACAAGAAGGTGTGGGCGTCAAAGGTGGCGCTGCCCACGGTCCGCGGACCGGGGAGGAGCCACAATCCCACCGCCATCCCCAGGAGAATAAGAAGAACTCCAGGATAAAAGAACAACCATCGCGGGCTGTACAGAAGCATGAATCGAATCGTTCGCCAGCCATCAAGCCAGGTCCGCAAGTGCGGCGGGCGAGTGCGGCCGTCGGGTGACAACGTCGTGGGAACCTCCGCGACACGGAGCCCCGTCAAAGTTGCTTTAACTATCATCTCCACGGCGAATTCCATGCCCGTGGTGCGCAAATCCATCTGCAAGATCGCATTTCGGGAGAATCCTCGCAGCCCACAATAGATATCACTGGTGGGACAGTGAAAAATGAGCCCACCGGCCCAGCTCAGGAAAGGGTTGCCGAAGTACCGGTGTAATGGAGGCATGGCACTGGCCGCGATACCCCCCTGAAAACGGTTTCCCAGCACGAGGTCAAAACCCTTCCTGAGCTTTTCGAGAAATCGGGGGATATGGGTAAAGTCATAGCTGGCGTCAGCATCGCCCATGACAATGTACTTGCCGCGAGCGGCCACGATACCGCCCAACAAGGCGCTGCCATATCCCTTTTTCTCGACCCTGACCAATCGCGCGCCGAGGCGCTCGGCAATTTCCTGAGACCCGTCTGTGCTGCCCTTGTCGGCAACAATGATCTCTCCGGCAATATGATGCTCGCGCAGTACCTGCTGCGTTTTTTCAATACAGGCCCCCAGGGTTTCGGCCTCGTTGAGACACGGCATGACGATTGACAGCTCCGGGCCCGTCTCGGCAAGGGGGGCATTGGGTTGTGGTCGATGGTCATTGGCGATTGTCGATGGGTTCTTGATCCTGGGAGTAGGGTAACATCCCTCCCAAGCGCTCGCAGAATGCGTCATAGGAACACGACTGCCGCACCCACTGGCTTCCCGCCTTTCCAAGCTCGCGGCATTTCTCCGGGTTGGTGAGCAACTCAACCAGTGCTCCCGCCACGGACGTCTCACTGGCAGGGTTTACCAGAAGCCCGTTTTCGCCGTGTCGAATGAATTCGGTGGGGGCGCCGAAGATGGGCCCGATCACCGGTTTGCCGAAGGCCATGGCCTCCAGGAAAACAATTCCAAAACCCTCCCCCTTGGCTTCGTGGCTCGTGATGACGGTTTGCGCCGGCAGGGCAAAAACATCGCTGCGGTTGTAGAGGGCCACCAATTCCGCGTCGCTCACTCGGCCCGTGAACATGACATGCGGCCGGAGGCCCAGACTATCAGCGAGACCTTCAATTCGCGCGCGGTCGTCCCCTTCCCCCACCACGACGTAAACAAGACTGGGAACCCGCGTGAGCACCGAGGGCAAAGCCCGCAGGATGACATCGTGCCCCTTATACTGCTCGGAGGCGTCCATTCTGGCTACGGTCAAGACCACCGGCTGTCCGGCGGCCAGGGACTGGTGCGGGCCGGCATCCGCCGGCTGGACGGTGGTCAAAGTCTCGTCCAGTGCACAGGGCAGCCTGACGACGCGCTCCGGCTCCACCCGCCGCCCTCGCAGGATCTGCTCAAGGTTGAATCGACTGGTAACGATCACGCGATCAGCCCCGTGCAAGGCCCTTCGCTTCATAAAGGGAGGGTGTACCCACGCCTCGATGCCGTGCACAACAATCCAGTAGGGCCGAAGCCCCAGACCGGCCACCAACCAGGCAACCGGCCCCAAGGCAAGATGCAGGCAGATCACCAAGTCCGGCCGCCAGCCCACGCCTTGCCGTACGGCCTGCCACACAAATCGCCATTTCGCCAGGGCGGACGGCCGCGCCATTCCCTGCCGGATGGAGTCTTCATTCAGCTCCACGCAGCGCACGGATTGTTCACCCAGCAGGCCCTTCAGCGCCCGCGCCATGGTTAAAGCGTAACGCTGGATTCCACCCGGCCTCTGGAGCGATGGGGTGAGGAGAAGTACCTTCATGGTTTTCATGCGCGAAGCGCCTTGGACTGCGGCGGCTCGACGCCGCCTTGAAATAACGGTGAGGGCGATAGCCAAAGCGGCGTCGAGCCGCCGCAATCCAAGGCGCTTCGCGCAGTCATTTTCACACTCGCAGCGAGTTGGATGTTACGGAACCCCCGCGGCCTCGGTAGATCGCTGATTCTGCCGCTGCTCAAGCGCCTGCTGAAAGAGAGCATCCAACTGGGCGGCGTTTTGTTCCCAGGTATGCTGGCGGGCCGTCTGGGCGGCATTTTCTCCCAAAGTACTCCGCAACGCGGGATTACCGAGCAGGTTGGAGATCATTCCAGCGAGGGAAGCAACATCCTTGGGATCCTTCAATACCAAGCCATCGACGCCGTCCGTAACCAGTTCGCTGACGCCTGACCGGCTGCTGACAATCACCGGCAACCCGCAGGCCATAGCTTCCAAGGAGGGCAGCCCGAAGGAGTCTTCCAACGAAGGGCTAACATAAATGTCCGCCGCCGCGTAGTAGAACTCCACATCCGGCCGCGGAGGAAGAAACGACACTTGTTGTTCAAGCCCCAGGTTAGTGATGGCCTTTTGATATGGAAGCGGATCGTCCTGCCCCACCACCAGCAGACGCCAGTCGGCAGACCGGAGGGAACCCAGCGCCTCGAGCAACGCTTCCAGCCCCTTGTTTTTCCAGCCATTCCCCACCAGGAGCAGGCAAAAAGCTGGTGCGGGAAAACCCAGGGAGCCCCGGCTCTGCTCGCGCAGGCGCTTGTGAGTTTCGGGGTTGAAGCGATTGGCGCTTACGCCGTAATAGATCACCGGGATATCGGATCGGCGAAAGCAGCGCATATTCTGGGCGGTTCTTTTTGAGATCGCCGTCAAAAGAGACCTTTTCCTGGGGTAAACACGATGCTCCAGCCAGATGATCAGCCGGTAGTAAAGCCGCCGATGGATTAGGCGAGCCCAACTCCGCAGGGGATTCTGCGAGACCTTCAGGCCGCCCTTCACCTGGCCGTAAAGCTCCGAAAAAAGAACGTGAACGGAAATGACATCAGCATCAAGACAATTGATGCCCGGCGTGTACGTCAAATTGTATCGCAGTCCGCGGAACTTGCCATCCCACCACCGCAAGAGATAATTGGCAACAAACCACCAACAGTACGCGAAGAGGTGAGGCCCCGGCAAAGCCGGAACGCGGTGCCAGCGGAAGCGATTGCGATCCACGTCCTCGACGTGCGAGCTATAGAGGTGAACTTCATACTTTTGTGACAGCCATTCCACCTGCTCTGCTACACAGCGTTCTGTCCCGTGCTGCTTGTCAAGAAACGGCGATATGACCGCAACCAGGGGCTTGTTTTCCATCAGCGGGGGGACAATGGGGCGACGGGCTCAAGAGAAGCTTGCGCATTCAACCGAGGGAGACTGAACAGGATGCCCGTAAGCAGCCAGAAGTACGCGTTATAGACGAAGTTCTGATAGGGCGCCCATCCTCCAAAGGTGAAGGGGAACAAGAGCAGGAATCCAAACCACCAGATACTAATCGCCAGGGGAAACATCCTGGTACCCTTGACGCGCAACACAGCTTTCCAGGTCGTATGGGCAAAGCTCACGGTCCAAACCAACCAGAGAATAGGTCCCAGGATTCCTAGCTCCCAAATCATCGTGGCGAATCCCTCTTCGAGGTTCCATCGCCCTATCGAGGCATCAACGTCTGCACCCACGATCTTCGCCACATACTGCACGCCCAGTGTGGATGTCCCGGTCCCGTGCCCAATGGGCCATTCCGGGTCGGTAAATGCCAACATGAGGTTACGCACGGGATAGTCCCAAGCACGGAACGAAGCCTCAAAGTGCTCACTTCTCGGGTCCAAGGTCTCTGAATAAAAAGTCCATCGCGCTCCTAGAGTTTCGGGGAAAACCGCGAGCATCAGGAATAAGCCCAAGGCAATAACCATATAGCTCCTACGGATGGCTTTGAAGAGCCGGTAGGCCTCCAGTCCGCGTGGTGGCGCGCCCCAAAGCAGGGCGGCGGAAAGAACCAGCCCACTGATGACTATGTATGATGCACACCCACGTGACCCGCTTACCATGGCAGCAACACTCACCAACAACAAAGAAGGAAAGATGACTTTTCGGCCCTTGCGCGTTCTAAGGAGCAGGTACCCCGCCGACCCCAGCCCCAGGATGAAAACGAGTATCAGGTACCAGGCACACCGGCCCTCGCTTACGAATACCGAGGGAGGGCGAGCGACGAGCACGCCGGAGGATGTAACCCGGACCAAATGCGACAGCTCATCGATTTCCGCGCCTCCATACGGATTAAGGAAATTGAGCCCCAGGATCGATTGAGCGATGGCGAGCGCAGCGATAGGCGCGGCGATCCCCATATTGAACACCAGGAAGCGGCGCAGATCTTCCTCGTTTTCGAGCAGCCAATAACCCAGAAACAACAGCGGCATGTAGTAAAAGTCAACTTTCAAGCCCAATATCCCGTAAAGCACGCTGGGGGAACCTGGGTTAAAGGACTGGACGACGCACAGACCAATAAGCAGCCAGAGCGGGTACATGAACCCGGGTTTGAACCTGTCACGCTTTTCACGTGACTTGGCCAGGAGGAACGACAGGTAAGCCACTCCCACCAAGGCATCTTTGGCAAAGTAAATGGCCATGTTGTTGCCCATGTACTTGCGAACCATGTCCTCAAACAACAGCCACGCCAGGAAGCCGTAAACCCCCTTACGCCAGTCGCCAACAATCAAGCCGGAGATGCTCAGCAAAGTGAGGCTTAAGGGAATCAAAACAACGTTCCTATAATTACCCGCCAGGATCCAGCCTCGCGTCAACCAGATCACACCGACCAGGCCCAGGTAGAAGAAAAGCGTTTTCCCCAAAGATTCATCAATTCGCATTCGAGTTTGCAACCACCATTTTTATCTCCGTGGCCGAAGAACAAAGACTTGGAGGTGTACCATGTCCCGGTCAGATTGCTCGCCTCGAGCATCTATCAATTTGGCGATAGAGGCGGAGGTGTTCGTGGACCATCCGCTCTTGGGTGAAGAGCTCCAGGGCTCGTACCCTTGCCTTGGCGCCCAGGGTTTTCACCAAGCTCGGATCATCCAGGACGCGCCGAAGACAGGAAGCGAGCCCAGCAACATCGCCGGCCGCGAACTTCAGGCCTGCGCCGTCGACCACCTCCCCCATTCCGCCGATATCGGAGGCAATGACCAGCCCGCCCCGCATCATGTGCTCCATCAAGGCCAAACCGGCAGTTTCTTCCATCAGCGTTGCCATGACCACCGCAGTAACGCCGTGAAGCTCAGCTTGGAGAGCCGGCCCCTGAAGCCAACCCGCAAAATGTACGCATCCCTGAAGTCCGAGGGAGATGACCTTATCTTCCAGAGCCGATCGTTCCGGGCCGTCTCCGACAATTTTCAGCTGGAACGAGTATCCCGCGTCGACCAGTTCCTTCGCTGATTGCAGGAGAACGGGAACCCCTTTTTCGGTCACGAGCCTTCCAACGTAGGCAAAGGCTGGAGGAGCCAGCCGGTCGCGCTCGCTGCTAGTAATGGATTGCCCAGACCCTTCATGGGGGTCAGGGATGCCATAGTAGATCACCCTTGAACGGGGAAGGCGAATTCGGTTCTCGACGTGCCGAGAGATTGGCGCATTCGTTGTAACAAGCTTCAAGGCCCAACGGCGCGGAAATGTCAGCAGCAACTGGATTAGGCTCTTGAGCCAGCCCGAGTTTGTGGCGTTGCAGCGCAGGCATTTTGTGTATTGGCGGGCCATGAAGTGATCTGGGCACACGGTGCGGGTGGGTTCAAAGAGAAGGAGTCCGTTCGGACAAATTGCCTGATAACCGTGGTGCTCGATTACCACGGGCTTCCTGAGAAATATGGCCAGCCATAGGGGAAGCAGGGAGGGGCCCGCCACGTGGACCACTTCCGTGCGGCGGATTAGACGGAGCAGCTTGACTGCCCCCGGTCGGCGCACGATGCGGAACGGCAACGCGGCGTCGTCCATTCCCCCTGCCGGGGTTCGCGTGGCGACCGTAACCTCCACTTTATTTCCCCCGCCTGGTTCAGAATGTCCGGCAAGCCCTTGCGCGAGCAGCATCACGTAAGTCTCCACGCCGCCCACGCCCGGCGCAAACCCGTGAGTATAAATGAGGATTTTCACGTCCGGGCGCCCTGCTGCTTTAGCTCGACGGCCTTTTTGACCGCCTGCAAGAAGCTCTGGGTCTTCTCGCGAGGCGACCAGGTAACCATCCGTGCCTTGGCGGCTTCGCCTAAACACCTCACGCGACTCCGGTCGGGCAAGATATCGTGTAATATCTTCGCCAGCGCCTTCACATCTCCGGCGGGGTACACAAATCCTGTTCCTTGACCGTCAACCAGGTCAAAGCGCGCTCCCACCTGGTCACTCACCACCACCGGCAGCCCGCAGGACATTGCCTCGGTAACGACCAACCCGAAGGTCTCGAACTCGGAAGGCAGGACCAGGAGATCAGAGGAGACGTACACTCCGGGAAGCTGCGATTGGTTGACGAAACCCAGGACATGCACGCGCTCGGCGACTCCCAGGCCGTGGGCCTTCGCGTCCAGTTCGGACCGAAGGGGACCGTCGCCCGCGAACACCAGATGCGCCTCAGGAACCTGCGCCTGGGCGAAAGCTTCCAACAAATCGAGCGGCCTCTTCCAAGGCTGAAGCTTGCCGCAAAAGAGCGCCACGGGGGATTCCGGGGGCACCTTCCAAGCGCTGCGCACTTCGGCGCGCGAAAAACGCGGTAAAGCTCGCATAAAACGGTCGTTATCAGTTGTTCCCGGCGAGAGCACGATCCGCTCGCTACCGATGGAAAACGATTGCAGCAGCTTCACGGTCCCGCTGGAGGCGGCGCACGTGACGTCCGCCAAGCCAAAAACTCGCGGCAGTAGAAACTCTTTGAGGGGAATCTTCCAATTCCTTCCGTCCAGCGGCCGGAGAGTGGTGGCGTCAGAAGCCATGATCAGCGCCGACCGGCTGAGTTTCGTCGCCACAATAGCGATCCAGAGGCTCAGGTACGAGTGTCCCAGCACCAAAACCGCGTCAAAGTTGCCCGTTCTGATGAGTTTCCACAGTCCCGGATTGACGAGTCCAAAGAACGACCCCAGGCGCGGCTTGACAAACTTGGGCGGTACCTGCGTCCACTTATAGCCGTCCAGCAGAGGGATGTCCCAACCAACTTCCACACCGAACTCCGGATCGAATCCCGATTCCGCCCCTTGCAGGCTGCAATATGCCACGAGAAGATCGAGTTGAGGGTGGTCGGCCAACAACCGGAAGGTGTGGGAAGCATATTGCACCACATGGGATGAAACCACGAGCAGGCGGTAGTTCCGATCATCCATTGTCCAGGACCGTTCCGAGCTGTTCCGCAATGGCTTCCCAGGAAAAGAAGGTGGCGTGGGCACGCTGGTTGCGGCGGCGAAGTTCGCTCTCCAGAGCCTCATCCGTCAGGACGCGGACCACCGACTTAGCCAGTTCCTTTTGGTCGCCGAGGGGAACGAGGACGATTCCCGCCTCAATGAGGTGCGACGCCGCGTCGGGCTCTCCGTAGGCGACGAGGGGCGTGCCACTGGCAATCACCGCCATGGCGCTTCCCCTTTGCGTCGTAATTCGCCCGCGCACAAAAAGCGCCACGTCGCAATCCGCCAGCACCCGCGACACTTCTTCGGCGGATAGAATTCCCAAAGCCTGGTACTCCACGGAGCTTCCCGCCAGGGCGCTTCGGAAATCGGGCTCCGACTCGCGTGACCCGCGACCCAGCGTTACCAGGCGCACCTGGCGGACGTGCTGTGAAGCCGCCGCAGCCGCTTGGGTAATGGCCAAAACCTCCTGGCTGATATCCCCGCCGTCGGTGATCCCGAAAACCGCGATGGTCTTCGGCTCGTTTCCGCTGCGCGGCGCTCTGTCTACGCGAGCGATGGTGGGAATGTTCGGCCCCACCGGGATGAAACGGGTCTTCGCGGCAGGTCGCGCCAGCCAGCTAATTTCCTCCATGGGCACGGGAAGCACGCTGGCCCGGGTCCACCCATAAGCTCGGCGGAGGACCCATCGCTGGCAGGCGCCGCGAACTCGATCGGCCATCCGCTTCCCGAAGTAAGGAGCGGCGTCATGAAACACCGTAACCAGGCGCGCTCTCCGCACTTTCAGCGTCAAAAGAACTACCAGGAACGCCAGCGGAAACCCGCGGCGCGACCACATCAGCGCGGTGTATTGAAGCAGAACCCACTTCCCTTTCCACTCCCGGCTCTCCCGCCACAGGCGCATCCAAGCTCGAATCCACCCAAGTTCCTCCCAAGGGACGCGAACGATTTCGACCACGTAACCTCGAGCCCCCATGGCCGGGCTGAGAAAGCGGCAGTAATCCTCCACGCCATCGGTGGGAACATCTTTCTTCCCCAAAAGGGCAACCACAGGGGAAGAACCTACCATGTTTGCGCTAATATCCGGTGTTAAGTTTGACGCGGGTTCAAACTTCTCGCGGACCATTGAGGCATCGGAAAATTTGATTTGCACAGGCGCTAGAGACGTCCCATTTTTTGGTCCCGGCAAAGCGGCGCAAGGCGGCTAATGCTTCTCCACCAGAAAGCTGCCGATCACTAGGGCGTCCATCCCCGAGGTATAAAATGTCCGAATTGCGTCCGTGGGGGAGCACACGATGGGCTCGCCCCGCAGGTTGAAGGACGTGTTCATGATGACGGGCACGCCGGTGCGCTCGCCAAACTCCTTGATGACTTGCCAGTAGAGGGGACTCACGTCCTTCTCCACCGTCTGCGGGCGGGCGGTGCCGTCGACATGGGTCACAGACGGGATTATGGACCTTTTGTCTGGTTTGACGGGGCTGGTGAGGATCATGAACGGCGAGTCGGTGGCCGATTCCAGGAACTCGCCGGCGGACTCAGCCAGCAGCGACGGCGCAAAGGGCCTCCACCACTCGCGGAACTTCACCGCGTTGTTGACCTTGGCGTTCATTTCCGGGTCGCGCGGATCAGCCAGAATCGACCGGCTGCCCAGCGCGCGCGGACCGAACTCCATGCGCCCCTGGAACCAACCAACAATTTTTCCTGCCGCCAGCAATTCGGCGGTCGTAGCCGCCACGTTGCTGAGCCGCGTCGAGCGCAGCTTGTAGGTTTGCAGGACCTTTTCGATTTCCGCATCCTCGTACTCATTTCCCAAATAAACCTGCCGCATCCGCTTGACGGGCAGGCGCTCGCCGACCTCCAGATAAGGCGCCAGGGCCGCGCCCAAGGCCGCGCCATCATCCGAGGCCGCGGGTTGAATGAAGAAACTCTCGACGAGTCCGGAGGTGAGAATTCGTCCGTTGGCCTTGGAATTCAGCCCCACGCCTCCTGCCAGGCACAGCTTCCGGCAGCCGGTGCGCTCCACCGCCATTTTCACGACGCCCAGCATGGCCTCTTCGCACGCCGCCTGCACGGCGAAGGCAACATTTTTGTAGCGATCCTCAATGTCACTCTCCGGCGTGCGACTGGGCCCCAAAACCTTTTCAATCGCTCCAATTCGATCAGAGCCTCTGCCGATCAGGCGCGTGCCGGCCACCTTGTACGCGCCGTGATCGAGGGTGATGAATTCCCGCAAATCCACCCCCGGCCGGCCGTAGGGCGCCAGACCCATCACTTTCCACTCATCGCTGTAAGCCTGGAATCCCAAATACTCCGTGAACGAGGCGTAGAAGAGGCCGAGTGAATTCGGCCAGGGGATGGTGAGGACGTGCTCCAGCCTGCCGTCGCGCCCGTGCCAAATTGAGGTGGCTTCCCAGGCGCCGCGGCCGTCCACCACCAGCACCGTAGCTTCATCGAACCCGGAATAGGCATAAGCGCTGATGGCGTGGGCGCGATGATGGTCCACAAAAAGCGTGCGCGCCTTGGTGGGGCCAAATTGCCGGGTAAAGCTCCGTTGGCCTCCGCCTTGATGTTGCATGCTGAGGAACCACCGCGTTACGTTCAGCACGTTCAAGTAGCTGATAGGTTGGCGGCCGCGCACAAAGTCCGCAAGTTCGTGACGGTAAGAGACCCAGGGCGTTGACCATCCGAAGCAGATGTAACCAAGGTCCGCCGGACGCACGCGCGCAAAGTCCAGGCAGGCGCGAATGGCCAGGGCGGGAAAACGTCCATCGTGCTTGGCCCTGCTCAGCCGCTCTTCCGCGACCGCGTAGAGCACCTCGCCATCGCGAGCAATGCACGCTGAGGATTCGTGCATTTGCGCGTAGTTGACGCCCAGGCTTAGCATAGTTTCGGTCTCTTTACAGGTCGACTTTGTAGATTCTCTGGTTTTTCCGCTCGAACACGAGCTCCATGCCGCGGGGATTTTCCGGCAACTGGAAGGGGTAATAAGGTGAGTTCACATCCAGAACGTGAGTGACATGCAGTTCGCGGAGCCGTGCCAGCACGCGGGCAAGATCGGGCGATTCGGGAAGCGTTCGTTCCCCCCATTGTCCAATCGGCTTCACATAGCTCTTATCGCAGTAATAGGGCGGGACGCTGGGGTCAAGAATCAGGACGTTGCGCACCGCCGCATCGTTGTTTAGATACTCGAAACTCGCCAAAAAGGGGATCTCCGCTTCCCTTCGCTGCTGCGCAAAGGAGCTGGAAAACACGGCATGAATACCATCCCACTGCGACGATCCAATCATGAATAGTCCGTAGAACAATGAGCAAGAAACCACCGCGGCGGCCAACCAGGGTGAAAATCGCGGGGCCACAGCAGCCGCGTAGCGCCAGCCGATTACCGCAAAAATTGCCGCGATGGCATACACGTGGACCAGATAACGGGACTCCTGGGCCGTGACAAACCAAACCGTGGTCAGCAGAAATGCGAGCCACGCCAGCGCCCTTACAAATCCGTCCCGGCGCGCCGGAAGGAGGCCAAGGGGCCCCAGGGCCAGAGGCGCCAGCCCAATCCCGCCCGCCCCATTGAAGTTTGCGGTATGGTATGTCAGGTTAAACGGGAGAAGCAGGCCGCCCGCCAACGCCCGGCGAAGACTCGAACCAGCTCGGAAGATGTTCGACGGAGCATGATTGAGAACGTTCAACTGAAAGCCCTCAACGATCCCTCGCGTTACGTACTTAACTTGAAAAAACCGGAAAAGAAACGCCGGGGGAGGGTAGACCGGGCAGCCCAGCAGGATCCAGTTTCGGAGATAGAACGGGGCGGCAACCAGCGAAGCCACGGCCATCGCCACCCCCGCCTTTTGTATAGCCAAACCCCAGCTTGCCTGCCGGCTGTTCCTCATGCGGAGAACCACACAGAAAACCAGCAAGGGGAGCGCCAGCAAGCCGGTATACTTCGTTCCCATCGCCAGTCCACAGAAAAGCCCAAATAAGACGTGCTCCCCAGTGGTTTGAGCATCCAGTCCAATCCGGGCGGCAGCCAGCACGAAGCTCGCATAGAGAACATCCACAAAGCCCGCAGTGCCCGCCAGAACCGCCGCGGGCATGGTGGCCACCAGGGCGGCGGCCCACCATGCGCCGCGGTGATCCAAGCCCGCGCGCGCGGCCAGCAAGCCGACTACCAGCAAGAACATGGTCAGGGTCAGAACCGCGGAGAAGCCGGGGGCGCATTTCCCGCCGAGTGCCATGAGCGCTCCGTACATAGTCTCCGCCGTGGCGGGAAATGCCGTGCGAAAATCGTCGAGTACGGGGCGTACGAGGCCATTGCGAAGCCAAACTTTGGGCCCCAGCAGGTGGTAAGCAACCCCGTCACTTCCCCAACCACCGACGGGCTCCGCGAGCCCTCCCAGAGCCGTCGCGACCAGCACGGTAGCGATAACGATGGCGGGAAGAGCATTTGCCCTGACTTCCCGAACCCAAGAAGCGAACGCCGTTTTCCCCCTGCGCATGAAAAGAGCAATTGCCGCGCCCACCGCTGCTCCCAGGGTGAGAAAAATGATGGTGCGGGTAAACGCCCATTGGCCGATGAGAAATAGCAAGGCGCCCAGCAATCCCAGGCCACCGAGCCATGCGCACGCGAAGCGGTCAAATTTTGAAAAGGCCGATGGCAACCTCTGCCACATCCACCCGCCCATTCCCCACGCCGCCACGGCCACGAGAACAGTCGCGATAATCGCCCCCACCGTTTCCCCGAGCAATGTTTAACGTACCCCCAGCCAGGGAAGTATGTGTCGCGCCGTGTTTGACCCCAGAATACGGATGACCAGGAATAGAACCAGCACCAGCCCAATCCAAAGGTTAACGGCCAATGGCCACAACCATCCGGTTACACGGTGCGAGTTGTTCGCTCCTCCCTCTCGATCGCGATGGCTGCTTAAAGCATTTTGGGAATTCATTCGAAGATCTCTCGTAGCGGCACCCCTTGTGGGTGCCCTTGTGGAGGGCACCCACAAGGGGGCCCCTACGAACCACCTCACGCCGGCACATGTAGCAACCGATTGAGTTGCTCCCGCGGGGTCGTCGATTGCGACTGGTAGATGGCTCGCCTTTCGCGCCAAAGGGCCGGAAGGTACCGCGCGCAATCCGCCAGAACCCGCAGACGGTCCATTGCCCTATCCCCTCGCAGGAGCAGAACATCCCTGGCGAGTCCGGCCAGCGTGGAGAGCCACGTTTTGAGGGTGTAGTTCATGGGGAGGAGTTTGGCCGAGGTCAGCAGGCGGCCCGCCACCGTCCCCCGGTATCGAATGCCTGCCCCTTCCGTGGAGCGCGCTGCCCATCCGACGCGATGCCAACAAATGGCGCCCGGCACAAATACACTCTTCCAGCCGCGAATCCAGGCGCGCCAGCACAATTCCACATCTTCGTAACCGATGGGCAGCCGCTCATCAAATCCGCCGAGCTCCCGGAACATCGACTTTCTTGCCAGCATGTTGGCGGCTGAGGACATCAAGACCGCCGTGGTGGTGCTGTGGTCCCTCTGCCGGATGAACAGGCCGGGAACGAGTGGGTCATCAAATCTCTCTCCGCCGGTGCGGGTAAGGCTGGTGGCCAGATGGACCTTGTTGACGCCCTCCCAATCGTATTGGAGCGCGTCCACGGAGAAGATGCCCGGGTCTCCCGCAATAGCCGCCACCATGCACTCCACAAATTTTTCATGGAACCGCATGTCGTTGTTGAGGAACAACACAAACTCCCCACTCGCCGCTTCCGCACCTTTGTTGAGCGCGCCGGCCAGCCCCCGGTTCCTCTTCAGGCCCACCCAGCGCACGCCGAAACTCTGCGCGACGGCCGCGGAGTCATCCGTTGAGGCGTTGTCCACCACAATCGTTTCCAGCGGACGATAGGACTGAGCCAGCAGCGTGGGCAGGCAGTCTTTCAAGTCCTTGGCTCCATTCCAATTTGCCACCACCGCGGTCACCATGGGTTCAGATGTCATAAACGCCATTCCCAAAGCCTATTTCCCCTTCGGCGCCATCGCAGCCCAACTGGGAGGAAGATTCCTGGCAATCTCAATGTCGCCAAAGGCCTTGCTTTCACGCGCGCCATGGGCCTTTACCCATTCCGCCATCCTGCGGACCCCATCCTCCAGCGAAGTCTTCGGCTGCGATCCGATAACCCGGGCAATCTTGGAATGATCCGAAAAGGCCACTTTGACTTCATTGCGCGGGTCAAGATGCTTCACCCGGCATTCCTGGCCCATGGCGGCGGCCACGACGCGCACCAGTTCATTCAAGGTGTAGGGTGTGTCAGCGCCCACGTTGAAGACCTCGCCCCGCCCCGCTGTCCAGTTCACCGATGCGGCAATGACCGGCGCCACGTCACTGATGTGGGTGAAGGCACGCTGTTGAAGGCCATCGCCGAAGATGGTCATGGGCTCGCCCTTGAGGAGTTGGTTCATGAAAATGCCCACCACGTTGCGGTGTCGATCCGCGATGTTTTGCCTCTCACCGTAAACATTGTGAGGGCGGAAGATGATGTAATCGAGGCCGAACATTTCGTGACTGACCTTCAGCTCCTGCTCCACCGCCAGCTTGGCGATTCCGTAGGAGTCCTCCGGGATGGGAATCATGTCCTCGCGCATGGGGGGCGGGCAGGCGCCGTAGACGGCGATGGACGAGGTAAATACAAAACACTTCACGCCATGGTTGATGGAAGCATTCAGGAGATTCACTGAGCCAATTAAATTATTGGTGTAATTAAATCGCTTGATGAAGTGGCTCAGGCCTTCCGCCGCATAGGCCGCGAGGTGATAAACGTAATCGAAGGAATGTTCCGCGAAAAGCCGTTCGACCATCGCGTGGTCCACAATTGAACCCTGGGTGAATATCGCCCCCGGCAGTACGTTATCCTTCGACCCGCCGCTCAGGTCGTCCAGGACAACCACCTTGTGTCCCTCGCGGATCAGGCACTCGGCAATGTGGGAACCCATAAAGCCGGCGCCCCCCGTGACCAGTGAAACAGGCATTTGTCAGTCTCCTCAAAAAATGGGTGTTATGTCGGTTCGATGTCGCGGCGGCAGAACCTGTCCCGATGTTTATCGGGACGCCACCACATGGCGAGGTAAACTCGCCGCTACGAGGCCCGAGTGTGGTCGGCACCCTTGCGAAAGGCCATATACCAACTGTCGCCCATGGAGCGAAGCGCCGGTATCATTCCTTCCAATCGTTCGTACAGTCGGTGGGCGCGGCGCCGCCAGCCGCCGTTCGATGTTCCGCGGTATGCGGAGTTATTCGATTCCAGCACCGTGCGCGCCAGCGTAAAGCCACGTTCAGCCATGGCGGCCTTAATCTCTGCCACCGTGTAAAGGCGAATGTGCCCAAAGGTTCCCTTCGCGTAACCCATTTCATCCGGCATGTCCAGGATGCTTCGGCCGCGCAGCAGTCTCAGGCGATTCTCCAGGGAGGCCTGGTTGGGCGAAGACGCAATGAGGACTCCACCCGGCTGCACGACACGCGCGAGTTCGGAGAGAACCAAGCTCACTCGCTCCACCGGAAGGTGCTCCAAAACTTCCGAAAAAGTCACCAGGGAGAAATGCCCGTCGGGAAATGGCAGCGGCTGGCGGGTAATGTCGCGCGTCACCAACGAGCAATTGTGTCCGCTGAATGCGCGGAGATAGGCCTCCGATTGGACATAATCCCTTTCCGGATGATCGACGGCAGTCCAGCGAACTCCGGGCATGAGCGCGGCCAGGGAGAAGAGCAGGTATCCATATCCGCTGCCCACCTCCAAGCCGTTCCCGCCGGCGGAATCTCCCAGCAGGCCATCTGCCAAGGAGAAGATCAGCGAGACCCGCCTGATATCCGGCTTCAGGTTGGCAAGGGCTACCGATGATTTCTCCTGGCGGAATTCCGAGAATTGCAGGCACCCCTGGATGATGGGCGCAATGGTCTGCTCGCATTCAGCCCTTGTCATGCGTGTCTTATCCCTGTTCAGGCTTTGTCTGGAGAATGGCGAGCGCGCAATAGTCGTAGAACCCCGTCCGCAGGAGACGCACGTCTTTTCCCGAGGCGCGCAACTCATGGAGATAACGATTGACCGCAAAATCGTATCTGCGCCAGACGGCGTCGTGCCAGAGGATTGTTCCCCCCGGACGAAGACAGCGGAAGGCCTTCTCGCTGTCATTGCGGACGCAGGATTCATCATGCCCGGCATCAATAAAGCAAAGATCAAACCGCTCGCCCGGCGCCGGTTCCCACTGGCGCGTATCCACCTCCAGGCAGCGAACGCGTGGGTCCTTCGGAAGGAAAGGACGGGCGGCGCGGGGCAGATCGAGGGTAAGGATCTGGGCTTGGGAATTTGCCCACAGGTGCCAGCCGGAAAATCCGTCGTGGGTGCCAAACTCCAGGATGGATTGCGGACGGAGAGCCGCGGTGACAGCGCTCAGCGCTACTACCTCCGCCATTGAGCCGGAGCCGCTCCCGATCAGGGCAGGGTGAAGCGCCGGACTGCATTCACCCCGCGTCACCTCGGTGAGGTTGACTCCCGGCAGGCCCGAGAAGTGGGCGCTGGCCAGGAGTTCGCACACGTGGGCCGTCGGCCATGCCCCGCGGGAAAAGAGCAACCGGGACATCGCCAAGGCGAAGTGAAACCGTTCGGAAATCGAGTTTAGAATCAAGGGGTCATCACCCTACGCTGATGCCGGTCTTACTCAACCACGAAGACGGCCCCGATTGCTAAATGGCTGGGTTGGAACATAGACCGCCCAAACGTGTTAAAGGTCTTGTGAATGGCGCGACTGAGCCAGTAGCGAACGCCCGGCTTCCCTGGCGGCGGAAAGGAGTAGGTCGAATCCGGGTTTCGATAGCCCATCACCGGGCCTAAGCCGATGTAGTCAAAGTATCTCTCGAGGAGCCTCAACCTGCGTCGCTTGGCATACTCCTCGTAAAAATTCGGAAGAATCCGCCAGACGTCCATCGGGTAGTTGTGGAGCGGCCAGACTGCCGGGGTCATCACCACCAGTGTTCCCCCCCGCCTTACGAGTGTCCGAGCATTGTCCAACACTTGTATCGGATCGAAGGTGTGTTCCAACACATTGAGAATCAAGACCGATCCAAGCGGGGCGATGGGCTGGAAAATGGCCATATCCTCCGGCCGCTCAAAGTCAGCTTCGTAATCGACCCCCGGGCCGCGTGCAGTGTCACTGCCATAGTAGCGTAACCCTGCTGCCTCGATTAAGGTCCGACTCGTGAAGCCTCCGTAGCCGGCGCCCAGTTCGAGCACGGGATCACTGATAACGTTATCGGCAATCAACCGGCGGATGTATTCAGTATCCGCACCCACCATCAGTCACCTTCCGGCGCCGGGAATACCTGCAACTCTCCGTCATGAGGATTCTTCTGTAGCACAACCACTTTCCCGGCGTAGGGGGGCATCCAATGGCGGTAGTTATACTCCTTGATGAGTGTATAGCCGGGGACGCATCGAAAGGCTATCAGATACGTGTCTCCCCGGACCCACCACCAGCTTTTGTTGGGATTACCAACGTACTTGGAGTCGTACAAGTATAATCCGTTAAACTCGAAACCCCCATCGATGTCGTCGGCCCTGACCTGTTTGCTTTCCCGCAAATCATCCAAGGCCTTCCACCGAAGCCGGTTCCAAGCTAAGTAGTCTTTGGTGCCGCAAATGGAGAAGACAACCAGCGTGGCAAGGAGCGCCAATGCCGCGAAACGGCTGCCCCTCGTATCGATTCGCGGCAACTGTGGGGAAAGGCTGGCGATGCCCGCCGCAAGAAGTGGTATAACGGGAACCAAATAGCGATCGAACATACCAATCGCCAAAATCGGAAGCAGATAGATCAGAGCACTCAGCAAGAGAAATGTGCCAGCGGCTTCGCTGTCGCTCATCTTGGATGATCGCGCTCTCGCGGCCACGTCGATTGCTCCTAGGCCCACGGCAGTTATTAACAGCCCTGCGCCTGCCAGACTTGTGGCAGTGATTACCAGCCAGAAACCAGTTGGTAGCGCGCGCAGAGAGTAATTCAAGAAATAGGTATCACGCAATGTGAACGGACCAATCCCACATTTGTCAATGACATTGCCGGACAACGGCATAATAGGTCTCGAGCCATGTAGAGCTAGTGCTAGCACCCCCCGCACCACCATTGCCCCCAGCGAAACGGCGAAAATGGTCATTGCCCTCTTTTTGTGACGCCCCCAAAAACTCGCCAACGCGGATAGTAGAACTGGCGACAAGAACCAACCCAGATAGAGCGGAACCACATAGGCGTTAAAGGCAACGTACCGGATGTGTCTTTCTGGCTCAGCGAGCACATGAAGCAATTGATCGGTCCTATAATAATAAACTGCGGGAAGCCGACCGTTTGCCGCAAGCCAATGCTGAAAACCACACAGAGCACCAATGCATAGGGCCGGGGAAATGGCTGCGCGCACGATGTTCCGCGTCGTGACCCCGCGCTTCAGAATCAAGGCGACAGCAAAGGCCAATGGAACTGTAATACCGATCTTCCTGGACAAGGTCGCCGCTACGGCGAGCGCTGTGCCGATAAGCAAGTCGAGATTCGAATCCCTTTTCAGGCTCTGCACATAGAAGAGTGCAGCGAAAATCGTTATCGCTGTGTAAGGAACATCGGTCATGAACGTGTTCGACAACGAGTAATAAATAGGATTGAAGCCCAAAGTTAGAGCGACCATGACGGCCGGCCACCGTGGCTGGCAAACATTTCTCATAAGGGCGTAGGCCCCCACAGTACCCAGTAACGACAACGCGAGCGTTGAGAGTCGAAGCGCGTTGAAGGAGAAGCCGGCGGGAAGGCAAAAGAGGAAACCCCACAGCGCATTGGTGATGATCTGCGCTGAAGTGAAACCCGTCGGACGGAAATCCCCCGTCTCAATCAGGTGTTTGACGGTAAGACCGTAAATCCAGTCATCATTGAGAGGAAAGTTTCCGACGGGATTAACAATAATAAGACTCGTACACCAAAGGGATGCAATCGCCAGCGCGTCGATTGCCAGAGTCCCCAGGGGCACGGAGCAGGAGGTATTTGATTTCACCATCAGGTTTTACAGTATTACGATGTCAACAAGACTTCCCTCAACTCTTCAATTCAGTTTCGAGTTTGTGTGGTGGTTTGAATGATGGGAGCAGAAGAAGTTGGCTCGCCCAGAACCTTGCGCAATCTGCGCAGCCCTCGCGCCGCATACCATCTTCGCAATCCGTAAAAGCGCCGGGGCGGCGTGACGAGGGTTAGCCCGAGCACAAACCACTTGAACATT
>Ga0326728_10005021_pt1 | contig 38090 bp, 34 predicted proteins | sample MB3enrmetagenome_FD_207602 | JGI IMG/M metagenome (GOLD analysis project Ga0326728, IMG submission 207602) | Lab enriched peat soil microbial communities from McLean, Ithaca, NY, United States - MB31MN | ecosystem: Environmental > Terrestrial > Soil > Wetlands > Peat | place: USA: New York...
CAAATCCCGCATACTGCGCGGGATTCGCACTTTCCCACCGCCTCTACGGCTACTAACTTATGAATCCGGACACTTCATTTGCTACCAAAAGCGGACATTTCTACTTGCTAACGACACCTGGAGGCCTAAGATGGCAAGGCAATGCACGCACATAGGAACGATCAAAAGGGGCGTGAAGCCGAAGACGAAAGGCTGCGAGGAATGCATGAAGCGGGGCGACACGTGGATGCACCTGCGCATGTGCCTGGAGTGCGGGCACGTAGGCTGCTGCGACTCGTCCAAGAACCGGCATGCACGCGCGCACTTCAATGAGACAACGCATCCGCTGATCCAGAGCGCCGAGCGCGGCGAGGATTGGCGCTGGTGCTACGTGGATGAGGTGTATCTCTAACCGGCGGCCAGCTCTACTTCAATCTTCTTTGAATCGGCAACGAGCTTTGTGATTTTGAAGGATCGGATCTGGCCTTCGGCAAGCGACTCAGGCGCGGCTGACGGCGAGGGGACGTTCCCTTTCCAGCGAGCCTTCAACATGGACGAAAGCTGCGAGAGATCAGCTTTAGCGGAGCTAGCGGGGCTGGCGGAGTTAGCGGGGCTGGAGGGGCTGGCTGGGTTATCGAAGCTGGTGCGACAGTCACAGCGGATGCCTTCGCCAAGTTCGACAGTTGCGCCGGAAGGCGTGAGCTCGACGACGCGGCCGGAGACCTGGTCGCCCACTTTGTGCTCGGCGATGTACTCGTCGATGCTGGTGGGGATGAGCTGCTTCATCGAGAGCTTGATCTGGCGCTTCTCAGAGTCGATGGCGAGAACGACGGCCTTGACGCGCTGGCCTTCGCGCACCACATCGCGCGGATGATTGATGCGCCGGTCGGCGACGATCTCGCTGACGTGGACGAGGCCGTCGACACCATCGGCGATTTGAACGAAAGCGCCAAAGTTCATGATTTTTGTGATGGGGCCTTCGACCTGCGAGCCTGCGGGGAATCTTTTTTTGGCTTCGGACCAGGGGTCTGCGAGCGTCTGCTTCAGGCCTAGAGAGATGCGGCCTTGCTCAGTGCCCTCAGGTGGCTTGACGGAGAGAACAACGGCGTCGACGCGGTCGCCCTGCTTGAGCAGGTCCGAGGGATGGCGAACTTTCTTGGCCCATGACATCTCCGAAATATGAATGAGGCCTTCGAGTCCGGGCTCAAGCTCAACGAATGCACCGAAATCGGTGAGGCGCGTGACGTCGCCGGCAATGCGCTGGCCGGCCACGTAGCGCTCCGCGGCGGTCTCCCACGGCTCGGGCTGGAGCTGCTTGAGGCCAAGCGAGATTTTGTTCGTCTCGGGATCGATTTTGAGAATGCGCAGCGTGAGTTGCTCGCCGAGGGTAAGAACATCTTCAGGCTTGGCGACGCGCGAACGGGAGATGTCGCTGATGTGCAAAAGACCGTCGAGCCCGGGCTCAATTTCAACAAACGCTCCGTAGGGCATGAGGGTGCGGACCGTCCCGGTGACCGTGTCGCCGGGCTGGAGCGCGGCGCGGCGGCCGGCTGCCTCACCACGGGCCTGCTCCTCAAGTACAACGCGGCGATCGACGACGACGTCTTCATCGGTGACGTCGAGCTTGGTGATGCGGCAGGTGATCTCAGTGCCGACGAGAGATTCGAGCTCGGCAGCGTCGCGCGTGCCGCTGCGGCTTGCGGGCATGAAGGCGCGGACACCGACGTCGACGCTGAGGCCGCCCTTGATGACGGCGGTGACGGTTCCGGCGACGGCGATTTTTTCGGCGAAAGCACGCTCGAGAGCAGACCAGTCCCGGGGCTGCGCGACACGGTGGCGCGAGAGCTCGTAGTAGCCTTCTTCGTTGCGGCCCGTGATCGAGACGGGAAACGCATCTCCGGGATTGACACCCTCGGCGTTATCTGGAAAGGCTGAGCGCGGCAAAACGCCTTCTATTTTGTAGCCCACGTCGAGCACAACCTGATCAACGGTGAGCGAGACGACAGTGCCCTGAAGCTGCTTGGATTCGGCGCGATGGGTGTGCGAGCGCTCGAAGGCCTGAAGCGCATCAGCAAACGATTCAGCGGGTTCGGCAGGATCCGGCTGGTTCTTCGCTGCGATTTCGGCGTTTTGGTCTGGTTCGGCGACTGCCTGAGGGATTTCGATGAGCTCCATGGACCCTTTCGGCTCGGCGGGAGCAGATTCCGGAGCGGCTTCAGGGGTGACGGAAGTGGATTCGGTTGGCGAGAGAGTTTCGTCGGTCATGGCGTTTACGGATTCATTGTTTCATGGCGCGGTCACCTGAGACCCCACGCGTTTCCGAGGGGTCGCAGCGCTCGGCGTTATACCCTGAAAGCAGACCATGGAGCTCGCTTCCCCACAGCCGCGCCGCGGCCTGGAGGCCTTTGCCTCCCAAGATTTCAGGCGGTATCAGCTGGCACGCGTGGCAGTGATTCTGGGCGCCGAAGCGCAGTCGGTTGCGGTCGCGTGGCAGGTATACTCCATTACGCATCGCGCCATCGACCTGGGCTACACGGGTCTGGCGCTGTTTTTGCCGGGCTTGATTTTTCTTCTCCCTGCCGGACACGTGGCTGATCGATTCGACCGCAGGCACGTGATCCTGACGTGCTACGTGCTGCAGGTGTTCTGCACGGGCGCGCTGGTCGAGCTGGCGCGCAACAACACTCAAAACATTCTCGCCATTTACGCCGTGCTTTTCTTTGTCGGCACGGGTCGCGCGTTTTCGTCGCCGGCGAGCTCGGCGCTGATCCCGCACCTTGTGCCGGAGAGTCATTTTGTGAACGCGGTGACGTGGGGCGGTGCGATTTTTCAGTTGGCGAACATTACGGGGCCTGCTTTGGGCGGATTGCTGTTCACGCTGCCGCTGGTGGGCTTTCTGGCTCGCTCGCGCCTGGAAGGCGCGGGGATTGTTTATGTATTCACGCTGGGGACGGTGGTCTGGTTTCTCGCGCTGGTTGTGTCATTACGCGTGCGGCCGGGGCGAATGGAGCACCGCGATCTTTCAATGAAGGTGTTGCTCGCGGGGTTCCAGTACGTGAGGCGGGCGCGGATTCTGCTGGGATCGTTTTCACTGGATCTGTTTGTGGTGCTGCTTGGCGGCGCAGTGGCGCTGATGCCGATTTTCGCGCATGAGATTCTGCACCAGGGTCCGCGCGGGCTGGGCATGCTGCGTGCGGCGCCGGCAGTGGGAGCAGTGACAATGTCGCTGATCCTGGCGCGGTTCCCGCTGCATCGGCGCGCGGGGAAATGGCTATTTGTCTGTGTTGCAATCTTCGGCGCGGCGACAGTGGTTTTCGGGCTGTCGCATACATTGTGGCTTTCGCTGGGGTCGCTGGCAATTGCGGGCGCGGCAGACACCATCAGCGTGATCATTCGCGGGTCGCTGCTGCAACTGGCCACGCCGCCGGAGATGCGCGGACGGGTGAGCGCCGTGAACTCGCTATTTATCGGCGCGTCAAACGAGCTGGGCGAATTTGAGAGTGGCCTGACGGCGCAGTGGTGGGGCGCGGTACGGGCAACGGTGATCGGCGGAATCGGCGCGCTGGCTGTGGCGGGGCTGTGGGCTGTGATTTTCCCGAGTCTGCGCAAAGCCGATGAGTTGACGGCGGAGAGTTTGCGCGAACATATTCCCGCGGCGCAGGAAATTCTGTCGGGGCTGTAAAGCCGGTGGCATAAATGGTGTGAGGAAAACGTGAAAACATGCCTCAGGGGCTAAAGCCCATGCCATTTACGGGCATATTGCGGCACGACTGAAGTCGTGCCCTTCCAAAACGGCATTTCTGACGGAATTTAGCAAACAATTGTAATCATTCAGCGCGCCCGGCCGCGTGGCCGCGTGGCGCGATTGCGCTCGAAGAGGATGCGCAGTCCGTCGAGGGTCAAAGTGTCATCGATCTCCTGGATGTAACGCGAGTCCGGAGCGATCAAGCGCGCGAGGCCGCCGCTGCCGACAATGCGGGGCGGCTTGCCAGGTTCAACGCCAGCTGAGGGGCCAAGCTCAGCGAGAATGCGCTCGATAATGCCGTCGACGAGACCGATGTAGCCGAAATATAGACCGCTCTGCAAGTGTGTCACGGTGTTGGTGCCGACCACCTTGGCTGGCCGCTTGATGTCGACGCGGTAGAGGCGAGCGGCGCGGGAAAAGAGGGCGTCGGCGCTGAGGCCGAGACCAGGCGCGATGGCTCCGCCGAGATACTCGCCGTGGGCGGAGATGACTTCAAACTTGGTGGCCGTTCCGAAATCGACCACGATGCACGGGCCGCCGTAGCGCTCGTAGGCAGCAACGCAATCGCACAGGCGGTCGGCGCCCAAATCCGCAGGTTGGTCCTGGAGGATCGGCATGCCGGTCTTAATGCCGGGTTCGACGAAGAGCGGCTCGATGTTGAAGTAGGATTCGCAGACCTGGCGAAGGGTGGAATCGACGGGGGGAACAACCGATGCGATGATGATGTCCGTGACCTGGCTGGGGGCCATGCCGTGCATCTCGAAAAGGTTGACGAAGAAGACGCCATACTCGTCGACGGTTTGCGCGCGATGCGTCGTGACACGCCAGTTGGCTGCAAGCTCCGGCTTGGTGCCGTCGAGCTTGTAAAGGCCGAGCGTCGTATTCGTGTTGCCGACATCGAGAGCGAGCAGCATTTCTTTTTCGAGCTCCAATTCCCCGGCTGCAGGCTAGTCCTTTTCCGTGACGCGAAGTCCGCCGGTTTGCGCGGTGACAAGCCCGTCCGCCGTTGCTACGCGAAGGAAACCGTGCTCGTCGAGGCCGGCGGTGATGCCCGTGCATGCTTGTGGGCCGTGCACTTCTACATTGCGGCCGCGAATCCACGTGGACGCCCGTTCCACGCGCGCCGGAATCTCATGTGCCGCCGACTCTTCAGCGAGCGCGGAAGCCTCGCGCTCCAAAGATTTTAGCAGGGCAACGAGGAGGGTTTGGCGCGAGATGATCTTGCCTGCTTCCAGATCGAGCGAGGTAGCAGGCGTGGCAAGTCCGGATGGGAAGGCCCGCTGGTGAACGTTGATGCCAATACCCACTACGGCGTGGAGCAGGTTTGTCGATTCTGGATTTGCTTCGACGAGGATGCCACCGGTTTTTCGCGGGCCGATCAGGAGATCGTTAGGCCAGCGAAGATCGACGCTCAATCCGGAAACAGCGCGAATGGCTTCTGCAGCGCCGAGGCCCGCGGCCAGCGGCAAAAGCGGCAGGCGCGCGGCAGAAATCTGCGGGCGAAGAAGCACGCTGACGTAGAGGCCTTCCCCAGCAGTGGAGATCCAATCATGATCGCCGCGTCCGCGCCCGGCCGTCTGCTCATCGGCAAGGAAGACGGAGCCGTGCGGAGCACCATCGCGCGCTGCGGCGACGGCGTCGGCGTTTGTGGACCCGGTGACGCGGGCAAAGTGCAGCTTGCCGGCGAAGACCGTGCCGGCGAGTTTAGCGTCGAGGGCGGCGAGATCGAACATCAGTCTTGTCACCGCTTGAAATCGGGCGTTGGGATCACTGTTGTGATCAAAGCCCGGCGCCTTCAAAGAATCGCGCTGTTCGCGGGCTGCTCTGTCCGGGTTCAGCGGCGATGGTCATAGAAATGTTGGCGGCGCGGGCAGATTGGGTGAGCGCGCCGATGCTGACGAAGTCGACGCCAGTTTCGGCGTAGGCACGGACGGTGTTGAGCACTATGCCGCCCGATGCTTCGGTAGGAATCCAGCGGCCTGGCTCAGCCGCGGTCACTGTTTTGATTCGCTCGATGGAATGGCGGACTTCGGCGGGCGTCATGTGGTCGAGCAGGATGGCCTCGGCGCCGTGAGCCAGGGCTTCGTCAAGCTCCTGCGCAGTGCGGACTTCGACTTGCACGCGCTGCCCCGGCTTGCGCTGAGCGAGGGCGCGCTTGAGAACGGGTGCGATGCCGTCGCCGAGAGCGATGTGATTGTTTTTGACCAGAATTCCGGAGGCTAGATCGATGCGGTGATTCGTACCGCCGCCGCAGAGCACCGCATATTTCTCGAGAGCGCGCAGGCCGGGGACAGTCTTGCGCGTGTCGAGAATGCGGGCATGCGTGCCCTGAATCGCGTCGGCGAATTGGCGCGTGAGCGTGGCGATACCGCTCATGTGCTGGAGCAGATTCAGAATGACGCGCTCGCAACTGAGCAGGACGCGCGCGTTATGGCGAATGACGGCGAGGACCTGGCCGGCGTGGAGGCGCACGCCGTCAAAGATTTCAGGGTGACTGACGACTTCAAAGCGGGTTTGCCCTTCAGGGCTTTGATCGAGGCGGGCGTAGATTTCAAAGAAGCGCGGGATGGCGCCCAATCCGGCGACGACCAGCTCTTCGCGGGCAATGATGGAGCCGGCGGCGAGCAGATTCGCATCGATGGTGAGATGAGTGGTGGCGTCGCGCGGAGCCTGGTCCTCAAGCAGGGCCTGCTCCAGTAACGCGTCGATGCGGTGGCTCTTCCAATCCATGGTTTTCCTGCGGAAAACAGTTCGCAGTTCTTCGTTCGCCGTTCTCAGTTCCCCGAGGTCAACTCGTCGGCACCCTTTGATCCGTCGGTGACAAACTCGATTTGCCGGACTTCAATACCCGTACCCTCGGGCTGCGGTTCTTCAATCACCAGCAGTTCATTGGCACGCACCGCCAATCGAATATCTTCGCACGCCGCTTTGAGAAGGGTAAAGGCCTCCGGTTTTGCCGCGAGCGTCGCGGTCTTGATCTCTCGCGCGGAAGAGACGCCGGCGCCGGACCGGCTTCGATTAATCGCATAGAGCGCCTCCACGGCGATGTCGAAGATTTCCTCGGTGCCGTCAATCGATAGCTCGGGGAAATCCGCCTCGGAAGGCCACGCGGACGCGTGAATGCTCGCGAATCCCGTCTCACCGGCAAAGGCCCAGGACCAGACCTCATCCGCGATGTACGGAATGAATGGCGCAAACAGGCGCAGGAACACGCCGAGCGCAATCCGCAGTGTCGCCAGCGCAGAGCCCTGTGCCTCCGCTCCATAGGTTCCAAGGGTTCTGGCGCGGCTCATTTCGATATAGGAATCCGTAAACGCCGTCCAGAAAAACCGCTCCGTCTCAGCCAGCGCCTGCTGGTGTTCGTAGTTCTCGAAGTGCCGTGTGGCGTTCTGTACCAACTCCCGCAGCCGAAGGAGAAACACGCGATCCATCGGGTAGACGATCGGTCCCGGCGAGCCTTCTTTTCCAAGAACGAACTTGGAAGCATTGAAGAGCTTGGTCACGAGTCTCTTGCCCACCTTCATGACATTCACGTCGAAGGCCGTATCGGCGCCCAGTTGTGCGCAGGCAGCCCAGTACCGCACGGCATCGGAGCCGTACTCATCCAACAAGTGCATCGGTGTTATGACGTTGCCCCGGCTCTTCGACATCTTCTTTCGGTCGGGGTCGAGAATCCAGCCCGAGACGGCCACATTTTTCCATGGGATCTGGTCTTCATGCAGGCAGGACTTGACGATCGTGTAAAACGCCCAGGTACGGATTATCTCGTGGCTCTGCGGCCTCAAATCCATGGGGAACAGCGAGCGGAATCGATCCGGCTGCTCGCCCCATCCGCTTGCGATCATCGGCGTCAGCGACGAAGTAAACCAGGTGTCAAAGACATCGGCTTCCGCGATGAATCCTTCCGGCTTCCCGCGCTGCTCCTCGTTGAATCCCGGCGGCGCGGCGTCTGCCGGGTCAAGCGGCAGGTTTTCTTCTTCGGCCACAATCGGATGATCGTAATCCACCTCGCCGGCCGCATTGATTCGATACCACACTGGGAATGGAACACCGAAGTAGCGCTGGCGCGATATGGCCCAATCGAAGGCCAGATTTTCCGTCCAGGTGCGATAGCGGTGGCGCATGAATTCCGGATGCCACTGGATGCGCTCGCCCGCGTCGAGAAGCATTGTTTTTTTGTCGAGCAGGCGAACAAAAAACTGCCTCGTGGTGATGAACTCCAGAGGCTGATCGCCTTTCTCGAAGAACTTCACCGGATGCTCGATGGGCGCGGGCTCGCGTTCGAGCGGCGGTTGGCCTTTGAGGACCGGTTCATCCGGCATTCGCAGCTGATCCACAATGATGCGTCGCGCCTGCTTTGCGTTTTTTCCGACCAGTTCCGCATAGAGGCTGTTCGCCCGTTGAGGGTCGATCGAGGGCCAGTTTGCCTCGCCAAACTCGACCGGGAGCAGCCGCCCATTGCGGCCCAGGATTTGGCGGTTGGCCAGGTTCTGTTCGCGCCACCAGCGCACATCTGTCGCATCGCCGAAGGTGCAGACCATCAGGATGCCTGTGCCCTTTTCCGGGTCGGCAAGGTCAGAAGGGAATATGGGCACTGGTACACCGAATAGCGGAGTCAAGGCGCGTTTCCCGAACAGATGCTTGTAGCGCGCGTCGTCGGGGTGCGCGGTTACGCCCACGCAGGCAGGCAGTAGTTCGGGCCGAGTCGTAGCGATTGTGAAGCCCTCCTGGCTTCCCTCCACCCCAAAGCGGACATGATGGAAATGTCCGCCAATCCTGCGATCTTCGACCTCAGCCTGCGCCACGGCGGTCTGGAAATCCACGTCCCACATGGTTGGGGCTTCCACGCTGTAAATGTGTCCCTTGCGCCACAAGTCGAGAAAACTGCGCTGGGCTGCCCTTTGGCAGCGGGGGTCAATCGTGGAGTATTCCTGCGTCCAGTCAACTGACAAGCCAAGACGGCCCCACAGCTCCTTGAAGCTCTTTTCGTCCTCCTGGGTCAGGCGCAGGCAGAGCTCGATGAAATTGCGCCGGGAGATCTGCAGCGGAGGAGATTTCGGATCGATGCTTTCCGGGGCCGCCAAACTCAGCTCCGGCTCGTATTTCAATCCTGTATTGCATCGCACATGGAAATAGTTTTGGACCCGCCGTTCGGTCGGAAGGCCGTTGTCGTCCCATCCCATGGGGTAGAAGACATTCTTGCCGCGCATGCGCTCGAAGCGCGCAATCAAATCGGTCTGGGTATAAGAAAAAACATGCCCCACATGAAGAGAGCCTGACACCGTGGGCGGAGGAGTGTCGATGGCGAACCGCTCCTGGCCGACAGCCGATTCGGCATATCGATACACCCCCAGCTCGCGCCAACGCTCTTGCCAGGATTTTTCTGCCGCCTGGGTGTCAAAGTGCTTCGGCAGTTCGGAAATATTCATCGGCTCAACTCGGTCGCTTAGGCGGACGGGCAAGTCCGCAAATAGGTAATAAACCCGTGCAACGAAGGACTTTCAAAGCGAGGGGACTACACCTCAGGTTAGCAGACGGAGTGCCGAGCAATGCTTCAAGCGAGAAGCAGGGAAGAGTGGATTACCATTAGCAAGGGCCGCAGCGGATAAGGCTGCGGTTCTTTGATTCTGGATGGTCTGGCGATCACAACGGGTTGAGCTTGCCCAGGGCCTTCTTCTGCTTTTTCCTGGAGGTCAATAGATCCCGGGAATCAGGCGCCTGGTCCTGCTGCTATAAGCCTCATAGGCGCTGCCAAAGGCCGCTTTGAGCGCCATTTCTTCCACGTGGATCCTGTAACTCAAGGCTGCAAACGGTGGAATCACGGCGATGGCAAAACCGATCCAGTTATGGGTGTGGATACCGATGGCAAGAATCACCAGCAGAAGCCCGAAGTAAGAGGGATGGCGCACAAACCTGAAAAGCCCATCGGTCTTGAGCTTCTGCTCGGCGCGAATGGCGACATTGGCGCTGAACGATCTGCCCAGCGACACGACCGCCGTCCAGCGAATCGCGAGACCGACGATCATCAACGCCAGGCCGGCGTAGCGAATCCAACCGGCGTTGCCAAACATGTTTCGCGGATGAGTGTCGCCATAACGCGGACCCAGGTAAAGGGAAGCGAAAATCACAACCCATAGAAGCAGGAGCGAGCCGCGATCTTTGATTTCCCCTTTGCCCGGCCTTGTCAGGGTGAAAACAAAGATGGCGACTTCCGATAGAACCCAACAAATGTAGAGCGCCTTCCCCACTGCAAGCACGGTCATCGATGATCCCCAGAAAACCCGCATGAAAAGGCCGCACCTGATGAAGATGCGGCCTTCGCGTTTCCCTTTGGTCCCTGTTTCTTGTCTTCAGAACGGGTTCAGCTTGCCCAGGCCCTTCTTCTTCTTCTTCTTGCTGGAGGAGTCTTCACTCAAGTCGACCTTGGGCTTTTTGGGTTTGCCGTTGGATTTCGCTTCCGTGACCGGCTGAGCGGGGTTCTCGCCGGGCTTGATGTCGTTGACCTGAAGAGGCGCTTCGGCGGGCTTTTCCGGCGCCGGCAGGACGGTGCTGGTGGGGCCGACCGGCTTGACGATGGCGTTGGGATCGGCTGCGGCACTGTTGCTGGGCGCGTTCACCACCTCGACGCCGACGCCGGTGCCTTCACCGGGCGCCTGCATTTGGAGCGGAGCAGTGGAGGGCTGATCGCTGCGCGGCGGCTCGTTGGGGCCGGTGGGAGTGATGGCCGCAGCAGGAGCTGTCGGCTTGCCCTGGTTTATCGCGTCCATAAAGACGGCTTTGTTTTGTTCGGTAACTTGGGGCGCGAGCGTGCGCGTGGGGTCGTCGAGAGTAGGCTCGCCGACATGCACAGCCTCAACCACCGTGGGACCGCGCTTGATGATGCCGAGCATGCTGTCGGTAAAGTGGAGGGGCTGGCGGCTGCGTTCCTCGGCGTCGCTTTCTGCGATGGCTGCCTGCGTGGGCTCGGGAACGGTGCGATTCATGGCCACGAGGCGGTCACGGGCGTCCTCAACGTGCGGCGCCATGGGATATCGCGTAATGACCTTCGCGTATGCCGCCGCGGCTTTGTCCTCATAGACCGAGCGCATGCGCTCTTTTACGGCGCCGTTCAGGCCTTGAGCCATTGCGATGGCCTTTGCCTCGCCGGCATAAGCGTCGCCGATATCGATCAGCACCTGGTCGCTCTTGGAATAAAGCGGATAAGAGTCGGTCACAGTGTCGAGGCGGGCGATGGCGGCGATATAGTCATCGCGGGTCTCATAGTAACTACCGATCTGGAACTCGCGCTCAGCCAGAACCTCCTGGACGTCGCGCAGCCTCTGCTTGGCGCGCGGGATGAGAGTTGAATCGGGGAACATGTTGATCATTTCCCGATACTCCCGCTCGGCTTGCTCAGCATTCGTATAGTCCCTATCGGGCTTTTCCATCTGCTCGTAATAGATGTCGGCCACCTTCATCTTGGCTTCGGCAGCCTCAGGGACGTTAGGGAAGAAGGTGATGAAATCCTCGTATTCGGCTTCGGCCTGGGTAAGAGCTGCGGAGCCGCCTTCTTTGAACCAGGTGTCGCCGACCGACAGCTTGGCGCGCATGCGGTATTCCGACTCGGGATAGGTGTTGAGCATGGTTTGCAGGTCGAGGCGCGCCACGTCATAGCGGCCCTTCTTCATCGCGACCATGGCCTTGTCGTAAAGCTCTTTATCGGGCTGTTTGGATTGCACGCCAGCCAGCGGGTTGGCGTTCAGATCGTAGGGCTTCTTCTGCTTTTTCTGCCTTTTGTATTTCGGGTGCTGGACGTCGTCCTGGTTCTGGGCGGAATTCTGACTCTGGGCTTGAGCGACAACTCCGCTGAAGAACAATGCCAGAACAGCACTCGACGCAATCTTGAGAAACAACCGGTTCATACCACCTCTTGGGAGGAGGACCCTGGGGTGGGCCATCCGCAGCTTGCACGCTCGTTTTAGTGAATTTTACTCTTTCCAGCCGATACTCTGCTGGCAATGATCCGGTCGTCTGCCTCATGGGCGGCGGCAAGCAGCGCGCGGGCATCGCGCTCCGGCTCGCCGGCGCCAAAAACTGCGTTTCCGGCGACCAGTAGTTCTGCTCCAGCTTGGACGACGGCGGCGACAGTGTCGTGAGCCACGCCGCCATCGACTTCAATTCTGAAGTCGAGCTCGAGATCGCTGCGGAGTTCTACGAGACGACGGATCTTGTTCAGAGAAAAGGGGATAAACTCCTGCCCCCCGAAGCCGGGATTCACGCTCATGATGAGCACGTGGTGAACCATCGGCAGAATATCGATGAGGAGGTCCACACGCGTAGCCGGATTGACAACCACGCCGGGCTTCATGCCGTGGTGAAGAATCATCTCCAGCGAGCGGTGCAGGTGCGTGCAGGCCTCGTAGTGGACACTGAGCCAATTAGCGCCTGCGTCAGCGAAGGCAGCGATGAAATCGTTCGGGTTCTCGATCATCAGATGGCAGTCGAGCGGCAGGCGAGTGAATTTGCGCAGGCTGGCCACAACGGGCGGACCGATGGTGATATTCGGGACAAAGTGGCCGTCCATGATGTCGACGTGAATGGCTGTGCCGCCGCCGCGCTCGGCCGCGGCCACCTGGTCGGCCAAGTGGGCAAAGTCGGCGGAGAGAATCGATGGCAGCAACTCGACCATGGAATGAAGTTCAACTCCTTGCGGGGACAGTTTATCAGTCGCTGTGGCAAGCGGGAGTGGCTACGCGGATGCGGGATGCGGCGCCAGCGATAGGGTGAGCACGGTGATGTCGTCCTGCTGGCCGAATTGCACGGCCGCGTCGGCGATCTGTTGAGCCGCGCGCGAGCTGAGTTGCCGAGTGCGCTCAAAGCCGAAGAGCTCACCCACGGCGTTGCGCGCCTCGACAACTCCATCGGACAAGAACGTGAGCTTGTCGCCGGGCGCGAGCTGGAAAGAGGATTCGGCGTACTCAACGGATGCTTCGACACCGAGCGGAAGTCCCACGGGAATCTCAATCTCCTGGCCGTTGCGATACGGCGGCAATTGGCCGGCGTTGGCGATGAGCAGGACGCCGGAGGATGAGAGATCGGCACAGAGGCAAGTGGTGAAACCTTCGATGCCGCTGTTGCGGAGGGCCGCATTGAGTTCTTTGAGCACCGCCGCGGGATGAAGATCGTCGCAGCGGTCGGCTGCGCCGAGCAGCAAGGCCGAGGTGAGCGCGGCGGCAACGCCTTTGCCGCTCACGTCGCCGAGGAGGACGCGCTGCGATCCGTTGGCGAGAGCGCGGCAGAGATAGAAATCTCCGCCTACTTCGTGCGCCGGAAGAAAAGCCGAACTGACGCTGACGCCCGGCGCGACCAGCATCTTTTCGGGAATGAGCAAATGCTGCACCTGGCGGGCGGCGGTTAGCTCGCCCCGTAGCTCGGCGCGCTCATCGGCGGCGACCCGCTGCTGGTGGAAGATGTAGCCGAGAATGGCGACCACCAATGCGGCGACGGCGAGCGACATCCAGTTCTGCACCTGGTTGGACCAGGTCTCGCGGTTAAAGATGACTTGCTGTAACTGGTACCAACCCTCGATGACGGCCCAGATGGCGCAGAGTAAAGCGACGATGCGCAGCCGGCCGCTGAGCCGCGTCCACGGCCAGAACGCAACGAAAGGAGCTGTGCATGCAAAGGTCCAGATGCACCAGATGGGCTTGAAGCAGGTGACCTGCACAAAGAGCGAGAGCGGCAAGGCCATTTGTGGCGGAAGGAAGGCCGGGAAGACCGTTCCAAGGAAAATGAACGCCCATGCGGCGAACACCACCCAGTAAATGACCGGGACGCGCCGTTGGGCAAGGGCAAAGTTGACGCAAATCAGCGCCCACGACTCGAACATGGCGAGGCCGAAGAACAGATCGTCGATCCAAAGCGGGTACTCTCCCCAGAACAGGTAGTGGCCCATCAGGTTGAGCCGGGTGGCGCATACAGCCAGGCAATACAAACCGAGCCAAAATGCGGCCTTTTGCGAGCGGTCAAAGAGAAAGAGTCCGAGCAGGAACAGGCCTGCTGTGCCAATCACCAGAAAACTGGAGTAAGTGGGAACAGAATTCCTGAGACCTTCACCGCGATCCTCATCGGCGAGCGCCTTCAAATACAGTTCATCTCCGAAATAGAGGTAAACGGGACGGCCCGGCGTGAGGCCGGGTACGAGTTGATTTTGAGCAATACGCAGGGCAACGGTATTCGGTGAACGGGTCGGGCCTGATGATACTAGGTAAATTCGGTAGTCGGCAGATTGCGCGACAGGCTGGCCATCTACATAGGCTTGAATCTGCTCAGGTCCGTTCGAGCCGACGATCACGGCGGGATGCTGAATTCCGTTGGTGTCGAACGTGGCCTGGCAGCGGACCCATACGATGTAGGCGGCGCCGGTCTCGCGGTATTCGGTATAGGGCTTCCAGCCGCTGGGGTCGACATTAACGGCGCCCCAAGCAGGGTTGTCGCCGAGGCGGTAGACACACTGGCTGTCTGGCACCTGCACCACCTGTGCGCGGAGAGCGCACGGCAGGGCCAGCAAGAATGCAATCAGCCAATTTCGCACGACGAAACTCCGCATGAGGATCGACGGACCCTGGAACAGACTCCAACGAATCATAGTCCGTGAGGCCCAGCCCCGGCCACGCCTTCTTCCGCGTGGATCGTTACGCACCTCACACTCGCCTGCGGAACTGTGCGCCTGCCGCCCGCGTACTTCTTCTTGGTGAGTATCTGCTGTCTCGTAACTGAGAAGCAGCTCACAGCAGGCAAAACGAAAGGAACAATCCAATGAATCATTCGGAAAAGCCATCATTCGTTTTTTCTATTCCCGGCAGCCGGACATTGCGTATCGCCGCTGCGTGCGCTCTCGCGGCTGCATTCTCGGCGCTCGCCGCTCCAGCCTTCGCGCAAGCCTCCGCATCTGAAGACCCTTTGCAGCAAAGGCTCAAATTGATGCGGCAAACCGCCATGACGGCATGGCAAAACAAGGACGCTGCAACGCTGAAACAGACCATGGCGCCCGACTTTCTCTTTATCGGGCCGCAAGGTGTTTCCACGCGCGACGGCTGGCTTTCATCGCTCCAATACTGCTCGCTCGTCAGCGCTTCCTTCGCCGACTCGCAGGTGCGCACACTACCTTCGAATGCTGCCGTGCTCATCTACAAGCTCCACTATGTGGGCGATTGCGGAGGCAATCCGATTCCCTCTGACACCATCGTGACCGCCACGTTCGCCCGGCGCAACGGTCGCTGGTGGATCGTGGCCACAACGTTCACGCCCGTTACGCACTGAGGCGCCTCGCCCGGGCATCAGGACTTGGAAACTCGCACTATCACGAGCCAGATTGTGTGAGCGCTTTTGCGGCAACACGGCCGATGCCGCGAAGGATCGCTTTGGCGGGCCAGTGGTTCTCGGAGTCAGGGAAAAAGATCTCGCCGGCGCGCTTTGCTTCGGGGCGGTAGTACCAGCGCTTGAGCAGCGCGAGATGGCCCTGGCGGACTGTGGATAAGGGCGCTGCCCCGTTCTGCCCGAGCGCAGTGAGTGCAGCATCGAGGCGGGATTCCAGAACCGTCCGAGAAATTCGAGTAGATGCGTCTTTGGGTCCCTCGGTCCCTTGTTCCCTTTGTCCCTGTTCTTCAGGAATCGCCTCAATCGCCAGCGGCTGCGCGAAGAGAGAAGTTGAGCCGGACTGCTCGTTCTGAATTCTCATTCCTAGCGTCGAGAACGCGGCAGGGCCTCGCAAACGGCCGCTGTCAAACAAAAAGACAGCAACTTCATCGGGATTTGCGGAGGCTTGCAGAATCATCGCGCGAAGCTGGCTGAGTGGGCGAACGATTTCGGCCGCCAGCGCGCGCACGTCCTCAACGCGCTGCACTTGCGCGTGAAGCGAAGCGGCGGATTCAAAGGCGAGATCGGCCGAGGCCTGGTCGCGCGCGGCGCGTAGAGTGACCAGACGGCTTTCGCCTCGCGTCGCGAGAAATCGCTCGACAGCCGAGGACTCTTCGGCATAGCGGTCGTCGCTGCAGCCCTTGAAGCAAGGCGCGAGACACATTTTCATTTCGGAGTAGACGCAGCCGGGATAGCTGGGGTCGGGCGCCAATTCAAACGTACAGCGGCGGAGCAAGAAGAGCTTGAGCATCTCTTCGGAGAATCGCTCGGCGGCGGCGCGCGATGGGAACGGCCCATAAGCCCAATCGGCCTCGCGTAGGCTGGGCCGGTGCGTCACAGTAACGCGCGGGTAGGGATTGCTGCCGAGAAAACGGACGAAGGCCGGGTGGCGCAGGTGCATTCTTTCTAATGCCCTTGAGCCAAAGATCTCCTCCACAAGGGAAAACTGCGCGAGAAGGGATTCGAATTCGGAGCCGGTGAGCTGCCATTCGATGCGGCGAACCAGGCCGGCGAGGTGCAGCCGGCGCGGATGCTTCGCGGACGGTCGCAAAAGACGCTCCAGCCGGGAACGAAGATTTGGCGTGCGGCCGATGTAGGGCTCGGCGTGGGAGTCCGCTCCATAAAGCGCGAACACTGCGGGCGATTGCGGCAGTTCGGCAAGCGCTGCCTTATCGTCGGCCGGGTCGAAGGATACGGTTTCGAGATGGTTCGGCACGGACTGCGGTCACCAAGTAACGCACATCACAAGTACACGTGTTCATAGTGATTTTACGGCTCCGCGCGCTGGGATACGCTGGATTGTGACTGCACAATGAAATGAACTTTCTCTTTGCCCTCCGCGTCTAACAAAGCGATACCGCATGTATTGGAGGTGGTATCTTGAAACGCTTTGCAGCAGTTTTGCTTTCTGTTATTTTCCTTGGTTTCACGGCAAGCGCTTCGGCAATCCAAAATCCCTCGACGCTGGCGCAGCCCTCCCCAGCAAGCCCCCAAGCGTCCGTCACAGTCCCCGCAAGAACCCAAATTGAATTGGTTGTAACCCGCCCTGAGTGGGCGCAGTCCGCCAAGATCGGCGACACCGTCTACGCTCAGACATCGTTTCCGGTCGTCGCCGGCGGCAGCATGGCGATTCCCGCAGGCACTTGCGTCGAAGGAACCATTGAAGGCGTGACGCGGCCGACGCGCAAATCCGAGCGCGCGGAAATTCAGGTGCTGTTTACCAAGATCATTTTTGCCAGCGGTTACACTGTGGTGCTGCCCGGCGGCGCAAACACGGTGCCGCCGTCGCCGGCGCCTGGCGAAACTCTGATCGCGATCACGATCCAGGTAACGACGGCGAACGATCTGCTGCTCGACAACGGCGCAGAAGTGGAGATGACGCTCGGCGCGGCCCTCGAATTGGACGCAAAGCAGATCGCCCAATCGATTCCGCTTTCGCGCGTGCCGGCGCCGGGACAGCTCCAGTCGGCTACTCTCTGCCGCAACATTCCCGGAAGTCCGGGCACACCGGGAACGCCAGACACGGTCATTCCGGGATCTCCCGGCACGCCGGACATAACGATTTCCCAGGGGCCGGATTTGCCGGCCATCACGATTCCGGGAATTCCGGCCACACCCGATACCGTCATACCCGGAAGCCCTGGAACACCGGACGATCCCGGCTACACTTGCCCGGCAAAGCCGCTCGTGATTTCGTCTGCTCCGGTCGTCACGAACCAGCCAACGCAGAATGCTCAGCCCGTGGCGGCACGCTGAAGCGCCGCCTATTTCGGATCGAATTGCGCCTTGGAAGGAACACTATCCTATGTTTGTAGAATCCGTTACCGCACTCATGATTGCTTCACTCGCGATGGGACAGACTCCGGTTCCCGCAACGCAAATTGCGCCGCCTGTAGCGCAGAGCTCTCCGGCGCAAAATGTTCCGGCTCCGGCGGGGCAGGTTGCCCCAATGACGGGCGGACAAAATGTGGCTGCGCCTTCATCAACGACCATCGTCGTTCCCATCGGGACGGCGATTCAGCTTACGTTGATGAGCTCCGTGAAAAGCAAATCGACGAAAGCCGGAGACACGGTGCGCGCCGTTGTGGCATTTCCCGTGACGATCGGGACCCAACTCGCCATTCCAGCCGGAACATTCGTGGACGGCAGTGTGATCCGCGTGACGGCGCACCCGGCGGCCGGCCAGCAGCCGTCGTTCCGCGTCCACTTCACGCGCCTGGTGTTTTCTAACGGCTATTCCGTGGCGTTGAACGGCGAAAATACACAAGCGTTGCTTCTGCCGCTTCAGGCGGGCGCGCCAGAGAATGACGTAGTGGAGTTGGCGCCGCCGCGGCTGCCGGGTGCGCACTTTGCAATGGGCGAAGGGCAGGAGCCGACGCTTCCACCGCTGCCACAGGTCGGCCCTCCGGTGGGCCTCATCGTCGGGCTGTCGCTGGGAGGCACTGCAGCTCTGGTGATTCTGGGTGTAATCGGGGCCCATCACAACGCGAACAGCACCGATTTCGTGCTCTACGATGCCGGCTGGCAGTTTCAAATGGTTCTTGACAGCCCGATAACGCTTGATGCCGCGCAGGTTGCAGCCGCGGCGGCGACTCCGACTACAAATTAGCGGTACTCGCAGTCTGGCAGCAGTCGAACAAGCTCGGTGCCGGCGCTCAGAAACCGCACGGCTTTTCCTGCCCCGCGAAAGCTGGTATGCTGCGTGGTCTATCGAAAATCGAATCAGGGCGAGGAGAACGCGATGTGGTTTTTGGGCATGGACGTGGGAACGGGCGGAACACGCGCGGTCGTCGTGGACGCAGCCGGCAAGCTGATGGGATCGGCGTCGGCCGAGCACGCGCCGTTTCGCGCCGAGCATCCGGGGTGGGCGGAGCAGGATCCTGAGGATTGGTGGCGGGCGGCGCAGGATGCGATTCGCGGAGCGCTGGCCACGACGCTCGAGCCGCGAGAGCCGATTGAGGCCATCGCACTCACAGGCCAGATGCACGGAGCTGTGATGCTCGATGAGGCAGGCGCGGTACTGCGGCCGGCGCTGATCTGGTGCGACACCCGCACGCAGCCCGAGTGCGACTGGCTGACGGAAAAAATCGGATACGAGCGGCTGATCGAGCTCACCTGCAATCCCGCGCTGCCCAACTTTACGCTGACCAAGCTGCTTTGGGTGAAGACGCATCAGCCGGAGATCTTCGCAAAGATCCGCCACGTGATGTGCCCCAAGGACTACGTGCGCTACCGGCTGACGGGCGAGTTCGCCATTGACGTGCAGGAGGCCAGCGGAACGCTGCTGCTGGACGTGACGCACCGGCGCTGGTCGCGCGAGATGGCCGAAGTGTCGGGGATCGACATGAGCTGGCTGCCCAAGGTGTACGAGTCGCCGGAGATTTGCGCACGCATCAGCGAGAAGGCGGCGGGGCTGACGGGGTTGAAAGCCGGCACGCCGGTTGCTGCGGGCGCGGGCGACCAGGGCGCGGGCGCTGTGGGCATGGGCATTCTGCAGCCGGGCAGCGTATCGGCGACGATTGGAACTTCAGGCGTGGTGTTTGCCGCAACAGCGGCGCCAACAAAAGACCCGAAGGGACGCCTGCACACCTTCTGCCACGCCGTGCCCGGTCTGTGGCACGTAATGGGCGTAACGCAGAGCGCGGGTTTGAGCTTGAACTGGTTGCGAGGAGCGTTTTTCGCCGGGCAGAGCTACGACGCGCTGAGCGATGGCGCAGAGAAAGTTCCACCGTGCTCCGACGGATTGGAGTGGGCGCCCTATTTGCTGGGCGAGCGCACGCCGCATCTCGATCCCGAAGTGCGGGCTGCGTTTGCAGGCATCGGCGTGCAGCACTCGGGAGCGCATTTTGTGCGCGCAGTGCAGGAGGGCGTGGCCTACTCGCTCCAAGACACGTTCACCCTCTTTCACGAGCTGGGCATTCCGGTCACCGGGATTCGGCTGGGCGGAGGAGGAGCGCGCGGGGCGCTTTGGCGGAAGATTCAGGCCGGCATCTACGGCCAAGAGGTAGAGGTTCTTGTGGCCGAAGAGGGGGGCGCGTTTGGCTGCGCACTGATGGCCGGCGTCGGCGCGGGGCACTGGAAGAATCTTGACGAAGCGTGCGGGCAGGCGATCAAAGTCGCGGAGAAGATTGAGCCCGACCCCGCAGATATGGCCGCCTACAAGGCCGGCTACGCGCGATGGAGGAAGTTGTATCCGGCGCTGCGCGGGTTGAGAAACTAGGCGCTCACGTCTTCGGCGGCCGGCATGGTGAAATCGGCGAATGTAAATCCGTCGCGCGTGACGACTTCTCCCGCGGAGATGGACAGCGGTGCCGAAAACATCGGGCCGGCGTAAACGCAGGTGTGGAACTCGCCGCGCTCGCCGCAGGGATCAGCCTCGGGTGGCAAATCGCGCAACAAGGCCAATTCGAATTCGCGTCCGGCAAAGGCGGCAGGCAACTGCTTTGTGTCCACGCAGGAAAGGCGCGCGCGGAGGCCTCCTGCGATCATCTCGAGGGCCAGCGCTGCTGTCGGGATTTTCCAGAGCGGGAAGAGCGGCTCAAGGCCCGTGGGCGCAAGCTGGCGCACGCGATAGTCGCGCACATCTTCAAGAAAAAGATCTCCGAAGGCCACGGCGTCGATTTTCTCGGCGACTGCTCGTGCGCAAGTCTCGGCCATTCGTTGCTCGTAGACTTCGTTCGGACACGGCCACGGAAGCGGAACGATCCAGAGCGGAAGCCCGGCGGCCGCAGCCTGGGCTTCAAGGACCGCGCGGCGCACGCCGTGCATGGCGACGCGGTCGAATTCGGCGTTGAGCGTGGTGAGCAGGCCGCAGATTTCGATGGAGGGATCGCGGCGCAATACATGCAAGGTCCACGCGCTGTCTTTGCCGCTGCTCCAGGAGAGAAGAACGCGCTTCATAGGTCGATGATAGCGGCGCCAATAACGTCGGCACGTTCAAAATGGCCGGAGGAGTTAATGTAACGCCGTTATGTAATGTTATTATGCCATTACAAAATGTGTTACAATGATGCATGGAGCTGACAGCATGCCGGTGACTGAAGGCCGAGGAAAGGAAGCCACTCTCAATCTGCGCGTGGATGCGGCACTCAAAGCGGAATTTGTCTCCGTTGTGGAAGCTGAGGAGAGGCCGGCAGCCGAAGTTTTGCGTGCGTTGATGCGCAGTTATGTTGAGGAGGCGCGCCGGCGGCGCTTTGCCGCTGAAGCACGCCGCCAATCGCAACTCATCGCCGCCTCGAAGGATGAGGCGGAGGTCATGCGCTGGATCCAGGACGTGAGCTCGGAGAAGCGGCGCAAATGAAGCGTGGCGATCTGGTGACGGTCGCTGTTTCGGGAGACTACGGCAAGCCGCGCCCGGCGCTGGTTGTACAGGCTGACGCTTTTGATTTGCACCACTCGGTGGTTGTGTTGCCGCTCACCAACGAGCTGCATGATGCGCCCTTGTTCCGCGTGACGGTTGACGCAAGCAGGGAAACCGGGTTGCGCTCAAAGTCGCAGATCATGGTCGACAAAGCAACGACCGTGTCGCGCAGCAAAATCGGACCGAGGATGGGACGCTTGAACGCGCAAACCATGCTGGCGGTCAGCAAGGCGCTGCGTGGCTTCCTTGATTTATAGGGTCAATCCCTTACTTGCCGAAGAGCGATAGATCGATACAGTCGGCCATCGCCTTGTAGCCCGCGTCTTTCGGGTGCAGATGATCGCCTGAGTCGTATGCAGGATTGAAGTGAGTCGGATTCGCAGGATCCTGTGTGGCCTTGTCGAAATCGGCTACGCCGTCGAAGGTGCCGCTCGAGCGAATCCAATCGTTGACCGCCTCGCGAATCTGTTCGCCTTTGTCGGAGTAGTAGCCGGCACTGCCATACGGCGTGAGCGTCGCTCCGATGGCCTTGATGCCGTGCTCGTGCGCGTCGTCGGCGATTTGCTTGAGAGCCATCTCCAACTGCGCCGCGGTAATGTCGTCGTACGGGGTTGCCAGGTGCGCCAGGCGGCCAATGTCGTTGATGCTTTCGAGCACGATGACGTAGCGTACGCCACTCTGCGAAAGCACGTCGCGATCGACGCGCGAGAGCGCGCTGGGGCCGGCGCCTTCGTTCAGCACGCGGTTGCCGCCGATGCCGACGTTGAGGACGGAAATATTCTTCAGGTTGGGATCGGCGTTGAGCCGTGCAGCCAGAAGGTCAGGCCAGCGAAGATTGCCGTTGTGCGTGGAGAGGGCACCGTCGGTGATGGAGTCACCGAGTGTGACGACGGCTTGCGATCCGTCGGCGGCCTGGACATCGACGCCATCGAAGAAGTACCAGGAGGAAATCTTTGTCGCGTCAGGAAGATCCGGCGCGGTGGACACATCACCATTGGCGATGAAGTTGTCCTGATCCGCGAAGGAGTGGTAGGTTTCCGCGCGCATCACCTGCGAGGGCAGATAGAAACTGACGACAAGATCGGAGAGTGGCTGCACGGCGAACGCAATGGGATCGGAGAAAAGCTCGGCGCCTGGCGGAATATTGACGGTTGTTGCTCCGCCGAAGGTGATGGCGTGATCGGTTCCCGGTTGAATTGCCGCGTTGCCCGCGCTCAGCATCACGTGCGCATCGCTCACGATCAGCGGATCGGTCCCATAAGCATTGGTAAAGCGCACACGAATCTCGGCGCCGCCGGCGGAGATGTGGACGATCTCGCGCAGCGTTACGCCACTGAGGGGGCGGACGTTGAAGCCGCCGTCAGCGAGCATGGGAGCAGTCGCCCACGTGCCTACCCACTGCGGGTGCGGCGTGGTTTGCGCAAGCGACAAGGCAGGAATAGCGAAAACGAGAGCGACAAAAGCAGCAACGCGGGAGCAGCGGTTCAACATGAGTTGGTTCTCCTCAAAGGCTGGAAGAATTTGAGCCAACGATTGGTTAGTGCAGATTAATGTCGGCGGTGAGCGGAGTGTTCTCGCTGGAATCGCCGACGCGAATCACGAATTTGCCGGGATCGACAATCCACTTCTGGGCGGGCTCATCCCAGTAGCTGAAGGCACGCGCGTCGAGGCTGATGGTCACATTGTGCGTTTCGCCGGGATCGAGACGGACTTTAGCGAAGCCCTTCAATTCGCGTTCGGGGCGGTCGACCTGCGCGGATGGGTCAGAGACGTAGAGCTGGGCAACTTCAGCGCCGGCTACGCTGCCGGTATTGGAGACGTCGAAACTGACGTCGACTGTTGAACCCGACTTGGCTGAAGCGGGGACTTTGAGATTTGCGAATTTGAATGTGGTGTAGCTCAGGCCAAAGCCGAAGGGGAACAGCGGGTGCTTGCCAGTGGTTGTCCAGTAGCGATAGCCCACCATTAACTTGTCGCCGTATTTGATGTGTTCGATGGTGTAGTCGAGCGGCTTTCCGTCGGCGCCAACGGTGTGGAGCGTGGTGTTGTCCTTCGGATCGCCGTAGTACCACTTCGATGAAGGATTGTCATCCCAACTGCGATCGAAACTCACGGGGAGTTTGCCCTCGGGGTCGTGCTGACCGAAGAGAATCTGCGCGACGGCCGTGCCGCCTTCCTGACCGGGGTACCAGGTGTGGAGCAGGACGGGAACTTTATCGAGCCAGCGGCTCGTGTCCATGCCGCCTCCGCCGGTGAGCGTCACGATGGTGCGCGGATTGGCCGCGACGACTGCTTCGACGAGCGCGTCCTGGCCCGGCGGCAAAGTGAAGGTGCGGTCGGCGCCTTCATGCTCCGTTTTCGCATCGAAGCCCACGGAAACAACAACCACATCAGCATTCGCGATTGCCTTCATCTGGTCGGGTGAGTCGGGCATGCCGGGACTGTAGAAGACATAAGCGTTGGGACCGAGCAGGTTGGCAATCCCAGTGAGGATGCTGACCGGCTCAAACGCGTGAGCCTGCGACGAACCTCCGCCGCCGGGGACTGCCGGATAAGCATCGGGGCCGATGATGGCGATGTTCTTGATTTTGGCGGGATCAAGCGGCAGCAGATTTCCTTCGTTTTTGAGAAGCGTAATGCTTTCGAGAGCGCCATCAAGCGCGACGGCGCGATCGGGGACGGAATAAGTTGAGTCAGCGGGATCGAACTGAGGGCGAGTCGTCCAGCCATAGCGAAGCTCGGTCCGGAAGAGGCGCAGAAGATGTTCGTCGATGGTGGATTCTTTTACCTGGCCGTTCTGAACGGCGGGAATGAGATTCTTCGCGTTCATGAACTTGGGGCTGGGCATCTCGAGATCGAGGCCGTTGTTGACCGAGGCGACGCCATCGTAGGTCGCGTCCCAATCGGACATGAGAACACCCTGGAAACCCCACTCGCCCTTGAGCAACTTGAGATTGAGGAAATCGTTCTGCGTGGAGTGGACGCCGTTGACCAGGTTGTAGGAATCCATTACCGCGTCGACGTGGGCCTTGGTGACGGCGGCCTCAAATGCGGGCAGATAAATCTCGCGCATGGTGCGTTCGTCGATGTCTGAGCTGGCGTTGTGGCGATTGAACTCCTGATCGTTGAGGACGAAATGTTTCACGGTAGCGGCAACGCCCTGGGACTGCAAACCTTCAATGTAGGGGACCACGAGGGAAGCGTTCAGGAACGGATCCTCGGAGAGATATTCGAAGTTGCGTCCGCTGACTGGTGAGCGCGAGATGTTGACGCCTGGACCGAGCAGGAAGTTGACGCTGCGGGCGCGGGCGTCGCGGCCCAGACTTACGCCAAGCTTGCGGGCAAAATTGGTGTCCCATGTGGCGGCCAGCGCAGCGCCGCCTGCATAGGCGGTTGTCGGTCCCCAGGTTCGCACGCCGACAGAGGCATCGGACATCTTGAAACGCGGCAGCTCGATGACGGGCATGGGACGCGTGAACATGTTGTCGACGCCGCCAAGCAGCTCGACCTTCTGCTCCAACGTAAGCTTCGAAATCATCGCGTGGGCCTTGGCTTCGATGGCGGGTGAATCGGGCGCCGGAGCCTGGGCTGAAACGGCGAGGTTGGCTGCAAGGAGAATTGTGGAAACGAAAGAGAAAGACGAGAGATGAGGGTGCAAACGAAGAGATTTCATGACGCGCCCACGTTAGCGCATTGGCCCTCTGGATGTACAGGGCATCGTGACGCGTTACCGGCAGATCCTGGCCGCTGCGCCTTGAAAATCAAATCTCTTTCGAGAGCGTCCAATCAGCAACGGGGTGAATCTAACTCAGTGTCGGAGGTCCCGGCCGGCCATGCGCATTCCCCGTAGATTCTGCCTGTACCTGTATTTGATGGGCTTGGCGCTCGCGGTGGGAGTGTGCGCTCACGCCCGCGCGCAAGCGGCTCTATTGATGGAGGATGCGGACGGCTTCTCTCGTTCGCTGGATCCGACCGGCCACGAGGCTATCTACTTCGCGCGGATTTGCGCGGCGTCTCCCGCGCAGTTGCGCCGTTGCACGCCGGGTGAATCGGGTGTCGTGATCTCCCGCTACAAAGGAATCGCAGGCTATGACTGGCTGGCTGTGCCGCTGATTCCATACCTCTATTCGGTTGATCAAGCTTTCGCGGTTCCCGCGCGCGTGGATCAAGCAACGGTGGACAAGATGCGCGGCCGGTACCATGAAACGCACCTGATGAGCCTGGGAGAAGATGTGCCGCAGGGCGGCCGAATCCAAAGAGGATGGAACCAGCTGGTGGGCGCGGCCTATGAGCGGCGCATCTACGCATTCCGGTTTGAAACGACCGAAGCACAGGACGACGCATTCATCGCGTGGATGAACGATGCGGCGAATCGCTCCCACTTCAACATTCTGTTTGGGAATTGCTCCAACTTCGCAGACCAGGTTCTGAATTTCTATTTCCCGCACACTTTCAGGCGTCGCATCCTTCCCGACGGGGGGATCGTGACCCCGCGGCAGGTGGCGTACGAGCTGGTGCGCTACGCACGCAGGCACCCGGAGATCGATTTGACAGTGTTGGAGATTCCGCAGGTTCCGGGCTACCGGCGTCCGAGCAGACCGGGTGAAAGCGTCGCTGAGTCGCTAACGGTAAGCGGTTATGTGCTTCCGATTGCTGCCCTCAACCCGATTGTCGCTGCGGGCTTGGTGGGGGATTATCTCGTCTGGGGCCGGTACCCCCTCCCTCTTAAGCAGGCTCAGATCGTCAGCCCAGAAGACATGGCTCCCCTGAAGAATTCCACAAGCACGGCTCAATCTCCGCCGCAACCCCTTGAGCCGGACGGTGTCTTGTCTTATAAAGGAAGTGGCTTGAACCCCCCTGACATTCAGTGAAGGTCCCAGCACCGGGAGGTCGATGCTGCGATGCGTTTTCCCCGCGCGTTGTTCATTTCTCTGGCAGGAATTGCCGCGCTCACACTGGCGTGCCCCAGCGGGCGGGCGCAAGGCGCTCTGCTGCTGGAGGATGCCGCTGGCTTCTCCAGTGTTCTGTCGCCGTCAGGGCACGTTGCGCTCTATTTCGCGCGCATCTGCGCCGATACTCCCACGCGTCTCCGGCGTTGCGGCCCTGGCGAACTGGGGACAGTGATCTCCCGGTACGAAGGAATCAAAGGCCGCGATTGGCTGGCCATACCGCTGCTCCCTCACTTGTATGCAGTTGACGACCCTCTGGCGGTTCCTTCGCGAGTAGACCACAGAACGGTTGCGGAGTTGCGCCAGACGTATCACGACGCGCAATTGATGGTTCTGGGCAGGGATGTGCCGAAGGGGGGGCGCGTGATGCCGGGTTGGAATCAACTGGTGGGAATGGCTTATGAGCGGCGCATCTACGCGTTCAGGTTTGAAACCTCCCCGGATCAGGACGACGCCCTGATTGCTCGCATGAATGACAGCCTGAATATTTCACATTTCAACTTCCTCTATAGGAACTGCGCCGACTTTGTCTCCGGACTTTTGAACATCTATTTTCCGGGCGCGTTCAAGCGCAACATCCTTCCTGACGCTGGAATTACCATGCCCCGCCAAACCGCGTACCAGCTTGAGCGCTACGCGCGGAAACATCCGGAGCTCCATTTGCAGTTGATGGAGATTCCGCAGATTCCCGGCTATCGCCGCGAGAGCGGGTTTAGCAAAAGTGTTGCCGGGTCGGTTGTGTTTACCGGCGACGTGATTCCTCTCGCTCTTCTGGATCCGTATGTCGCCGCTGGGGTGGTTGCCGATTACCTGATCTGGGGCCGCTACCCTCTGGCGCGGCAACATCCCCAGATTCTGTCACCGGAGACGATGGCCGTTCTGGCGGGTTCGGCGAACCCGAGCCTCGCCAAAAAGACGGCGGGCAGCGAGCCGCTTGTCGCCAACGCAACCGGTCAATCGCGCCGCTAAGGCCGCTAGGCATCCGGCGTGCCTCGTAGCAGTTCTCCAGCAAAATCAAGAATTTGCGTTGTGACTCGAATCACAGGTATGGGTGAATGGGGTCACTGCCTCTCGCTGCCTGCGAAGCGCACACTCAGAGTCCAATGAACGAGATAGCAATGGACCCCCGGAGGTAAAGCGTGAGTTTCGATCAAGGACTGAAAACGATTGTGGTGGCGACCGGCCTCGATGGCCAGGCAGAGGGGGCCTTGGAATACGCCCGCAAGCTGGCCACCCGTTACGGTTCGCGCATTGTTCTGGCCCATGGACTCGATCCGATGGACTACGCTGCCGTTGATGGGCTGCCGGGAAGCGTGGCTAGCCACCTGACCGCCGAGGCGCGCAAGGTGCTCGATACGATGGTGGGCGAGTTGTTGCGCGAAGGAATTCACAGCCATTCCGAGGTGCGGCAAGGAGCCGTGGCCGAAATGCTCGTGGATGTGGCGCGGCAGTACGACGCCGGGCTGATTGTGATTGGAACCAAGGGGATGGAAGGCGTCGGACCTGTCGTGGTCGGCGCCATTGCGGAACAACTGGTGCGGCTCGCGCCGTGTCCGGTGCTGGCGGTGGCTGCGGACTGGAATGCGGGCCCTCATCGGCCGGCTCCGGGGGGACCGGTTTTGCTGGCCGTGGAGCGCAATGAAGCGGCCATTGCTGCAGCCGCAACGGCCTATTCGCTGGCAGTCACTTTTCAGCGGCCGTTACTGTTGCTGCACGTTCGCACCGCCGCCGAAATCAAAGCGGGCAAGGACCCTTGCGCCGCCGTGCCGGCGGATTTTGGCATCAAGCTTCCGCCGCGCCCGCACCATGCACAAAATGGCGGCTCAGGCTGGCTGCTCAATGAGGCTCCAGTACATTGCATCGTGAAGGACGGCGATCCTGGAGACGCCATTCAGGAAGCGATTGCCGAATGTCACCCCTGCATTCTTGTAGCGGGGGTTAAACGCATGAGCGGGACGCGTGGGCCGCATGGCACTGCTTTTGCTCTGCTCACTGCCTCGCGCGTGCCGGTTCTCTGCGTACCGCCTGAAGGATCGCGCGCCGAGGCGGAGCAACTTGTAGCGCTTCCAGTGGGAGCGCTGTAGCAGGCAGGCCGGGTCACTCGCGGCAGTACGCTGCGCTGATGCCTCATCGATAGCGATCGACAGAGATCGATCGTAAGGAAAATGGGCGGGTGAAAGGAGAAACCGCACCGTTTGTCCGACCAAAATCGAGCACAAATGCGGAGAGTCATAGGGCCAGCGCGATGCCGCGCAGGAGATTCTTTGCGTTCGGTGAGTTGCCGGGAATTGGTAGCCGGGCTGCACCTGCAATTTGAGACTTTTGAAGCGGGAATAGTGCGGAGAAATGGTTAGCAATCAGTCCGATACGCGATTCGAACGCCTGGCAGCCGCGGCCCCGCATCCGCTCGCGGAGCTGTTGGAGTGCCCTCAGGAGGCAGGGAGCCTGCTGAGTAGGGAGTCGCGCTGCATCGAATTCGAGGCCGGCCAGGTAGTCTTCCGCCAGCAGGAGACTTGCAAGGGACTGTATGTGGTGGTTTCCGGTGATTTTGTGCGCAAGGCGGAGCGCTTTGAGATGCGCGTAACACTTGGATCGGCGCGGCCAGGGGATCTGGTCGAGCTGGCTGCTGTTTTGGGAGACAGACATCATACTTACACTCTCAGCGCGGTGGGATCGGGATCGATCCTGCTGGTGCCGATCGAAGCCCTGCACCGGGCATTTGAAGGCTATCCGCCGCTGCGGATGCGGCTCCTGGAAGAGCTGGCGCGTGAGGTTTCGCGAGCTTACATCTCCTGCTGCCTGACCCGCGTGATGCCAACCCGCAGGCACAGCTACGGAAAGACGTCTGCATAGGACAAACGCCTTTCCCAGAACTTAGGCCCCGCCAAAACCATGCACTCGGAAACGCTCGGCGTCCCGAATAGTGATTTGCGCTATACTCTGGGTAGCTTCTCGCGCCCCACGGTATATGTATGGCCACGCTCCACACTCATCACGCTCCGGAAGATTGCCTGAATTGCGAGCATCGGCATCTCAGGATGTTCTGCAATCTCACCCCCGAGGCACTATCCGATTACGACCAGATCGGTATCATGATGAGCCACGCACGCGGGGCCAAGCTTTTCTCAGAGGGCGATCCTGCACGCAATGTCTTTGTCATCTGCTTCGGGCAGGTCAAGATATCCTCCACGTCGCGCGACGGCAAAACAATGATCCTGAAGATCGCCGGTCCGGGCGATGTGATGGGTTTGAGCGCGGTGCTGGCCAACGTGCCGCACGAAGTGACGGCCGAAGCCATCGAGCCCTGCCAGGTAAAGACGGTTCGCAAGCAGGAGTTTGTCGAGTTCCTAGGCCGCCACGGGATCGCATCGATGCACGCCGCGCAGTCGCTGAGCGGCGAATACCTGACCGTCTTCCACGATGCCAAGCGGCTGGCGCTTTCAGGCTCGGCTGCGGGACGCCTGGCTCGGCTGCTTCTCGACTGGGGACGCGCATCGGCCAACGGCAAACCGGAGATTCGCTTCACCATGGCGCTGACGCACGAAGAGATCGCCAATATGGCAGGCACCTCGCGCGAGACCGTAACCCGGCTGCTGAACCAGTTCCGGCGCGACCAGTGGATCACGATCAAAGGCACCAGCCTGACCATCGTGAAGCCGGATCAGCTGGAGCGGCTCACGGCATAGAGCGCCGACCATTCTCCTCCCCTCAAATCTCCCGATTAAATGGCAAGTCCAAAGGCATTTGATAGCTTGAGGACATGTCTCAATCTGCTACCCCTTCCAACGAAACCGAAATCGATCTCGAATCTCTCGTCGCCGATGTCATCGCACAGGCCGTGAAAGCGGGCGCCAGCGACGCGGAGGCTACGGCGCGCGAAGGCGATGAGTTCAGCGTGAACGTGCGCATGGGCGAAGTGGAAACGCTTCAGGAATCGGGCTCGCGCGGGCTGGGCCTGCGAGTATTCCTGGGCAGGCGATCCGGGTCGGCTTCGACAAGCGACCTGACCGCGGATGGAATCCGGCAGCTTGTCGATGGGGCGCTGGCATTGGCGAAGGTTACGGAGGAGGATCCATTCGCCGGCTTGCCGGAAGCGGACGAATTTGGCAAGGCAGAGGGCGATCTGCACCTCTATTTCGACGATGTGTACTCGCTCGATGGAGCGGAGCGCATCGAATGGGCGCGACGGTCCGAGGCGGCGGCGATGGCCGCCGACAAGCGCATCACGAACTCCGACGGCGGCAGCTTCGACGTGTCAACGGGGCAGAAAGCGATAGCCAACTCCCGCGGATTTGTGGGCAGCTATCGCACCAGCTATGTCGGCGTCGCGGCGGCGCCGCTGGCGACGGATGCGAATGGGAAGATGCAGCGCGACGGCTGGTGGTCGAGCGCGCGGCGGCTCAAGCTTCTCGAATCGCCTGAAGCTGTCGGCGCCGAGGCGGCAAGGCGCACGCTGCGGCGGCTCGGAGCGCGGCGCGTGCGCACGCAGCGCGTTCCGATCGTGTTTGCTCCCGAGACGGCGCGGACGCTCATCGGATCAGTCTTCGAGGCTGCTTCCGGCGATTCGATCTGGCGCAGCGCATCGTTCCTGGCGGGAAAGCTTGGCGAGACGATTGGCGCCGCGAATGTGACCATCGTGGACGACAACACGATGCTGTTGCCTAGTGGCGTGGGCGGGTTCGGAACGTCACCATTCGATGACGAGGGTCTGGCTTCGCAACGCACTGTCGTCGTCGAGAACGGCATGCTGCGCAATTACCTGCTCAACACCTACACCGCGCGCAAGCTGGGCATGAAGTCCACGCACAACGCCGCGCGGGGATTGGCGGGTGCGCCGGGGATCGGCTGCGGCAATCTCTTCCTTGAGCCAGGAGCGCTCACTCCCGAGGAGATCATCGCGGAGATTCCGGCGGGACTCTACGTGACGGGTCTCATGGGCTTCGGCACGAATCTCGTCACCGGCGACTACTCGCGCGGCGCGACCGGCCTTTGGATTGAGAGCGGCCAGCTTACTTTTGCCGTGGAAGAGGTGACGATTGCCGGAAACCTCGCGGAGATGCTGCGCAATGTGACAGCGATCGGAAACGACCTGGTCTTCCGCGGATCAGTGGCTTCGCCGACGCTGCGCATCGACAGCATGACCATTGCGGGGGAATAAGGAACGCGGCAGCGTGAACGCCGGCGGGAGCGTCTCCTGCTCACGCGGAGTGCAGCGTGAACAGTGTGATCTCCGGCGGGCAGTCGAAACGGATAGGGAGGCTGACGGTGCCGATACCACGATTGACATAGAGTTGCAGATTCCTAAAGCGGAACCATCCCTCGACGTACTTGCGGCCCAACGGCGGAAGAATGAGAGGACCGGCTAATGGCACGCGTACCTGGCCGCCGTGGGTGTGACCGGCGAGCATGAGAGAAACTGCCTGACCCTCCTGAAGTCTCAACAGGGTATCAACGTAGTCGGGCGCGTGGCAGAGGAGCACGACGGGCTCGCGCGGCACATTGCGGATGGATTGGGGAATCGCCAGCTCGGGATCGGGCGTGCCTACGACCGGATCACCTAGACCGGCAAGCCAGAATCGGTCTCCTGCGCGCTCAATGGGCACATAAGCGTTGTCGAGCACGGTGATGGCGTTTGCGCTAAGTGCCTCGGTAACGACTTCCCGGCTCACTAACACGTCATGGTTGCCGAGAACGGCATAGCGATGAGGACAATCAAGCTGATTGAGCAGATTCGCGCATTGCCACGCTGAGGCGATGGAGAGCCGATTCGGCATGAGCCCGTGGCTCACGAAATCGCCGGTGAGAAAAACCGCGTCCGGATTCATGGCGTTGATGTGACGGACTGCGTCCCGGACGAGAAACGACTCCGTGTATTCATGCAGGTGGATGTCGCTAAGCTGCGCGATGCGGAAACCGTCGAAGGCTTGAGGCAGGCGGGGCAGGAAAACTTCGCGGCGCGTGACCTCGATCCAGTGCCGCTCGATTTCGCCCCCGTAGAGTGCCAGACCGGCGCCGGCACACGCGCTTGCGATCAGAAATCGGCGGCGCGTGATAGGCGCCTTAGAAATGGTCCCAGACACTTTCATAGTTCATGGTATCGAACCGGGTTGGATGCCGTCTTGCACGCGGCGCTTTCGCCGAGAGCTTGAGGCCGTGCGGGCTTGACGGCTTTGCGTTTGGTCAGGCGGGTATTCAGGGCTCCGTGGGAACTGCGCTGAAATAATCGGCAACTTCGCGCCAGTTGTTCACGCGGACAAAGCCGGTTGCTGTGAGATTGTGCGGCGCGGTGTAGAGCAGTCCCTGGCCTTCGAAGCGTGTGAGATTCCTGGGCTGGTCGTCGATGAGGTAGTCGGCGCGGAGGATGGTTTTGTTGCCGCAAAAGACGTAATGCGTGGGCGGGATGAAGGAGAAGTGCCGCTGCAACCAGCGGTACTTAGGGCCGAGGGAGTTGGGCACGGCCATGGCCTGCGTAGCGATAAAGATCTCAAAACGCGAGGAAAGATCCTTGAGCACCGGCTGCGCACCGGGAATCACGTCCAGCACCTCGAAAAAATCTTCGGCGTCGAGAAAAGCGCGGAGTTCCGCCTGGCGGTCTTGCGGCGCGATCTCCCACAGGCCTTTGCCGGCTAGATCCTCCGTCGTCACGGCTTCGTCGAAGGCCTGGTTATAGCGGCGAAGGTGCTCGGCGAGCGTGTCGGCCATCACCTCGTCCATATCGACACAGATGCGCTGCACGGTAGTGTTCCTCGAGAGAGTTTTCAAGAAAAGGGTAGCAGGTACGGGGCGGTGAGCACTGGCTCACGCCATCTTCAAAATGCATGCCCTGCAAACGCTGCTACGCGCCAGCTTCGCGCGGCTTGCGCGGAGCGCGGCCGGCGCCAGGGATCAATTCCGGTTGAGGCGCCTTGGGAGCGGCGACGATCGCCGGGTCCCAGTAGAGGAAGCGGCTGCAACTGTCGCAGGAGAGCAGCTCACCCTCGCGAAGCTGGTTCCACACTTGCGGGCGCACACCCATGCTGCATCCGGTGCATTGCTGGTTCTCGGCGCGGGCGATGCCGGTGCCGCGGCCTTTGACGATGCGGTCAAAGCGCGCAAGCCAGTCCGCATCAATCGCGTTGCGGACGGCATCGCGTTCGCTGTCGAGAGCGGTCAATTTCGCGGCAAGCTCCTGCTGGCGAGCGGCAACGCGGGCGCGAACAGACTCTACTTCGGCGGCGAGCTGCTCCACCTGGGCGCGGGACTGGGACAGAGCGGTTTCGTGCGCTTCGGTGCGCTCAAGGCTGGCGTATTCGTCGATTTCCAGGCGGTCGGCTTCCGCCGTCGCGAACTGAATCTCGTGCTCGATGGCCGCTGCCTGCTCCGGCGTCGTAACCGAGTCAAGCTGCACGCGGAAACGGGAGGCCTTTTTGCGATTTGTATCGATGTCGCGCTCCAGCCGGGTACGGAGCGAGTCTTCGCGGCCTAGAGCGGCGGAAAGGTCGGCGGACTGGCGCTCAGCGGCGGCGAGCGCGGCATCGGCCTGAGCGATCTCAGAAGGCAGAGCACGCATCTCTTGATTCAGGCGGGCCCGGCTGAGTTCGATCGATTGGAGGTTTACGAGATTTTCAATCAGAGCTTGCATCCGTGAGAAGAAGTCTACGGCATTAGGGCCTGCTAACACTATTGGAGTGGCGGCGACCGAAGCCTGGGACTGGGGAGCTTCGGGGAACAATAAAGAGCGAAGACTGAGGCGATTTCAGCCGCGGGCGCCGTCAAACAGGGCAGGAAGTAACCTTCCAGTGCCAGAAGACCCTGCGAAAATGAACGCGGGCAAGGGTGGGATGTGGCAGTAAGGCGAGTGGGAACACGGCGTAAGCACGCATGGCTGAAGTGGGCCGCCGGCGCGGTCTTACTCGCATTTCTTGTGCTCAGCGTGGGGATCACAGTGGCGATCCGGCGGGCAGAGCCAATCTTGCGCGCCGCAATCGTAGAGACACTCGAAGAGCACTTCCACGCACATGTGGAGTTGGACAGCTTTCGTGTCTCCGTGAGGAACGGGATATGGGCCGAGGGGAAGGGCCTGCGCATCTGGCCGCCGGCAAACGTGGCCGGGGTGTTTCTGGACACGTATCATGCGGGCGATGCCAAGCCAATCATCCGGCTGGATGACTTCCGGTTCCATGCGCCGCTTCACTACAGGCCAGGCGAGCCGATCAGGATTTCCGTGGTGCAGTTAACTGGCCTGGATGTGGATGTGCCGTCGAAGCCGCACATCGGACACGACGCGACGAAGCCTCCCCAGGCCGAGCCGAACGAGAGCCACTCATCGATGCTGAGCTTCGTCGTGGAAAGCATCGATTGCAAAAACGCGCATTTGACGATCGAGACCAGCAAGCCGGGAAAGCTACCGCTGGAGTTCGACATCGCCCACGTGAAACTGAGCCACGTCAGATTGAACAATTCGATGCACTTCGATGCGCAACTGACCAACCCGCGCCCTGCAGGGACCATCGTCACTTCGGGCAACTTCGGGCCGTGGGTCGTCGAGGACCCCGGAGAGACACCAGTAGCGGGCGGTTACCGCTTTGAAAAAGCTGACCTTGGCGTCTTCAAGGGGATTGCGGGGATTCTCAACTCGACCGGAAAGTACCAGGGCGTGCTGCGGAATCTCGATGTGGATGGTCAGACGGATACTCCGGACTTCAGGCTGACGCAATTCGGGACCGCGATGCCGCTGGAGACAACGTTCCACGCAACAGTAGACGGAACGAACGGGGACACCTGGCTGCACCCGGTTCGAGCCACGCTGGGACAGTCACACTTCACTGCCGAAGGGGAGATCGTTGGTAATCCGCCCGAAACTCTGCCCAATGGGATCACGCGGCCCGGCGGGCACCACATCGCACTGAACGTGCTTGTGAACGGCGGACGGATGGAAGACTTTATGCGCCTGGTGAGCAAGAGCGGGATACCGCTGATGACTGGCGAGCTGACGTTGAAGACGAAGCTTGAGATTCCGCCGGGATCTGTGCCGGTGGAGAAAAAGATCGAGCTGAACGGAAACTTCAGACTTGAGGACGTGGCGTTCACGAGCGCCAAAGTTCAAAACGACGTGGGCGAACTGAGTATGCGCGGGCAAGGCCAACCGAAGGACGCGGGAAACGCCGGGGACCAAGTGCGCTCAGCGATCGAAAGCAATTTCACGATGGCCAACGGTGTAGTTATGCTGCCCGACATCAAATACACCGTGCCTGGAGCAGAGATCGACCTGGCGGGCAAGTACGGGCTCGACGGCAGCACTCTCGATTTCACGGGCACGGCTCGGACGGACGCCACGGTTTCGCGGATGGTGGGCGGCTGGAAGGGACTCCTGCTGAAGCCGGCGGACAAACTCTTCAAGAAAGATGGGGCGGGGACAGTGGTTCCCATTCGTGTTGATGGTACCGAGCAGGACCCGAGGTTCGGGGTTGACTTCAAGAAAATCGGACACACCTCCCCGCAGATCCCGGGCCAGGCTCAGTGAAGTGCATCCGCAATCGTCGTTCTGGATGCGGTAAGCTCCGGGCGCTTAGAGTCTGCCCATGCTGCGCGCCTGGCAGAGCAGATTTCATGCATCGCGCGTAGACTGGTGACAGAATTCCAGGGTGTATCGAAGGATCGTCTTTGAACGATCTGCCGAAATACGATTCCACCGATAAGGGCCGGCAATATCGCGATGCTCGCTTCGCCATGTTGTTGTCACTGATTGTGGGCGTGCTGATGCTTGCCGGAAAGATGACGGCTTACCTTTACACGGGGTCGTCGGCCATCTTTTCTGACGCTGCGGAATCGGTGGTGCACGTGATTGCCGTGGCATTTGCAGTTTTCAGTCTCTGGCTGAGCGCGCGGCCTGCAGTTGCTCATTTTCACTACGGATACGAGCGCATCACCTTTTTCTCCGCGGGCTTTGAAGGCGCGATGATTATGCTCGCCGCGGGAAGTATCCTCTACACGACCACGATGAAATGGCGACACGGCCTGGCCCTGGAGAACCTGGGGAGCGGGGTCATCCTGATTGTCGCCGCCGGCGCGTTGAACGCCGTCTTGGGCACGTATCTGCTGCGCATCGGCCGGCGCAATCATTCACTGATTCTCGAAGCCGACGGCAAGCATGTTCTTGCCGATAGCTGGACCAGTTTTGGCGTGGTCGCGGGCCTCGTACTTGTGATGGCGACTGGGTGGAAACCACTCGATCCGCTGGTGGCTTATGCCGTGGCGGCAAACATTCTGTGGACGGGCGGACGATTGCTTTGGCGCGCCTTCAAAGGGCTGCTCGACTATTCGGATCCCAAAGTCGGCCACCTGATTCGCGCGCGGCTCGACGCTCTCTGCGCCGAACTGGGCCTGGATTATCACGGAGTGCGATTCCGCACCACGGGCTACCGGCAGATCATCGAGGTACATCTTTTATTTCCCAACGATATGAGGCTGGGCGAGGCTCATCGTCTTGCGACACAGGTTGAGGAGCGGCTCGCGGTCGACCTGGAAATGCCCGCTGAGGTGACAACTCATCTTGAGTCGATTGAGGATCACTCCGTGGTACATCACATGCAGCACTATACCGGGCGGCCCGACTAGCGGCAGGAAGCTCCGGACCGCTCAATGAGTAGAGCGGCTTCTCGGCAGGCTGCGTCGGAGCGCGATAAGTCTCCAAACTAAAGTCATAGTTACTTCGATGATCCACTAGTTCCTTCGTCCAATTCTCTTGTCAAAATAGGTCGATATTCTACTTGCCCAAAGGCTCCTTCCTGCTCAAACGCGATGGGCCTCGGGATAGGAGCCACGCTGATCGAAAGACAAGCACATAAAGGCTGTGCCTGGCGAAGCCCGAGGCGGCGGTTCACCCTGCGTGGCAGTCTGCTCGCACTCGGAGCGTGCATGCTGACGGCGGCTGGAGCACATGCGCAGCAGGCCGCAGCGCATGCAGCGGAGGGCCCCAATTCGGCGGCGGGAAGCATTCAGGGAACTGTTGAGAGCGACGACGGGACGGTGTATCAAGGCGCGCACGTGGCGCTCGAGTTGACCATTGGCGACGATCCCGTGACAGCGACGCAGCAGACCGACAGCAACGGCTCATTCAACTTCGCAAACCTGCCCGCCGGTACGTTCAAGATCACTGTCTCATCCGATGGCTTTCAAAACCAATCGATCTCCGGCGAGTTGCTCGCAGGTGAGGCGTTAGACGCGTGCACCATTGTCTTGCCGATGGCGGGGACGGCGAGCTTTGTGCAGGTATCAGCCGGATCACAGGCTGAGATCGCGGAAGCGCAGCTCAATTTCGAGGAGCAGCAGCGGGTTCTCGGCGTCTTTCCGAACTACTACGTCAGTTACGACCGCAACGCTTTGCCGTTGACCACCCGGCAGAAGTTCCAGCTTGCTTGGCGGACTTCGATCGATCCCATGACGTTCATGATGACGGGAACCGTTGCAGGATTCGAGCAGGCCAGCCATACCTTCAAGGGCTACGGCCAGGGTGCGGAGGGATATGCCAAGCGCTTCGGCGCAATTTATACCGACGGCTTTACCGGCGCGATGCTTGGCGGAGCCGTTCTCCCTTCCTTGTTCCGGCAGGATCCACGGTACTTCTACAAAGGGACGGGCAGCGTCAGGTCGCGGACGATGTACGCGATCGCCAGCGCCGTCATCTGCAGGGGCGATAACGGACACTGGCAGTTTGATACCTCAGGGATTCTGGGCGGACTGGCATCAGGGGGAATCTCAAATCTTTACTATCCGGCCGGGAATCGCAGCGGAGTCGAGGTGATGTTTGAGAATTCGCTCATCGGCACCGCTGAAAGCGCAGCAGAGAATCTGATTCAGGAGTTTGTGATCCGCCGCCTGACACCGCGGTTGCCGGCGTACACATTGGGGCAAACCGAGTAAGGCGCGCTCGTCATCCGATCGATTCCACCAAGCTGTTCATTCTTCCCTCCTGCTGTTCGATCGACTCCACCAGTTTGAACTGCGTGCGGCAGCGGTCGAGGTTGTGCCCCTCGCGATGCACCTTGAAGTAGGTGTCGCCGGCGAGATAGTCGGTGAGGAAACGAATTCCGATTTCGAATGTGATGAGCTTGCCGGAGAATGCGAGAAGCCTTCTTTCCGCAGGCGTGAGAAAAGCGCCTGCCGATTCAAGGTAGCCGGG
>Ga0326728_10005022_pt1 | contig 38088 bp, 26 predicted proteins | sample MB3enrmetagenome_FD_207602 | JGI IMG/M metagenome (GOLD analysis project Ga0326728, IMG submission 207602) | Lab enriched peat soil microbial communities from McLean, Ithaca, NY, United States - MB31MN | ecosystem: Environmental > Terrestrial > Soil > Wetlands > Peat | place: USA: New York...
GGGGATGAAATTCGCGCCGCGGAAGGCGATCAGCAGGATGGCACGCGCCCCGGCAAAGGCCACCGCCAGACCAGCCAGCCCGCCCAGCAGCGCCAGCAGAACGCTTTCGGTGATGATCTGGCGAATCAACCTGCGGCGCGGCGCGCCCAGAGCCACGCGGATGGCGGTCTCGAAGCGCGTGGCGGCGCCGCGCGCCAGCAACAGGTTTGCAATGTTGGCACAGGCAATCAACAGTACCAGGCCGGAGACGATCATCAGAAGGTGAAGACCTTCCGCGCTGTCCTGTTGGAGATTGGCGACCCCGCTTTTGGCGGGTGCAACCACAATGTGCTGCTTGTTGATCCGCGAGCGCTGGTTGGCCGAGAGGTCCGGCTGGGTGCGCAGCCAGTTCTGGAGCTGTGCGGTGACTTTCGACTGGAAGCTCGCCGGATTGGCGCCGGGCTTTAAGCGGCCAATGATGTAGAGCCAGTGGAATCCCGGGCTGTGCAGCAGTGCGGTCTCACCGTCGTAGGCCGGTTCGGCGGCCAGAGACAGCCAGAAATCAGGAGGATCGGGACGCAACTGGTCTCCGAAGAATCCCGGAGGGGCGATTCCAACAATGGTAAAGGCGAGGTTGTCGATGTTCAGGGCGGAGCCGATCACCGCAGGATCGAGTCCGAAATGCTGTTGCCACGTCCGGTAGCTCATCACCGCCACCGGCGCGGCGTTGAGCTTGTCATCGTCAGGCGAGATGGCCCTGCCCGCGAAGGCGCCAAGGCCAAACATCGTGAAGTAGTTGCCGGAGACGAACTCGCCGATGTACGGTTCAGCGGGGCCCGAAGCTCCGGCGCGACGCACGCTCAAGTTCTGCAAGCCTCCTTGAAAGGCGGCCATTTCGCTGAACTCAGGACTGTGATCACGGAATTGCTGGTAGAGATCATATGAATAGATGCTCCAATCGTTTTGAAGCCCGCCGAGCACGCAACAATTGCCGCTGTTTCCCAGCCTGTAAAGCTCGCCCGGTTTGGCGACCGGCAGACTCTTGAGCATCACGGCGTTGAGCAGGGTGAAGATCGCCGTGTTGGCGCCGATTCCCAACGCGAGCGTAATCACACAGACTGCTGCGAATCCCGGCGCTTGTCGCACGCGGCGCAAACCATAGCGAAGATCCTGGATCAGTGCGTTCATTTCACACTTCCTCTCGATGGGACGGAACCTGAATCCCTCGTTCTTCCTATGTTGACGTCCGCATGGCAGGCCGGTTAGCAGAGGAGAGTGAATTGCGAGATGGGGGGCTGGCGTTGACGTCGATCGCAACGTCGAAGAAGACTCCTCATTCCGAAAAGAGGCCAACTAGGCGCAAATGCCGCGAGGATACCAACCAGATCGCCTACAGGGTGATGCGGCAGGTACCTCAGCGTGCTTGACAAACATGCTGGCAAGTGATACGTAGCGCGTCTGGTCGGCATGAATGGCGACTTGTTGTCGTTGCATCTTTCTACCTTAAAGGAGGATCCGATGAAACGCACTCTAACGCTCCTCACGCTGACGCTCCTTGCTGTCGCCGTTAGCGCCCTGGCTCAGGACACCGCGAACCTTGTTGGCACAGTAAAGGATTCATCAGGAGCTGTAATACCTGCGGCCAAGATTACGGTTTCTAATCCTGATAAGGGCTTTACGCGAGCCCTGGTGAGTAATGCCGCAGGAGAGTATTCGGCGCCCAAGGTTCCCATCGGGGACTACCTGATTACGGCGGAAGTGCCGGGGTTCCAGAAACTGGTGCGTTCCGGCATTACGGTCGGTGTGGGTGAGACGTTGCGTGTGGACTTGACGATGGTGGTGGGCCAGGTCAACCAAGAGGTGACGGTAGTGGGCGCCGGGGCGAAGGTTGAAACCGAAACTGCCGCCATTTCGGGAGTCGTCACGGGAACGCAGATTGCCAACCTCAACCTGAATGGGCGCAACTTCGTGACTTTGGCGCTACTGGTTCCGGGAGCCGTGGCGGACGATGGCCTGGACACTTCGCACGTGGGCGTCCTCGGCAACAACAATATCTCGTTCAACGGTGGCCGCATGCAGTACAACAACTGGGAAATCGACGGCGGCAACAACACCGATGAGGGTTCTGCCGGCACGTTCAATACTTATCCAAACCTCGATACCATCGCTGAATTCCGGATTTCAACATCCAACTACGGCGCGGACATGGGCAAACACTCCGGCGCGACGATTGAGGTTGCCACCAAGTCCGGCACTAAGGAGTTTCATGGCGATGCGTTCGAGTACGTGCGCAACGACGTATTCGACGCGAATCCGTGGGACATCAACCGCGCCTCGATCGGTAGCGTGGCTCCTAAGAGTCCGCTGAAGTGGAACGACTGGGGCTACACATTGGGCGGGCCCGTATACATTCCGGGCCACTACAATACCTCGAAGTCCAAGACCTTCTTCTTCTGGTCGGAGGACTGGCGGCGATACCGCGAGGGCCAGACGGTGAGCGCAGGCGTGCCCACGATGCTGCAAAGGGCAGGTGATTTCAGTGAGTGTGATCCTGCCTCCTCCAACTACAACGCGGTCGTGGCTTCCGGTTGCGTGCTGCCGGTCGACCGGGCGACTGGGAACGTCTACACTAACGATAAGGTATCCGTCGATCCGAACGCCCGGATATTGCTGGACAGCCTCGTTCCTTACCCGAACACCGGCCCCCAGGGCCACGAAAACTCGTATATGGTCTCCTCCAGCACGGCCACCAATTGGCGCCAGGAGCAGGTCCGCGTTGACCAGAATTTCACCGACAAGACTCAGGCCTTCGTGCGCTGGACGCAGGATGCCTGGAACACGCTGGCGGTCCCGGCCCTCTGGACGAGTTCGCCCTCCGACACCATCAAGACGCCCTTTTTGGGCCCCGGCAAGAGCGCTGTGTTTCATCTCACCCACACCTTCAAACCAAACCTCATGGATGAATTTGTGGTGAGCTACTCGGTAGACCACATTTCGCTGTTCAACCAGGCCGGCGAATCCTCGCCCGACCACTCCATCGACAAACCCGCGGGTTGGACGGTAAAGAACCTGTTTTCCGCTAACGCTTCGAACCCGCTGCTGCCGTCGATCAATTTCAATGGCTTCTATGCCGATGCCGGAAACCACCCCTGGTTCAACTCCAATCCGATCGTGGACATCAAGGAAAACGTCGGCTGGATGCGCCGCAACCACTCGGTGAAATTCGGCTTTTACTTGCAGGACTATCACAAGAACGAACAGTTCGGTGCCAACACCCAGGGCTACCTCTACTTTGGCTGGGGTCCACTTTCAACGGGGAACGGCTTGGCTGATATGGACCTGGGCACGATCGCTCAGTACACGGAAGGCACCATCAATCTCAACGGCACCGCAATCGGCGGCTATCCGAAAGGCCATTGGAACGGACATGAGTTCGAGCCCTACATCGAAGACGACTGGAAAGTGACGAAGAAGTTGACCCTGAATTTGGGAGTGCGCTATTACTACTTCCAGCCGTTCCACGACGTCTCTGCCACCAACATCGACTCGGCCTTCCTTCGCAAGGAGTACGATCCTGCCGCGCAAGCCCAACTGGTGAACGATCCTGTGCTGGGGCCCGTGCTGGTACCGGGAACCGGCTCAAACTACACCGTCGACGGCAATGGCCTTTACGCTTGCGGCACCCACGGCGTTCCCACGGGCTGCTTCTTTGGGTCTAAGAAGAACATCGCTCCTCGTTTCGGCTTTGCTTACGACCCGTTCGGGACCGGCAAAACCGTCATTCGTGGCGGCTACGGCATTTATTACGAGATGGGCAACGGCAACGAGTCGAACGCCGAGGGAGGCGAGGGTAACCCGCCCGTCTCCTTGGGGCCGAGCGCTTACAATCTGCAGGGTTACAGCGCCATACAGCCCATCAACTCGCCGTCGGAGGAACCCATCGGACCGGGTGGATATACGGCGATCCCCCTGCGCCAAAAGTGGCCGGGCGTGCAGCAATTCAGCTTGGGCGTGCAGCACGAGTTCCCAGGCAACAACATCCTGAGCGTCGGCTACGTCGGTAGCTTGGGCCGGCACCTGGCGACCGCAATCAACATCAATCAGGTGCCCCTGGGCGGTGGGACTGTGAATATCCCATCACTCGCCAACACCGTGGGCTGCGACGCCAACGGCAACTGCGACACTGAGGCTTCGTTGATCGGGCCGGGGGGCAACTCGAGCGTGTTCTTCGTGCCCTATCGAGGCTACGGGTATATGACCGGAAAGCAGAACACCGCGGTCTCAAACTATAACTCTCTCCAGATTTCGTTGCGCCACGACGTGGGACACGGCCTCACCTTCCAAGCGGCCTACACGTGGGCGCACTCGATTGACAATTCCACGTCCACCTACTTCTCGACGGGCATCGACGACAACACGGACCTCTCCCGTTGGAAGGCGACTTCCGATCTGAATCGCGTGCAGGTGGTGGAAATGAGCTTCATTTACGAGATGCCGTTCTTCAAGCATGCCTCGAGCGCCGTGACCCGGCAGGCGCTCGGCGGCTGGACGATTAGCGGCATCCCCAGTTTCTACACCGGCGAACCCGTGAACTTCATTACCTGCGGCATTACCGATCCCGTGAGCGGGCTTGGGTATTCGACCGGCGTCGGCGGTGGCGTAATGTGCAACACGCTCGGCCCGGTGAAGATCAAGAAAGGAGTCTATGACGATCCTACTTACGGACCGACGCCGAGTTGGGTCGATCCCTCGATGATCGCGCAGGTCACGCTTCCGCAGTTGCGTGCCGACCATGAGCCCGGCATGTTCGGCTACATGGGACGCAACGTGCTCACCAGCCCGGGGGTGAATAACTGGGACCTGGCGCTGCTCAAGAACTTCTCGACTCCCTGGTTCGGAGGCGAGCACTCTTCGCTGCAGTTCCGCTGGGAGACGTTCAATACCTTCAATCACACCCAGTTCGGCGGCGTCAGCGTTTGGTGCAGCGGGCTGACCGCTCCGGGCGAACCGTGCACCGGCCCGAACAACATCGGCAACGGCGAGATCAGCTATGCGCGCTCGCCGCGCATCATGCAGTTAGGGCTGAAGCTGATGTTCTAAAGGCAGTGCCGAACGGCTCGTAGGGGCGGCGCTTGTGGCCGCCCCGTCTCGTTTATGCCCGGCATCTGAGGCCGCGAAGAGATGCAGAAAACTATCGCGCGGCGGCGCGGAGGACTGAAGACACGAGGCTTCGTCTCTGCGTCTCCGCGCCTCTGCGGTGCGAGAGTTCTTGGTTTTTTTTGCAGCCTCGGGGCGTGGGTGCCTGGTTCTCTCCTGCACAAAACACTCAGGAATACAGCACAAAAACCACGAGAATAATCTATCAAAAAAAACCGCTTGACAAACACCAGGCCCGGTGATATAAGCGCGCTCTGGATAGTCATAGAAAAGGGGCATCTTCTGCCCAGGGCCACTAAACCGGTCCAGCACTACTTGCCAATACTTAACGTCGGGTCAAAATTCAAAGGAGTCACAACAACCCACCAAAGTCGATTGTTGTCCGGGGGATAGCTCGGCTCGGAGGTGAGTAGCGTGTCGGCCTGCGCCGATGCGTTGCTCTTCTGCGAGCCTCAACCAAATTAAGGCTTCAAAGAGGAGGACGCAATGAAACGAGGTTTCATCTTGCTGGCGGCGGCCGTCCTGGCCGTCTGCTTGAGCGCTTTGGCGCAAGACACGGCGCGAATTAATGGTTCGGTAACCGACCAAACCGGCGCGGTGATTCCTAACGTCAAAGTGACGATCGAAAACCCGTCAAGAGGTTTCAAACAAGTGCTGAAGAGTGATTCGGCGGGATTCTTCGCACTCCAGGCTGTGCCTATCGGCGATTACGTAATTACGGCGGAAGCGCCAGGCTTCCAGAAGTTGGTGCGCTCCGGTATCACCCTTGAAGTCGGACAGATCCAGCGCGTAGACTTACAGATGACCGTAGGCCAGATGACGCAGGAAGTCACGGTAAGCGGCAACGTCCCTAAAGTGCAGACGGAAACCGCCACCGTTTCCAGCGTGGTCACCAACACTCAAATCCAAAACCTGGACCTGAACGGCCGCAACTGGGTCACGCTGGCCTTGCTGATTCCCGGCGCCTCGCCTGACAACGGCTTGGATGCAATCCATGTCGGCGTGGCAGGGAACAACAGCATCTCCTTCAACGGCAATCGCATGCAATACGCCAACTGGGAGATTGACGGCGGCAACAACACTGACGAAGGTTCGGCTTCGACGTTCAACACCTACCCGAACCTCGATACCATTGCAGAATTCCGCATTTCCACTTCCAACTACGGCGCGGAGATGGGCAAGCACGCGGGCGCCAACATCGAGCTCGCCACCAAGGGCGGCACCAAAGATTTTCATGGCGATGCCTTCGAGTACGTGCGCAACGATAAGTTCGATGCCGCGGACTTCTTTACCAACCGAGCTAATCAAGCCAAGAGTTCCCTCAAGTGGAATGACTGGGGCTACACTTTGGGTGGCCCTATCTACATTCCACGCCTCTGGAACACGAGTAAGACGAAATCGTTCTTCTACTGGTCCGAGGACTGGCGGCGCTACCGGCAAGGCCAAGTGATTGGCGGCGACAATAACGTGCCTACGTCACTCCAACGTGCAGGCGACTTCTCGGAGTGTGATCCAACCAGCGGCAACTATAACTCGACTGTCGCTACGAACTGTACCTTGCCTAGCTTGAATGGCGTCGCGTATGACAGAGTGCAGGACGTGCCTGGTTATAATGCAGCCGCGTTTGTCAACGCCAAGGACCTTCTAGACGGCTTGGTTCCCTTGCCCAACCACGGCCCGGCTGGCCACGAAAACGGGTGGATCACCTCCTCCAGCGCCGCCACCAATTGGCGCCAGGAGCAGATCCGCATTGACCAGAACATCACGGACAAGACCCAGGCATTCTTCCGCTATACCCAGGACACCTGGAACACTCTGTCGATCCCCGCACTTTGGACCGGATCGAGCTATGACACCATCAAGACGCCCTTTGGCGGCCCGGGTGAAAGCGCGGTATTTCACGTGACCCACACTTTCAAGCCTACCTTGACCAACGAATTCGTCGCGGCCTATACAACGGACCACATTCTTCTCTATAACCAAGCCGCCGACGATGTGGCAGGTTCCATCAACCGCCCCAGCAGTTTTCAGATGGCTCACCTCTTCGCGGCGAACGCCACTAACCCGCTGTTGCCTGCTCTCTCGGTTAGCGGAGGCGTCAACTTCAGCTTTTACGAAGACGCCGGGAACCATCCCTGGTTCAACGCCAATCCTATTATTACCTGGAAGGATAACGTTGCCTGGGTGCACGGCAACCATACTACCAAGTTCGGGATGTACTTGGAGAACTACCGCAAGAACGAGCAGTTTGGTTCCGATACTCAAGGAGTCATCACAGATGATGCCGGCGGGTCGGTGACCAGCGGGAACGGATTGGCGGATCTGTTCTTGGGACGCATCCACCAGTACACAGAAGGCACCCAGGTATTTAATGGCATCGCGGTGGGTGGTTACGCCAAAGGCCATTGGCAAATGACCGACTTCGAGCCATACATTCAGGACGACTGGAAAGTCACCCGGAAACTCACGGTAAATCTGGGCGTGCGCTATTACCTCTACACCCGTATCCACGACGTCTCACGCCCCACCGTCGATTCCGGTTTTATTCCTAGCCTCTACAATCCGGCCAACGAAGATCCTCTCGACGCGAATGGAAATTTCGTTTATCCAGCTACCGGCGCCACGCCTGGCAATTACGGGAATGGCTTGGTCGAATGCGGGCAAGGCATTGTCCCCAAGGGTTGCCAACTTGATAACACCTGGGGAAACATTGCTCCGCGCGTCGGCTTCGCTTGGGATCCTCGGGGTGACGGTAAGTCCTCGATCCGCGGCGGTTACGGTATCTACTATGAGTCAGGTAATGGCAACGAAGCGCAGACAGAAGGTGGCGAAGGCAATCCACCCTCGGCGCCTGGCGTCAACGCTTACAACCTCTACAGCGCCACCGCGCCCGCCGCAGGCTACAGCGTCATTGCCCCCTCCGGCCTGCTCGTCCCATCTCCGCCGGGCTACACAAACATGCCTTACAGCCAAGCTTGGCCAAGCGTGCAGCAGTTCAGCTTGACGGCCGAGCACGAGTTTTCCGGAAACAATTTGTTGAGCGTGGCCTATGTTGGCGCTCTGGGGCGGCATTTGGCGCGTGCCCAGGACATCAACGAGGTCAACCCCGCGACCGTAGGGTACGGTGGCACTCTGAAAGTTCCCGTTTTGGCCGGACTCACTGGAAGCAAGACTGCGGCCTTGGGCGCACCGGGCGACAACGGCCAACAGCTCTGCGACGCCTCCGGGAATTGCAACGTGCAAACCACTTTGATGTACGGGGAGGAGCCCAGCACGTTCTTCAGTCCTTTCCTCGGATATGCGACCATTACTGAAAAGCAGAATACGGCCGTCTCAAGCTACAACGCGCTGCAGGCCAGCTTCCGCCACAGCTTCACTCACGGCCTGACGCTGCAGGCTGCGTATACCTGGTCGCACGCCGTCGACGACTCCACCAGTACTTACTCGGAGACGTCTGGCGCTATTAACGATTACACACTCTCCCGCTGGAAGGGTACCGGCGACCTGAACCGCACGCAGGTACTACAACTGAACTACGTTTACGCGATACCGCTCTTCAAGAATTCGGCGAACGCTTTCGCGCGTCAGGCGCTCGGCGGCTGGCAGATCAGCGGTATCACCAGCCTCTTCACCGGTGAGCCCTCTGATTTCAACTGTGGAGTGAAGGGGATCAGCAGCGGTTTGGGTGGCTCGTATCGCTGTAATGTGGTCGGGAAGGTGGCCATCAAGAAGGGGACCTGGGATGACCCCACCTCTGGACCTACACCCACGTGGTGGGACCCGAGCACTGTCGCCCAGCCGGCGTACGGCCAACTCCTCGCCAACAATGAATCGGGGATGTTCGGTAACATGGGGCGCAATATCCTCACCGGCCCTGGCCGTAACAATTTTGATATGGCGCTCGAAAAGAACGTCAGTACGCCCTGGTTCCGGGGTGAGCATGGCACCGTCCAGTTCCGGCTGGAAACCTTTAACACGTTTAATCACCCGCAATGGCAATACTTTAACAACGGCTGTCCGAACACCACGCCGTTTGGCGGGGCGTGCAACGTGAACACTACTGCCCCTGGAGAAGTCAATAGCACCTGGGGCCCACGCAATATGCAATTGGGCCTGAAGTTTATCTTCTAGGCTTGCAACATTAACGGGTCTTGGGTCATTTCGGGCGCAAGAGGGAATCTCCGGTTCCCTCTTGCGCCCTGTTTTTTTGTTCCGGCAGCCCTTGTGGTTACCCAGGGCGCTCAGAATGACAGGGCGATTAGAGGTGCGGAGGAGTATGGTATTCTACGCCTGCGTTGTAGGGGCGGTTCGCGAACCGCCCCTACACGACATGAGCAAGACCGTGAATGAACAGATGCAGCGACTACGTGTTGAGCTTCGGCGGCCAGTGAGGGGAATGTTGGCTGCGTTTCTGCTGTCTTTTCTTCTCGGGGTTTTTGCGTCGGCGGCGCAAAACGCCGGCTCAAGCAGCCCCGCCCGCCGTTTGACCGAACAGGACCTGCGTGCCGCCTTCGAGCGCGCCCAACAGGCGCTTGCCGCCAAGGACTACCCCGCCGCCGAGCGGGGATTCAAAGAGTTTCTCAAGCTCGACCCGAACTCCGCCGCGGCTTACACGAACCTGGGCGTGGTTTACATGCGGACGGGGAAATCGGACGAGGCGATCCGAGCCCTCAAGACAGCCAGGAAGCTCGACCCGAGCATGGTGGGCGTTGACCTGAACCTCGGTCTGCTTTACTACCGGAAGCAGGATTTCAAGGATGCCGTTCCTTACTTCGAGCGCCTAGTCAAAGCCCAACCTGAAAGCGTGCAAGCGCATTACTTGCTGGGCATGTCGCACTTCATGCTCCGGGATTACCACTCCGCGGTGGCTGACCTCGAGCCCATCCGTGACCAGGAGCAGGACGATCTCGATCTCCTTTACATGCTCGGCATCGCCTACGGGCAGGTGAAGCGTAACGACGAATCGACGCAGACCTTCGCGATGCTGGTGCGCGCGGGGGGCGACACGCCTCACTTGCACCTGCTGTTGGGCAAGGCTTACCTTGACCTCTACGAGAATCCCAAAGCGGATGAGGAACTAAAGAAAGCCATCGCGGGCGACCCCAACCTGCCTTTTGCGCATTACGACCTGGGAGTTCTTTACCGGCGTCTCGGTCAACGGGACAAGGCGGAAGAGGAGTTTGATAAAGAAATAGCGGTCAGCCCTACCGAGCCTTGGGCGTACGAAGATCGCGGCACAATCCGGCTCGATCAGGGCGATGTGGATCGAGCCATTCCTTTCTTCCAAAAAGCCCTGGCGCTTAATCCCAAACTTACGCCTTCGCTGGCAGGCCTCGGACGAGCGTATCTGCGCAAAGGCAAAACCGATCTGGCCATTTCCTATCTGGAACGCGCCGTCAAGCTTCAGCCGGAGAGCGCCAACTACCATTACCAACTCGGGCAGGCATACCTTAAGATGGGCCTGCACGCCGAGGCTGAGAAGCAGTTCGCCGAACAGCACAAACTTCAGGCCGCCGAGGTGGAAAAACAAGGCGACAAAATCTTTGGCAGGCTGCCACCGCCCACCGGACCCACGCAGTAATTTCAAATCTCAAATTTGAAATCGTTTGAATTTTGAATTGTTCTTCTGGCAGGCGCGGGCAAACCACAAGGGTTTCCCTTACTGGTTATCGTGGAAAGGCCGGCTGGACTCATACAGCGCGATTCGGCCCTTCAGTTCGTTTGCCAACGGCTCTGTGGCGAGGGCCAGGGCTTGGCGCGCGGTTTGCACCGCTTCGGGAAAGCGGCCTGCCTCAGCGTAGGCAGCCGCCAGTGTATCGAGCGTGGCGGGATCTTTGGCGCCGGATAGCTTCACCGCCCGCGCTGCAAGCTCGACGGCTTCGCTGCCGTTCCGGACTGACGCGTGCGGATTCGTGGCAAGCACCCATGCGGCTTGGCTGAGCAGAGGCAAATCTTCCGGGTCGACGCGCAGCCCCGCTCGCCACTCCGCCAGTGCCTCTGCTGTTTTCCCTTGCATGTAAAAGGCTGCACCAAGGTTGTAGTAGGTCTGCGTATTCCTGGGGTTGATCTCCTCTGCCTTCTCGAGGTGCTCGATCGCCTCGCCGAGTCTTCCTTTTTGCAGCAGGACAATTCCCAGGTTGTTTTGGGCATCGGCATAATCCGGCTTGAGATTGACAGCCTTCTCAAGATGGGGAATGGCGTCGTCCAGTTGTCCCCGTTTGAGCAGATGCGTGCCCAGGTTGTTGTTGGCCACCGGGTCATCGGGATTGATCTCAAGAGCCTTCTTCCACTCCGCAATGGCCGCTTCGTCTTGTCCTTTGGCCGCTAACTCCGCGGCGTGATCGAAGATGCGGAAAAATTCGGCGGCGGGCAGGTCGATTTTTGCCAAGCCATCGGGCGGGATGTTGATAAATTCGGGGATGTTCACGGCGCGATTCGCCGCAGTCGAGTTCTCGATGTAAATCGCAGGGCTGTCGTTGCCTTGCTCGTCCAGATGGGTGAGGAACATGCCCGTGTAGGGTGAGCGGCTCTTCGACGAGAAGACCAGCCAGCGACCGTTAGGCGAAAAGCTGTGCCAGGAATTCATGAGCGGCGTGTTGCAGCGCATGCGGCACGCCTCGCCGCCCGCCGTCGGCACGATGTAAAGCTGGCTGTCGGGACGCATTAACAAGCCGTTGTGGCATTTCACGAACACAATCCATCGCCCGTCCGGAGAAATCTTCGGGAAAGCATTGCTCATGCCGTTCTGGGAAGCGCCGGCGATCGGCTCCGGCCGGCCGCCTTTGCCTTCGTTGAAGGGAATCCTGTAAAGGTCATATTGGATGGGCGTCTCATCCGGGTCATTGGCGTATTCGGCGAGTTTGCGGCCTTCGGGATACGGGTCTCTCGCTTCCGCCTGGGCATACACCAGGTATTTGCCATCCGGGCTCCAAGTTTCATTCGTGTGCACGTAACGCGGATCGTCCGCTCCCGGCAGGGCGTGCATCTCGCCCGTGGCGCGGCTGTACCAAGCCAGGATGCCGCGCGTGGGATAGAACACTTGAAGGAAACGGTAGTCTTTGAAATTGGCGACGTAGAATCCGCCCTGCGTGCCTCCCGGCGCCTTGATCATGGTCACCACGTACTGTCCGTCCGGCGAGACTTGAGACATGAATCCGATGCGCGGCTGCGCGACGGTCTGGTCCTTGAAGGTCGCCCACGAGATCACGTCTTCGTTGCGGATGGACATTTGCTTTTGGATCGAGGCCAGAACGTAGAGTCCCTTGTCGTTGGCCGGGCCGTCCAGGTCCATTCCCAACGTCTTGCCATCGCCCGAAAACGAGTGGCAATTGGCGCAGGAATGGATTCCCGTAAAGAGCAGGTGACTTTCTTTTTCGCCGATGTTGCGCAGACGCCAGGCGATCAGCGGGATGGCGTTGGGAGCCAGCGGCTTGATTACCCCTTTTTGCAGTTCGGAGGGCATCAAGGGCACGTCGCGGTAAAAGATCGGCGCGCCGACCGGATCCTTTGAAGTTTGGATTACCACCTGGCGCTGGGAAACGGCCAGGTGGGCTTGCTCATCTTGCCGGCCCGTAATCGTCACTGTTGCCGGGCGCTCGCGTGAATGTTCTTTCATCGCCGCCCAAGCAGCGTCATCAGGGGTCCATGTTCGGGAAGCGGCCTGTTGGGATGTCAACTCAGGCAGCTTGTTCGTGTTGCTGATGCAGCGCTGGTCGATCTCACCAATGCGCAAGCGTTCCCCGGGCGCTTTCACGTGTACGCCGGGCGACCCATCGGAAAATGCCACGTCGATATCCCAAGCCTTGGAACGGGGCGAGGCATCGCGCCAGATGAATGTGGGAGGTGTAATCTCGGGCGGGAAAATCGAGCCGTCTTGCGGGTAATCGATTGTGATCCGGGCCAGTTGCGTGTGTTTGGCCGTCGAATCGTGCTGTCCGGCCAGTGCCAGACAAGCCGCCAACAGCGCTGTGGCCAACGTGCAGGCAATGCTGAAGTGGTTTCCCCTTGCTCTCAATGCAACCCCATCCTCACTCGCGAACCACCAAGCCGCGTAATGGTACCACAGTCTGCCATGCCTTTCGAGCCGCGTGGGCTATTCTCTGGGGCGCCGCGCGACCTCGCTACGAGCGCTAGTTGCACGGGGCCCGAATTGCGTTACAATCCTGCCCTTGAAAGCGAGGATACGAGCATGCGTACAAAACTGGCGATTGCGTTTCTTATTGGTCTGGGGACGGCCATCGGGGCCGAGACGGCCTACCGCGTCTGGCCTTCCCATCCTCCCGCAGACTGTCCCTTCCATCCCTCGGAGTCCCTGGTGGGCATTGCCTTCACGGGCAGGCACATTCGTTACGCGAATGCCGATACCTGGTACCCCTCGTGGGCCTCCGACGGAAACATGTATTCGCCCTGGACGGACGGCAGCGTAGGTGACGTCAAGTCAGGCTCCGGGGGTGAGAAAGCGATGACCGGCCACGCCACCGTTGTCGGCGGCGATCCGTTGAATCTTAAGATCATCAACGTGGGTGTATTTCCGGGGAACCCGGCGCCTTACGGCGGTCGCTATCCCTGCGGCAGTCTCGTGTACAACGGCGTGTGGTACTACGGCACCTACTGCCTGCTCGAGACCCCGGGCAAAGGGCTCAACTGGGATGTGCTCGGGCCTCTCGTTGGCTTCCGTTATTCGACTGACTTCGGCAAGACCTGGCACGATACGCCGCATACGCCTTCCCAGCCGCTCTTCGGTGAGCCGGCGAAGCCGGGCGGCAAAGTGAAGATGGGCGCGCCCCATTTTGTGGATTTTGGCAGGAACATGCAGTATTCACCAGACGGCAAGGCCTATCTGGTCGGTCAAGGCGCCATCGACCCCGACCCCAGGCCAAGAGATGCTAACCTCAGTTGGATTACCGGCGACCAGATTTACATGGCGCGCGTTTCGCCGAGCATCCAAAACATGAACGATGCCTCGAAGTATGAATTCTTCGGCGGCCACGATGCTTCCGGCCACCCCGTTTGGACGCGGGACTTTTCCAGGATCAAACCGCTGGTGGATTGGAACAACAACATGGGCTGCGTCACCATGACCTATGACGCGCCGCTGAAGAAATATCTTCTGGTGATAACTGACGGCGGCAACACCATTTCAAAATATAATACCTATATCCTTGAGTCCGACCGCCTCACCGGCCCCTGGAAACTGGTAGTCTACATGCGCCACTTCGGCGAACAAGCCTACTTCGTCAACTTCCCCTCGAAGTTCATCGGCAAGGACGGCCGCACGCTGTGGCTCTGTTACGCCGCGAACTTCACCAACGGTTATTTGCACACGAATTACCGTGACGATCCACCCGGGGGTGGATATGGGATGACCTTGCAGGAGGTCCGCCTTCTAGGGCCTTCAGACAATTCAAAACCGTAGCCGGTGTAGGTGCGGCCGTTGCGGCTGGCGGCAGGGGCAACCCCAAGGGTTGCCCCTGCGGGCGGGCGCCGGCGGGATGGTCTACTAAAGTTAGTGCTCGGGCTCCTTCGTCTTCTTCTGATCCTTGGCGGGTTTGCCAGGTGGCGGCGTCTCTGTCTTCTTTGGTGCCGGTGTAACCGCTTTGTTGGGTGGCGGCGTGAACGGCCGGTTGGCTGGCGTGGTTGCCGGCATATTCGTCCGAGGCTCGACCGCTTTAGGCGGTGGTGTGAACGGCCTGTTAGCCGGCGTCGTTACCTCCTTGTTGGCAGGCGGCGTGAACGGCCGGTTGGCTGGCATGGTTGCCGGTGTGTTCGTCCGAGGCTCGACGGCTTTGGGTGGCGGCGTGAACGGCTTATTCGGCGTCGTTGCTTCCTTGGTGGCAGGCGGCGTAAGCGGCTTGTTAGCCGGCGTCGTTACTGCGTTGCTAGGTGGCGGTGTGTAAGGCCGAGTCGTCGGCGTTGTAGCTGGCCTTACAGCCGCAGGGACCGGCCTGCCTGGAGCGGCAACAGCCGGTCGGTTCGCCGGATTGGGCGGAGGGAGCTTTTTCGCGGGAGGCGCAGGCGGCGCTGCCTTGACCAGATTGGAACTTGCGATTGCAGTCCGCTGCCCGATGGGGACCACCTGCGGCGACGGTTTCATTTTGGAGACAATGGTCTGATTCGCAAGCGCCGCCGGTGGTTTTACTGAAGCCGCCTTCGCGGCCATTGGAACCAGATTCCTGGGTGGCGCAACAGCGGTTCGCTGCACGATCTGGGGGTGCTGTATCTGCTGAGGCGCCATCTTGACCGCAGCCGCTGCCACCGGCCTGCCGTTTGCGAAGGCTTCTCTAGGCACCGCCGTCACCGCGCCGGGAGCATTCTGGTTCATGTAGGTGATGTTCGTGACGTTGATGTTGTTCACCGTCGTGGTGTTGTAGACGTTGGTAATCTGCGTCCGGTTAATCACTGTTGAATTCGAGATGTTCACGTTCTGCACGTACGCCGGACTGCAGTGGTAACTGGGAACCCACACGTCCCGCGGTCCGAGTGGGAACCACGCTACGCCTGCCATTCCTCCGCCAAGTCCGATCGACATGCTAAAGCCGCCGCCTCCGACAAAGGCCACCAGCGCCGGTGCGTAGACGGGCCTTACATAAGGATGTCCCACTGCAACCGCCACTGAGCCAGGAACCCATACCCATCGTTCGCGCGCATAGGCCCATCGTCCGTAATGAAATGGAGCAAAACCCCAAGGCATGTCGTCAACCCAGGTCCAGCCCCAGGGTGCAATATAAGCCCAGTGCCCCTGGCGGTAGGGCGCCCAGCCGAAAGGAACGTTGGAAGGTGCCCAGACGGGTCCATACATGGGGTCGTTCTGCCAGGCGCCATACTCATCGAGGTCGTCGTAGCCAATCACGTCCCTGGAGACATACCTTGCGGACATTGATCGGTCTTCGCGTTGGTCCCGCGACATGCACCAATTGTCGAAGTCGTCGGGCTGCGGTGCGTATTCGTTGTCGAACGACAACGGCGATGTTCCGGAAAAGATACCCTGCTGGCCAGGCTCCAATGCGTAAGCGGTTCCCCCGCCGGTTACTTCGCCAGATCCGCTCACAACGGTGATTGCAGTCGTGCCGCCGTTCGGATCAACATTGATGCGGTATTCGCCCTCGCGAAGAAGCGAGAAGGCCAGATTGGGTGTGTCAATCTCATACGCCTCGTTGGCATCCAAATGCCTCAGGCGAATGTTCATCGCGCCCTGTGCGAGCTGAATCTGGACTGCCTGGTCGTTCAGGTTCAAGAAGGAAATCCCGGTGTCATTTGACAAGCGCATCGAGGTGCTTCCGATATGCAGCTCACCTCGACCGTCGTCACCCGACCAGAGATTATCGCCCGTTGTGAGTGGACGATTGGGATTGGCGTCAACCCAATCCTGCGTTCCGGCCGGTTGCATCGACACGGAACCCTGCATAAAGTTCAGACGTGCCACCCTGCCGGGGGGATCTTGGGCAGGAGCCTGGCGCGGCAACACCATCATCACCCCGAAGACGAGCAGGAATAGAACCATGAAAGCCGGTCGACGGACAGATTTGGACATCCCCATAAACGGTCCTCCTTCTCCGAAAATGAGCAGATGGGCGCCGCAGATCCCTGGAGCGTGAGAATCCGGGCAGCCAGCGCCCGAATGACAGACGGTTTAAATCATTTTTCCGATTCACAGCATACCGCGATTTGCCTGCGATATGCAAAGGCCTGCGCCCCTGCTTGGCCGTATGTTGTACACACGCGCCTCTTCGCGTACAATGGTTCTTGGTCAGCAACTGACCTCAAGGCAGGAGGTAGATCGGCTTGAAACTGTAAGGACATTCACCGTCCTCAATTCGAACTGAGGGTGCTCTCTGAAATGAGGGCAACCGGTTACCGCTTTCCCGGAGGAGAGAATGTCTTTACTGTCCGTCGCCGATCTTGGCTTCCAATATCCTTCCCAGTCCGGTCCGCTTTTTCATAAGGTTTCATTCGAAATCAATCCCGGCGACCGAATCGGACTTGTCGGCCCCAACGGGGCAGGGAAGTCAACACTTCTGCGCGTCCTCGCAGGAGATCTCGAACCGCAGTCGGGTACGGTGGTGCGGCGCCAGCAACTCCGCGTGAGTTTTGTTGCTCAGGAGAGTGCGGCAGACGGGGAGGAAGCGCTTAGAACTTACGTCTTTCGCGCCTACCCCGGCTTGGCAGAGATCCACCAAGAAATCCGGCGCCTCGAATCGCACTTGGAGGACGACAAGCAAGCTTGCCGCTACGCCGAACTTCTTGGCGCTTTCGAAGAGCGGGGAGGATTCCGGCTCGAAGCCGAATCCGAAAAGGTTCTGGACGGACTTGGGTTCAGCGCGCGTGAGCGAGATCTGCAGGTGTCCTGCCTCTCGAGCGGAAAACGGGCTCTCGCCGAACTCGCCAAGCTGCTCGTTGCCCCTGCCGACCTCCTGCTTATTGACGAGCCCACCAATCATCTCGACATCACGGCGCGAGAGTGGTTGGAGGGTTACCTTGCTCATCTCGAGGTTGCCTATTTAGTGGTGTCGCACGACCGCGCCTTCCTGAATCGCGCTACTACTCGCACCTTCGAACTGGCACGCCCGGCCGGGCAGCCCCTGCAACGCACCATGGTCGTGTACGAAGGTAATTACGACTTCTTCGTCGCACAGCGCGCGCTTCGGGAATCGCAGGCCTGGGAGCTTTTCAGCGCGCGCGAACGGCGGGCGGCGGTCGCCAGGCGCGCAGCCGACCGGCGTTTGACGTTGGCGCGCCGCGTAGCTAAACCACCCCAAGGTGTCCGGGCAGGCAAAGACCATTACGCTCGCAAAGCAGCCAAGGTGGCTCGTACGGCTCGGATTCTGCGCGAACGGACGGAACACCTGCCCGCGGCGGAAAAGCCCTGGCGGGAAGCCCCCATCCCAGCGCTGGATTTTCCCAATGTCGCCCGAGGGAGCGGCGTCGCCCTGCGCGTCGAGGGTCTCAGCAAGGCTTTCGGCGGAAGACTCTTGTTTCAGAACCTGAACTTCTACGTGCAGTCAGGTGCCCGCTGGGCGGTCCTGGGCCCGAATGGTTGCGGTAAAACCACGCTTTTTAGGATTTTGCTGGGCATCGATACAGCCGACTCAGGCAGCGTGGAGTTCGCGGGCAAAACTCGGCTTGGTTACTACGCCCAGGAGGGTGAAAACCTGGATGGTGCCAAATCCGCTCTCGAACTCTGCCTGGAAGTTCATCCCGACGAGACGTGGGTTCGCACCGTTCTCGGCTGCTTGCGGCTGAGGGGGGAAGACGCCACACGGGCCATCGAGAGAATGAGCGCCGGCGAACGCGCGAAAGCTGCTTTGGCTAGGTTGCTGGTCAGTGGCGCCGATTTCCTGCTCCTTGACGAACTCACCAACCACCTCGACATCGAAACGCGCGAGGCTGTGGAAGATGCGCTCCTGCGTTTTCCAGGAACCATCCTGTTTATTTCTCACGACCGGTACTTCGTGCGGAAGCTAGGGGATGAGATTCTTGATTTGTCGCCTGCACCAAAGCTGGAGGCGTCAGGATCAACTTGATCCCCATGGTGTGCAGAACCGTCAGCACTTTTCCGACTTGGCAGGTTTCTTTGCCCTTTTCGAGATCAATGATAAACCTCAGGCCCGTCCCCGAGGTGAGAGCCAGGGTTCTCTGCGTGACGCCTAGGGCTTTGCGGGTATCTCGAATCAGTTCGCCAATCTGTTGGGGCGTGTATCTCACGTCGGCCTCCGTTAATGTTACCGCACGGGAATATTACGCCCAATGATTGGGGGATTCAAGGGAATGTTACCGCACGGGAATATTTCTCGCGGAGGCCCCTTCTCCGATATGTGATGTTCCCGCTCGGGAATAGACTCGCACCCGCCGGACTCGCGTCGCTGGCTTCTAGGAGTAGACCCCCAGGCATGTAGCCACCTGGGCTTTGCTGAGTCAATTTTGCCTGAACATTTCGACAGATCGCCCGCGCCGGGGCCAGCGGAGAATGACTCCCCTCCTCATTAAGGAGGGGAGTCCTAGTCTCCCGACGGCCGCATATACCCTGACAGAGAATGTCGGGACGCACAGGCCACCTGCAGACGCCTGCAGGAGACGAGCAGGGCTGCGCCAGCTAGAGGAGGCCGGACAAACGCGCGGACCCTGGCTCAGCGAAGCCGCGTAACTGAACGGCTCTGGGGATCAAAGTGGTGCCCCGTGCGGATTGGACAATACACCAGCCCGCTGTACTGAACGCAAAGGAGAGCGTGATAGCTTAGATGATTGAATAGGCTCACGAGGCAGCCAATGCCTGTTCCTTCCTGATTCCAGTCCAACCCCACGATGTGGCCGTTGGTTTGACGGTAGAACTGGTCGTCCCCAGCGAGCATGGGCCGCTTGGAAATGGCCACAGGCAGCATTGGAGGCTTTGTTCCAAAACGCACGTACTTCCTAAACTGATCGAAGTCCGCGCGGAGTGCGAACTCTGCGCCCGCTGCATATGCGAAGTAGTTGAAAGCGATCTTGCCGACTGCTCTGAGAATCACGTCGTCAATTGCAGAGTCGATCCAAGTCCCCACCAAATCGTGGTGAGTTTCTGGACGTCCGAAGTTTTTGGCGATCCCGAGCGACCTGACTTTATCGACCAGACGACGGTAGGTGGCATCGACACGCGGGGCGGCAAGCATTGCCTCTCCATTTTGCCTGTACCTTTCAACTTCAGGGGTAGCGTCAAGCTGCTTCTCCAAAAACCATTGCCACTTCGAGTCGCCTGTGTTGCGCAGGGCCACCTGCGGAGCCGGCCTGGCCTTCAAAGTCCTTGCCGATACGTCAACCTCAAGGGTCAAGTACGCACCGTTCCAATCCCCCGGTTCAATCACCCGCACTCTAAGGCGTTTGCTCCTAATTCGCTGCGCATCGTCGGTGGTTCCGAGCCCGTGACGCGTACGCAAAACTGCCTCGACACTGTCATTGGCCAACACAAGCTCCAGGTTATTCCCAAAGTACTCGTTACAGGCTCGACAGACACAGCGGACCGTTAGATTGTTTTCGAAGCGGCCCATGCACCGAGGAATTACGTGGTCCCGCGGAAACCGGCGGCCATCTGAGGATCAGCAATAGATACACGTATCGAATTGCATACGCTCATGCTAGCATCTTGAAGGGAACTTCTAGCGAACAATTTGGTTTGAGCGTCAACTCGGTCGGCGGGTGGCACAGACGTCCTGACGATTCTTGTGGGGTTGTATGCCGCCCAGCGGAAGCCTGACCTCACCACATTTCGATGCTGATTCCTTCGACTGCGCTAAAGTGCGCGTCTCGGGTAACCAGCGTAAGCTCATACTGTTGAGCGTGGGCGGCAATCCAAATGTCGTTCTCCGGTATCGGGTGCCCTTTTGCTCTCAGCAGGTCTCTAATCACCCCGTAATGGCGTGCCGTTGAGACGTCGCAGTTGAGCACCACGAATTTGGAAACGAGTTCCTCTACCCTGGCCAGATTGGATGCCACACGGGCGGACTTTCGTGCTCCGTAGAAAAGCTCCCCAAGGACGATACTCGACAGAAATATCAGGCCGCCCTGGTTGAGAGAGGCACAGACCGCATCCTCGCCGACAAGGAGGGCCACCGCAATGTTGGTGTCAAGGAGGAAGTTACCAGGCATTGGCGTCCACTTTCTCGCAGCCTTCTTCAATCGCGTTGACCATCTCGCGAGCATCTTCCGCGCTTATGACTCCCGCGAACACCAGCAGGTCTTTTGCAGGGACACCCTTCGGTCGCTGGCTCGCCAGCGACCTGACGATCTCGAGCACAAGTTGTTGCTGCGCCGCGGGCAATTCGCGTATCCGATCGACAATTTCCTTGCTAATTGAGGCGTCCACAGAGAGTCCCCCTTCACCTGACAACCTGCTTCTAAGTTCCCCGGGTTCGTCAGGAGCACCTGTCGCAATTATAAATCACCTTTGGGCGCACGCTCGGACTTCGTCCTCTTCCAAGTATGCGGCTTCTACCGTCATGAACGCCTGAGAACTGCGGACCCGCAAATAACGCAGGCCTGCGCCCCTCCAGTCGGGCCGAGCGGCGTCCGGCCTGGGGCGAGCACTGCTCGCCCCTACTCAGGACGGCAGCGGCGGAAGAGTTGCGCGAGGAGTTCCAGCGCTAAGTCTGTTTCCTCGCGGGTGATGGTGAAAGAGGGTGCGAGGGTGAAGACGTTCTTGTAGTAGCCTCCCACATCGAGCACCAGGCCATACTTTCGTCCCGCAACCTCCAGGTCACCTTTCAGACCCTCTGCGAAGATGCGGTCCACGAGATCGCGGTCCGGCGTCACGCCATCCTGTTTGCATACTTCGATGCGCAGGGCCAGCCCTAGTCCGTCCACATTCCCAATAATGCCGGGGAAGCGGCTTTGCAGGTCTTTGAGCCCAGCGAGGAAGTAGGCGCCTTTTTCACCCACCAACTTTTCGTAGTCCTCTTCCTCGAGCATCTTGAGCGTTTCAAGCGCCACTGCGGTGCCCAAGGTATTGGACGAGAACGTCGAATGCGTGGAGCCGGGCGGGAAGAGTTCCGGCGTGATGAGTTCTTCGCGCGCCCAGATGCCGGAGATGGGATTCAGGCCGTTGGTGAGCGCTTTTCCGAAGACAATAATATCCGGGGTAATGCCGAAGTTCTCGATGGCCCAAAACTTCCCGGTGCGGTAGAAGCCCATTTGAATTTCGTCATCCACAATCAGGATCTTGCGCCGGTCGCAGGTTTCCTTGAGTCGCTGAAAATAAGTGCGCGGCGGAATCACGTAGCCACCGGTCCCTTGCACGGCTTCAATGTAAAAGGCTCCGTATTCCGCGCTCTGCGCCTTCGCGTCCCACACCCCATGATATTCGTTATCGAACAGCCGAGCGAACTGGTCCTCGCAATACAGGTTGCAGGTGTCGGGCTTGAGTCCGTAGATGCAACGAAAGCAGTAGGGATAAAAGACGAATTGAGCGCGCTCGCCGAAGTGTCCGTAACGGCGGCGGTAGCGATAGCTCGAGGTGATGGCGGAGGCGCCGAGCGTCCGTCCGTGATAGCCGCCCATAAAGGCGAACATCAGGCTCTTGCCGGTGTAGTTTCGGACAAGTTTCAATGAGTCCTCAACGGCTTGCGAGCCGCCCACGTTGAATTGCACCCGCCCCTTCACTCCGAATCGTTTCTCGCAGTATTGAGCGATGCGCGCCGCCACTTCGACTTTCTCGGCGTGCAGATATTGGCAGGCAAGCTGGGGAAGCCGGTCCACTTGCCGCTTCAGGGCCTCGCCGAGCCGGCGATTCTTGTAGCCGAAACTCGCCGCCGAATACCACATCTGAAGGTCGAGGTAGGGCGTGCCGCCCTCGTCGTAAAGATAGCAGCCTTCACAATCGACAAAGATCTTCGGTGGATCAAGGTAATGGACCGTATCACCGAAGGAACAATACTTACGTTCGAGTTGTAATAGTTCTTCAGTTCTCGTACTTGCAGCAGAAATGGCCAAAGGATTATTGCCTCCGTGAAAGAATGCACTCGACAACTGACGTTCCCCAATCCCCGGAGGGGATCGATTTAGTAGCCCGTGGCATTACTCCGTAGCCCCCTCCTTCGAACAAGGGTGATCCGACCCCTTCCGGGTCGGCAAATGAATGTCGCGCTCACCGAGGGCGTTGACCGTCGGCCGACGGACTACTATCTTCTGCCCTTGCAGGGCGGGTCCAGCAACTCCGCGACTGCCTGCTCGATATCCGCAAAAGTATTGTATGGACGGCACGCTTTGCCGCGCTCCTGGCAATAAGCGAGCAGTTGTCGCTTGGCAAACACCACGTCCGCGTGATCGACGGCGAACCGGTCGGAAAGCCCGTCGCCCACGAAGATGACGGGATGCTTTCCTTCGCCAACGCGCCGGAGCAGCGCCGCTTTGCACGTGGCGCACCCGTGCTCGCAGGGCGGGGAAGAATGAGGGAAGGAGGGTATCAGGCGGCGGCCTTCGAGCCGCAGGGCGCTCGAGAACACCTGCATGCCGTTTCGAAGCGGCCCCTCCATCCCGGCGCGCTTCAGGACCCGCGCGATCACATAGTCGAATCCGTCGCTCAAAACGTAGAGTGGAATCCCTTGCTGGTGCGTGAAGCGGTAAAAGGAAGCAAAAGCTGGGTCAATGGGAACCGCATCAATTAAGGCGTTGAGATCCTCCGTCGAGGCGTCCACGAGCGCGATCTGCCGCTCCAGGCATTCGCGCGAGCCGATCAACCCGCGAGTCCACTCCAGTTCGACATCCTGCCAGGAAGGGTGCGCCAGTTGCGCCAGGATTTCGTCCGTTACATCGCATTGAGTTATGGTCCCGTCGAAATCTGTAAAGACGATGGGTCCAGCATTTGCCATTTGGTCTTTGCCATTTGCCATTTGAAATTCTCTTGGCTATCTACCCCTTCCTTTCATCGACCAGCCGCCGAGGCTTTCTTCCTTGCGTCAACTCCCCGGGCGGAAAGATGCGAATCTCGAGCCGGTACATCCCGCAGAGTTGGTTCGCCCAGACGTCCGGGTAGCGCGCTTCGAGGTTCTTCCGCACTGCACTTTCGACCGTTGAGGGGGTCGTACCGTTCGTCAACTCGAGCCGGAACTCCAGGATATCGTGGATGCCTTCCTGGCGAACCGCCACCTGCCAGTTCTCCGAAATCCCCTCCACATCGTGGAGCACGCGCTCGAAGATTTCGGGGTACATGTTCCCGGCCCCCATCACCACCATTTCGTCGATCCGGCCGCGGATTTTGGCCATGCGCCGGATCGTGGCGCCGCACGGGCAAGCTTCATTGATGAATCGAGTCACATCGCGTACCCGGTAACGAACCAGCGGCATAGTGCGCCGCGAAAGCGTGGTTACCACGAGTTCTCCGTAGCCTTCCGAGTCAGGGTCCAGGATTTCGATAAAGTAGTTGTACTCGTCCAGGTGATACCCTTCCCGCCTGAGGCATTCCATCGCCGTGCCGCCGCCCTGCTCGGTGGATCCGTAGCCGAGGACTACCGGACATTTCCAGACGCTCTGGACGTAGCTCCGATAAACCTCCGTCATGCGGTCTCCGGCAGCGACGATCAATTTGAGAGGGAAGACGCCTTCCTTTTCCGCAATTTCACTCAGGCTAACCAGCCAGGTTGGGTCGGCGGCGATAACGTTATATTTGTAAATCGGCATGCGGGAGTAGAGTTCGCGCGGGTGAGGCTTGCCGATCGTAGAGCAGAAGACTCCCATGCGCTTGCAGGCGAGAAAGGTGACCCAACTGCTGATCCAATACCCCGCGTCGAACGTGCAGACTACCCGGTCGCCCGGACGGACGCCGTTTTCCCACATGGCGGCCGCCTCATAGCGCGCCGTGAACTCCAACTCATCGTAATTGAAATAGACGCGCTTGGGGCCTCCGGACGTGCCCGTGGTCTCAAACACCAATTGCGATTCACGGCAGAGGAAGTCTTCCGCCGGCAAGTTACGCAAGTCCTCGGGCGTGGTGAAGATGTCCCCCAGGTCCTCCGGGCGGCGGACGCTGCTCGGCTCGATGCCGCTCTCCCTCAGCTTGCGCTTGAAGAACGCTTGCCGCTCGGCCGCGTAGCGCACCAACTCGCGAAACGAATCGCGTTGAATGCCTTCGATCAGCGCCCGAGGCACATATTTCCCCCAGCGAACAAGGCTCGGGACCGATTCGCCGATCACGGCGCGCTCGAACAATTTGCGAACGCTACTTAACATTGGGCAGCTTTCTTCGGTCGCGCTAGCTGTCCTTGCTCCGACGCGACCCCCTCACCCGGCCCGCGCCGGCTGGTAAAAGCGCCGTCGCGGTCCACACTCTCCCCCAAGGGGGAGAGGGCTTTACAACTGACCGCTGACTCCTGGATTCCGTCAACGGACCACTGACAACGGACGTCTTACATCAAATACGTCGACTCCCCGGCCCGCGCGGGCCGCGTGGCCAGCAAGTCGATATAGGTACTTTTCTCGAGCAGCGCCTGGCCCACCTGCGCGATGGCATGAGCGGCATCCGGCCGGGACATATCCTTCTGGCGGCGGCTCATCTCTGCCAGGCTTTCCGGTTTGCTGAGCATTTGGTTTACGGCTTGCGGAATCTCCTCGAGGGTTTTGGCCTGCACGGCCACGCCTTGCTGCACAAGGTACCGGACGTGCCGCTCCTCCGGTCCCGGAATAGGATGGGTCACAATCATGGGCAGGCCGGCACAGAGCGCCTCCGCAGTCGTCAAGCCGCCCGGCTTGGTGATCAGGAGGTCGGCGACCGCCATCAATTCCGGAATGGTGTCTGTCCAGCCGAAGACGTGCAGGTCCAGTGTGACCTTGCCCCTCAATCGCTCCAGGGTTTGCCTTATGGCGCGGTCGTGTCCGGCCACCACCAATACCTGAAGAGGAAACCGGCACAGTTCCAGCCTTTCGACGATAGCGTCCAGCGGCGCCGGACCCATTCCGCCGCCCATCAGCAACACCACTGGCCGGTGAGCGTCCAAACCCAGGGCTCGCCGCAGTTCACTGCGATCCTGGGGAAGCGCAAAAACCGGATCAACGGGAATGCCGCAAACCAGAATCCGGTTGGGCGACGTTCCCCAATTCACAAGCTGTGAACGCGCCTCTTCGCTCCCCACACAATAAACATCGACTTCCGCCTGTACCCAGGGAGGCTCGGTCTGAAAATCCGTCTGCACGGCCAAAATGGGAGCGTGAAACCACCCTTCACGCTTGCCCAGTGCAGTGATCTCAACCGCGCCGATTTCATTGGCGATGACCAGGTGAGGAGCATACGCTTTCAACTCCTCGAGGACCTTCTTGCACCCGCGGCGAAATACCCAGTGCGGAGCCGTGGCGCGGTGGAGCTTCTTCTGCCTTCGCTCGAAGAGCCATCGCCAAACTCGCGGAGCGCGCCGAAGCATCCACCAGTAAGGGCGGACGTACAACGTCAGGAACCAGGAGTGCGCCACCTTCAGCACATCCAGGAGGTGGACTTCGACAGGGTCAATGCAATCGTAGAGCGCCCGCTGGATCACTTCCGCTGCGCGGACGTGCCCCGTGCCGACACTCAAAGTTAGGACGAAGATGCGTTTAGAAGTCACTACGAACCTGGGAAACTGGAAAATGGAAACCGGAAACTGGAAACTGGAAAATGGAAAGTCGAAACCGGAAATTCGCAGGAGCGGGAAGCGATCAATACCCCGGCCCTCCGCCTCAGTCACAGCTCGCTTTCGATGGCGCACTTCCGCTTTTACAGTTCTGTCCTCCCATTTTCCATTTTCCAGTTTCTAGTTTCCAGTTTCCACTTTCCATTTTCCGTCTTTACTGGAATTTTCGCACCAGCAGCACCGCATTGAGGCCGCCGAAGGCGAAGGAATTGGAGACGGCCACCCTTACAGGCGCTTGTCGCGCTTGATTGGGCACATAGTCCAGATCGCACTCGGGATCCGGCGTGGTGTAATTCGCTGTGGGCGGAATGGCTTCGGATTCGATCGCCAGCGTCGTGGCCGCCAGTTCGATTGCCCCCGTGGCCCCCATGGTGTGACCGTGCATGGATTTTGTGGAGCTAATGGCCAGCTTGTGAGCGTGCTCGCCGAATACCTTCTTGATCACCTGCGTTTCTGTGGCGTCGTTCAGGCGCGTGCCGGTGCCATGGGCATTGATGTAATCCAGTTCGTTCGCGGCAACCCCGGCTTCCTCGAGGGCCATGCGCACCGCCCGGGCCGGCCCATCGATGGAGGGTTGGGTAATATGGCCGGCATCTGAACTCAGCCCGTAGCCGGAGATTTCGGCGAAGATGTTGGCGCCGCGCTTTTTCGCATGCTCGAGTTCCTCGAGCAGCAGCATGGCGGCCCCTTCGCCCATAACGAACCCCTCGCGGTCTGCCGAAAAGGGCCGGCAGGCCCGGCTGGGATCACCATTGCCCGTCGCCAGGACCCTGACCGACTCCCAGGAACGGATCATGCCGACGGTGATCGGCGCCTCGCACCCGCCGGTCAGCATCAGATCGGCCATCCCATACTTGATCAGGTGAAAGGCTTCGCCAATCGCATGACCGGAGGAGGAGCAGGCCGTGGCAGTCGTAAAGGAGGGCCCTTGCGCGCCAAATTCCATGCAGATTTGAGAAGTGGCGGCGTTGTGCATCATGCGAGGAATGGTAAACGGATGCAGCCGTGTCGCCTGGTTGGCGTACAGGTTGTAATAGCCGTTGTCCAGGGTATTGGCGCCCGCCATCCCGGTGCCGCTCACTACCCCGAAGCGCGGGCGCTCCTCCTCGCGCACCTCGATCCCGCTCGAGCTCATGGCTTCCTGCGCCGCCAGCAGGCCAAACTGGCTGAAGCGATCCAGCAAATCAAGCCGCTTGGCGGGAAAGTAATCGGTCGGCGTGTAATCCGGAACTTCGGCAGCAATCTGAACCGTCAGGGCAGAGGGATCAAATTGGCAAATACGGCGAACCGCAGACCGGGCCTCCAGCAGGTTCTTGAAAAAGCTTTGCGCGTTCTTGCCTGCAGAGGCAAAGACGCCTACACCCGTAATGACGACTCTTCGCACGTTTCATCCTTGTGATCTTAATTGGCCGTCGCGGCAGGGGCTTCGCCCTTCGCCATCGCTACCAGATCGGAAATGTCTTTACCTTCCAAAACCCGTGTCAGGCTGTCCACCACCTGGCGGACCGACCTCATGTTCTGCGCCACCGCGTCCGGAATATCGATCTTGAATTCCTCTTCCAGCGCGAAGAGGATATTGACTCCGTCCAGCGAGTCTATCCCCAGTTCCGCGAACTTCGAATCTATGGTGATTTTGCTCGCGTCAAGATGCTGCTCTCGAGCAATGATCTCAATTACTTTCTGGGTTGTGTCCATTTATGCTCCTCGTGACCGGTCTCACCGGTGCACCTAAGTGGAAATGCCAATGGAATTCCTTTCCGCAAGTTGGGCGACGAGCTCCAGCAGCTCGGAAATCCGGAAAGGCTTGTCGAGAAGGGCGTAGGCGCCCAGGTCCTGGGCTAGCTTCCTTTCCGTATGACTGAAGAAAGAAGACATGAGAACCATTTGGTGCCGGGCATTTTGCTTTCTGAGATGTCGAAGCAGATCCAAGCCCGACTCGTTGGGCATGTGCAAATCGGCGATGATAATGGGGCAATCACCGTCCCGCGCCAAAGCTTCCCGCGCCGCCAACCCGTCGGCTACCGCTTCCACCCGCGGATATCCGTTGGCTTCCAAGACCTCAGACAGCAGGTCACGGCTCTCCGGGTCGTCGTCAACAACCAGAATCCTGCTCACTGCGGGCACACTCCTGATACTCTGCCAAGGGTATTTGTGGCAACGCGATTGCCAAGGGCTGAACAAGTTATATAATCCATTGCAAATTAAAGGGTTGAATGGGTTGCTCGGCAAGTTTGGCTGGCCTTGGATTCCAGATTGCCCGTCTCACTGTATCAAAATGCCACAGGTTTGCGACATTTAGTCCTAGGTCGCTCATGGCACTTGGCACTTGCCTCTTCGCACCGCTTGTTTCGCCGCTATCGTACTGAATTACATAGACTAGAATCTCTTGGGGCGATCCGAGATCGGATTCCGATGTGGCAAAAAGCAACACTGCCCCCGTAACGACTAAAGTGCCCTGGCAATGCATCTAATGGAAAAACCTGCCATGACCTCGGGACAATGTGATAGAATGAGTGTTCGGGCTCCTCCAACAATTGACATGCGCACTTCCGCAAGCCTTCTGGCAATTCTGACCATGGCCGCGCTGCTTGCCCCAAGCGTGCGTTGGACTTTGCCTCGGGCTACGGCTGACGCGTGCGGATGCCCGCCCGGAGCTTGCATGTGCGTAGGCCACCACCACGGTTCCGGCCGGCTTCCGGCGTGCTGCATGGGCACGGGCGGACAGTGCGGAATGCAGTCTCCTGACAGTTACATCAGCACGATTCTCAGCACCCTTACTTACGTACCCACCGAACACCCTTGGTGGAATCCCATCGCGGCCTGGAGTTTCTGCCCCGACGGCTCAGGCGTAAGCTTGTTGCCCTCCCACGCGCGGATTCCAGATCAGCCTCCTCGCCTCTCTCTCTGATTGCCGATCTTCGATCGATGATTGCCGATTGAACTGATCGGCCGTCGTCAATCGCTAAACTCCGGACTTCGGGCCCGGCAGATAAGGCTGCATTCCGCCTCGTCAAACTTGACGCCGCCGTCGCATTGCTCGCCGGCGGAGCGCGAGCATTTGTCTCTCCGGTCCGCAGCCCTTTTCAGATGTCGTTGCGGGGGCGTATTGCCGCACGCCCCCGCAGCAGCGTCCATCAGCCAGCGCCAATCCAGAGGAGAGGTCCTATGAGGCATGCATTATTGTTGACGGCAGTTGTACTGCTTCTGGGTGGCGTCGCATTTGCCACGATCTTCGGTTCCGTGCGCGGCGTCGTTCATGATCCTCAGCACCGTCCCATTTCCGGCGCGCGCGTTACCCTGAAAGCTCAAAACTCGGACTGGACCGAGTCCCAGGACTCCAACGACAACGGTGAATTCCAGTTCACCTCCGTGCCCATCGGGAATTACACGGTCACTGTCTCGTCGCAGGGCTTCCAGCCGATGCAACAGGACGTGATTGTCCAGTCCGACACGAGTCCGGTCATACATTGCCCTTTGGCTCTCGCCGGCGTGAAGGAATCCGTTACAGTCCCAGGAACTCCCGTGGAGGCGGCCACGGACAGCGTCACGCCCACCACCATGCTGAGCCGCCAGGACATCCGGGAAACTCCCGGAGCGGATCGCACCAACAGCTTACAAATGATCACGGATTACGTGCCCGCCGCCTATGTGGCGCACGACATGCTGCACATGCGAGGCGGCCACGAGGTGGAATGGCTGATTGACGGCATCCCCATTCCCAACACCAATATCGCCGGCAATCTGGGGCCGCAGATTGACCCCAAGGACATCGACGAACTCGAAGTGCTTCGAGGCAGCTACGACGCCGATTACGGAGACCGCACCTACGGGATCTTCAACATCGTGCCGAGAACGGGCTTTGAGTTTAATAACGAGTGTGATCTCGTCATGAGCTACGGGAGTTTCTATCAAACCGACAACCAAATCAGTTGCGGCGGGCACTCGGAGCGCTTCGCTTACTACGTCAGCTTGAACGGGAACCGCAGCGATTACGGGCTCCAGACCCCCATCGCGCAGGTTTTCCACGATGCGGAGAACGGCTACGGCGGATTCGCTTCCTTCATTTTCAACCCCGATGCCAGGAACCAATTTCGGCTGGTTACTTCTTTGCGGCAGGATTATTACCAGATCCCTGTCGATCCCGACCCCAACTCCGCCGGGAACCTGATTCTGACGTCATCGGGGAATTCCCCTAGTTACGCCCTACGCGACGGCGAACGTGAACCCGACGGGTACGTCGCCTTCTCCTGGCTTCACACCTTCAATCCCAATCTGCTTCTTACGGTTTCGCCCTTTTACCATTACAACGCCGCCGACTACCACGGTGGCGCGAACGACTATCCCGTCATCTCTACCGTAAATCAGGCTGCCAATTACGCCGGGATGGAGACGCTCCTCAACGCGAGATTCTGGAGAAGCGATCTCGAAGCCGGCGTGTACGGATTCGCCCAGCACCAGCACAACTACTTCGACAACCAATTCACGGACGGCAACGCAAACTTCCCCGCTTCCTCGATTGGCGTAACGGGAGGGGTTGCCGCCCAGTTCATCAACGAGAAATTCAAAGTGGCCCCGTGGTTGACCCTTATCGCCGGCCTCCGGCAAACGGAATTCAACGGCTCCATCGCCGAAAACGTTACGGATCTGCGTGTCGGTTTTGCTTTGAGCCTGCCGCGCCTGAATTGGACCTTTCGCGGCTTTTACGGTCACTACTACCAGGCTCCGCCGCTCGCCACGGCCACCGGAGCTCTCCTCGGATTAGCCAGCAGCCAGAATTTCGCGTTCGCTCCTTTGCACGGCGAGCGGGATAGAGAGTACCAGTTTGGCCTCAGGATTCCCTATCGCGGCTGGACTCTGGACGCCGATAATTTTCGAACCAAGGCCACGAATTGGCTGGATCACAACAATATCGGCGAATCGAACCTCTTCTGGCCGATCACCTGGGATGCGGCCGTGATTAACGGCTGGGAACTCACGCTGCGCTCGCCCAGCCTCTGGCATCACGGCCGGTTCCACCTTGCCTACGCAAATCAAATCGCGGAAGCAACCGCGCCAATCACTGGAGGCTTGATCTGCCCGAGTCCCGTGACACAGGCTTGCGGGCTCGATATACCGCCGGGGTATTCGCCGGTGGACCATGACCAGAGGAACACGTTGAACCTCGGGTACAATACGAGTCTTCCCTGGCGGACCTATGCTTCGGCGAACGTTTACTACGGCTCCGGCTTCACGAACGGCATGTACGGAACGCCGGACGCGCAGTATCCGGGGCCCTATCTGCCTGCCCACGCCACGGTTGACCTTGCCGTCGGGAAAACCTTCGCGGAGAAATTCACGGTTTCCGTGAACGCCCTGAATCTGGGAGACAAACGCGTGCAATTGGATAACAGCCTTACCTTTGGCGGGTTTCACTGGAACGATCCGCGGCAGGTATATGTGGAATTCCGCTACCGGTTCCACTACTGATTGTGATCAGCGCAGACCTGCCTTTTAGATCTGTCCCCATGGCCTTCGGCCCGCGAAAGCTGACGAAAAATCACATTTTCGAGGCTGTGGCTCTTCGCTTTCCAGCTCCTCGTCACGCTGTCTCCACGGTGGTCACTTTCGGCTCAGGGGCTTTTCCTGCCGGTTTCGTGCGCCGCGCTACCAGCCAGAATCCTGCGCGCGCCAGCAACAGCAAAGCCACCAGGGCGCCGTAAAACAGCGGCTTGCGCACGTCCGACTTCACCAGCCAGTAGTAATGCACTACGCCGGCAACCGCCGTCGCGTAAATCAGCCGGTGCACCGCCAGCCAGCGCTTTCCTCCCAGGCGGCGAATCCACCCGGCCGTCGAAGTCAAAGCCAGGGGAATCATCAGTGCAAATCCCGTGAATCCCATGGTGATGAAGGGCCGCTTCCGCACGTCGGCCAGCATATCTGCCCAGTCAAAGAACTTGTCCAGCCCCACCCAGGTGCCGAAGTGCAGGAGGCCGTAGAAGAACGCAAACAACCCCAGCATGCGGCGGAAGCGGATCAGTTCCGGCAGCCGCAGCAGCCTGCGCGCCGGCGTCACGGCCAGCGTGGCTACAATGAAGATGATTGTCCAATCGCCCGTCTGGTGAGTGACGTACTCAATGGGGTTGGCGGTCAGTTGGCCGTGCAGTGCCCGCCAGGCCAACTGGCCCACAGGCGCCAGGCACAGAATGAACACCGGCGGCTTCAACCATTTGCTTCTGAGTATGCTTCGCACAACCAACCTCACCTCTCTGTTCGTGAAGGATCGTGGACTATCGCCGTTGGGGTCCACGCTCAGCCCCACAGGGGCGGAATAACTTAGCCCAGCATGAACTTTGGCCACACGACACTAGAAGTACTTCTTCAAGTCCATGCCCGCGTAGAGGGACGCTACCTGATCGTAACCGTTGAACATCAGCGTGGGGTGTCTGAAAAACTCGCCCAGCCGGCGCTCCTTGGCCTGGCTCCAGCGCGGATGATCCACGTGGGGATTGACATTGGAATAGAACCCGTACTCCGACGCGTTTTCCATGTTCCACGTGGTGGGCGGCTGCTTCTCCACCAGCTTGATCTTCACCAGCGACTTGATGCTTTTGAACCCATACTTCCAGGGCAGCACCATGCGCACCGGCGCGCCGTCCTGGTTGGGCAGGGTTTCGCCATACATGCCAAAGCAGAGCAGGGCCAGCGGGTGCATGGCTTCGTCCAGACGCAAACCCTCAACGTAGGGCAACTGTATGCCCGCCCGGGTTCCCAAGGGCATTTGGCTGGTGCTGTAGTAGCTCTCGAATGCCACGAACTTCGCCTTGGGTTGGGGAGACACCTCCTTCAGCAGCGCGCTGAAGGAATAACCGATCCAAGGCACCACGATTGACCAGGGCTCTACGCAGCGGTGGCGGTATATGCGCTCCTCGAGCGGCGCCAGTTGCCGCAGTTCCTCTACGGTAAACGTGCGTGGCTTGTCCACCAACCCGAAGACCTTCACGCTCCAGGGCGAGGTTCGAAAACTGGTCGCATACTTGGCTGGGTCTTCTTTTGCTGTCCCGAACTCGTAAAAGTTGTTGTAATGGGTCACGTCGTTGTAGGGCGTCACCCGCTCCGTGGTGCTGAAGGGACTCTTCGCCGCCGCGTTCAGCTTGGCCCCCGCCAGGACCTTCTGCGAGGGCCAGGCAAGCTGTTTCAGGCTCTCTCCCACCAACGCCCCCGCAGTCACTCCCAATGCGCCCGCCAGGAACTTCCTGCGATTCAGGTAAAGCCATTTCGGAGTAACCTCGGACGAAGCAATCTCCGACACTCTTTTGATTAACATGCCCCGCTCCCCCTTCCTGAAGATAGTATACATTTAGTCCGTATTTTTATTCCCGCACTGCCCGTCCCCTGGTAACGCCTGCTGCCCCGACGCTCGCTTTCCTAATTAGATGCCGTTCTCTCGAGCCGCGGCCCGTGGCGGCGCAAGGGAGGCCCTCACGAAACGGATCAAGCGAGATCTTGCTCCGCCCGAGGGCCCTGGGCGACGCTTCCCTGCAAATTGCTTGACAAACTACAGCACAGTGATAGGCTACACTAATGGAACTCCGACGGTAGCGATGCCGCAGGTTGCCGGAGCTCTGCCGTCGCTGACGAATGTCCAGAATGCCGACCTGGAGGTCGGCAAGACGTGGGGGCGCCCCTTGTGGCCGCCCCGGGCAACCATCCGCCGGTTGGCGGACTGCCCCTATAAATTCGACGAACGATCCGGGAATGTCTATGAAAACAAAGGAACGGTGCAAAAATCAACCGCTCCCAACCCCTCCTAACCAGGGAGGGGAACCGAGGACTCCCCTCCTCGGACGAGGAGGGGGCAGGGGGTGGTGGGACTTTGCGACCCTGGCGTGCTTTGCGCACTGGCGTGAAACCGGGCATTTGCCCTGGCAGTTGGAAACGCTGGAAAACTCGGGAAAAGAGGTTCTTTAGAGGAAACGAACGCAGTCATCTAAAGCAAACAAACGACTTAACGTTTTTCGAGCCCTCAAAACGAACTGGTTTTTGATGCAAACAAAGAGCGCGTCAGTCCGCTCACCCAACCAGTAATGCAACTGAAAGGATCTCAACGCATCAGGCTCAAGCCCGGCGAGAAAAAGACCGTCGAGTTCAAGGTCACCTCGGATATGCTCTCGATACTGGACCTCGAGATGCGCCGCGTCGTCGTGCCCGGCATTTTCGACATCATGGTCGGTCCAAGTTCCGCCGAGACAACCAGCGTGCCGCTGGAGGTGGTGGAGAAGTAGTGTGTAGAGAAGGGAAGGCCCGCTTCGGAGAAGCGGGCCCGAAAAAGGAGAGTATGAAACCTCAGTTAGCACTTCTTCTTCTTGGCGGGCTTCTTCTTGGCTGGCATGTGATCCCCTCCTGTAGGGATGTCGGGAGGATTTACGGGGGCCCCTAATTTAGTAGCCATCCCGACCGACACCACAATATGTAGTAGCCCGCCCCACTTTGTCAAGTGAATTCTGCTGCTCATCGGGCGAAGGCCAGCGACTGTTCCCGGAATACGGCACGCTTCACTGCCCGCCCAATGCCTCCTGCCCATGGTTGTGCCCGGTGATATGCCTCTCGACGACGTCAATCAGAGCATTGAGGCGCTCGTCGGTGGTTTTCTGCGATTCGGCCAAATCCTTCTGCGCTTCGGCGAGCTTCGCGAGTCGGTCGTCGAGCCGGGTGAAGCGGTCGTCGCTGATTCTTATTGATTCGCTCACGATGCCGGCAAGGTCGGCCACGGAAACCCTAAGGTTTGAAACAGTAGCCCCCAGCTTGTCGATATTCGCCTCCGAGCGCGCGACGTTGGACTCAAATTTCGCCTGCATTTGCAGGATGAATCCAATGCTCTTTTCCATCTCTTCTGATGTCATCCCATGTCCTCCGCTTTCGTATGCAGTCCTATTGTACCCCACAAGCCATCGTGCTCAACAGGGCGTGACCCGGGTGAGGAATGCAGCCACATCGACGCCAGGCGCAGCGCTCAACTGCCCTCCCGGAAATCAATCACATGAACTTGATTCGCTTGTTCGCCGCGGACTCGGCGATGAGTTGTTGCAAGCGGCGCAGTTGAGTTGCTTCCTGCTTGGCGCTCGCCACCCACCCGATCGTCATGCGCTGATAGGAAGGAGGGAAGTGCGTGAAGTTCTCCCAGGCGGTTTTCTGCTTGCGGAACTGCTCTTCCAAAGGAGCAGGAAGCTTGGTTGGGAGCGCGGGGGTTTGGCTGCGAGGGTCAAAGACCGTTAGCCCTGCCGCGGTCATCTTACCTTCCTTGATCATCCTTCGGGCGCGCTCGATGTTGATCCGGGACCACTTGCTCTTCGACTTGCGCGGCGTGAACAGTCGCGCATAACGAGCCTGGTCCAGGTTTCTGATCTTGCCGTCGATCCAGCCGAAGCAGATCGCCTCCTCGACCGCGTCCGAGTAGGCGACTTGTGGCTGACCCGTCGCCTTTTTGTAGTGGACCAGCCAGACCTCCGTGGCCTGCTTATGGTTTGCTTCCAGCCACGTGCGCCACTTGCCTCGGTCCTCAACATACAGGGTCTTCATGTTGGCCTCGGTTTCTACATGCCGAATGGATTCCCGCTTTCGCGGGAATGACGGCTCTCTTCATACATCCAAACCAATCGACCGCATAAGGTCAAGCGCGTTGCTGGTCTTGACGATTCCCGGCTGGAGGCGGTAATCAAAAACCAGTTTCCCGTTCTCGAATCGATCCTCAAAGTGGGCGTTGGCGGCGCGCGGGCCGAGTTCTGCGGCCATCTCGGCGAGCGCCAGATCGTGCGTGGTCACGAGCCCGATCGCCCCGCGCTCGACCAGGCTGCGCACCATAGCTTCCGCCCCGCGCCGCCGGTCGTGGGAATTCGTCCCTTGCAGGAACTCGTCCAGCAGAAACAGCACCGCGACCGAACCCTGGGTCAAGTCTACGATCTGTTTCAATCGCCGGATTTCAGCATAGAAGCGCGAGATGCCGCCTTGCAGCGAATCGAGCACGCAGATCGATGCGCCCACGGCAAGCGGTGACAAGCGCAGCCGCCGCGCCCGCACCGGAGCGCCGCATTGGGCCAGAACCGCATTGATGCCGACCGCGCGCACGAACGTGCTTTTCCCCGCCATGTTGGGCCCGCTGATGATGAGCACCCGCAGGCCGTCTCCGAAGCACGCGTCATTCCGCACCGCGTCACGCTCCGATAGCAGGGGATGAGCCAGGCCTTCGGCTTCAAAGCAGGGCGAGACCTGGGTGAATTCTGGGATGACATCGGCGGGATGCTCGTAAGCGTAGCTGCCGAGCGATAAGAGCGCCTCGAATTCGCCCACCGTGGCCAGCCAGCGGCGCACGGCCGGACCAGTCCTTCTGCGCCAAAACTCAACTGCACAGGCGCACTGCAAGGTCCAAAACACAAACAGGTCGATCGAGGCGACGAACATGTTGCCTCTGGAATCGAGATACTCCACCAGCCGGCGCAAGCGAGCGATCCAACGTGAGGGAGGCCAGCCCTCAGAGTCGAGCGCCTGGCGTAGCCCGACGAGCCGCGGGGTCGTGAACTGCTCGGCTTCTAGGCGCGCCAGCACGCCGGCCAGCAGCCCCAGACCGCGGGCAGCGCCCTGGACGGCGCGCGCAACGCCTTCCGCGCGCAGGCGATAAACAAGGTTGAGCCCGACGTTGATCGCACTCACGATCAGCGCCGGATATCCCAACCCCCAGACCATCCAAACCAGAAGACTCGCCAGCCATAGTGCCGCAAGCCCCGCGGCCAAAGATCGCAGCGGCGCCGATGCCAGCAGCGGCTCCCCTTCGCCCCACGCCGTCAAGCTTCCCGAAGGCTCGAGCGAGCGCGCATCCTCTGCCACCACCGCGAGGTCTTCTCGGAGGTCCAAGCGGTTTCGCAGTTCCGCGATGGCTGCGTGACGGCCGCGGACCAGTTCGGGCGAGGCGGGCGTGAGCAGCCAACTCGCGAGTGTCTCCTGGCCGGCCTGGGTGCGCGCTGTGCAGAGCAGCTCGAATAACGAGCCCGCGCCAAACAGATCGAGGTCGCGGCTGTACGGGTGCGAAGCATTCTGAAACCTCTCGCCCGTTTCACCCGTTCCCATCCAGCGGTTCTCGAGCCGCGCCAGCGCACGCTCGTAGTAGGCCACAGCGCGGGAGCAGCGCTCTCGCCTCTTGAGTATCCGCTCATGAATCACAGCTAGAACGACAATGGCGGCCAAGGGCGCCGCAACCCAGAAAACCGAGATCACCTTGGCCGCCAAAGCCAGCCCGATCACGACCAGGGTTGCGCCGCCGAGCGCGAGTTTGCTAACCCCCAGCCGGCGATGCTGGTTTTCGTACTTGGCTTGAGTGGTTCTCAGAGTCTCCAGCCGGCGAGCATACTCGGCTCGCGGATCGCTGCTCGGTCCTGGGGCAGGATTTCCCATCTGCAATTGCAGGCTGCCGAAACAAAAACGCTGGTAAGAGAGCGCGTTACAGGTCCGCCCATTCTTCCGCCGAGACCTCTCGCCCTAAGATGTTCTCGATTTCCCGGAGCATCATGCGCAGTTGAGGAACTGAGTATTCGGCATTGGAAGGAATCGCCATGCGGCTTTGGCTGAATACCATAAACTGGTGGCGGCTTCCTGCGAAAGGGCCGTCAAATCCGAGACGACGAAGCTTACGGACGAAATTGCTGCGCTTACACGGCGTCCACCGGCTCACGCGCAGGCTCCTTGTTGAGGTCAATTCCCGCGATGACCGGCAGCGGGTGCTTCAGTTGAAGCCCTACCAGAATCCAATCCTCGAGTGTAGAGCGCAGCTCGTTTTCACATTCCCGTAGGGAGGTTCCGAACGCGA
>Ga0326728_10005027_pt1 | contig 38068 bp, 35 predicted proteins | sample MB3enrmetagenome_FD_207602 | JGI IMG/M metagenome (GOLD analysis project Ga0326728, IMG submission 207602) | Lab enriched peat soil microbial communities from McLean, Ithaca, NY, United States - MB31MN | ecosystem: Environmental > Terrestrial > Soil > Wetlands > Peat | place: USA: New York...
GACGCTCGCGACGGGAGGCTTTCGGCTGAGCGTTTGGCTCAGCTCATGCTCGGTGGGGAAGTTGTTCCCAGAACGAGTGACGATGAGATCCGGTCGTCGTCGGGCGTGGCGGTTCTGGTCGTAGACGGGGTCACCTCCCTGAATGAGTACGGCCGGGAGGTCATTCGGGCGATCTCCCTCACGGTGCGATCTGGAGAGATCTTGGGCGTGGTAGGCGTAGCAGGGAATGGTCAACGGGAGTTGGCTGAGGTCATTACCGGGCTACGGGCGAGAAGGTCGGGCTCGGTTAGGATCGGAGAGCGGGAATTGGCAAACGGTAACCCGGCCGACGCGATTGCGGCTGGCACTGCTTATGTGCCGGAGGATCGTTTTGGCATAGGATTGGTGCCAGATCTGCCGATTTCAGACAATTTGGTGCTCAAGGTCCATTCGAGTGCGAAGTTTAGTCGTCTTGGGTTGCTTAGGTCCGATGTGGTGGCAAGTTGGACTGAACAGTGCATCAAGGATTTTGCAATTAAGGGAGCGCCGGATTCACTGGCGCGTCAGTTGTCTGGAGGTAACGCGCAAAGAGTACTGTTGGCGCGTGAGCTGTCGTCAGTACCGCGGGTACTGGTTGCAGCAGCGCCGACCCGCGGTCTGGATGTGGCCGCCACAGAATCAGTACGCCGACTGTTGATTCAGGCCAGAAGCACCGGTGTGGCAGTATTGCTGATTAGTGAGGACCTTGATGAGGTGCTGGAGCTAGCGGATCGGGTCGCGGTCATGTTCCGAGGAGGCATAGTCGGTACGGTGGAACGTGCTGATGCTGAGCGCAATCGAATTGGCGTGATGATGGCAGGGGTGACCGACGGTGAGGACTCAGTTGCCTTGTAGGTAGAGTTGGCCGGTTAAGACTTGAACCTGGACTCTTCGTGCTGAATGTTGCGTTATTGAGTTCGCCCTTCGAGGTTGGAAGGCGGATTGATTGTTGTAATAGAAGATCGTGAACTGACAGTAACTGCAGCATGACGACACGAGAGAATGCGGGGGCACCGAAGTCAGGCGCCGTCTCCGAGGGGAGGTCCTGATGTGGGGCAGTGCATAGCGCTAGGCGGAGGTTTCTGATGTGTGAACTCGATAGGGCCGATAATCGGAAGCGGCGCGCACAATCGCGCGAGGAAGGTATTCGCATAGGTGTCGGAATTGTAGAAGGTAGGGCTACTAACGGGACCGTGTCTTTATGCGCAAGTCCATAGAAAGGGAAGCGGACTTTCTTATCCGGAACGTGATAGTGCTTCCGCTCGAAGGACGACGGCGGTACTTCGAGGACGGCTCTGTCCTTGTGCTTGGTGGTCTGATTAGGGCCGTCGGTGATGTAGCCACTGTCGATGCTCATCCCGCGGTTGCTCACGTCCCTGTGATCGATGGTGCAGGTCATGTGCTCTTGCCTGGCTTCCACAACTGCCACCTGCATTCGGGACTACTTCGAGGTACTGCGGAGTCGATGGCGCTCTGGGAGTGGTTGCAAGTCCACGTTGATCCGGCTCACCGTGCCCTCACACCCGAGATTGCGGAGGCAGCCTCCTACATGGCATACGCGGAGAGTCTGCGATCCGGTACTGTTTCGGTGCTTGACATGTGGCGGTTCATGGAGCGCGCGGCTAAGGCTGCTGAAAAAGTGGGAATCCGCGCCACGCTCGCTCCTTACACCGCGGATCGTTATGACTACTTCGAGTCGTTGGACTCCAATCGGCGATTGCTTGATGCAATCCCGAAGGCGGTGCATGGTCGCGTCCGAGCTTGGGTCGGGCTTGAGCACATGTTCTACTGTTCGCCCGAGATGTATCGAGCTGCGGCGGCACTGGCTGAAGAGTTCGATACTGGCATCCACACGCACGCCTCCGAGACCAAGTGGGAGGTCGAGGAGTGTCTTCGACAGTACGGCCGGCGGCCGATAGAGGTCTTCCAAGGACTCGGGATTCTTGGTAACAAGACGGTGCTCGCGCACGGGGTCTGGCTCAACGACCGGGAGGTACAGATACTGGTTCAAACCGGTACGGCTATCGCGCATTGCCCGTGTTCCAACATGAAGCTTGCCTCGGGCATAGCCCCAATAAGGAGCTACAGAGAACGAGGACTGACGGTTGCGCTAGGAACGGATGGCGAGAAGGAGAACAACAACCTCGATATGCTCGAGGAGATGAAGTTTGCGTCCCTTCTTGCGAAGGTGAGCGCGCTCGATCCGACAGCCGGGGATCCCTGGGACGTTTTGGCGATGGCGACCCTTGAGGGAGCCAGAGCACTAGGACTGGAGGATATTTCTGGTTCGATCGAGGAGGGAAAGGCCGCCGATCTCGTAATGATCGATCTTCGATCACTACACTTCGTGCCGACACTGACGGGTGATGACTTCAACCTCCCCGCGCACCTGGTGTTCTCAGCGACAGGCAATGACGTGAGCGACGTGTGGGTGGCTGGGCGGCGTTTGGTGGAGGACGGCGTGGTGCGTTCTGTCGATGTGGCTGTGGTCGCACGTCAGGCTCAGCTCGCTGCCGAGGAGCTCTTCGAGCGGCGCCGACATCTCGATGGCGGGATCCCCAGCACAACGACCGACCGCTTCATTTCTTGAGGCCCTTGGCAGGAGACCAACAAACCTCTCGTGTTGGTGATGCGAAGTAGATGCCGCGTCAGGTTGGGCTGTAGAGACAGTGGCCAATCGGATGACCAGCACTACCGAATCCCCCCTTGGTCGACGCGCAGCCGAAAGTACCAGGGCAGTGGGTCGTTGCCAGGCACGGGGGGGCTCGGCGGCCAGGGCGGCACAGTCGGTGACTCCCCGTCGCTGTCGACAAGATCCAAAGGCTGTGCTGGCAACCGGCTAACCGGTCGGCCCGTCGCGTCGCGGAGCGCTGCTGCCACTGCCGCGGCTGCCACCAGTGTGCCGTGTTCCCCTACTCCCTTGGCCCCGAATGGCGCGTCGGGCTCGGGCACCTCGACGATCGCGACAGAAATTGGCGGCACGTCGAGGATCGTCGGGATTAGATAGTCAGTGAACGACCCATTGAGGATCCGCCCCTGGTTTACCACGAGTTCTTCGAAGAGCGCCAAGCCTATTCCTTGGGCAATTCCACCCTCGATCTGGCTAACCACGCCCAACGGATTGATAGCCCGCCCAATGTCGGCGGCGCAAGCAATCTGGACGAGCCGTACCAAGCCGAGTTCTACGTCGACTTCGACTATTACTCGCTGGGCGCAGAAGGCCAGCATGACATGTGGGTCACCCTGGCCCCAGTCGTCCATCCTCGCCGTCGGGCGATGGTGGAACTTGTAGGTGACCTGTACCGGTTCGTCGAGCAAGTCCGCCACCGGCCGGATCCGATCGCCGCCGACCATCAGCCAACCATCCGCCAGGCTCACCTCGCCTCCGCTGAACTGGGCCCGTCGCCCGAGTTCGTCAAGCACGAGCCGACAGGCCCAGGCGACAGCACCCCCAGTCATCACCGTCTGCCGGGAAGCCGACGTCGACCCAGCCGAGCCAATCGACGTATCGGCATCATGCAGGAAGACCCGCGCGATGCCTAGCTCGGTACGAACGATCTGGGTGATCACCGTGAGTAGCCCCTGGCCGCACTCGACTGCTGCGGTGCGGACATGGAGCAGCGGGCCCTCGGCATCGGTGACGAGCTCAAGCCGGACTTCTGCCGTATCGTCGAAGCCTTCGCTGAATCCAATATTCTTGTAGCCGAGGGCGAACCCGACTCCGCGTCGCACACCCTCGCCCCGGCTTGAGCCACCCGAGCCGCCCGGCCAGGACAGTGGGTCGCGGTCGACCGGGTCGGGCTCAGCCGGTAGAGGCAAGGCAAGACAAGCGTCGATCACTTCTCGTGCCGGAGCGCTGCCCCGGATCGGCTGACCAGTCACCAGCACCGAGCCGGTGGCCAGCACGTTGCGGCGCCGCAATTCAACGGGATCGATGCCGAGCGCTTTAGCAAGCTTGTCCATTTGTGCCTCGTAGCCGAAGCACACCTGGGTCGACCCGAATCCTCGCATGGCTCCGCAGGGTGGGTTGTTTGTGTAGACGACAGTGGCGTCGACGAGGGCGTTCGGCACGAGGTACGGCCCAGTTGCGAAGGTGGCTGCGTTGGCGATGACAGATGTGGAGGTAGACGCGTAAGCGCCGCCGTCCGCCACTAGCCGGGCTCGAACCGAAACGAGCCGCCCGTCGCGGTTCGCGCCATGCCGCATCCAGATCCGGAAGGGATGGCGATGCACGTGGCCGACGAACGACTCCGATCGCAGGTAGGACATCTTGACCGGGCGACCGGTTCGAAGGGCGAGCAGACTCGCGTGGATCTGGACACTGATGTCCTCGCGCCCGCCGAAGGCGCCACCAACGCCGGCTATGTAGAGCCGGACTTTCTCCAGCGGAAGGTTCAGACAGCGCGCGATTTGCTGGCGATCGACATGGAGCCACTGAGTCGAGATGTGGAGATCGACGCCGCCATCCGGTGCTGGGATGGCAAGGCCCGCCTCCGGACCGAGTGCGGCCTGGTCCTGCATCCCCGTCTGGTAGTAGCCTTCGACCCACACGTCAGCGATGGCCTCTGGATCGCCGTGCTCGATTCGGACGTGCCGAAGCACGTTGCCCCACTCGCGCAACTTCGTCGTTTCCGGCCGCAGTGCGTCCTCCATGTCCAGCACCGCTGGCATCGGCTCGTATTCGACGGCGATGGCCGACAGGGCGGCAGCGGCCTGCCAGCGGGTGTCGGCCGCGACCAAGGCGATCGGCTCACCGACGTAGTGGACGACGCGGTCAGCGAGCACCGGTTGGTCTGGAAACTCGACCCCATAGGTTTTCTGTCCCGGAACGTCCGCGGCAACCAGCACCGCGTGTACCCCGGAAGCGGCCACAGCCCTGGTAACGTCAATCGAACGGATCCGCGCGTGTGGTGCCGTGCTCCTCAGCGTCACCCCCCACAGCATGTCGGGAACCTGAAGATCGCTGCCGAACGTGAAGGCGCCGGTGAGCTTGAGAACGGCGTCGACGCGCGGCGGCGAATCCCCGACTCCGAGGAGTCGGGCGGGTGGTGCAGCAAGCCGGGTCATCGTGGCTCCGTCCACGTCCGAGCCAACGCGCGGTGCCGCCTCACACGGTCGCCGAATTCCGGGTGGTCCAGCCAGCCGTCGCGGACGAGAACCCGTCCGTTGACTACCGTGTGTTTCGCCCCACGCACCGCGCACCGAACGATTGCCTCGACTGGATCGAGCACCGCTCCGGCGGTCGACAGCCCGGTCAGCGAGTAGCAAGCCAGATCGGCGCGCCTCCCGATCTCAAGCGAGCCGATGTCGTCCCGTCCGAGGCAGGCGGCCCCGCCGGCGGTGGCCATGTTCAGCACATCTCGCGCCTGCAAGCTTGCCGGCCCGTTCCGCAGATGGGCGAGCAGCAGAGCTTGCCGGACCTCACCCCACAGGTCGCTCGCATCGTGGGCGGCGGAGCCATCGCATCCGAGCCCAACTGTGAGCCCAGCCCGCCGCATGTCTGCGACAGGACACAGCCCCGCACCAATCATCATATTCGAGGTCGGGCAGTGGGCCACACCGGTGCCGGCTGCGGCAAGTCGCGCGATCTCAGCGTCGCCGGTCCAAACGGCATGCGCCAGCCAGGTACGCGCCGACAGCCAGCCTAGCTGGTCGGCCAGTTCGTATGGGCCCATGCCGAATGCTCTGGCGCAGTAGGTCGCTTCGTTGGTGGTTTCTGCAAGGTGGGTGTGTAAGCGCACGTCGAGCTGTTCGGCGAGTTCGACGGAGCGTCGCATTAGCTGTGTAGTCACCGAAAATAGGGAGCAGGGGGCGAGCGCGATCCGAATCATTGACCCCTCCGACGGGTCGTGGTAGCGCTCGATCAGCCGCTGACAGTCGTCCAGGATCTCGTCTTCTTCTTGGACGACCGTCATCGGAGGCAATCCGCCGTGGTCGGCGCCCAGCGACATCGAACCGCGCGTCGGATGAAAGCGGATCCCGAGCTCGACCGCTGCAGAAATCTCAGCGTCGATCAGGCCAGTTCTGCCCCACGGGTGAACGTAGAGATGGTCGGAAGTCGTGGTGCAGCCCGACAACAACAGCTCGGCAAGGCCCACCCACGCAGACAGGTAGGCGCTCTCCTCGTCTAGCTGCGCCCAGACCGGGTAGAGCACCCGCAACCATCCAAACAGGTCGCAGCCGAGCGCCGGGGTGAAGGCTCTCGTCAAGGTCTGGAACAGATGGTGGTGGGTGTTCACCAGGCCGGGTACCACGACGCACTCGGTGGCGTCCAGCACTTCATCGACATTCGGCCAGTCCCGATTCTCCGTACCAATTCGGGTGATGACACCGTCCTCGGCGAGAACGGATGCTCCACCGATCTCTGTGCCGGCAGCGTCGCCGCACCACAGATGGCCAGACCTGATCAATAGCCGCATGATCGCCTCCCATCGCGGGGATTCATAGCCTAACTCGGGAAATGAGAATCCTTGTGAAGCTCGCGTGGTCACCAGGTTTGTCGTTAGCCTGCCTCTGTGCGATCTCGGGAACCTATGTCAAGAGGAAGTCCATCGCCGCACAGGCGCCTCGTAGCCGAAGGACCAACCAGCCAGTCGCGTGGCGCTAGGCGACTCATCGCGTTGCCGCGAGCTTCGAGTCGGGGTCAAGGCAGCGGTGGGCACCAAGCGCCAAGAGATTGGCCTCCAAGTTCACCGAGAGGCGTTGGCCGATAGCGGCTCGCTTGAGTGTCTCCCTTTCCCGAGGCGGTCGAGCACGAAGGTAGCGCCGAGTCTGCGGGAGTCGACGACCTGGTCCCGCGATCAACTCGACCGTTGTCGCTGACCCCATGAACGGCTAGATCGACCGCATCGGGCGAGCGAGTGTCACACGGTCCACTGGGTTCGCTGAGTGGAAGTCGTGGGTCACCTTAGCTACGGGACTGCTCGAGTCGGGGCGCCGCTGCTTGTGAGTGAATAGCAGATACGAACCGACCAAACATCCTTGTTGTTCATTCTTCCGGCCAAGGGAAGGCCCGGCAAGGGGTTCACTCAGTAGCTCGGGCTGGTGCGGGCTCGGCCTTTGCAGCCGTCAAGGTCTTCGAAGGAGACGACGAACTTCGGTTGTCGGGTTGTGGCGACGTCAAGATGGTCCTAGGTCTTTGGCCCCTACCGCTCGCCGGGCCCCGAGTTTAGGGTTGCCTGATGAAGCGGATTTCTGCGTATTCTCGCCCGGAGTCCTTAAGCGAGGCACTCGCATTGCTTGAACTGCCCGGGGCGGTTCTTATCGGCGGTGGGACGAAGGTGCGCGACCGGGGACCCTCCGAACCGATGTCGGTAGTGGATTTGCAGCTCGCGGGCCTGACCGGAATCGACCAGCTCGACAACGGGGCGCTGCGTATCGGTGCAACCACGACGCTGCAGCAGCTCACAGACTCAGAAGGTGTTCCAGCGGTCATTCGCGAGGCGGCACGTCGGGAGTCGCCGAGCACGCTGCGGGCTCAGTCCACCCTAGGCGGGACGATCGTGAGCGCGGACTGGGAAAGCGAGCTCTTGGCGACCTTGCTCGTCCACGATGCAGTGGTGTTGGTCGCCCGACCCGATGGGACCGAGGAGACACGGCTGGAGGCTCTGTTCGTCCAGATCCCTTTCTTGTCGCACCAGATTGTGACGGCTGTCGTCATCGACACGAGGGGCAAAGCGTCGGTCGCGCGCACCGCGCGTACGCCGGCCGACAAGCCCATCGTGGTCGCGGCGGCTCGTGTCGGGGCCGACGGGCGCCGACGGCTTGCTCTCGCCGGAGTGGCGTCGACTCCGATCCTGGTGGCGGGGACCGACGAGCTCAACCCCCCTGGTGACTTCCGAGGGTCTGGCGAATACCGCCGGTCGCTCGCTGGCGTGCTTTTGTCCCGTGCGATCGAAGGGGTGTTCTGATGGAATTGAGCATCACGCTGAACGGGGTCCCACGTGACCTCGTCTGCAACGCGAGCGACTCGCTACTTGACCTGCTCCGCCGGGAGGGGTGCTTCAGCGTCCGCTTCGGGTCGGAGACCGGTGAGACCGGTGCATCGGCGGTCCTCGTCGATGGGCGGCTTATCTCTGCCGACGTGCTTCTTGCAGCCCAGGCCGATGGGCACGCGGTCACAACCGTCGAGTCGTTGAACCTGGCCACGGGAGAGATGGACCCGATCCAAGAGGCGTTCGTTGAGACGGGGGCTCTGCAGTCAGGGTACTCGGCAGGGGCGATGGTGCTGGCGGCAAAGGCCCTGCTCGAGCGTTGCCCCGATCCCACCGACGACCAGATCCGCGACGCCTTGTCAGGGATTCTCGACCGCGAGACCGGCTACACCAAGGTGATCGAAGCAGTCCGGCGCGCCGCCGCGGTGCTTCGTGGCGAAAAGCCGAGCCTGATGGGACCTGTCGTCGTCGAGTCCTTGTCGGGAGACCTCCGGTTGGCAGAGACGCTGCCCCCACTCGTGCTCGATGTGTCGCCTGCTGTGCCGCGCCTTGTGACGTCCCCGGACGTTCCCGAGACGGTCGTGGTCGGCAAGCCGGAGCACAAGGTGGAAGCTCTGCGTCTGGTCAAGGGCAACGCGGCCTTTGCCGACGACATCGAGCTTCGCGGGATGCTGCACGCGAAGGTCTTACGGAGCCCGCACGCTCATGCGCGCATCGTCGCGATCGACGATTCGCAGGCGAGGGCGTTGCCCGGCGTGCACGCCGTCGTGCACCACGGCAACACGCCGCGCGTGAAGTACGCCTCGAGCGGCCAGAGCTGGCCCAACGTGCCTCCCTACGACGAGGTGAGCTTCGACAACAAAGTGCGCTACGTCGGCGATCGGGTCGCAGCCGTCGCGGCCGAGTCGCCGGCCATCGCCGCGGAGGCGTGCCGCCTGATCAAGGTCACCTACGAGGTTCTGCCCGCTGTCTTGGACGCCAAGTCGGCGTTGGCCGAGGGCGCGCCAGTCATCCACGACGAACCCGACTCCGTAGGGATCTTTGACGCGGCTCACAACATGAGCCATCACATCGAGGGACAGACCGTCAGCGATGCGGAGATGGACGCCGCCTTCGCGCGGGCCGACAACGTCTTCGAGAGGACCTTTGAGGTCCAGCAGATGCAGCACTGCGCGATCGAGCCGCACGTCGCGGTCGGCTGGCTCGACGGGGACGAGCGTCTCGTGCTGCGGTCGTCCACGCAGGTGCCCTTCCACATCCGGCGCATGCTCGCACCACTGCTCGGGCTCCCGGTGAAGGCTATCCGCATCATCAAGCCCCGTCTGGGCGGCGGTTTCGGCTCCAAGCAGGAGATGGTCATAGAGGACATCGTCGGCCACCTCGTGCTCGCCACCCGCCGGCCTGTCCGGCTCGTGCTCAGCCGCGAGGAGGTGTTCATCTCGACGAGGACCCGCCACTCGCAGACCCTTACCTATCGGACCGGGGTGATGAACGACGGTCGTCTCGTGGCACAGGACGTGCGCGTGGTGTCGAGCACCGGCGCCTACGGCACACACGGGTTCACGGTGAACTCGCGCACGGGCGCTGAAGCCCTCTCGCTCTACAACTGCCCGGCCAAGCGGTTCAGCTGCGACGTCGCGTATACCAACCGGCCGGTTGCGGGGGCGTTCCGCGGTTACGGGGCACCCCAGGCCTTCTTCGGGCTCGAGTCTCAGATGGACGACATTGCCCGCGCCCTGAACCTCGATCCGATCGAGCTCCGGCGCACGAACTGGGTGAGGTCCGGTGACGCGCTCGACATCGTGACGCGCCTCGGGGAGCGGGGGGGAGTGATCGATATTGCGCCTGAAGACCTGCCGCACGTGACGACCTGCGGTCTTGAGGAGTGCGTGGCACAGGGCCTTCGCGCAATCGGCTGGCACCGCCGGGAGGAGCCACTGTGGAAGCAGCCACCGGACCGGCCGAACGTGCGGCGCGGGATCGGGCTTGCACTTTGCATGCAGGGATCCGGCATCCCGTTCTTGGACATGGGGGCAAGCTCGATAAAGATCAACGACGACGGCTCGTTCAACCTTCTCGTCGGTGCCGCCGATATCGGGACCGGGGCAGACACGGTGTTCGCCCAGATCGCGGCGGACGTGCTCGGGGTCGCGACTGACGACATCTTGGTGTACTCGGGCGACACCGACTTCACGCCCTTCGATGTCGGCGCATACGCCTCGAGCACCACCTACATCTCCGGTATGGCGGTGAAGAAGGCCGCCGAAGCCGCGCGGGAGCGGATAGTGGAGCGAGCGGCCCGGTTGTTGAACGTCGGCGCCGCCGAGATCGAGCTTCGCGACCGCCGTGCCTGGGCAGCCGACGGGCGATCGGTGTCGATTGGTGACATCGCCCTCAATGCGCTGCACACCGAGGACCAAGAGCAGATCATGGGGACCGCGTCGCACTGGTCGAGCGAGTCGCCTGCTCCGTTCGCCGCTCAGCTTGCCGAGATCGAGGTGGATATCGACACCGGCCAGATAACGGTCAACAAGTTGGTGATGGCTGTTGACTGCGGTGTGGCGATCAACCCCGTGACGGCTAGCGGCCAGGTGGAGGGCGGCATGGTGCAGGCGCTCGGCTACGCGCTCACTGAGGAAACCCTCCTCGACGATCTCGGCCGGCCGCTCAATGCCCGCTTTGGTCCTTACTGGATCTTCCGGTCCGACGACACGCCGACCACCGAGGTCTTCCTCGTGCAGACGATGGAGACTTCCGGCCCCTTCGGTGCAAAGTCCATCGGCGAAATCGTCATCGATGCCGTGGCTCCCGCCGTCCGCAACGCCGTGCTCGACGCGACGGGTGTGACCATCGACTCGCTTCCGTTCACGCCCGAGCGTGTCTGGCGTGCCTTCCATCGCCAGCCGACAGGTGCTCTGTAGTGACCTATTGATCCTGTTAACGGCATCGACGGATTTCGAAGCTCGCGCCAACCCAGAAGGCGGCCGGGGCTGGGGTTTCGGCGAGTACTTCTCCACGAACGGCGGCCGGTCATCCGGTCTCAAAAGTGAATAGCCTCCCGGCCAGCCGGATAACTTTTGCGCATAGGTGCTCGACGTTCAGGTTGTTCTGAGTGCGCTCACCAATCGCAGTCCGCTGACTGAGAGTTTGCCGTGACCAGCGGCCAGGGAAGATCTTGAAATACATCCCGGGCCTTCAGCCCACCGACATCGACGCGAGCAACACAACTTCGTCGTCCTCATTAAGCTGCGCGTCGAATCATGGCACGTCGCCAGTGACCGACACCCGACAGGGGTCGCTAACGCGGCAGAACTGTACGCCAGCAGGTCTTGACCGATCGCGTGCCGTGCCGGTCGCCTTAGCCGCCGGATCGAACAACCACCGCGGTCACGCTCAACCTCCGATCATGGACATCGAGCGAAGCGGGGGAAGGAAACCTGGATCGCTGATGCCATGGCCTGGGAGCTTCCCCCACACCGCTTGGCGCAGCAGCATTGCGATATCGTGGTCGCTTCCTCCATGTCGCAACACGCTCCGAACTGAGAGTTCGTTGTCGGAAAACAGGCAGTTACGGATGGCGCCGTCGGCGGTCAGGCGAAGCCGGTTGCAAGTTTCACAGAAGGGGCGAGTGACGCTCGTCACGACGCCGACTTCACCCCGCCCGTCGGCGAAGCGGTAGCGCTCGGCGGGCGCTGGGTCACAGGGCGCCGCGTCGATGGCTACGAGGGGCCATCGGGCAGCGATCCGGGCCAGGACCTCGTCTCCGGCCACGATCTGGTCGCGGCGCCAGCGGCCACCGGCGTCGAGCGGCATGTACTCGATGAAGCGCACGACCCGGCTGCTGTCGCGGGCGAAGGCGCAAAAGTCGAGAATCTCGTCGTCGTTCACGCCGGCCATGAGGACGACGTTGACCTTGAGCGGAGTCAGTCCCGCGGCTTCAGCGGCGTCGAAAGCCTCTAGCACCGCGGTGAGCTTGCCACGTCGCCGGATCTGGGCGAAGCGATCGGGTCGCAGTGAGTCGCAGCTGATGTTTACCCGCTGGAGTCCAGCCCGCACCAGGGCCTGCGCCAACAGTGCTAGCCCGGTGCCGTTAGTGGTGAGCGCCACGTCGTGGAAGCCGATCTCCGCGACCCGGCTCACTAACTCCACGATGCCCTTGCGTATGAGGGGCTCCCCACCGGTGAATCGCAGGGAGTTTACGCCAAGGCCGCGCGCTACACGAGCGACCCGGAAAATCTCTTCAAACGAAAGGATCTCGGCCCGTGGGAGGGTGGCCACACCATCCTCGGGCATGCAGTAGACACAGCGCAGGTTACAGCGGTTCGTCACCGACACACGCAGGTCGGTGTGAACCCGGCCGTAGCGGTCGACGAGCGGTCCATCGGCCGGCATCGGTTGCAGCGCGTGATCGGGCTCCTCCGGCTGGCGGGCCGCTGCCGGTTTGGCTCGGAGCGATACCGGTACGGTAGAAGTTGCTCGAGTCACCACAAGTCTGCTTTCGCGGCGTCGAGGCGGTTCGGGTCGAGGACCAGCACATCGACTGAATCACCAGCCGACACGCCATCGCTATCGGGGATCAGGGCGAGGGCGTTGGCGCCGGCCATGGCACGCAGCATATGCGAGTCCTGACAGCCCGATGGCCGCACGCTCAAAGTACCGTCGATGCCGGTCTTGGCCAGCACCCACAACAGATGTAGCTTACCGTCGTGGCGCCGACGGAGGTCGACTTCGGCGACAGCGGAAAGGCATGGCCGGTCAAGACCTCGATGCCCAGCCATGGCTCGAAGAGCCGGGCGAACAAACAGCTCGTAGGACACCACGGCAGCCACCGGATTACCGGGTAGTCCAAACACCGGCGTTCCGGTTCTGGCCAGCATCCCGAAGGCGAAAGGTTTTGCAGGTTTGACCGCGACCTGCATCCAGCGCATCGCCCCGTTGCTCATGTTTTCAAGCACCACCCTTACGATGTCACGGTCACCAGCACCTACACCGCCGCTTACTACCACGGCGTCGGAGATCAAACCACCCTCGTCGAAGACGTGCGACAAGGCCACCTTGTCGTCGCCGACCGTACCAAGATCGATCGTCTCGCATCCTTCGACACGCAGTTGGGTGAGCAGCGCTGGACGGTTGGCGTCGCGGATCTTCCCGAGGCCGAGTGTACCGGGGCTTGAGGCGAGCTCATCGCCCGTCGAAACGACGCTGACTCGGGGGCGTGGGTAGACTAGGATGGCATCAAGCCCCAGGCGGGCGAGCACGCCGATATGGGGTGGCGCGAGCACTGTACCGGTAGCGAAAACTTCGGCACCTGTCGCGATGTCCTCTCCCGCACGGCGCACGTTGGTGTTCGGGTCCACCGCCTCCTCGATGACGACGATCGTCCCGCCGGCGCGAGCGCGAGTATGCTCCACAATGCAGACAGCGTCCACCCCCCGTGGTAGTGGCGCGCCGGTCATGATACGCACCGCTTCACCGTGACAGACGGTGATCGCGTTGTCGTCGCCCGCCAGTAACGACCCAACGACTCGCAATCGCGTCGGCGCGTTGATCGTGTCCGCGGCGCGAACCGCATAGCCGTCCATGGCCGAGTTGGCGAAGGGTGGCACCGACACCTCCGCCGTAACCTGCTCGGCGTGGACGCACCCCGAGGCATCTCCTAAGACGACACGATGCGGTGTGAGTAGTCTGCAACTAGCGAGGACGAACTTACGCGCTTCGCCGACGGGATCACGATTCCTGGAGGCCTCCTCCCTCATGGCTGACTTTCTTATCACCGGGCCCTGTGCTTTAGAGACTGGGGCTCGTGAGTACTTCGCGACTATCCGAAATCGCAGACGCTTCGCTCCTCCGGTTCCTGGGCGTTAGGGCCGTATTTCAAGAGTAAACTAATTACCTTGATCGTAGGCGACCCGCCTCCTTGAGGAGGCTCTGAAGATCTGGTTCGGAGTTGAAGAGTTCATTGAGGCGCTGCTGACGCGCCCGCCGGGAGATACTCGCAATGCCATGGGTCTGACTTCTCTTTCGCGCTGTCGCTAGTACTTGAGGGAACCTAAGAGATCGGTCACTGACGGCAGCGATGCGACGCAACAGAGTTGACAATAGTCCAGAATAAGGAATAACGTCTTAGCAGTGTTGATCGCTCGGATTCAATATGCTTGATTCTGCGGCTGCGGAGGTTCTGCTGGGTCTCAAGAGTGCCGGCATCAACTTCGTGAGCGGTTTGCCCGACGGCTGGCTTCGCAATCTTCACGAACTCATTGAAGCCGACGCGTCGTCCTTCCAGTATGTGCCTGTGTGCAACGAGGGTGTCGGCTTCTCGGTGTGCGCAGGAGCTTGGCTCGGTGGGTGTAAGACTGCCCTACTGATGGAGGACTCGGGGTTGCGGGTGGCGGCAGAGTACATCGCCCGAATCTCGCTTGGCACCGGGGTGCCGGTGGTCTTGCTCATGTCCTATCGAGGCGATCTCGGCGAAACCGAACACTGGGCCATTCCACACGGCATCGTGGTCGAGCCGCTCTTGCAGGCGCTGCGAATCCCCTATCAGGTCGTCCGTCAACCAGTCGACCTTCGGCAAGCTGTTCTGCGCGCCCACCGGTTGTCGGAGGCGCAACTCCACCCAGCGGCGGTACTGATCTCTGGCAGTTGTGTTTGGGAGGATTGATGGCACTCGACCGCTACGAGTGGCTAGGTAGGCTCGCGAATCGGATCCCTGAAGACAGCCTTGTCATGGTCACCTACATCGGTGCTGTTTCGTTTGAATGGGCGCAGCTAACAAAAGAGCATCCCCGTAGCGCCCACCTTGGCCAGATGGGAGACGTTATCGGGATGGCAGTGGGCTTGGCCCTAGCATTACCACAGAGGCGGGTGGTGTGTCTCGATGGTGACGGGTCGGTACTTTTGGAGCTTGGTCAACTTGTCGTCCTTGGTCAGCAGGCACCGGCCAACCTAACTGTGTTCGTGGTGAACAACGGCTGCTATGAATCGATCGGCTGGGACTCAGGAGGCACGAGGCGCCCAACTGCCACGGCCCATGGCACAGCTGATCTCGCGGCCCTAGCAAAGGCCGCCGGCGTTCCGAACGTCGCCACCGTGGAGACGGTCGAGGACTTCGAGCGCGAGGTCAATGTTGCCTTCACGGCCTCGGGTTGCCGATTCGTCGATGTGCGCACACATCCCAGCGCCACCCGCGTTGCTCCTCGGCAAATCGACGGCATCGAAGATAAGTATCGTTTCGTTCGATACGTCGAGCAGTTGGAAGGTCAAGCGATCCTTGGCCGAGCTCAGCAGGACCGCCAACTCATGAGACGAACAGTCAGTTAGCGCACGAGGACAGAACGTCTATAAGGCGCTATAACAGTAAGAAGGAGGAGTAAAGTGTCCATTCAGCCCTTGCTAGGCAGCCGATCTGGAACCGCCTTCGGCGAGGGCTGGGTCCGCACGACCTGTTGTATTTGCATGAACCGCTGCGGAATCCTAGCTCACGTGGGGGACGAGGGTGTGGTGGACAAGATTCTCGGTGACCCGGTGAACCACCACAACCACGGGTTGACGTGTGCCAAAGGGGACTCGGGAATGGAGGGTATACACGATTCCCGTCGTATCACCAGACCTATGCGGAGGACAAATCCCGTTAAGGGGATAGGTGTCGATCCCGGCTGGAAGGAGATCGGTTGGGACGAAGCCTTGGATACGATCGCAACACGGCTCACGGAGGTCCGTGAGGACAATCCTAACCGCCTCCTCTTTTCAACGTTTGACGCCTTTCACCTAAGAGGCGCACACATCGCCTCGTGGGTGGAAGGCTTTGGCATACCAGGTTACTCAACTTGGTCTGCGCAGATCTTCTGTGGCAACAACGTTCACGGCATTCACTACCTGAACCAGAACGCTTTCGAGGGCGTAGCAGACCCAGTATACAGTCAGTATATCATGGAGTTCGGGGCTCAGTATGGGTCGGTCGTTCACTATGACACCATGCAAGCAACCAGGGCTCTATCACGTAAGCGTGAACGGCCGGGAAGTCTGAAGGTCGTGTCGGTCGATCCTATCTGCGGGCCCGCTGCTTCACGTGCCGAAGAGTGGGTACCCATCCGTCCGGGCACCGATGCCGCTCTTATTCTAGGCATGGTCAATCAGCTCGTTAATGAGCTTGGCATATATGACACCGAGTATCTTATGAGGCGCACGAACGCCCCCTATCTGATTGGTGGCGACGGCTACTATGTTCGAGATGCCGGCTCCGGCAAACCTCTCGTGTGGAACCTCGATACCTCCGCCGGGCAACCCTTCGACTTTCCGACGGGGACGGTCGCCCTAGAGGGGACCTACGAGGTTGGAGGAGCCCAGGTCCGTACAGCGTTTCAAGTGTTGAAAGATCACGTACGTAGGTACAGTCCTGCCTATGTGGAGGAAATTACGACCGTGCCCGCGGAGACTACGAAACGGCTCGCGCGGGAGTTCGGTGAAGCCGCGCAGATCGGGGCTACAATCGACATCGACGGCGTGACCCTGCCTTATCGACCGGTATCCGTAGTCTGGTACAGAGGCCTTTCTGCACACAAGCACTCCATGTTGAGTGGCCTCGCGGTGGTACTGTTGCCCACGCTAATGGGTGCCCTTGACGTGCCTGGTGGTTCGATCGGTGAACCCTACGGGCTTCTCGGCAAAAGGCCGGGGCGCGTATACTCTTGTGACGAGAGCCCGGATGGCATGATTTCCAAGGGGTTTATCGGCGGTGGGCGAGTAGGCGGCATGTATCCGCCTCGGAAGGCGCGTCCGCCGGACACCGCTGAGATGTTTGAGCTGATCCCGGTCGGGCCATATGGGGGCATCTTTTATCTACTGAACTCGGAGAGGGAGGGCGTCTACAAGCCGCCTCCCTGGCCTCGACTATTGATACAGTATCATTCCAACATGATGAAGACTTCCGGGCCGCCGGATGTAGTAGAGAGATTCCTGAATCGGATTGACTTCATTGTTTCGATCACCCGTCGGTTCGAAGAGACGACCGAATTCGCCGACATCGTCTTGCCTGACCTTCACTATCTCGAACGTCTGGTTCCCTTCGCATTTCAGCATTACGGCGCAGGGGACGAGATGCTAACGGCGTATGGAGCCAAGCCTGTTGTGCATCCTCCATTTGAGGGTCCAGCTCGCGATGAGCCGTACGTCGACGTGATGCAAGTTCTTCTAGAACTGGCTAAGCGTGCCGGTTTCGCTAGTGACTACTACGAGATGCTGAACACGATAGGTGGACTTCGAGACCCGTACCGTCTCGATACTGATGGCAACTATCGATACGCGGAGATCGTCGACCGGCAGCTGAGAAATGAATTCGGAGACAGCTATAGCTTGGAGTGGTTTCTTGACGATGGGCTGTGGAGCGATGAAAAGACTGTGATGGAAAAGTATCCGGGAGCGTTCTTGAAGGCGCGTGCGCATATCTATTTCGAGTTCATGCAAGGGGCCGGAGCGGACCTGAGGGAAGTTACCGGTCGCATGGGTATTCCTTGGGAGACAGATGACTATCAGAATCTGCCTGACTTTAAGCCATGCTCGTCGTTCAAGAGTTCTCCACCGTATGACCTTTATGTGGTAAACCAGAAGATACCGACTCATGCGCTCTCCCATACGCATCGCAACCCCATTCTGTCGGGCCTGGCAGCCCGTCACAATGATCTCCGATCTGTCTGGATCAACCCAGAGACTGCCGAGACCAGAGGTATTGCCGATGGGGACGCAGTGGTAGTGGAGACGGCGGAAGGGCGCTCGCAGCGGGCGATCGCCAAGGTCACTCCTTTGGTTCATCCTGAGGTCTTGGGTACGCAGGGCTGTGGCGGAGGTTGGGCGGATGGCGCGAACGGCGACGAGGTTAACTTCAACGCCCTTCTAGCGATCGACGAGGCGCATATCGATTTTGTTTCCGGTGCTTTGGACTGCTGCATTTCGGCGCGGGTGTTCAAGGCGGATGGGAGGTCAGGATGACTCGGTGGGCGATGGTGATCGATACCGCGCGGTGTGTTGGATGCCAAGCATGCACGATCGCCTGTAAGACGGAGAATGCTACGCCAGCTGACGTATGGTATGCGCCTGTGGCAGAGCAGGTGAGGGGTTCGTATCCAAGTGCGCGAACGACTTTTGTGCCATCACTGTGCAATCACTGCAAAGACGCTCCATGCGTAAAAGCCTGTCCGACGAGAGCTCTCAGTCGTCGGCCCGACGGGATAGTGATGTACGAACAAAAGAAGTGTTGTGGCTCGCGAGCGTGCATGAATGCCTGCCCCTATGGTGCACTGCACCTGTACGAGGGAAGCCGTGGAGAGACGTGGCAGAGAGGGGGGCGGCCCGAGGAGATGCTCCGGAACCGTCGGGCGGCGTCCCGCTTTTCTGGCCGCGGCGAGAAATGGCAAATGGGGCAACGGACTGAGGAGACGCTTCAGGACCGTCAGGCGGCAGCGCGCTATTCTGAGGGCACGATCCAGAAGTGTACGTTCTGTGCGCATAGAATTGACTATGGGATTGAGCACGGGCTAGTTCCTGGCATTGATCCGGAGGCTACACCGGCCTGCGTGGTGACGTGCCCAGCGGAGTGCAGGGTCTTTGGCGACCTGGAGGATGACGACAGCGTGGTCAATCGGTATCTGCGCGATCGCGGACCCACTTACACGCTTCGTCCAGAGGCAAGGACAGGTGCTCATGTCTTCTACGTTGACTGAGGTTTCTAGGGCCCGACCGGTTGGAGAGGTCATTAGAGTTCGGGACGGTCGTGTGGTCTCCAGAGGCAAGTTGCCACAGAACGTATTCATGGATCGGTTCGCAGTTGAGCCGAAGGTCCAGCGGGTCTGGGATAAGTCGCACGCTACGTGGTTCACGCTCATGGCAATAGGCGGGGGCCTGTTCATTTTGAGTCGACTTTTGGGAATTGAGGAGCAGCTCGGTCACTTACTCGGAATGCCAGTGAGCGACCTAATTAGCTTTGTGCTCATTGCGATCGGGGGGCTCGTTCTGATCTGGGACCTGGGCCGCCCGCTGCGGATTCTCCGGGCGCTGCTAAATCCAGCGTCGAGTTGGATCAGCCGTGGTGCGATTGCCGATTTTGCCTTCCTGATATTCGGTCTTGTTTTGGTGTTGCCAGACCTGCAATTAGGCAATACGCATCCGTTGGCGAGTCTTCCATGGAACTCGCAGGCAGCGACTGCGGGAGGCCGTGTATTTGAAGTTGTTGCGATGATCTCCGCTCTAGTGGTGATGTTTTACGTCGGGGCGGTGCTAGGGAAGCCACGTTCCATTCCGTACTGGCACTCGATCGCGATTCCGGTGCAGTTCGTGTCCTCAGGTGGGGCGATGGCAATGGGTATGATCGTTCTTCTCGAGGTGGCAAACGGCCGATCGGTCGGATGGCGGGAACTCGTGGTGCTCATGGTAATGCTGGCAGTGGAGTTCGTGGCATTGATCTGGCACCTGCTTACGAGTACTAATGTTCCTGGGAAACGCGAAAGCCTGAACATGCTCCTTCGTGGAAGATATCGTGTGCTCTTCCCCGTCGGTGTCATCGGATGTGGCACATTGGTCCCGCTTTTGCTCTGCATCGTGGGACTGAGCGCAAGAGGTTCAAGGCCAGCCGTGGCCGTGGTCGACTTTGTTCTCGTCACCTGTGCTGGGTTTGCCCTTCGCCTGGTGACGCTGAGGGTCGGAGTCTTCGCACCGGTCCGGGGGGAGGCAAGGTAGCGTTGAGTGGGACCTCCTCGACCACGGTGAAGGTTCGGGTCTCCTATTTGGGCGCGCTTCGACACCGGATGGGATGCAAGGAAGAAGCGGTGACCGTGGGAGCGCCGGCCACAGTGAGAACGGTGCTTGAGCACCTTATTAGCCTGCATGGCTCCGATCTCCGGGATGTGTTTTTCAACGACCAATATGGCTGGGTTGATTCACGTCTTCTCGTGATAATCGACGGCGAGTGCGGTGTGCGGCGGACCGGCGGGGATGTGATCCTCACGGGTGCCGAAGAGTTTCAGCTCCTATTGGGTTCACCTATTAGCGGAGGTTAGCGGAGGTGCTCGGTGACAAGCGTTGAAAATTCCGTCGGGAACAACAAGACCAATGCTCCAGAGGAGCGCAAACGAGCGGATGCGGCGCGGCTTATCGAAGGTCGGTGTTTCATCGACGGTGCATGGTGGGTCACTCCGAATCGGTTTGGTGTATTCAACCCCGCTAATGGGCGGCAAGTTGGTTGGGCCGCAGATGGTAGTCAGCGGGAAGCTGAGGCCGCTGTCGATGCGGCCCACAGAGCCCAGCCGGCGTGGGAGAGACTGCTGGCGTCGGAGCGTGCTAGAGCGCTTACTCGGATTTCGGCGGAGCTGCTTCGAGACTTCGACCGAATTGCAGGGCTTATTGTAAGTGAGCAGGGTAAGACGCGTAGCCAAGCCGAGTTCGAGGTTCGATACGCGGCGCAATGGCTGGACTGGTATGCCGAGGAAGCTCGTCGCGCGTATGGAGAAATAATCCCAGCACCTGTGGTAGGGAAGAGATTATTGGTACTGAGGAAGGCTCTCGGGGTGGCGGTCGCGATCACGCCATGGAACTTCCCACTCGCCATGATCGCTCGAAAGCTGGCTCCGGCACTCGCAGCTGGTTGCACGATCGTGGTGAAGCCAGCCCGACTGACGCCACTGTCGGCAGTGGCTCTTTTCGAAGTAATCGAGCGGGCGGGACTTCCGGCGGGCGTCGCCAACTTGGTCACCACCACAAATTCCGAGGTGCGATCGGCGCTGCTGATGGACCGTCGCGTGGCAAAAATCACCTTCACCGGCTCTACTGAGGTAGGGAAGCTTCTGATACAAGCCTCGGCGGATCACCTGGCTCGGCTTTCGCTAGAGCTAGGTGGTCAAGCTCCCTTTATCGTGTTCGACGACTGCGATCTCGATTTGGCAGTGGCAGGTGTTCTTGCATCGAAGTTTCAGATCAACGGTCAGTCCTGTCTGTGCGCCAACCGCATCTATGTGCACCGGAGAGTCAAGGCTGACTTTACTGAACGACTCGTTGCAGCCGTGCGCCGACTGTGCGTAGGTGACGGCGCCGATGCAGGCGTGGACATCGGTCCGCTCATCGACGAGCGCGGCTTCGAAAAGGTCCAGAGCCATGTCGACGATGCCGTCGCCAAGGGAGCCGAGGTATTGTGCGGGGGTGGTCGCGCCCACGGCGAAGGCCTAGATAAAGGCTGGTTCTTCGAACCGACTGTTCTTCAAGGCTGCCGGGAAGGCATGCTCGTCGCTGAAGATGAGACCTTTGGACCGGTTATTCCGCTCCTCGACTTTGATGCTGACGAGGAGGTATTGGCGAGGGCAAACGCGACTATCTACGGCCTTGTGGCCTACATGTATACGAAGGATCTTGGGCGGGCTTTCCGAATAGCGGAGGGACTCGAGTACGGCATCGTGGGCGTCAACGATCCACTACCCGCCTACCCAGGAGCACCTTTTGGTGGCTTTAAGGAGTCTGGGCTCGGTCGCGAGGGAGGTCACGACGGCATGCAGGAGTTCCTTGAGACGAAGCTGGTATCTATACTTACATAGGCCGCTCCGTACGCTGAGGAGTTCGTCGTAAGAGCGGCTACATCTGCGCACCTGGCGAGGAACGGAGCGTCGACCCGCACGGGATCACTGACATCGTCGCATTAGCGTATTGCGGCGGCACTGGGCATGAACGAGCGCAGCGAACGCCAACAAGGCTCACCGATCTACGCTCTGCCGGAGCAACCGCCGGTCGGGAACCGGGAGATGACGCAACCATCCCGAACACGGTTGTTCATTCCTCGCGTGAATAGTACCGGCCAAGTCCCATAGGTGCGCCGAGGCGCCGTCCCCTCCAGATACTCGATGCGACGACAAGAACCACCACGGTCGCGAGATACGGCAGAGACGCATAGAATTCCGGAGGGAGCGAAATTCCCACCGCCGCCAAGGTGAAGCCAAGGCTAAGAACCACACCGAACACATAGCATCCCACAAGCAACAATTCGGGACGCCAGAAGGCTACGATCACCAGGCCAATTGCTACAAATCCTACCCCAGCAGTCAGACCATTCGACCAGCTAGGTAGAAGCGCCAATGTGTATGTTGCACCGCCAACGCCAGCAAAGGCACCACCCAAGACCACGTGGGCAAACCGATAGGCCCTGACATTTACGCCCATCGCGTCTGCTGCTGCTGGGTCCTCCCCAACTGATCGAAGTTTCAGTCCCCACCGAGTATGGTACAAGTAAATGCTGACCGCGACTACCGCCAGCCACGAAAGGTAGACCAAGATCGGCTGACCTGAGAAGACTGATTCGCCGAAGAAGGGAATCCGGTCAAATCCCGGCACGCTTACAGGGTGGAAAAAGTCGCGTCCTGGTACCCCAACCAAGCTCCCGACACTGGCGACGTAGGACGACAGTCCTGCGGCTCCACCGAAAATCGTGAGGGCGAGTCCCGTCACAATTTGATCCGCGCGCCATAGCAAGCACATAACCGCGAAGAGAGCTGCCATGCAGGCGCCTGCAAATGCGGCGGTGACGACGGCCACGGTCAAAACCAGCCAGGCGGGGCCGGGCATGATCAGCGCGACCCAAAAACCGCAGGCGGCACCAACCAGCATCATGCCCTCAACTCCAAGATTCAGAACACCCCCACGCTCACTTAAGAGCTCACCCAAGCCGGCAAACAAGACAGGCGTTCCATAAGACAAACCACCGGCGACGAGGGATACAGCTATGGTAGAGGCACTCATCTCAGGTCGCCCTCCTTTATCTCGCTGGCAAGGGTCGCCGGTAGAGCAGGTCGGAGCACCCTACCGGCGCTGGCGTTCCTCGTGCGAATAGAAACCCGATATTTCATCAGAAGACCAAGTGAAAGGAAGGAAAATAGCAAAATACCCTCGACGGCGCCAACGACACCTACTGGGAAGGTGCTTGAAAGCAACGTGCTACCTGCGGCGACTATTGCCCCAATCAAGGTACCGGCGACCACAACACCGATGGGACTGAAGTCAGCGATGGCCGCGACCACAATTCCGCTGTAACCATACTGAATTTGTTCCAAACTCGTAGGGTCGAGCACATGGCTGATGCTTCCTACCTGTGCGGCGCCAGCCAATCCGGCCAAGCCCCCTGATAAAAGCATGACTCCAACGGTAAGCCGCTTAATGTTTATGCCACCGTAATGACCGGCAAGTCGCGATCCGGCCACCACGCGGATCTTGTAACCGAGAGTAGATCGCTTAAACATAAAAGCGGCCAGGAGTGCTAAGGCAGCCGCCAGAATGAAACCTAAAGGGATACCGACGCTGCCGATGTAATAGGTCGGCCACCACCCAGCGAGAGGAATGGTCTTCCCAGTTGGGTAGACTTTCCCACCTGGAGAAGTTAAGTCCCGCCAGTAGGAGGCGCTGTCGAAGATCAGGTAGGTGATGAAATAACCAGCGACGTAGTTGAACATCAGGATTGTGAGAATCTCGTTGGTAGTTAGGAAGGCGCGTAAAAGAGCTGGAACAAGCGCCCACAAGCAGCCTGATATTATGCCTGCAATCATGCTGCAGATGATTACAACAATCGCCGGCCTGCCTCCCAATAGCAGACTGACGAGGGATGCACCGGCAGCACCCATGTAGAGCTGTCCTTCTCCACCGATGTTGTAGAGCTTTAGGCGGAAGGCTACGGCTGCACACAGGCCGGTGAGAATCAGTGGCACGGCGGTCGTAAGGGTTTCCGTGAGACCAGGACCACTGCTGATGGATGCCGAAATCATGGCGCTGTAGGTTGTGAACGGGTTGATTCCCGTCGCGAAGAGGAGCAGCGTCACGAGGGCGAAGGCAGTAAAGACGGAGGCAGTCCACACTGTGATACGAACAGAGAGGCTCGCCTTATCACGCCTCTCTAACCGGATCATGGCCGCCCCAAGATCATGGTTGCCCTTTGTTGTTTGATCTCGACATGATAGTTGTCAAGCTCCCCGGACGGTAGGACTCGGATGAGAGGCGCGATCGAGGCAAGCTTGGTCCAGATGGTTTCCGGGTGTAGGCGAATCGACTACCTCTGCAAAGGGCTTTCCGGGGTACCAGGTGAGCCGCGCGGTGGTGGAGCGCGGCTCGGACGGAGGTTCGGCATGTGGCATTGCTTGGTCAGCGACGGTCCTGTTAGGGACGGAAGGAAGCTGATCGCGCGATGCTGGCGAGATCCGTGGCGGTGGTGAGAGGGACGTCAGATCGGCCGAATGGGGTAAGACCCGAGAAGCGAAGTTGGTGGGCGGATCCGGGCTTCGTGCGTCCGTCGCCATCGCGACAAGATCGCCAGTCACGGGGTCGCAGATAGGGAGGATCGGAGCGCTTGGCAACAGCGCTCCGCCGATAAAGCACCTGGCGCCCATGGTCGCTCCCCTCTAACCCAATCAAGCCTGCTGCCAGCCGTTCGTTCCGAGACCTTCACCGCCGTGTCTGTACAGCGGATGGTAGCCACGTTTGAAGGAAAAAACGAATTCGTTCAAAGAGCAGAGGCGGCATACGTCGTCTGTTGCCAGGCGGGAGTTACCAATGGGAATGCCGTCAGGCCCCCGTTTCTTCCGCTGGCAGAGCGCGATGCTTCTGACCAGGATGCAGATAGAACGCCAGCAACTAGCGTGAGGACGCACAACTTGGAGATCATCGCCCACACCACACCCGCTCTCGTCGCTCAGATCGAGGTTCTGACCGGCCGCCGACCGTGTAGGAATCAGGTGTCACGCCACCGGAGCAGGTCGCCGAGGAGGCGGTATAAGTTTATCGGAACGGTGCTGAGAACGGGATCGCCAGGCTACCGGCACATGTTCGACACCAAGTTATGGCCGACACGATTGTCGACGAGGGGAGGGAGATCGTCACGGACGCGGCCGGATGTATCACTGAAGCGTACGATCGCGACCGATCGACTTGCTGGTGCACCGGAGATCCCGCCCTTGCATAACACATGGATGACCTGTTCGAGTGTTTAGTCGCGTTATCTGCCATTGGGCGGCATCCTGCATAAGTCGCTCTGGCGGAAAGAAAGAGTCGAAAGCCGCGCGGTCCTCTTCCTAACTTAGCTAGCGGGCCGGTCATCGGTCTGCATGGGCTAGGAATTCGTCTTGCGTGTTCATCGCATGAGCGGTGACGGTCGCTCGAGATACTTTTGATCGGGCGGCTTGAAACCGGCACGGGCGTAGAATGCGTGCGCATCGTCGGTGTGGAGCATCCAACGGAAGTTGGCACCCGCTCCATTGTTGATCATGAAGTCAACGATGGCCAACCCGATGCCCCGTCGCCGCAATCGTGCCACCACGTATACATCATCGAGATAAGCGACGCACAAACCGTCAGAGATGGCGCGAGCGAACCCTACCATGTCCTGGGTACCAAGCTGATAGGCACCCACCACGCGCCAAGCGGACGCGACCTGGAGCTCGACGATCTCGCGGGTTCGCCAACGCCCCCACGTCACTTCCTTGGAGAGAAACAACCACAGCGCATCGAGCTGAACACGTTCCGGTGAGTCGTCTAACTCTATGCCAAGTGAACTGATATCCACGTGGGATACCGTAGTCGCCTTCCACCAGTTCACAGAGACCTTCTACGCGGCCGGCTGCCTTCGAGTTCGTTGGTGTCGAGCTGAGGCTGGCTACGACAGCTCGTCGATTGTCACCAAAGGGGTGGCGGGCTGAGAGCGCGAACTGACGGCCAAGTTCCTGCGCCCGGAGGGCCACGCCCTCGCCGATCACCACCTGTACCAGTGGGACCGCAGAACGTGAAGGGCCCTGCCAAGACCCATGTGAGGCACTCGTGGCAGAACCTGTCGGTGCCTTCCGAACGCTCTCTTCCTTCGCACATGTGCCACGCAGCCTGTTGTGAGGTCGATTTCTTCTCGTGAATGACGGGCGGGAGCCGAGACTCAGCCCGTTGCTCGTCCAAATGGACGGCTTCGACCCGGCCACCCGGATTTTTGTTCTCGCCGCAACGAGCCGGCCCGAGATTTCCGATCCTGCGCTGTTTCAGTCTGGCCGATTCGCCCGGCAGGTCACGATCTCGCTCCCACGCTTCTCGAACGTCTCGCGATCCTGCAGGTCCACTCGCGGTACAAGCTCCCTGACCAGACGGTGGATCTCGAGGTGGTGGCGAGAGGCATGCCGGGCTTCTTCCTGGCGGACCTGGCGGCCTCGTCAGCGAAGCAGCAATCGTCGCCGTTCGGCCAAGTCGAGAGGTAATCATGGCGGCGGACTTCGACTAAGCCGTGACGGGATCATCCGGCGAACTGAGGGCGTAATGTGCTGATTCCGGGCGAAAAGCACGCTGTCACCCTATTACGAGGTCGGCCACGCGCTTGTCGCCGCGTACGCCGACAAGGCGGACCGATCGGGAGGTGAATCCCTACTGCTGGTCAGGCTCTCGGCCTGACCAGCAGCACCCGCTCTTCGAGCGACAGCTCTACGGTGAGGAGTACTTATATGTCTCAGCGGTGTGTCTTGGAGGCCAAGCAGTGATCTCGCCCTGCTCGGCCACGGCTGGACGGGTGCCGCGAACGACCTTGGCAAAGGGACCGACCTCGCGACGAAGGTACGCGTGCTCGGCCCCTCAGTGGCCCTCGGGCTCTCTCGTAGGACACATGGGAGAACACAGCTAGGCGAGCCAAACACTCTTGACATCCATGAATTCCTTAATAGCGACATGGCCAATGCTGTGTCCGTATCCGCTTTGTTTTACCCCACCAAATGGAGCTGCTGCGTCGAATCGCTCATAGCAGTTGACCCAAATGGTTCCCGAGCGAAGACGGCGACTCAGCTCTTGAGCGGTATCGCTCCTGTCTGTGAACACACCGGCCGCGAGACCATAAGTGGTTGCATTTGCCATGGCGACAGCTTGATCAAGGTTGTCGAATTCCTCAAGCGTTACACACGGACCGAAGACCTCCTCGGTGGCAAGCGGTGATCTCGGATTGACCTCATCGATGACGGCCGGGGTCAAGAACCACCCGTTTTGACCCGGAACCTCTGGCTCCTGACCACCTGTGAGAATACGAGCGCCATCGGCCACAGCCTCGCTGATGTAATGCTCCACGCGTGCGCGGTGATCCGCTGTGATGAGAGGGCCAACCCTCGTGTCAGACTCAAAGTTATCTCCGACCTTCAGCTGCTCAGTGGCAGCGATGAAGGTCTCAGCGAGTTCGTCCCGGCGCTCGCGGTGCACGAGGATTCGCGTGGCAGCACAACAGTTCTGCCCCTGATTCGAGAAGGCACCGATGATGAGCGCGGGTAGCGACTTCGACAGATCAGCATCTTCGCAGACGATTGCCGGAGACTTGCCGCCGAGCTCAAGACTAAGCCGCTTGAAGTTCGCCGCAGATGCCCGGATGATTTGGCGCGCTGCGTCCTGACTACCGGTAAACACAATCTTGTCGACGTCGTTGTGGCAGGCGAGCGGAAGGCCAGCACTCTCGCCCGTGCCGCTCAACACGGCCAATACTCCTTCTGGGATTCCCGCCTCTTGCATGAGTTCCGCAAGCCTAAAGGACGTGAGAGGCGTCTCCTCGGCTGGCTTGAGTATCACAGAATTGCCGGCCGCCAAAGCAGGGGCGATGGATCGCGCGGCGATGACTAGCGGAAAGTTCCAAGGAGTGATGGCTGCGACAACTCCCATCGGCTCGAAGACCGTGTAGTTGAAGACGCGACTGTCAGAGATCGGAATGGTGTGGCCGTCAAGTCGCATTGCGGCGGCAGCCTGATACCGAAAGTGGGCAGCCGCTTGAGGGATGTCGATCTGGCGTGCGCTCAAGAGAGGCTTGCCTGCGTCGAGAGCCTCGGTAAGGGCCAGTTCCTCGGCGTTCGCCTCAATGAGTTCGGCTGTCCTCCAGAGAATTCGAGCGCGGGCGGCTGGAACGATCCTTGACCACGAGCCCGACTCGAAAGATCGTCGCGCGGCCGCGACTGCGGAATCCACCTCGTTTGGTCCAGCCAGGGGAACGTGTGCAACAACTTCGCCTGACGCCGGGTCGGAGACATCGAGCTCTTCGACACCGTCCGTATTCCCGGGTGAACGCCCGATCATGAGCTTGTACGTCTGTCGGTCGATGATCTCACGGGCGCGCCGGCGCATTGAGGAAGCGTCCAGCACGGCGTTAATGCTTGAAGACCCATTAGAGGCTGACATTTTCCTCCCCATTTCTCATTATCACCATCATCGCTGCACGACCTCGCGCGATTCGCCTGGTTTCCGGGTATGGTAAGTCGCCCAGCGGCGCAGGCCCCAGACGAGCTAAGCGCCTGAGACAGACCGCAGCGGAATCGCGAACGTAAAGCATATGCACTAAGTTCTCGCGTATCACCAGGGGTGTGAGCCCAGCCACATAAGGTGGGATCTGGCACCGTGAAGTTGACATGCCCGTTCCTTCTCCGCACCTGCGGGAGGGTCCACTCTCTAGTTACGCGACAGTCGACGATGGTGCCGCGTGAACAGAACGTCCGCTGCCCCTACGCTGAGAGAATGCCAGAAAGTCACGACGAAGCTCTTACCCGCGACGGAGCGAGACAGGCTGTCCCGTCCGACGCAGAATTGCGGCCGACGGCTGTCTTCGATCAGGATCTGCGCGCCTTTCTCGATTCCTACCAAGGTGAGCACCCAGACGACGTCATCGTCGTCAACGATAAGCTCTCTCCTGACCAGGACGTAACGGCCCTGGTGTGGGAGCTGGCGGCACGCGGACATCACGAGCTGCTGATTTGCCGGAATGTGTCGGGGTTCGACACGCCAGTTGTCACCAACATGTTCGCGTCCCGCGTACGCGTCGCCCGCATGCTCGGGACTGAAGTCTCGAATCTCCACCAGGCTTACCAGGCGCGCAGCGCAAATCTCTCTCCTCCCAAGGAGGTCGGGACCGGCCCGGTGATGGATCAGATCGTCGGAGGGGAAGACGTCGATCTCGCGGACTTCCCGCTGCTAACCCACTTCAGCTCCGACGCTGGACCTTATGTCACTAGCGGGATCATCTACGCCGAGCATCCCGACACCAGAGTGGGCAATCTAAGCTACCACAGGGCACTAGTGCACTCCCCTAAGGAACTGGCGACGAGCCTTCACTCTCGTGGGCACCTTTGGCGAATGGTGAGAGCGGCTGCCGAACGCGGTGAACGGCTGCCCGCGGCCATGATCATCGGCGCTCATCCCTTGTTCATGCTGGCGGCTTCGGCCCGAGTGGCCGCCGATTTGGACGAGCGCTGGATTGCCGGAGGACTACTCGGCGCACCGCTCGAGGTGGTAGCCACGCCTCGCTACGGCCTAGGGGTGCCAGCGTCAGCCGAGGTGGTCCTCGAAGGAGTGATCGATCCCACTCGAAACGTGGAGGAGGGGCCCTTCGGGGAGTTCTCCGGCTACTCGTCCCACCGCTCGACCAACACTTCCTTCCAAGTCGAAACGGTGCTTCGGCGCAGCGAATCGTTCCTGTTGGACGTCGTAGGTGGCAATTCGGCCGAGCATCTCAACCTTGCAAGAATCCCGAGGGAGTCCGAGATGGCGGAAAGGCTCAAGGCGCGCTTCCCGAACGTGACCGCCCTGCACTATCCGACCTCCGGGACACATTTTCACTGCTACGTAGCACTTCGCCAGTCGAGCCCGGGAGAGGCGCGCCAGGTGCTACTCGGACTCTTGGGATGGGACCCCTATGTGAAGACAGCTGTGGCCGTGGACGATGACATCGACGTCACCAACGACGAGCAAGTGTTGTGGGCGCTCGCAACTCACTTCCAGCCGGACAAGGACCTGTTCGTCGTCGGCGGACTGCCCGGAAGCCCACTCGACCCATCGTCATCGTTGGAAGGCACGACTTCGCGCCTTGGTCTGGATGCCACCCGCGGGCCGGGCTTTGCGGGCACGCGTATCCAGATCGCGGCCGCCTCTATGGAAAGGGCCCGAGAGTGGTGCGATCAAATCCTGTCGTTCCGGACCGAGGCCTCATGAACGGATGAGCCCGAGTCCCCGAGAATGTGCAGACAGCAGCCAGATCGTCCGCGATCACTCGGGTAGGTTCCTCCAGAAGATTCGGTCAAACCGTCCCTGACGTGCCCCAGCGCCTGAAAAGTGTGTGGGGAATGGCGAACTGGTCCAGGACCTTGCCAACAATCTGAGCCATGACATCCTCGATGGTCTCGGGCTGGTGGTAGAAGGCGAGGACAGGCGGGTAGACGATCGCTCCAGCGAGGGTCACCGTCTCCATGTTCTTGATGTGAATTAGGTTGAGCGGTGCCTCACGGGTTACCAGTACGAGCCGCCGGCGTTCCTTGAGCGTGACGTCTGCCGCGCGGGTGAGCAGGTCCTGCGAGTTGCCTGTGGCGATTGCCGCCAGGGTGCGCATCGAGCAAGGGATGACAACCATGCCTTCGGTCACAAACGAGCCTGACGAGATTGCTGCGAACAGATCCGACGGTGAGTAAGAGAAGTCGGCCAGCGACAAGACATCGCCGAGCTCGACGCCAGCCTCGAGTTTGAGCGTTTCTTGGCCGCCCTCGCTGACAACCAAGTGTGTCTCGACGTTCGAGCATTTCCGCAGGGCTTGCAACAAGAAGATTCCGAGCTGCGGAGCACTAGAACCAGAGATGCCGACCACCAAACGCCTCAGGTCTACCATGGGCCCTCCGACTGATCGTTTCCGGTCGACGACCGGGAAAGCAAGTTTGTGCAAAGCAGACGACTAGGAGGATAATGCCAGGATTGCCGATCTTGGCGGGGTTCGGCAGACGCGATGTCGACTGTCAGGCGCCCCTTGGCAAAGCCGGGCAAACCTGGTAATGCGTCCCTTGTCCTCTTAGTTCTGCTTGCACATCGGCGACCTGCTCTGTTAGATACGCTGACCCGCCGACGTAATGGAAGGCGAGACGATGGCGTAGGAACGAGCGCATGGATAAGTGCAAGTGTCGACCGACGAGCAGGCATCAAAGGACGCGGCGACAAACTGGCCCTCCAGCGTCGAGCGATCGGGACCTACTGCAAGAAACAAGGCCTACTGCTCGTCGACACGCTGAGCGACACGAGGAGACAGGTAGAAGTACTCACCCAGGGGCGGGTGGGTTTGGAGCGGCGCAGTTGCTTGGTCCTTGCACTCACGGACGCTGCGGAGGGAGGAGCAACGTTCACCCGTCCGTACACACGGCGTTCGGGATCTAAGCTGCGCTTGGTGCTTACCGCGAGATGAAGACGTTGGTCTCGACAGATCGACTTCCGTCAAAAGGCCGCAGACGGAGTTGTGCATGCACAGGGTCCGGCTCTGGTCGATCGGGGCTGTTGGGTGCCGGATTATCCGAAGGAGGTCTCTACGGTCATGCAAGTCGTGGTCGTGTACGAAAGCATGTTCGGAAACACCAAGATCATCGCGGAAGCTATCGCTGAGGGGTTGTGGGCCGCGTCGGATCCAGGGACCCAGGTGGAGGTTCTACCGGTGGAGGAAGCGACACACGACAAACTCAAAAACGTCGGCCTGCTCATCGTTGGAGCCCCTACCAATCTCCGCCGGGTACCGTCGTCTCGAATCCGCAAGCAGTTCCCAGCTAGGCCCGGGGTCCGCCAATGGCTCAAGACTCTGTCCGCGGTGCCAACCGGACGACAGGCTGCGGCGTTTGATACCCGTTTCAGTCGTCCGCTTGCTGGCTCTACCGCCCGCTCGATCTGCCGTCGGCTCCAACGGCACGGCTACGAGATCGTGGCCAGGCCCGCCGGTTTCTTTGTCGAACAGAGGAGAGGACCGCTAACGGCCAAAGAGCGCGAGCGTGCGCGGGCGTGGGGAGCTTGCCTGGTTCGCCAATAGTGCCTTGAACGGTTGCCTTGGAGACGGAGGGCAGGACCCTGGCGAGCCAATAGGGCTTCGAGAACCTTGTTGAGTACGCGGCTGGCGATTCACTTTGCGTCATTTCTGAAATCCATAGCTTCGCCACGCTTCGATTTATGAGGGATGTCGACGACACGTGTCCGTGCTGTGGGCCTCGGCTACGCTTTGTCCGAGGAATTCCCGTGTGACGACGAGGGGCGGCCACAGAACATGACACTTCGCAGCCTCGGGATCATCCGGGCCAAGGACGTGCCTGTAATCGACGTGATCCTCGTCGAGGCGCCCCAGCCGAGGTCCCCCTACGGGATCAAAGGTGTCGGCGAGATCGGCCTTGTGCCCACGGCCGGGGCGGTCGCGAGCGCGTTGCACGACTGGGACGGCCTTTGGCGCTCGACACTGCCGATGCGAGTGCCGGCGGGCGCGGCCGCGGGCGCCGGGGAAGAATGAGCGCTGCCACGGGCGACGCTCTTGAACCCGGAGTGACCGGGGGCCTCGTCTGCGGCCATCACCATCTCTACTCGGCGCTGGCCCGTGGGATGCCGGCGCCGCCGCGCACACCGCACAACTTCCAGGAGATCCTCGAGCTGGTGTGGTGGCGGCTCGACTGTGCCCTCGACCGCGAGATGATCAGGTGGTCGGCGATGCTGGGGGCGCTCGAGGCGCTCGAGGCTGGTACGACCGCGATCGTCGACCATCATGCGTCCCCGAATGCCATCGAGGGCTCTCTCAGCGTCATCGCGGATGCTTGCACCGAGGTCGGTGTACGGGCCTGTTGCTGTTACGAGGTGACCGACCGCAACGGTCCCGACGGCATGCGGGCCGGCTTGGCCGAGAACGAGCGCTACCTGCGTTCCGGTGGCCGCGGGTTCGTCGGCGCCCACGCCTGTTTCACCCTTTCGGACTCCACGCTCGAGGAAGTGGTGGGATTGGCCGCCGATCTCGGCCAAGGGGTGCACATCCACGTCGCCGAGGATCGAGTCGACTCGGCCGCGGGCCGACGGCTCGAAGGACTGGCGACCGATGACTGGCTTCTCGCCCATTGCGTGCACCTGGACCGTCCCCTTCGGGGGACGGTGGCCCACAACCCGCGCTCGAACATGAACAACGCCGTCGGCTACGCCCGTCCCGCCCTCCTCGAGAACACGGTCGTGCTCGGGACCGACGGGATCGGCGGTGACATGCTGGAGGAGTTCCGCATCGCCTACGTCCGCAACCGCGAGGACGACGTGACGGCGACGCCCGCGGCCGCCTGGTCCTGGCTGGAGAACGGCAGCTCCCTTGTCCCCGAGGCCGCAGATGACCGGGTCCGGTGGAGCTACGAGCCGATCGACCCGTGGCACCTCGCCTTCACACCGGGCGTGAAACCGGTCGAAGTCGTGGTCGCCGGCGAGGTCGTCCTCCGGGACGGCCGCCCGACACGGGTCGACGCGCACGAGGTGCGGGCGAGGGCGCACGAGCAGGCAGAGAGGCTCTGGGCGCGGCTCTAGCGGCCGCAGGACGTGCGTTCCGACTCGTGAGCCGGCAACCAGGCTTGGCGCCTAGGCCTCAGGCGGTCCAGTCCGCGAACGCGTCGATCATGGCGTTCACGTCCGACCCGAGCGGGTAGAGCACCGGGCAGGTGCACCCGCGGTGCACGTACTCGGCCACCTTGGCCTTGCACTCTTCGGCCGTGCCTGACGCGGTGATCATCTGCACGATCTCGTCGGGGACGTACTTGGAGGCGGCCTCGACCTCTTCTGCGGTTGCAGGCCAGGTCAGCACCTTGCTGATGTCCTCCAACAGCGACTCGGGGACCCCGGACGCCTTCATGATGTGCGGCTGCTGGCCGAGGTACTGGGTGACCAGCAGACGCGCCGCGTCAAGGGCGGCAGCCCGGTCCTCGTCGAGGGAGCACACCACGAGCTGCGGGCGGTCGAGGTCGGTCGCCGAGCGGCCGGCCCTGTGGGCGCCACGCTCGAGATGGTCCATCGCCATGTCGTTGTAGATCGGCGAGACGAGGTAGTTGAAGACGACTCCGTCGGCGATCTCCCCGGCCAGCTCCATCATCTGCATGCCGGTTGCCCCGAGGTAGATGGGTACGTCCTTGGGCCGGCGCTCCTGGTGGACGTAGTCGAGCTCGACGCCGTCGAGATGGACGAACTCGCCGTTATAGGTGACGTGCTGGTCGGCGAGGAGGGCACGGACCGCCTCTATGGTCTCGCGCATGGCCAACAGGGGCTTGGTCCGGTTCACGCCCACCTTGCTGGCCAGTGGCTCCCACCAGGCGCCGATCCCGAGGATCACGCGACCCGGGGCGAGGTCGTCCAATGTCGAGAACGTGGATGCGAGCAGGGCCGGGTTCCGCGTCCAGTTGTTCACCACGCCCGAGCCCACCTTGATCCGATCGGTGACGGCTAGGAACGCCGCCATCGGAACGGTGGCCTCGCGCACGAGCCGGCTCTCGGCCTGCCAGATCGCGTGGAACCCCTTCGATTCCGCGTAGCGCGCGATCTCCATTCCCTTTCGGATCGGGTGTGCGTCCTGCAGGTAGACGGCAACTTGTGTGCTCACGGCGACACCTCCACGTTGTTCGGACCTGATCCTGGCGCCGGCCCAGGAGCCGAGCCGGCGAGAGCGATGTCCTGGGGGCGGACCGGCGCTCTCGGGAGCTCGAGCCCGGTGGCGTCCCGGATGGCTGCCACGACGGCGGCCACCGAGGAGATCATCGGCGGCTCCCCCGCGCCCTTCGCGCCCATCGGCGATCCCGGCTCCGGCTCTTCTATGAGCGCCACGATGTGCACGGGAGGCATGTCAAGGGCGGTCGGGATGACATAGTCGGTGAAGGACGGGTTTCGCACCCTGCCGTGGTCGAGGACGATCTCCTCCATCACGGCGAGCCCGAGGCCCTGCGCGATGCCACCTTCCAGCTGGCCCACCAGCTGCACCGGGTTGAGAACGCGACCGACGTCTTGGGAAGTTGCGATCTCCACGACTCTCACGAGGCCGAGATCGAGGTCGACGTCGACGACAATCGCCGCGGCCACGCGACACGCGGTCTCGGGATGGTTCGCCACCAACGTAGAGACCGGTTCTCCCATGTGCCTGACGATATCCCACGCGAAGACGGGCTGGTCGGAATAGTCGAGCCCGCAGACGAGGTGAACTTCCCTGAGGATCCTCCCGCGTTCGTTGCCCTGTACCTAAGGCGAAATCATCCTGACGTCGCGAGCTGCCTCGTGCGCGACACCTGAATCGAACCGCGGCCCTTGCGTCTCATTCAGGCTGCGGGCAGGACGACGGTCGTCGTGCCGTCGTCGTTGATGTAGAGCTGGCAACCAAGAGCTCGTAGTTCGGAGAGCTTGCGGCGGGCGCGGACCGCTGGAGCGTTGCGTCGGTCGAACCAGTCGGGACCGAGGTCTAGGTAGGTGGCGTCGTCGGTCGCGAGAACGTGCCAGCAGGCGACGAGGATCGAGTGGCCGACGGCCTTGCGAGCGCGTTGCTTGCCACGCCGGGGGCTGAGACGACGATATTGCGCGCGCAGATAGGTGTCTTTTGAAGATACTGCCGCCATCGCCGCGACCGCGAGGTGGCGCTGGAGCCAGCTGTCGCCGTGCCGGGCGGTCCCACGCTTCTGCTTGCCCGCCGACTCGTGCTGGCCTGGGCACATCCCTGCCCAGCTGGCGAGGTGCGCCGCGGTCGGGAAGCGGCCCATGTCGACCCCGATCTCGCCGATGATCGCCTCGGCGAGGCGACGATCGATGCCAGGAATCGAGCAGAGACGGTCCCGGGCCTCAGCAAAAGGGGCGATCGCCTCCTCGATGGCGAAGGTCATACGTCCGATCGCCTCGTCGAGGTAGTCAAGATGGGAGAGGATCTCCGAGACCAAGACTGCGTGGCGGGGCCCGAAGCGCCCTTCGAGGGCGGTGCGCAGAGCCGGCAACTTCGAGCGCAGCTTGCCCTTGGCGAGATCGGCGAGCGCGACGGGGTCCCGTGTTCCCTCCACAAGAGCGGCGAGCATTGCCCGCGAGGAAGCACCGAGGACGTCAGAAGCCACCGAGGAGAGCTTCACCCCGGCGTCTTGGAGGACCTTGTCGAGACGCTGGGCCTCACGGGTGCGTTCCTCGGCGAGCGTGCGCCGGTAGCGGGTGAACTCGCGCAGATCGCGGATCTCTTTCGGCGCGACGAAGCTCGGCCGCACGAGCCCGTGCTCGGTGAGCTGGCAGATCCACTCGGCGTCGCCGATGTCGGTCTTCCTGCCTGGGACGTTGCGCATGTGACGGGCGTTCAACAGCCAGCACTCCATGGCGTCCTCGAGAACGTAGAAGATCGGCTTCCAGTAGACGCCGGTCGCCTCCATGGCGACACGGCTCACGTTGTAGGAGCAGAGCCAGTCCCGAAGGGCAAGCAGATCGGCCATGAACGCCGAAAAGCTCGCGATCTCGGTCTTGCGCACGCCATCGGGCCCGGGATAGCGGACACAGGCGACGACGAGGTCCTTGTGCACATCGAGCCCAGCACAGCGCTCGACGACAAGTTCCATGGGACAACCTCCTTAGGTGGTCATGGGATGCACCACGCCAGGAGGCCGAGGGTCTGAAATCTAAGGCACGCGCTCAAAGCGGCAGTCATCGGTGCTCGGGGCCTCCACGTCACGCTAAGCCACGGGCGCAAGGCACCAAGAACGCCCGACGTCGATGGCGTGCTGCCCTACAAGATTTCCCTACCTATCAGGTGGGCCGCCAGGCGCCCGGGCGCTAAGCCTCAAAAGGCGTCGACACCTTATAGCTCACCGTTGTTGTTGTGGAGCCCCACATGTCCGTGATATATCGGGAGAGCCCGCAAAACGGTGCGAACTACCGCGATGTAGTGCGTAGTGTTATCCCAGTTCAGAGGCTGTCGCATGAATCCTGACTGTCCTGCCCGCGTTTTGGGTCGCGCGAGAGAATTTGGTGCATGCCGATCAACCTTCGTGAGGCCGATCGCGATCAGCTATTCCTGCTCCCTCCCTCGGTCGCCGACTGGCTCCCAGAGAACCACCTCGCCTTTTTCGTGCTCGACGTGGTGGCCGAACTCGACCTCGAGGCCTTCTATGCCGAGTACCGCGAGGACGGTCGCGGCGGTGCTGCCTACGACCCGGCCCTCGTACTCGCCGTGCTCGTCTATGCCTACTGCGTCGGGGAACGGTCTTCACGACGCATCGAGCGCCGGCTCGTCGAGGACGTCGCCTTCCGGGTCGTGGGTGCGAACCAACTCTTAGACCACGCCAGCCTTGCCCGGTTCCGTCGACGGCATTCCGAGGCGATCGCCGAGCTGTTCGGCCAGGTGCTCGGCCTGTGCGTGAAAGAGGGACTCGTCGACTCCAAGGTGATCTCGATCGATGGCACCAAGATCGAGGCGAACGCCTCGGCTTGGGCGAACCGCACCCGCCGCCAGCTCGCCGACGAGATCCTCGCCGAGGCAGAACGCCAGGACGCAGAGGAGGACGAGCGCTTCGGTGAGAGTCGTGGCGACGAGCTCCCGCCGAACTGGGCGCGACGTGAGGACCGGCGGGCCAGAGTCCGCGAGGCGCTCCGCCAGCTCGACGAGCAAGGTGCCGCTGACTACGAGAGCTACCTTGCCGAGCGCGCCGCGCGCGAGCAGGCCACCGGCCGCAAGCTCTCTGGCCGCAAGCCCACGCCTGGTGGGAGAGCGGGCAAGGAGCGTCTCGCCAACCCGACGGACCCGGACTCGAGGATGTTGCGGGCCCGCAACCGCTTCCTTCAGGGCTACAACGCCCAGGCAGCAGTCTCCACCGACCAGGTCATCGTGGCCGCCGAGGTGACCAACGCGGCGCATGACTCGACCATGTTCGCCCCGATGGTGAGAGCGAGCGAGGAGAACCTCGCCGCAGCCGATGCTGGTGGCATCGGGACCTTCGTCGCCGACACCGGCTACTGGAGCATCGAGAACGCGATGATCGCCACGTCCTCCGAGGTGCTCATCCCCCCGATGCCAACAACGAGAGGGGTCACCGATCCGAACGACCCGCGCATTCAACAACGTCGTGGCGTCCTCGAGCGCATCGACGCCGGGATGATCAGCTTGAAAGAGGGCGCAATCGAGATGGGTGTCTCCTACGCCTGGGCCCCGCAGTTGCTCGCAGGCCACCGCGCCGGCCGTGCCGATCCGGCTGTGCTCAAAAGACAGATGCTCGACCGCCTCGCCACCGCAGAGGGCCGGCAGACCTATGCCAAACGCAAGATCACGACCGAACCGGTCTTCGGCAACATCAAGGCCAATCTCCGCTGTC
>Ga0326728_10005028_pt1 | contig 38067 bp, 34 predicted proteins | sample MB3enrmetagenome_FD_207602 | JGI IMG/M metagenome (GOLD analysis project Ga0326728, IMG submission 207602) | Lab enriched peat soil microbial communities from McLean, Ithaca, NY, United States - MB31MN | ecosystem: Environmental > Terrestrial > Soil > Wetlands > Peat | place: USA: New York...
GGTGTCGACGATAGCGAAGGCGAGATCGCCGAGCCGCGCCTCGCCCTCGCGCCGATCGCGGGTGACGCCGGGCTCATCGTCGACCAGCGCCAGTTTGCGCCCGACAAGTCGATTGAACAGCGTCGATTTGCCGACGTTCGGGCGTCCGACGATGGCGACCTTCGCGCTCATGGGCTTCTCAATGACGGCCGCCCGCCCTCGCCCCGACCCTCTCCTGCAAGCGGGTGAGTAGGCGCCGCGGCGCCGGCCGGCCGGATGAGCGCCGGCTCGAATCCGCGAACCTTTCGCGCCAACGTCGCGTCACTTGGCCGCCGGCCGATTGGCGGCGACCAGCCCGAGCAGGCTCTCGGCGTCGTGTCTTTCCGCGTCGGGCGCTTCTTCGTCGGCGACGACGCGGTCGAGCCATTGGCCGGCGCCGTCGTAATCGCCGGCGATCAGCGCGACGACTCCGAGCGCCAAGCGCGCAGTGTGGCGATAGGCGCCGCCGCTCCCGGCCAGCGCCTCGAGCGCGGGCTTGGCCGCATCGACTTCGCCCGCGTCGAGGCGCAGCAAGGCGGCGCGCAGGCGAGCGGCGTCCTTGAACAGCGGGCCGATCGAAGCGTCGGCGGCGAGCGCGTCATAGGCGGCGAGCGCGCCCTTGGGGTCGCTCTTGGCCATAAACGCGGCGTCGGCGAGGCGCGCCAGCGTCCGGTAGCCGCCCGGCGCGTCGGCGGCGAGCTTGGCCATCGCCGCCTCGGCTTCGCCGCCCTTGCCGTCGCGATCGAGCGCCAGCGCCTGCTGGAACGCCGCCCCCGCCGCCTGTGCGGCCGCCAGGCGCCGATCCTCATAATAGCGATAGCCGGCGGTCGCGAGCACGACGAGGACCGCCGCGCCGATGATCAGGTTCTGGTATTTCTTCCAGAATTCGGCCGCCTTGTCGCGGCGGACTTCCTCGTCGACTTCCTGGAATATGTCGCTCATGGTCTTGCTCGATCGCGTCCGATCGCCGTCAAGGGCGGCGCTCCGGCCAGACGAGCCCGTTAGCACGACGAGCCGACGAAAGCGAGCGAGAGCGGATCGCGCTCGTCCGCCGCGTCGAGAGACCAATTGACATTCCTCAACTCGTTATAGGAAGCTCCGCCGAAGCGCCGATTGAGCGATCGACTCGACCGCCGATGGGATTGCGGCGGCGGATGCGCTAAAGCGCTCCCGGCGCGGAATCGCCGAGGGCGTCCGGACTTGGAACGCGATCGAAAGGAAAACGTCATGCATGATTTGAACGGCAAAGGCTTGAATCGTCGCTCCTTGTTGCTCGCCGCGGCGGGCGCGGCGCCGTTGCTGGCGATCGGCGCGACCGGCGCCGGCGCGGCCGGCTTGCCGCAGGCGGCGGTCGGCTACCAGACCACGCCCAAGGACGGCAAACAGTGCGACGGCTGCAATTTCTTCGTCGCGCCGAATTCCTGCAAGCAGGTGGCGGGCGAAATTTCGCCGACCGGCTGGTGCAAGCTCTGGGTCAAGAAGGCCTGACGGCGAGAATTTGACATTCGGCGGCCTGGTTGCGCCGGCGTCGGCGCGAGCCGGCGACGGGGACCGCGAACCGAGGCGATCGCCCGCGGCGCGGCGGCCGGACGACGGTCCCCGCGCCGCCCCTAACCGGCTCGAGCGGCGCCCTCGCGCGGCCCGAGCCGCGCCACCGCCTCGATCTCGACCTTCATTTCTCTTTTCAGCAATCCGGCGATCACGTAAATCGACGCCGCGGGCCGGATGGCGGCGAAGACCTCGCCCTGGACCCTGAGCACGGGCTCGCAATCTTCCACGCGGGTGACGAAAGTTCGCAGACTGACGATGTTCTCCAGCCCGCCGCCCGCCTCGGCGAGCGCGTTCGCGAAGGTCTTGTAGATGGCGCGCGCCTGCGCGCCGACGTCGTCGGGCATCGCCATCGCCGCGTAATTGTATCCTGTCGTGCCGGAAATGAAGACGAATTCGCCCTCGCAAACCGCGCGCGAATAGCCGTAGGCGGCCTCGAAGGGCGAGCCCGACGAGATGAGACGACGCGGCGACATCGGCCAACTCCTCAACGACGGAGCGCGAATAGCATCGGCGCCGCCCCGCCCTCGCGCTTCAAGCGAACTCCAAGATCACCGCGTCGACGGCGAGCGACTCCCCTTCCCTGGCGAGGATCTTCTTCACCGTCGCGTCGCGCTCGGCGACGAGCACGTTCTCCATCTTCATCGCCTCGACCATGCACAAGGCTTCGCCCGCCTTCACTTCCTGGCCCTCGCGGACGACGATCGATTTGACTAGGCCCGGCATCGGGCACAGCAGAACGCGCGAACAATCCTCGTCCTTGCGTTCGATCATCAGCGCGGCGAGCGCGGCTTCGCGACGGGTGTAGACGCGCGCCGCGACGGCGACGCCGCGATGGGCGAGCGCGAAGCCGTTGAGGATCGCGCGCACCTGCACCGCGATCGGCTTGTCGTCGATGCGGCCGCGCCAGACCGGTTCGCCCGGCGTCCACGCCGATTCGACGCGCAGCCGGCGTCCGTCGGCGAACGCGATGTCCGCCCCTCCCTCGCGCGGCTCGACGGCGACGTCGATGCGCGTCCCGCCCAGGATGACGGCGCGCTTCAGCTCGAAGCGCAGTTTCGCCGCCTCGCGCAACTGCCCGGAAATCTTGCGCTTGCGCAGGTTCTGGACGTGATCGACGTGCGCGGCGACGGCGGCCAGGATCGTGCGCGTCTCGCCGGCGACGGCGAGCGGGCAAAAGCCGTCGGGAAATTCTTCGGCGATGAAGCCGGTCGACAGGCGGCCGGCGCGCCAGCGCTCGCGCTGCATCACCGCGGCGAGAAAGGCAATGTTGTGGCGGACGCCGTCGACGACGAACGCGTCGAGCGCATCGGCCTGCGCCTCGATCGCGCTCTGCCGGTCGCCCGCGCAGGTCAGCAGCTTGGCGATCATCGGATCGTAGGGACTCGAGATTTCGCCGCCCTCGCGGACGCCGGCGTCGATGCGCACCGTGACGCCCTCGACGGTTCCCTCGGCGGGCGGACGGTATCTGACCAGGCGGCCGTTCGAGGGCAGAAAGCCGCGCGTCGGGTCCTCGGCGTAAATGCGGCTCTCGATCGCCCAGCCCTGGAGCTTCACCTCGGCCTGGGTCAGGCGCAAAGGCTCGCCGGCGGCGCTTCGGATCATCTCTTCGACCAGGTCGACGCCGGCGACCAGCTCGGTGACGGGATATTCGACCTGAAGCCGCCCGTTCATCTCCAGGAAGTAGAACGCCCGGTCCTGCCCCACGACGAATTCGACCGTGCCGGCTGAATCGTAGTTCACGGCCCTGGCGAAAGCGAGCGCCTGCTCGCCCATTCGGCGCCGCGTTTCCTCGTCGATCAGCGGCGAGGGGGCCTCCTCGATCACTTTCTGATTGCGGCGTTGGATCGAGCATTCGCGCTCGCCGAGATGGATCACGGCGCCGTGCTTGTCGCCGAGCGTCTGGATTTCGACGTGGCGGGAATCGACGATGAATTTCTCGATGTAGACGCGGTCGTCGCCGAACGAGGACTTCGCCTCGGATTTGGCGCGCGCGAAGGCTTCGGCCACTTCCTTGTGCGAACCGGCGATGCGCAGGCCCTTGCCGCCGCGGCCCGCGCACGCCTTGACGATTACGGGATAGCCGATCTCGTCGGCGATTCTCGCCGCGTGCTCGGGTCTTGGGACCGCGCCGAGGAAGCCGGGAACGATCGACACCTTGGCGGCGGCGGCGAGCCTCTTCGCTTCGACCTTGTCGGCCATCGCTTCGATGGCGTGGGGGTTGGGGCCGATGAAGACGACGCCGGCTTCCTCGAGCGCGCGCGCGAAGTCGGCGCGCTCGGCGAGGAAGCCGTAGCCGGGATGCGCCGCCTCCGCGCCCGTCTCCTTGCAGGCGGCGACGATCTTCTCGATCGCGAGATAGGACTGAACGGCCTCCGGCGGCCCGATCGCGACCGCCTCGTCGGCCATTTCGACGTGCAGCGCGTTCTCGTCGGCCGTGGAATAGACGGCGACCGTCTTGATCCCCATCCGGCGCGCGGTCTTGATGATCCGGCACGCGATCTCGCCACGATTGGCGATCAGAATCTTTTTGAACATTTCGCCCCCGAGAGGGCGGCCTGCGGTTCGAGCCGCCGTCGCCCTCGCGGTTCTATTGGAGCGCAAGCGGCGCGTAAACAGCGGCGTGGTCGCGGCCCGCCGACCAAGGGCCTATTGCGCGACGGCGTCGGTCAGGGGCCGCTTCGCCGCCGGCCAGCCGCGCGCGGCGCGCGCCCGCACCGCCTTGAGGAACCAGGCCGGCGCCCGACGGGCTTCGGCGAGCACCGCCGCCAGCGTCGCCAGCGCGTTGGCCGACGCGCATTCGTCGGCGCGCCCGATCAACCATTTCGCCTCGGCCTCGCCGACGATTCCGGCCGGCTGCGCCTGCCGCACGACGTGCTCGGCGATCTTCTCGACGAAGAATTCCGTCCATTCGGGCGCATTGGCGAGCCCGGCGCGCTCGACCGCGAACAATTCGTCGGCCGCCTCACGCGAAACCGTCCCTTCCGCGAACACCTCGCGCCTGAGCCAGGCGACGTCCAACGCGCTCACTCTGCGGCCGAGAATCAAGGCGGAGATGATGGTGCGGCTTCGATCGACCCTGAACGCCATAACGCGACCCTGTCCAACGCCCCTGCCGCCTTTTCCGACGGCTTATTGGCTTTAAGGGCGAGTCTCGGCCGCAATCTTTGCCAGGTCGTGAATTCGCCACGTCCCCTGCCGACACGGTTAAAGCGTTGCAAAGACGCATGGTTTCAAGAAGATGAAGGGGCATTCCCGCCGGACGCCCGATGCAGGAGAAGAGACCCTTACAGCGGGATGTTGCTGTGCTTCTTCCAGGGGTTTTCGAGCTTCTTGTTGCGCAGCATGGCGAGCGCGTGGGCGATGCGCCGGCGCGTCGCGTGCGGCTCGATCACTTCGTCGATATAGCCGCGCTCGGCGGCGGCGAAGGGCGAGAGGAAGCGCGTCTCGTATTCTTCCGTCCGCTCGGCGATCTTTTGGGGGTCTTTCATGTCGGCGCGGAAGATGATCTCCACCGCGCCCTTGGCGCCCATCACCGCGATCTGCGCGGTCGGCCAGGCGAGGTTGACGTCGCCGCGCAGGTGCTTGGAGGCCATGACGATATAGGCGCCGCCGAACGCCTTGCGGGCGATGACCGTGACCTTGGGGACCGTCGCCTCGGCGTAGGCGAACATCAGCTTGGCGCCGTGCTTGATGAGGCCGCCGTATTCCTGCGCCGTGCCCGGCAGGAAGCCCGGCACGTCGACGAAAGTGAGGATCGGAATGTTGAAGCAGTCGCAGAAGCGCACGAAGCGCGCGCCCTTGCGCGAAGCGTCGGAGTCGAGCACGCCGGCGAGCGCCAGCGGCTGATTGGCGACGACGCCGACCGTCGACCCCTCGATGCGGGCGAAACCGGTGACGATGTTCTTGGCGTGCGCCTCCTGGATCTCGAAGAAGTCGCCCTCGTCGACGACTTTGAGGATCAGCTCCTTGACGTCGTAGGGCGTGTTGGGATTGTCGGGGATCAAGGTGTCGAGCGACATGTCGATGCGGTCGGGGTCGTCGAAGCTCGGCAGCTTCGGCGGCGCCTCCAGATTCGAGGCGGGCAGGAAGTCGATCAGCCGCCGCATCTGCAGCAGCGCCTCGACGTCGTTGTCATAGGCGTGGTCGGCGATCGAGGAGCGGGCGGCGTGCACCTGCGCGCCGCCCAGTTCCCCGGCGGTCACGGACTCGTTGGTGACGGTCCTGACCACGTCCGGTCCGGTGACGAACATGTAGCTGGTTTCGCGCACCATGAAGATGAAGTCGGTCATCGCCGGCGAATAGACGTCGCCGCCCGCGCAGGGGCCCATGATCAGCGAAATCTGCGGAACGACGCCCGAGGCGAGCACGTTGCGCTGGAACACTTCGCCATAGCCGCCGAGCGCCGCCACCCCCTCCTGGATGCGCGCGCCGCCGGCGTCGAACAGGCCGACGACGGGAGCGCGGTTCTTGACCGCCATGTCCTGGATCTTGGCGATCTTCTGCGCGTGCGCTTCGCTCAAGGAACCGCCGAACACCGTGAAATCCTTGGCGAAGACGAAGATCGTGCGCCCGTTGACCGTGCCCCAGCCCGTCACCACGCCGTCGCCGGGGATCTTGGTCTTGTCCATGCCGAAATCGGCGCAGCGGTGCTCGACGAGCATGTCGAATTCTTCGAAACTGTCGTGATCGAGCAGCAGCTCGATGCGCTCGCGCGCGGTGAGCTTGCCCTTGGCGTGCTGCGCCGCGATCCGCTTCTCCCCGCCGCCCAGCAGCGCGCGGGCGCGACGGCGTTCCAATCGGTCGAGCATCGGTTTCAAGGGCGGGCTCCAATTCAAAGCGCTCGGCGAAGCGGTTCGAGGCTGCGCGCCAGCGTGCCCGCCGCGTCATCGCCGGGGCGATTCCCGGACGAGGTCACGACGGCGGCAGGCGTTCTCCTGGCGCCTATAGCACGGCGCAGGTGGGCCGGGAACGGGGCGGACGTGCGACATCGGGATGACCGCGCGCCGCCAGCCGTCGGCCTGTTGCGAAACGCGCACGGCCAGTATAGTCGCGACGCGACGGGACGAGAGCGTCCGCAACGCCAAAGGGCGCATTCGGAGGACATGATGGTTGTCGCCAACAACGCCGCGGGCGCGACGAAAACAATTCTGGCGGCAGGGGAGCGCCAGATCGAGACCGACACGACGCCGCCCGCGGGCAAAGGCGACGGAATTCGCCCGCATCAGCTCCTCGAGGCGGCGCTCGCCAGCTGCATGGCGATCACATTGCGGATGGTCGCCGACGAGCGCGGCATTGCTCTTCGATCCGCCGACGTGACGATGGAGGTCGATCGTTCTCATAGCGAAGAGACCGTTTTCCGCGCCTCGATCGATTTGCACGGCGCGCTCTCGGAGGCCGAGCGCGGCCTGCTCTTGAAGGCGGTCCGGCTCTGCCCGGTGCGCAAGACGCTATCCAAGCCAATTTCGTTCGTCGAGGCGAAGGCGAGCCCATGAGCGAGACGATCCAACTCCATCCCATCGGCTATGTCCGCGGCGGACGCAAGGAGCCGATCGACGACGGCTGGGACGAGGTCGTCGCCTCGATCGAACTGGCGCCGGCGTATGGGCCGGAAGCGCTTGCCGGGCTCGACGAGTTCTCCCACGTCGAGGTCGTCTTTTTCTTCCATCGCGTCACCGAGAGCGCCGTCGTCACGTCGGCGCGCCATCCGCGCGGGCGCGCCGATTGGCCGAAGGTCGGCGTCTTCGCCCAGCGCGGCAAGGACCGCCCCAACCGGATCGGCGTCACGATCTGCAAATTGCTCGGCGTCGAGGGAACGTCGCTGCGGGTCGCCGGCCTCGACGCGATCGACGGCGCGCCCGTTCTCGACGTCAAGCCCTGCATGCGCGGCTTCCTACCCCGCGAGGAGGTCCGCGAGCCGGCCTGGGCGGCCGAGATCATGCGGCGATATTGGCGGTGAAGCGGCCCGCTTACGCCGCCGCGATCATCCGCGCCGCCGCCTCGAAGTCGCGCCAGCGCGCGGCGCGGCGGGCCTTGGCTTCTGCGTCCTCGCCCCACTGCGCGATCTGGAAATCCTCGCCGACATGGGCGATGCGCCAGGCCTCCTCGGCGCTCAGGCGTCGCCGCGCGACCGCAAGCGCGATGAGGACCGAGCCGGCGAGCGTCGTCATGACCTGCAGCGCCGCCAGCGCGAACGGGTCCTCGAAAGACGCCAGCGCGGCGCTGACCGCCGCCAGCGCGCGGGCCGGCTGGCGGACATGGACGACGCCCGCGGCGAGACGAAACTTCGCGCCGAGCGCCGCTTCCGCCCAATCGAGCACGGGATCAAACGCTTCGCTCTCCGCCGCGAGCAGCGCCGCGGGCGCCTCGGCGCGGTAGCACAAGCAATCGGACCCCGCGTAGCCGGCGATATCGGCGCGGGTCGCGCCAAGCGCCGCCGCGACGCCGTCGAGCGCCGAATGGCCGAGGCGGGTCAGCGGCATCGCGGCGAGGTCGAGCGCCTCGCCCTGCCCCGCCCATTCCTCGGCGATCGCTTCGGCGAGCGCGCGGGAGGGCAGGATCAGCGGCTTCTTGGCCGGCGTCAACGCGCGCCGTCCGTCGAGCAGCAGCGCGAAGCCGCCCTCGACCTCGCCGACGCCGGCGGTCCGGTAAAAGCGCTTGATCCGCGCCGGCCGCATATTCGCCTGCGCGGCGCGCAGGGGATCGCGCGCCGGCTCGGCCGGCGGCGCCTCATTCATCGGGCGCGTCCTCGATCGGATCGCGCTCGCCGATGTCGAAGCCGAACATGTCGAAGCTCTTCTTCATGTGCTCGGGCAGCGGCGCGGTGACGTCGATCACGCCGCCGCGCGGATGGGGCAGAACGAGGCGGCGGGCGACGAGGTGCAGCTTCGGCTCGACGCCCGGCGGCACGGCGCGCAGGGGATCGGCGCGCGCGGGATCGTTCGCCGGACGGCGGTTGTATTTGGGATCGCCGACGATGGGATGGCCGATCGCCTCGCAATGCGCGCGCAGTTGATGGGTGCGCCCGGTGATCGGCCGCATCGACAGCCAGGCGAGGCGGGGCGCGACCTTGTCGACGACGGCGTAGAGCGTCACCGAATGCTGCGCGTCGGGATCGCCGTGACGGACGACGCGCATGCGCTCGATTTCCGCGCGGCCCTCTTTTGGCCCGCCGCGCGCCTCGCCCATGCCCGGGCCCTTGGCGAGGAACAGCGAGATGCGCCCCTGGGCCGGCTTCGGCACGCCTTCGACCAAGGCCCAGTAGGTCTTCTTAGCCGCGCGCGAGCGAAAGATCGCGCCGAGTTCGGCGGCGATTTTCCGCGACTTGGCGATCAGCAGAACCCCAGCAGTGTCGCGGTCGAGCCGATGCGCCAGCACCGGCCGCTCGCCCTTCGCGTCGGCGAGCGCGGCGAGCATGCCGTCGATGTGGCGCTTGGCGCCCGAACCGCCCTGCACCGCCAGGCCATAGGGCTTGTTGAGCGCGATCAGGTCGCGGTCCTCGAACAGGATCATCGCGCGCAGCGCCTCGGCGTCGCGCGGGTCCGGCGGCGGGGCTTTCGAGGCGGCCGCTTCCGGCAGGCCGAGCGGCGGCACGCGCACGCTCTGACCCGCCTCGAGCCGGGTCGAAATCTCCGCCCGCTTGCCGGAAACGCGCACTTCGCCCTTGCGCACGATCTTATTGAGATGCGCCTGCGGCAGCTCGGGGAAGCGCCGGCGGAACCAGCGGTCGAGCCGCATGCCCGCCTCGTCCTCGCCGATCGGGTAGTTGGCGACCTTGTCGGCCGCGGTCACGTCCGGCGCCTCGGAACGAGGCGACGCCAGCGCGCGTCGCCGCGGGTCGCACCGACAAAAACGAAGACAAGGGCTCGCATGCAGCGCCTATAGCGCAAGGTGGTTTTCTCCGATAGGCGCCGCGGCGCCGTTGTAGGCGCGGCCGCCGGCCGCGCTGGCCGGGCCGCCTCGACGGGGATGGAACAAGGCGCTGACGCGCCGGACGCGCTCGCCGAGCGCGTCTACGGCGCCGTCGCCCGCTGCAGGCTCGAACCGGAGGGGCCGCAGTGACGAGATCGCAGATTTGGCGGGCGCGTGCGGCGTCGCTATGCGGAAACGGTAAGAGGGGCAAAAGTCGGGGCGGCGCCTTTCTGTAGCCGCGCCCGCTGAGCGCGGCGGTTCGGTTCGTTCGTTCCATGTAGACGGCACGCGCAAAGAAGACGTGTTGCCGATCGTGCGAGCGAACATCGTCCGCGAGGCTCGCATCATTACGGACGAAGCGATCCAACATGCCAAGCTCGGCGACGACTTCGCCCAACACGACGCCGTCGACCACGGCCACGGCGAATACGGCTACACGGAACGCAAAACAGGGATGAAGATCAACACAAACACGGTCGAGGGCATCTATTCGATTTTCAAGCGTGGCATGAAAGGCGTCTATCAGCACTGCGCCGAAACGCACGTTCACCGCTACGTCGCTGAGTTCGATTTTCGCTATAACAACCGCTCTGCGCTCGGCGTCGAGGATCAAGAGCGCGCCGGAAAAACGCTTTCTGGTATCGTTGGCGAGCGCCTCACCTATCGGCGGCTTGACGAGTCCGAAACGCTTGTGTCATCAATGGTTTGAGTAACTCCTTGATTCGTCTCATGAATCATGCTACATATTTTTCGGGCAGGCACGCGCCGGAACACCCCCGAGTTGCCTTTGGGCGGCAGCACCCTAGCGGTGTGAATCAGGGGCCGGGGGCCTGCCTATTTTTCTGTGAATGACCTAAAGAACGCGGTTTGTTCCGCATCAGCGCCGCATTTGTGAAATGCGGGAACTGGAGTCAACCCACAGTTGAGAAGATGACCGGTCCTTGATCGTATCAGACGAGGCTTCAACAATTGCGCATATGCAGGTTCATAGTTTCCATACACGTTGGGCTCTACGGCGAGAAAAAATGCGCTAGTAACACAATCTGCAATTTGCAAACCAGCCCATTTGCCGTGATTTTCAACTGCGATGTTGTCAATATCTAATAGGTTCCAATCTATAGACCGAACGGGTTTAATAACCTCCATGCCATCTCTCATCAAAGTGAGATAGTCGCGCATAGTTTGATAATCGGTATTACCCCGTCTAGAAAAGACAATCTTAAGAGAGGCAGCCTCGCCTCTGGCCTCGCGACGACACACCTCTGTGATGCGTTCCAAAAGCCAACGAATTAGGAAATTGTATAGATAGCCTTTTTTCTTGAATGTCGCTTCCCACTTTGACCCCAGTATCGTGGTTTTGTGGGAGAGGGTGACACATATTCCAATAGGAAGCCTTGCAATTTCTTGGCAGACAACAATCTTTTGTGCATGGTTGAGCTTGCGAAAATGAAGGTCTCTGTTCTGTTTTTGGGGGAATTTGGCGAGGATCGCGTCACGCCACACGGGCAGCTTCAGGTCATTTTCTCGCGTGACGATGCACGCCCCAATGTTCAGCCAACGGGATTGGCCGCCGATCGGGCCGGCAGCGAGTTTTCCAAAGCCTTCGTCGCCGGCTTCGTCTATGTATGCGGTGTAGTGTCTCACTGGAACAATGAGGGCTAAGCGTGGCGAAACAACCTAGTCCACCGACTGAAAAATTCAAAGCGCTCGCTCGCGCGCTTGGCTGCGACGAATCAGAGGAGCACTTCGATGCCGCACTAGCGAAGGTCGCTCAGCATAAGCCGGTACGCAAACCACCAATACCGAAACACAGCAAAGGGCGCCTTCTTCAAAATGATTCCAGACTAGACAAACTGCAGCAACGGAAGCGGAGCTCGCGGTAATATTTTTTTGGCGCTGTTCGGTCGATATAAACAAATGCTTATATCTTTGTATCAACAGTTCAAAAAACATTTTGGATGACGAAACGGGACTCTGGGGCGCATTTCTGCTAATGCTTAACGATCCGGTGGAATCGAAAGGGCGCACCGCCTCAAACGATGCGCCCCGACGAAAAGGAACATGACCAAAGCGTTGGCCGGCCCTCCCTCACAAGGACGCACATTACCGGATGTGCGAGGGCTGTCCAGTGCGCAAATGGTCGCATTTGGAAAGAAAAAGCAATGACAAGTGATGTTGCCGACTTTGTGATTAGAGGAAGGAAGGTTCGAATAGATAAAAACGGGCTCGTCAGCCTAAACGACCTGCACAAAGCCTCAGGTTACTCGACAAACAAGACGCCGACACAGTGGCGCCGTCTCGATATTACAAAACGCTTGACGCTTGCGCTGCTGGAAAAAACTAAGACGGCTCGTCTTAGTAGCGGTAAAATATCAACGTCGTCAATAATTTACGCGTTAGAGGGACACGCCGGCGACACGTTCGCCCATCCCGTGTTAGCCCTCTCATATGCCGAGTTCCTAAATTCGTCTTTAGCGCTCGAAGTCCGCGAGGTATTTCTCCGCTATAAAGCGGCCGACGCCAAACTTGCTGACGATATTCTTCAGCGGGCGACGCCGGAAGCGAACGAATGGGCTGGCGCAAGAGCGATCGGGCGAGTTACGCGTCATGTATTTACCGGAATCTTGAAGAGCCATGGTGTTTTAGGGCGCGGATATCCCGATTGCACGAACGCAATTTACTTGGCTCTGTTTGACGCTAAAGCCAGCGATCTTCGCGCTAAGAAACAATTGAAGAAACATATTCCGCTTCGTGACAAAATGGAAACTAAGGAATTGGTGTTTGTCTCGGCGGCAGAACACCTGGCTGGCGAAAGAATTGAAGAAACTAGAACTAACGGAAATGAGCAATGTGCGATAGCTTCGATGAAAAGCGCTTCATTTATCCGACAGGCTATTGAAGGGGACCGCGCCGATCGAAAAAGGGACGCGCGCTAAAGTCACAATAGGGACGGTCAATAAGTCCGACCGTCCCTATCGCGCGGGAATGGATACGCCGCACGAACCTTCCCGTGATTTGTAAAAGATACAATCGCCAAGCAGAAACAACGCGGTCAACGCCCGCGTTTACAAACCCGCCCGGACTTTGCCCCTCTTACCGGAAAAACCGCCAACACTCTGATAACCCACAGATTTGTTCTCTCGCGCCGACAATCTCTTTCTATAATTCAGAAAGCGCGCTATCCTGTTCTTCATTCCCGCCGCTTCGGCTCGGGCGAAGAGGAGCATGGCGATGAACGGCGGCGGGGAAGAGCGGTCGGCGCGGGCGCGGATGCGCGAGGCAGCGCGCGAGCGAACGGGCGGTCGCCAAGCGCCGGCTCGACGGCGGCGCGCATTATGTTCGGTTGCAGGTGATGCGGCCGACCAAGGCGATGCGCGTCGTCGACCTCGATCTCGAGAACGGCGATCTGAAAGCGGTCGAGCCGTTGCTGAAGGTGATGGCCCAGCTCGACAGGTATCACGCCCTGAGCTTGGCGGCGCCGGACCCGCCGCCGCTCGCTCTTCCCGCGCCGCCGCTGGCCTTGACGGCGTCGAACGCGATCGCGGAGGGGACCGAAAACGGCGCCCAACCCGTTGAAATTCCCCGCGGCGGGACACGGATGACTTCTTGACGATTCGACGCCCGTTTGCGGCGCCCCGCGCCTAACCCGACGGCCAGAAGACAATGACCCGTCATGGCTGCGCTTGTCCGGCTTGGCTATTGCGGCTCGCTGCTCTATCTCTGCGCCGGGCTGGGCGGGACCGCGCCCCGGCCGCTCAACGTCGCCGGAGTTCTCAGCGCTTGCCGCCTCGCGTTTCCCTCATCGTCGTCGCGGCCGGGCGCGGCGCGCGGATCGGCGCGGCGACGCCGAAGCAATACCTGAATTGCGCGGGAAAGCCCCTGCTCTGCCACGCGCTCGAGGCGCTGGCGGCGGCGCACGACTTTTGCGCCGCGACCGTCGTCATCCACCCCGACGATCGCGGGCTGTATCAGGCCGCGCTGAAATTTCTCTCCCCCGCCGCCGCCGCCCGGTTCGGCCCGCCGGCGTTCGGCGGCGCCAGCCGGCAGCAGAGCGCGCACGCCGGCCTCGAGGCGCAGAGCGCGGCGGCGCCCGACATCGCGCTGATTCACGACGGCGCGCGCGTTTTTCCCTCGCGCGCGCTCGTCGCCCGCGCGATCGCAGCGGCCGAGCTTCACGGCGCGGCGATTCCCGCGATCCCGCTCGCCGACACGATCAAGCAGGTCGACGGCGCGGGCCGCGTCGTCGCTTCGCCGGATCGCGCTCGATTGCGCGCGGCGCAGACGCCGCAGGCGTTCCGCTTCGACTTGATCCTCGCGGCGCATCGGCGCGCGGTCCGCGAGGGCGTCGGCGATCTGACCGACGACGGCGCGGTCGCCGGCTGGGCCGGCCATGCCGTCCATGTCTTCGAAGGCGACCCGGAGAACGTCAAGGTGACGACGATGGAGGATTTGCGCGCGGCCGAAGCGCGGCTGATGGACGCGGCGAGCGACGTGCGCGTCGGCCAGGGGTTCGACGTCCACGCCTTCGCGCCCGGCGACGGCGTCTGGCTCGGCGGCGTCCGCATCCCGCACGATCGCGCCCTCGCCGGCCATTCCGACGCCGACGTCGCGCTGCACGCGCTCGCCGACGCGCTCTACGGCGCGCTCGGCGAGGGCGACATCGGCGCGCATTTCCCGCCTTCCGATCCCCAGTGGCGCGCCGCCGCCTCCTCGATCTTTCTAAGCCACGCCGCGGCGCGGGTGCGCGCGCGCGGCGGGATCATCGCCCATCTCGACGCCACGCTGATTTGCGAGGCGCCGAAGATCGGCCCCTACCGCGAAGCGATGCGCGCCCGCATCGCCGAAATCGCCGCCATCGCGATCGATCGCGTCGGCGTCAAGGCGACGACCTCGGAGGGGCTCGGCTTCACCGGCCGGCGCGAAGGAATCGCCTGCCTCGCCAGCGCGACCATCCGTCTGCCCGCGCGATAGCGAGGGTCGGCGCCAAGGCGCGGAATTGCGGATCTGCCTTTCCCGCCTCGCCTGCGCGCTCAGGCGTCATGCGCGATTGAGCCGCGCCCCGCCGGCTCGATCAGGCGCCGGCAGACGAGACGGATCGCCCGATCGGTCGCTTCGGCGCCGGCAAGCGCGCGCGCGACGCCGCCCGCCGCGCCGATGACGACGCGCGCCAGCGCCGCCGAATCGTCGACCCCCGCCTTGGCGAGCGCGGCGGCGACTTCGTCCTCCGCCCGCCGATCGAACGCCGCGACGCGCGGCGCGTAACGATGGTGCGCGTCGAGAATCTCGCCGGCGTGCGGCGAGCCTTCGATCGCGCGGGCGATCACGCCGTATTTGCCGGCGAGCGCCGCGCCGATTCGCTCGGCGACCGCGCCTTCGCCGGCCATGCCGCGGTCGAAGGCCGCCGCGAGTTCGACCAGCAGATCGGCGACGACGCCGTCGAAGACCGCATCTTTGTCGGGGAAATGGGCGTAGAGCGTGCCCTTGGCGACGCCCGCTTCGCGCGCCAACGCCTCCATCGTCGTGGCGCGCAGACCCTGCCTCAGCGCCAGCCGCCAGGCCGCCTCGACGATGCGCCGCCGTTTCTCGTTCGCCCGCGGATCGGCGGTCGCCTCTGTCACCTCAGAATCCTATTGAACGAACTGGCCCTCAATCGTATAGTTCGTTCATTCTATCAGGAAAGGCCTTGCCATGCCAGACCGCGTTCTCCTCACCGGCGTATCCGGATTCCTCGGCGGCCATGTCGCCAGCGCCCTGCTCGCCGCGGGCTACCAGGTGCGCGGCAGCGTGCGAGGCCTCGCCAAGGCCGACAAGGTGCGCGACACGCTCGCCAAGGCCGGCGCCGACGTCGGCCGGCTCGAATTTGTCGCCCTCGACCTGCTGAAGGACGACGGTTGGGAGGCGGCGGCTCAGGGCTGCCGCTTCCTTCTCCACACCGCCTCGCCCTTCGTCATCTCGATGCCGGCCGACAAGATGGAGCTGATCCGGCCGGCGATCGAAGGAACGGAGCGCGCGCTCAACGCGGGCCTGAAGGCCGGCGTCGAACGCATCGTCCTCACCTCGTCGATGGCCGCGCTCGCTTACGGGCACGAGCGCTCGCGCACGGCGCTCTTTACCGCCAACGACTGGACCAATCTCGACGGTCCCGGCGGCACCGCCTACACCGAGTCGAAAACGCGCGCGGAGCGGCGCGCATGGGAGATCATGGAGGCGGCCGGACGCAAAGGCGATCTCGTCGCCATCAACCCGGCCGTGATCCTCGGCCCGTTGCTCGACGAGGACCCCGGCACGTCGCCGGTTCTGGTGATCCGCCTGATGAACGGCAGCGTGCCGGCCGCGCCCCGCTTGGCCTTCGCCATTGTCGACGTGCGCGACGTCGCCGCCGCCCATGTCGCGGCGCTGACAAGCCCAACCGCCGGCGGGCGGCGCTTCCCGATGGGAGAACGCACGTTGTTCTTCAAGGAGGTCGCGGACATCTTGCGTCAGCGCTTCCCCGAACGCGCCGGCAAGACGCCGCGCTTCGAAATGCCGAACTGGGCCGTCCGCCTCTATGCGCTCTTCGACAGCGACGTGCGGGCGAATCTGGGCGAACTCGGCGTGGCGCGACGGCTCGATTCTTCCGACGTCGAGGCCCTGCTGGGGCGAAAACTCATCCCGGCGGATCAAGCGATCGTCGCCACCGCCGAGAGCCTCATCGCGCAGAAGCTCGTCTGAGGACTCGCGGCGGAGGGCGCGCGCCTCAGCGCCCGCCCTCGCCGCGTTTCCACACCCGCTCCCCGATCCGCAGCGTCTCCACCTCGAGCTCGCCCTTCGGCTCGAACAAATCTTCCGCGACCCGCAGCTCACCGTTCGTCAGCGAAATCCCCAGCATCGCGTAGGCCGCCGACAACATGCGCGCGGCCGAGCCGGTGTACCACGACCAGCCGCCGCGCCCGCCGTGGCCGTAGCCGTCGTAGATGTCGGCGGGCTGCTGGATCGGGATCAGGCCGTAGGCGGCGATGCGCTCTGGGTCGGTCTTCTTCAGCGGCGAGATCTTCTCGAAGATCTCGAACGCGCGCGCGACCAGCTTTCGCGCTTGGTCGGGCTCGCCCTTGGCGCGCGCCTCGCGCGCGAGGCTGAGGAAGCCGTCGACGATCCAAGACGCGCCATGGCTGTATTGGCCGCCGTTCTCGCGCACGCCCGGCGGATAATCGGCGATGCGGCCGGGATAGGGCTGCGAATGCTCGAAAAACGGCTTTTCCAGCAGCAGTACGCGATCCGGCCGCTCGATCGCCTTCAAGCCGCCCTCCAGCGCCGCCAGCGCCCGCTCGAAGGGAACCGCGCCGGAATAGGCCGCCCAGCCGGTGGTCATGGCGTTCGGCGTTTCGACCGCGCGGCCGTCGTCGGCGAAATCCAACGCGTAGTGATCGCCGCGCCAAGCGGTCTCCAACGCGGCGCGCACGGCCTCGCGCGCCGCCTCGCAGCGCTCGGCGAAAGCGTCGTCGTCCTTTCGCCGCGCCAGCGGAATGAAGCCGCCGAGCACGTTGAAGAAGAAGAAGCCCATCCAGACGCTGGTCCCCCTTTCCTGGCGGCCGAGGGCGTCGATGCCGTCGTTCCAATCGCCGGCCCCCAGCAAGGGCAAGCCGTCGGCGCCGATACGGCGCATCGTCAATTCGATGGCGCGCCGCGCATGCTCGTAGACTTCGCCCGTCTCGCGCGAGGGGCGCGGCGTGACGATGCACCCATCCGCGCCGGCGGGAATCTCCGCGCCTTCGAGATACGGCGCGACTTCGTCGAGCACGCTCGCGTCGCCCGATTGCCCGACATAGCGCGCGAGCACGTAGGGCAGCCACAAATGCGGGTCGCTCGCGCGCGTGCGTTGGGCGAGCCCGGTCGTCCCGTTGGCGGCGCGATGCCACCATTTCAGCACGTCGCCTTCCAGGAATTGCTGGCCGGCGTGCAGCACGATCTGCGCCCGCGCCAGCCGCGGCTCGATCAGGATCAGCGGCAGCACGTCCTGCAACTGGTCGCGGAAGCCGAAGGCGCCGCCGCGCTGGTTGGGCCCGACGCGGCCGAACAGGCGCGAGGCGTAGAGCTGATAGGGCAGCCACGCGTTGACCAGTCGGTCGAAGTCGGGCCGGTTGGTGGTCACGCTCACTTTGCCGAGCCGCGCGGTCCAGGCGGCGCGCGTCGCCGCCAGCGCCGCCTCCGCGGTCTCGACCTTCGCCGCGGCGGCCGCCGCCAGCGCCAGCGCGCGGGTTTCCGCCTGGCCGAGGACGATGGCGACTTTCATCTCGGCGCCCGGCGCGAGTTCGATTTCCTCGACGAACGCGGCGACGCGGCGGCCGTCGTCGCGCTGCGAGAGGTCGCTCGCGCCGGCCTCGACCCACGCGGGATTATGGATATCGCGGCCCGCGCCACCGAAGAAGCGCGCGCGCCTCGTCTCGGTCCGGGCGTGGGGCAGGCTCGTCGCCGCGAACGCGATCCCGCGCTGGTAGTCGTTGCGCGGGTTCTCGAACAGCAGCGTCGCGCCGACGGCCTCGGCCTTCAGCTTGCCCGCGCTGTCGTTCGGACTTTCGCCGAGCGCGATGTCGAAGAACGGCGCGATGCGCAGGCGCAGGGTCTTCGCGCCGCGATTCTCCAGCCGCAGCAGCCGCACGTCGCCGGGAAAATCGGGAGGAACGAAAACGTCGCACGCCATCGCCAGATCGCCGCGCGTCTTGGCGAAACGAGCGACGCCCGGCTCATAGGCCACCGCGTATTCGGCGTCCTCGCGCTGGAACGGGGCGAAGCCAGGCGCGTCGGTCTCGCCGCTGTCGAGGTCGCGGACATAGACGATCTGGCCGGGCAGCGGCACGGTCGCGCTGTCGAAGCGGAACGGCGTCAGGCCGTTTTGTTGGGCGTTGCCGAACGCCGAATAGACCTCGCCGTCGTTGGCGACGACGACGCTGGCGCCCCGTTCGTTGGCCATCACATGGGCCCAGGGGCGCGGCGTGCGATGGGTGAGACGCAACGTCTTGCCGTCGGCCGAAAAGGCGAACGGCCAGCGATCGGGAAGCGCCGGCGACGGCTCGACGGCGCGCGTTTCGTAGAGGCGCGTCTGCAGGTCGGCTTCCGCGATCGGCGGCAGGCCGAGCCGTTTGGCGATCAGCTCCGAGGCCCAGACCGCGTTGTCCGAGCGCCCGACGATGAACTCGGCCTCGGCATGGCCGTCCGCCGCCAGCTCGACGGCGAGCGTGAAGCTCGCCGCAGGATCGAAGGTCCACAGCTTGCCCTCGTCGTCGAGTTTTCGCGCGCGATAGGGTTGGCAGCCCGTAGGCGCGGCGAGCGACCCTTCGCCGAGGAACCGCGTGCGCGAATCCTCGTAGCCGACGAGCGAAACGCCGGCGCCGGGCTTCACCGCGAACAACGAAGTCTCGCCGCGATCGGCGCGCGCCGAACGCAACAGCCGATTGCGCGCGAGGATCGCGTTGAGGGCGCGAACGAAGAACGTCTCGACGTGCATGCCGGCGAAATCGAGGTCGCGCGCGTAGGCGCCGGTCTCATGGCCGGCGATCTCGCAGAAGCTGGTCAGGCGCAGGCGACGCGCCCGGCCGGACAGGTCTTCCAGGCGAATGCGCCAGCTCAGGATCGCGCCCTCGGGATCGGGCGAGACCTCCATGGTCGCGCGCACGTCGTTAAACGCATTGACGACGACCAGCCGATTGAAGCCGGCCCGTTCAACCTGGTATTCGCCAGCGCGGCGCGTGGGCTGGTAGCCGATCGACCACGGCGCCTCGCCCTCTTCGCTCAGATAGAAGAAATGTCCGCGCGCTTGCTGCGGATCGAGCGGACGGCGGATGAGGTCGATGGGAGCGCCGCCGCGCTCGTCGGCCATGACGTAGGCCGCGCCACGGCCGTCGCGCAGCAGATTGAGGCCGACGGCGCCGTTGTTGCAGGCGAAGGCGCGCGGCCGGCCGCCCAACGCCGCCGGGGCGCCGGCGGGCGCGGGCGCCGCCGGGCCGAGCCGCTCGCGCGCGCGGACGCCGATGACCAGCGCCGTCACGCCGATCGCCGCGCCGGCGATCGCATAGACGATCGCCAGCGCCTTGACCGCGCCGGGCATCGGCCCGCCCCTGGCGAGCGCCTCGGCGCCGCTCCACGCCTTGTCCCAGTCCGCGCCGCGCGGGATGTAGAAGGGAAGGAGCAGCGGCGCCCAGGTGCCGAAACGCCGAACGGCGTCGGGGATGACGCGGGTGCGCGCGCCGTGGCCGAGAAATCGCCCCGCCGCTTCGTCGAGGCGGTCGGCGCCGACGAACGAGAGATTGACCAGCGTCGCCACGCGCAGGCCCATGTGATCGAACCAGATCAGCACGCGCAGCCAGTCGTAGGCGAGCAGGCCGAGGAACACGGTCAGGCTGAAATCGCGAAAATCGGCGGGCGAGAGGCCGATATCGGCGATGGTCGCCGCCAGCGTGCGCACGGCGCCGTCCTGGTTGTACCACGCAGGGGCGCCGGACTGACGCAGGAACGTGTTGATGATCGGCGCCATCCACAGGCCCCAGCGCAGCACGCGCACGGTCAGATCGACCAGGCCCTGCACGCCCGGTCCGCTGAAAAAGCCTTTAATGGGCGCCAGGCTGCGATCCAGCAACGCGGTGAGCAACACGGCGTTGATCGCGAACAGCGGCGCGGCGAGCGACCAATTGATGACGCCGGAGATCGATTCGGCATAGAACAGACGCACGCCGCCGGCGACTTCGCCGAGGTTGATCATGCCGTACTTGTTGAAGATGGGATAGGTGACGAAATCGCCGAGCGGGCGGCCGCTGAGGCGATAATTGACGTCGGCGTAGGCCCAGAACTTGTTCACCACGACGGCGAGCTGCGGCGCGTCGAAATACCAGCAGAGGGCGCCCGCGACGAAGCCGCCGAGCCCGACGCCGAGCGCGTAGAGGCGCCAAGTCTGCAACTTGCGCCGCTCGCCGGCGGCGACGCGCGCTGCGTCAAAGAGGATGTCGACGCCCGCGTAGGCGAAGGCGCCGACGGCGGCCATCCAGAAGAAGCGCGCGCTGGGGCTCGCATGAGCGAGGCCCGTCCCGTAAGCCAAAGCCAAGCCGAAGCCCACGACGGCGCCGCGGGCCATCGCGCGCGGGTCGCGATAGGCGTCGACGAGGCGCCCGAAGAAAGGCGGCGTCCCGTCGGCGCTGCCGATGAGGGTTTTGGCGAAGGGAAACGCGATCGCGCCCGCCAGCGGCGCCGCGAGATGGGCGTAGCTCCTGACGAAGGCGACGAAGTCCGGATTGCGCAGGGGCGCCGCGACAGCGAGCGCCAGAGCCATGAACATGCCGCCGTAGATCGCGCCCTTCACCGCGCCGGCGCGCCAATTGCCGAAGGCCGAGACGAAGCTCGGCGGCTTCGCCGACAGCGAGTCGAGCGCAAGGCCGGTGATGAAATAGACCAGCCCCCACAGGCCGGCCTGCGCGAGCGCGGCGAACAGCGCGCTGAACCCGATCGCCGGCAGCGGGTCAGCGACGCTCTGGGCGAAATTGGCGAGCAGCGGCGTTGACGCGCCGAACGCCGCGATCACGAGCAGGAGTCCATGCAGCCTCGGCGTTCGCGCCAGACGGCCGCGGCAGATCAGCGCAAGGATTTCGAGCCCGATTTCGCTGACGCAGAAGAGAACCAGGGCGCGGCCGACGAAAACCTGAGCCTGAAACGGCGCCGTGACGCGCGCGCTCGCCAGCGCGCCCAGCTCCGCCATGTGCCAATCCGCGCCCAGCGCGAGGACGAGCTTGAACAGAAACGGGATCGCGACCAGGCCGATCGCCTCGATCGGGCGCAGCGCGCGATAGACGCTGGTCAGCGCCGCGACCGTCCCGCCGACGTAAATAGCGTAGCCGATCGCCGCGTCGGCGACGTCGAGGCGCAGCACGTCGGCCCAGGGCCCCGCCAATTGCCAGAAGCCGAGGGAGTCGTTGCGCTGAAAGGCGAGAATAGCGAAAGCCGCCGCGTCGACGAGAAACGGCGCCGCCGGCCAATCGCCGACCAGCGCCCGTCGCCACAACGCCAGGCCCGCCGCCCCCGCAAGACCGGCGACGATCCAATTGCGCGCGCTCAGCGAGGCGAGGATCGCGGCCGCGACGAACAGCGCGCCGATCAGCGCCAACGCCAGCGCCGGGTCTCGCCCGCGCTCCGCCGCCCGGTTCATCGCCATCGTTTTCGTCCCGCCTCGCGCAGCGGCCCGCCGCTTGCGACTCAAAGGGCGCCGCCGGTCATGACTCGCAGGCGAGCGCCCGAGCGTCAACCCGCTCCCCTCGGCGGTTTCCGCGCAGCCGGTTGTCGGGGGCGATGGAAGAGCCTAATCTCGCCGTTGCGCCGACGTTCAGGCGCGCGGGAGGTCTCAGGGTGAAGCTCGCCATTGCGCTCCTCATCGGTTTGGCGGTCCTCTGGTCCGCGCCGACCGGCGCGGGCGCGGCCGAATTGCCCTCGCGCAATGCGCCGGCGCCCGCCGCGAAAGCCCAGACCTGCTCCATCCACGGCGTCCCCGGCGTTCTGCTGCCCGACGGCCAAACCTGCGTGAGGATCCGCGGCTCGGTGAGCGCGGCGGTCTCGGCCGGTTCGCTGTCAAAGTGACGGCGAAACGACGAACCCTGGCGCGCCGCCGCCTGGCTCAGCGTTTGCCTTCGCGCGCGATCAGGCGCTGCACGGCGCTCAAGGTCGCCTTCAGCGACGCGACGAGGATGCTGGGGTCGATGCCGACGCCGTGCAGGATGCGGCCGCCGGCGTCCTGGATCTCGACATAGCAGGCGGCGGTCGCGTCAGCGCCGCGCCCGACCGCGTGCTCGTGATAATCGAGGAAGGAGAACTCGACGCCGAACGCGCGCTGGAGCGCGTCGACGAAGGCGTCGATCGGGCCGTTGCCATTGCCCTCGATCGTCAGGGTCGAGCCGTCGGCGCGCCGCAAGGTCGCCGACAGTTCGCGATTGTCCGGACCGGTGGGAACCGTCTGCTGCTTGAGGAGAACCAGCGGCGCATCGGTCAACAGATAGGTCCGCTGGAACAGCGCCCATAATTCGGGCGAGGTCATTTCCTTGCCCTCGCGGTCCATGACCTCCTGCGCGATCTTGGAGAATTCGACCTGCAGCGGACGCGGCAGATCGAGCCCGTGATCGGCGCGCAGGACGTAGGCGATGCCGCCCTTGCCCGACTGGCTGTTGATGCGGATCACCGCCTCGTAGTCGCGCCCGACGTCCTTGGGGTCGATCGGCAGATAGGGCACCTGGAACAGCGGCGCGTTGCGCTTCTCCTGCGCCTCGAAGCCTTTCTTGATCGCGTCCTGATGCGAGCCGGAAAAGGCGGTGTAGACGAGTTCGCCGACGTAGGGGTGGCGCTGATGCACCGGCAACTGGGTGCAGAATTCGGCGACTTCCTTAATCGCGTTGACGTCGTGCAGGTCGAGTTCGGGATCGATCCCTTGGGTGAACAGATTGAGCGCCAAGGTCACGATGTCGACGTTGCCGGTGCGCTCGCCGTTGCCGAACAGGGTGCCTTCCACCCGGTCGGCGCCCGCCATCAGCGCCAATTCCGCCGCCGCGACCGCGGCGCCGCGGTCGTTGTGGGGATGCACGGAGAGGATGACGCTGTCGCGGTCGGAAATGTGGCGGCCGAACCACTCGAACTGGTCGGCGTAAGTGTTGGGCGTCGCCATCTCGACGGTGGCGGGCAGGTTGAGGATCAGCCGTTTCTGCGGTGTCGGCCGCAGTTCCGCCTTCACCGCTTCGCAAACCTCGAGCGCGAATTCGAGTTCGGTGCCGGTGAAGCTCTCCGGCGAATATTCGAACACGAACTCGGTCCGCGGCGCCGCGTCGGCCAACTGCTTGACCTGCTTGGCGGCGGCGACCGCGATTTGACGGACCCCGGCGCAATCGGTGCGGAAGACGACTTCGCGTTGCAGCGTCGAGGTCGAATTGTAGAAATGCAGAATCACCTTCTTGGCGCCCTTCACCGCCTCGAAGGTCCGTTCGATCAGCTCGGGCCGACATTGCGTCAGCACCTGGATCGCCACGTCGTCGGGGATCGCGCCGCCTTCGACGATCGAGCGCACGAAATCGAAATCGGTCTGCGAGGCGGCGGGAAACGCCACCTCGATCTCCTTGAAGCCCATGCCGACGAGCAGCGCGAACATGCGGTTCTTGCGGTCGACGCCCATCGGCTCGATGAGCGCCTGATTGCCGTCGCGTAGGTCGACGGAGCACCAGATCGGCGCCTTGGCGATCACCCGCGAGGGCCATTGGCGGTCGGGCAAAACGATCGGCGCGAACGCGCGATATTTGTGGATGGGCATGTTTGTCATGGCGGGCCTTTTGGGGCGGCGCTGCGGTCGCATCGCCCTCTTCGAACGGGGCCAACGCGCGCAACGGCAAAGAAACTGGGAAAAAAGCGAAATCGAGCCTAGCCTCCCGGCGCGGTCATAGCGCCGGGCTGGTAAGTCTCAGGGTCGACTCAGGGGTCATGGACCGCGTTCGCATGGCGGCGACTATGCGGACGCGGGCAAAAAAAAGTCAACCGCGAATTTCGCCGCGGGTCGCGCAAGCGCTCGCGCGCCTAGGCGACAACGAGCGTCGCGGCCGCCGGTCGCCTCTGCCGCCGCCAGCATGTCGCCGGCTCGGCGGCCCGCCGGCTGCGCCGGCGTCTTCACGCCGGACGTCCGCGCGCGCGCATGATCGCCGCGTTCAGCGCGCCGCCGAACACGAACAACGCCGCAATCGCGTAAAGGAACACCAACGCGATCATCACCGAAGCCAGCCCCGCGTAGGTCGAGACGTAATTGCGCGCAAATTCGCTCAAGTAGGCGCCGAAGACCTCGCCGAAGGCGATCGAGCTGACGAAGGTCGCCACGACGCCCGGCGCGATGTCGACGAAGCGCAGCCGCTTGGCCGGCAGCCAACGATGCGCGATCAGCAGCGTGATCGCCAGCAGCGCGGCGGCGACGCCGAGCCGAGTGAAGGTCACCACGACCTGCAGCGGCGCCAAGCGCGGAACGAAGCGCAACGCGGCCGCCCAAATCAGCGGTCCGAGCACGACGAGGAAGGCGAGCGCGAGCAGCGCCGCCGACGCCAGAAGCGCGAACGCGAGCGATTGCAGCCGCAGCCGCCACCACGGCCGCGTCTCCGGAGAGGCGTAGGCGCGGTTGAGGCCGACGCGCAGCGCTTCGATCGCGCTGGTGGAAAAGTAGAGCGCGAGCGCCGCGCCGATCGTCACCAGGCCGCCGCGCGGCGCCGTCAGCACGTCGTGGACTTCCGCCGCGATCGGTCCGGCGACCTCGACGGGCCAAGCGGCGAAGATGAGGCGCATCGCCTCGTCCGCCAGGCTCTGCGTGCCCAGAAAGCCCGCCAGCGCGGTGACGAAGATCAAAAAGGGAAAGAGCGAAGTCAGCGTCGACAACGCGATATGGCTGGCGATCGCCCAGCCGTCGTCGGCGAGGAAGTGATCGACTGCGTCGATGAGAACGGCCTTCGTCTTGCCCATGCCCCTCGCCGCCCGCTCCGCTCTCGAACTCGCCGCCCGCCCGGAGAGGCCCCTATATCACGCCCCATTCGGGATTTGTCCCCCTCGAGCGCGCGGCCCGACGATCTCGCGCCTCGAACGCCGGCGGACGAACGGATGGCGATCGACGCCGGCGGCGGCCTTGATTTCGCCGCCATTGCCGCGACAAACCGTACGCTACGACGGCTTCGCCGCCGACGGCTGGCCCGCGCGCTCGGCCTCGCCTTGACCGCGGGGTCGCGGTTCGCCGAGGCCATCCGGGCTCATCGGGACGACGAGCATGTCGGTTCTGTCGCAGGAAGACGTAGGCGCGAAGGCGGCGCCGAGTTCGACCGAGAGAGCGCTGGGCGAACCGATCGGCGCGGCGACGTCGGTCGCGCCTCCCCGCCGCCGCGCGTTCGGATTGGCGGGACGCCTGCTGTTGTTGACGATCGGCTTCGTCCTGCTGGCGATGGCGTTGATCTACGCCTCGCGCCTCTCCGCCTATCGCGACAATTGGCTGCACGGCCGCCTGATGGTGGCCCACACCGCGATGTTGCTTTTCGGCGAGACGGCCGACCAAGCGCTGCCCAAGGAACTGGCGACGAAGATCCTCGACAGCCTCGGCGCCGAGACGATCGTCGTCACGCTGCCGAATCAGCGCCGGCTGGTCGCGACTTCGGGGGTCGAACGGCCGATCGGCGACACCTACGAACTCGACGATCCCTCGATGATGGAGGGAAATCAGGCCGCCTTCCGCACGCTGTTCGCCAAGCCGGGCTCGCTGGTCCGGGTCGTCGGGCGCACGCAGAGCGACGGCGCGCTGGTCGACATCACGCTCGACCAGACGCCGCTGATCGAAGCGATGTGGCGGATTTCGCGCACCTTCCTGACGATCGCGCTGACGATTGCGGCGGTGGTGACCTGCGTGCTGTGGGCGGCGCTGTGGTGGATGGTGATCCGGCCGGTGCGGCGGCTGACGTCGAGCATCATCGCCTTCGGCGAGCGTCCGCAGGAGGGCGCGCGCATCATCGCGCCGAGCGGCCGCAACGACGAAATCGGCCGCGCCGAAACGGCGCTGGCGGCGATGCAGGGCTCGCTCGCCCACGAGCTGAGCCAGCGCAAGCGTCTGGCCGAACTCGGCATGGCCGTCGCGCGCATCAACCACGACCTGCGCAACATGCTGTCGGCGGCGCAACTCATTTCGGACCGTCTGGCGGCGATTCCCGATCCGCTCGCCCAGCGCCTCGCCCCGCGTTTGGTGGCGACGCTCGACCGCGCGATTCTCTTCTGTCAGTCGACGCTCACCTATGGCGGCGGGCGCGAGCAGGCGCCGGCGCGCCGGCGCTTCGATCTGCGCGAGCTGACGCGCCAGGTGGTCGAGACGGCGGAAGCCGAGCACGCCGGCGCGATCGCCTACGCCATCGACATTCCGCCGCAGTTCGAACTTTTCGCCGATCCCGACCACGTGCTGCGGGTGATCGAGAACCTCTGCCGCAACGCCGCGCAAGTGCTGCACAGCCACGGCGCGCAGAACGGTCGCCCGCCGGCGATCCGTCTGGCGGCGATCCGCACCGACCGCGTCGCCCTGATCGAGATTTCCGACAGCGGCCCCGGCTTTGCCCCGGAGCAGGCGGCGCGCATCTTCGAGCCGTTCCATTTGTCGACGCGCGAGGGCGGCGCCGGTCTCGGCCTCGCCATCGCGGCCGACCTCGTCGCGCGCAACGGCGGCTCGATCAGTCTCGCCGAAGCCAAGAGCGACGACTTCTATTGCGGAGCGCGCTTTCTCATCACCTTGCCGACGCCCGACGAAAGTGCGCGCAAGCTCGCCCGCCCTTCGCTCGACGCCTGAACGCAGGGGCTGAAAAAGAGGGCGTGTTTACGCGCCGCCCCGCTTCGACTATTGCTCGCGCCTCTCGGCAAGGAGACGAGCATGGCCGCGCCCAGGACCGCCGCGAAAGAGGCCGACGCAAAAAAGACTGACGCAAAAAAGACCGTCGCGATCTGCTTCTTGTGTTCCGAGGCGCCGGAGGCGAGCGAGGCGCTGGCCGATCTCGTCGCGCGTTACGGCAACGTTTCCCCCGAGCGAGCCGACGTCATCGTCGCGCTCGGCGGCGACGGGCTGATGCTCCAGACGCTGCATCGCACCATGAGCGCGCCCAAGCCGATCTACGGCATGAATCGCGGCTCGGTTGGCTTCCTGATGAACGAATATGCCGACCGCGATTTGCGCGAGCGCCTCGCGCGCGCGCAGCCCTCGATCGTCCATCCGCTCATCATGCGCGCCACCGACGCCAAGGGCGTCGAAACGACGGCCCGCGCCATCAATGAAGTCTCCCTGCTGCGCCAGAACTATCAGGCGGCCAAACTCGTCATCGGCGTCGACGGCGCCGTGCGGCTGAGCGAACTCATCGCCGACGGCGTGCTGGTGTCGACGCCCGCCGGCTCGACCGCGTACAATCTTTCCGCCAACGGCCCCATCCTGCCGCTTGGCGCGCCGCTGATGGCGCTGACGCCGATCTCGGCCTTCCGGCCGCGCCGCTGGCGCGGCGCGCTGTTGCCCGATCGAGCGCGCGTGACCATCGAGGCGCTGGAAACGGACAAGCGTCCGGTCGCCGCCGCCGCCGATCACCTCGAAATCCGCGACGTCGTGCGCGTCGAAGTCGAGACTGATCATGCGACCTCGCTGGTCCTGCTGCACGACCCCGGCCATTCGCTCGATGAACGGATTCTGCGCGAGCAGTTCCGCTACTGAACCCTCGAACTGGGCGCGCCGACGCGATCCTCCGTCGGGCGCCTGGGTTGTTCGACGATGAAAAAGGACCGGCCGCCATGGCCAAACGCGCAAGAATTCTCGCCGAGTCGCTCGTCGCCGAGGGGCGCTTCCGCCTGACGCGAACGCGGGTCGAAGTCGAGGAGGCGGACGGCGCGCGGCGCACCTTCGATCACGAAATCTATCGCCACGAAGGCGCAGCGGCCGTGCTGCTCTACGATCCCGCGCGCGGGCTCACGCTTCTGGTCAAGCAGTTCCGTCTCGGCGCCTACCTCTGCGAGGGCGCGCTCGAATCGATCGAGGCCTGCGCCGGCATGCTCGACGGCGACGAGCCGGAGGCTTGCGTCGTGCGCGAAGCTTTCGAGGAGACGGGCGTGCGAATCGAAAGCGCCCGCCACGCCTTTGACGCCTTCACCAGCCCCGGCGCCACGACCGAAAAGATCGCCTGCTTCGTCGCGCCCTACGGCGCGGCGGACCGCGTCGGTCCCGGCGGCGGCGTCGACGCCGACGAGCATATCGAGATTGTCGAAATCCCGTTCGCCCAGGCCCTGGCGATGATCGAGGCCGGAGAAATCCGCGACGCGAAGACGATCGCGTTGCTCTATTACGCCAAGGCGAAGGGCCTGTTCGGGTCGACGCCCGCCCGCCGCTAGGGCGGGCGTTCCGCGATTCGATCGGCCCGCCTCGCCCCTGTCGCGGCGGCGTCCCTCTCCCTTCGCTCAGGGGAGAGGGGGAAATCGCCGCTTCCGCTTGTCGCGCTACCCTCTAAATGTCGAAGTACAGAGCGAATTCGTGCGGGTGAGGCCGCAATCTGACCGGGTCCAACTCCTTCTTGCGCTTGTAGGCGAGCCAAGTCTCGATCACGTCGGGAGTGAAGACGTCGCCTTTGAGCAGGAAGGCGTGGTCGTCCTCCAGCGCGCGCAGCGATTCTTCCAGCGAGCCCGGCATCGACTTGATTTTCGCCGCTTCCTGCGGCGGCAGGTCGTAGAGGTCCTTGTCGACCGGCGGCGGCGGCTCGATCCGGTTCGCGATGCCGTCGAGACCCGCCATCAGCATGGCGGAAAACGCATAGTACGGATTGCAGCTCGGGTCGGGGGTGCGGAACTCGAGGCGCTTGGCGCCTTCGCTCGGCGAATACATCGGGATGCGCATGGCCGCGCTGCGGTTGCGTTGCGAGTAGGCGATGTTGATCGGCGCCTCATAGCCCGGCACCAGCCGGCGGTAGGAGTTGGTGGTGGGCGCCACCAATCCGCACAGCGCGGCGGCGTGCTTCAAGATGCCGCCGACGTAATGACGCGCGGTCTCGCTGATCAGCCCGTAGCCGTTGGCGTCGTAGAAGACGTTCTTGCCCTGCTTCCACAGGCTCTGGTGCACGTGCATGCCGGAGCCGTTGTCCTGGAAGAGCGGCTTCGGCATGACGGTCACCGTCTTGCCGCGCCGGCGCGCGACGTTCTTGACGATGTACTTGAACAGCAAGACCTGGTCGGCCATGCGGGCGAGCGTCGTGTACCGCATGTCGATTTCAGACTGCCCCGCCGTTCCCACCTCGTGATGGTGCACTTCGGCCCGTATGCCGCATTTCTCCAGCGTGCGCAGCATTTCCGATCGGATGTCTTGAAAGTGGTCCATCGGCGGAACCGGAAAATAACCTTCCTTGTAGCGCGGCTTGTAGCCAAGGTTCGGCTTGTCCGCTTGGCCCGAATTCCAGAACCCTTCCTCGGAGTCGATGAAGTAGAAGCCGTAATTGTAGCTCTGGTCGAACCGCACGTTGTCGAAGATGTAGAATTCGATCTCCGGGCCCCAGAAGCTGAGGTCGGCGACGCCGGTCGATTGCAGATAGATCTCCGCCTTCCGCGCGACGAAGCGCGGATCGCGCGTGTAGGGCTGGCCGGTCACCGGATCGCGGACATTGCAGGTCAGACTGACCGTGGGCACTTCGGCAAAGGGGTCGAGAAATGCGCTTTCCGGGTCAGGGATCAACAACATGTCCGACTCGTCGATGCTTTGGAAGCCGCGGATGCTCGACCCGTCGAAGCCGATCCCCTCCTCGAAAACCTCTTGGCCGAACTCGTTGGCGGAAACCGAGAAGTGCTGCCAGAGTCCGGGCACGTCGCAAAACTTGAGATCGATGATCTCGATCTTGTTGTCCGCTGCGAATTTCATAAAGTCGCTGGCCGTCTTGATCGCCATAGCTCTTACTCCCCAAAGACGCGCGCAAGCGCGTTGCGTTCAGACTTCCCCGTCCTGATGCTGATGATGTCTTCGATGGCGGATGCGAACGCGGTTCGCTCGCCTCTGCGCGCCGGCGGCGCCGCGCGCGTGGAATGGCCTGCCTCTTCGACCATGACGTCGCCTCGCAAATTTCGACTTCGCTTTGCGACTTAATCGATCAGGTCCCAGCGTCGCAGGACGCCGCGGCGCCCCGCGCGGCGCGGACTCCGATTTGCCGACGCGCGCCTTGCCGTGGACGCCGCGGCGCAAACGCGCCGCGGCGGTTGTTATCATGACCGCCGGCGAAGCATCAATCCGCTTCGGCCCCTCGACAGAATCGAACGAGGGCGAGACGCCGAGGAGGAGCCGCCGGCGCGGGCCCGACTACTCGCCCTCCACGCCGATGGCGTAGGCCGTCTCGCCGTGAACCGCGTCGTCTCCCACCTTCAGGGTCGCCTCGTCCATGCGCAGCGGCACGATGAACGAAATGACCTTGAGGATGATGTAGGTCGCGATCGCGTTGTAGACGATGATGAACGCCGCCCCTTCCAATTGAAGCAGGAGCTGGGGCGCGTTGCCGTAGAGGAGACCCGTCACGTTGATGCCGGGCGCTTCCTTGTCGGTGCCGATGTACTGCAGCATGGCCGGGTTGGCCAAGAGGCCCGTCATCAAGCCGCCGCAGAGGCCGGCCACGCCGTGGGTGGAGAACACGCTCAGCGTGTCGTCCACCTTCATCATGAACTTCATCTTCTGCAGCTTGTTCATGGCGAGCCACGGGATGATTCCGGCGACGACGCCGATGGCGATCGCGCCCCATCCATCCACGTAACCGGCGGCCGGGGTGATGCCGACCAGGCCGGCGATCATGCCGTTGACCGCGCCGAGCACCGATGGCTTGCCGTACGCGAACTTGTCGAGCAACGTCCACACCAGGAGCGCCACGGCGGTGGCGGTGTTGGTGTTGAGCACCGCCGCGCCGGCGTCGGCGTTGGCGAAGTAGGGATCGCCGCCGTTGAAGCCGTTCCAACCCAACCACAGGATGCCGGCGCCGACCAGCGTGACCAACAGGCTATTGGGTGGGAAATGGTCGCGGTCGGCCTGCAGGCGCGGGCCGATCACCCACGCCGCGACGAACCCGGAGGTTCCCGCGGCGAGATGGATGACATAGCCGCCCGAGAAGTCCGCCACGCCCAATTGCGCGAGCCAGCCGCCGCCCCACAGACTGAACGCCCCCACGGTGTAGACGAGCGTCATCCACACCGGGCAGAAGATCATCCACGCCGAGAAGTTCATGCGGCCGAGCAACGAACCGGCGAGAATGATGACGGTGATGGCGGCGAACACGAACTGGAAGAAGATCAGCGTCGCCATCGGAAACGCGAGCGGCGGCATGCCCGACGCGGCGGCTGGAATGGTCGCTTGGCCGGTGGTGAACAGCGCCGAGGTCGCTAGCCCCGGCATGCCGAGGAAGGGCCATAATTGTGGCCCGAACGCCATGTTGTAATCGAACAGGATCCAGACCACGAGGACCGACGCGAAAGCGTAGATCGACATGAAGGCGGAGTTGATCGCCCACTTCTTCTTGACGATGCCGCCGTAGAGGACGGTCAGCCCCGGGATGCTTTGCAATCCGACGAACGTTGCGGCCGCCAATTGCCAAGCGTTATCGCCGGTGTCTAACCATTGTGGTGATGGTATGAGCGCCATGTGATACCCCCAAAATCGCCATTTGCCCGCCATCGCCAGATCGCGAGCGAACCCTGTTCCGGCAACAATCATGCCAACTCATCGAGCCCGGCGACGACGGGCTTCCCCTCGAACGCCGGGCGCGAATTTTGCGTCTGATGGTCAAGAAATCTGCATCTGACGTTAAAATAGGCGAGAGACGGCGTAATCGCTCGCTACGAACTGGCCAGCGACGGCGACAAGCAGCGCATCGCGACGCCCAGCAGGGCGTTGAAAAGCTCGCTTGTTGGCGAAACATACGAAAATCGACGCGCGGTCAGCTTGAATTAGCAACAAGGGCGTGCGTTGCTTGGTCGATCGGCCGCTTTGGCGTATTGGAGAAAAATTGAGCAGATGATGAAGAAAGCAGCAGGAAAATGGCGCAATCGTTAACTTTTATCGGGGCTGTGGCGACGACGGCCGTCGCGCTGGCGGGCGGGTTTGCGCTCGCGGCCGGCGAAGGCGAAGCGCCGCACGGCGTGAGCGCGGTCACCTGCGTCAACCCGGCCAGCGGCGCGAGCTGGCAGATCAAGATCGACTACGACCGCGGCGCGGTGGATTCCAATCCGGCCCGCATCGACGCCGCCGAAATCTCGTGGCGCGACGCCGCCAACGGCTGGAATTATCGACTCGATCGCAAGTCCGGCGCTCTCACGGTGACGCTTGCGTCGGCCACCGGCGGCAATTTCCTTTTCGATCGTTGCGCGCTGAGCGACTAACCGCGCAAAGCCGGCGGCCCGCGCCGCGCGGCGCTTAACGATGGAGCCACGGCGATGGCTGAACGTCCGTCCGGCGTCAAGGCGAGCGTGGGCTTCGCGTCCGAGACCGGACCGCGCGAGCGCAACGAGGATTTCGCCGGCGCGGTTTTCGGCTGGGAGCTGCCGCAGCCGCGTCGCGACGTCGTGGCGGCGATCGCCGACGGAATCGGCGGCGCCAAGGGCGGCCGCGTCGCCGCCGAGACGGCCGTGCGCGGCTTTCTCGACGGCTTCTGCGACTTGCCCGAAACCATGGAAGTGCGCCGCGCCGCAGCCCAAGTCATCGACGCGCTCAACTCCTGGATTCACTCCCAAGGCCGGCGCGACGCCGAGCTGGCGGGGCTGGGATGCACCTTCACCGCGCTGGTGCTGCGCGGACGATCGGCGCACGTGCTCCACGTCGGCGACACGCGCGCCTATCGGCTGGGCGGCGAGCGCCTCGCCTGCCTGACCTCCGACCATGTGCGCGGGGACGACGCCGGCCGCTCGAACCTCCTCACCCGCGCCCTGGGCGTCGAAACGGAGGTGCGGCTGGACTACGCCGTCCAGCCGGTAGGGCGACACGACCGCTTCCTCCTGTGCAGCGACGGCGTGCACCGGTACTTGCGGTTCGACGCCATCGCCGACATCCTGCGCGAGCGATCCGCTTCCCAGGATTGCGCGCGCGCGCTGGTCGCCGCCGCCCTGCTGGCGGGCAGCGCCGACAATTGCACGGCGCTGGTCATCGACGTCGTCGATCTGCCGACCGCCGAATCGGCCGACATCGGCGCCGCCGCCATGCAGCTGCCGCTGATCCCAACGCCGATCGAGGGCGAGACGGTCGACGGTTTCGTGCTCAAGGCGCTGCTGTCCGACGGGCGATACGCCCGCCTGTTCGCCGCCGTCGACGAGGTGGAAGGCGAAGAGGCGGCGTTGAAGTTCCCCAAGCCCCAAGTCGGCACGGTCGCCGCCTATCGCGCGGCGTTCGTCCGCGAGGCGTGGGTGGGCGCGCGCGTGCGCAGCCCGTGGGTCGGCGCCGCCGTCGAACTGCCCCCCGGGCGGCAGACCTGCCTCTATACGGCGATGCCGCTCCACCAAGGGGAGCTTCTCGAGACCCGGCTTCGGCGTCGCCCCTCGCTCGGGCTGGAGGAAGGCCGCGCCATCGCGGTCAAGTTGGCGCGGGGCGCGGCGGCGCTGCACCGCGCCGGGGTCATCCACCGCGACATCAAGCCGGACAACGTGATCCTCGAGGCCGGCGGCTCGCTCAAACTGATCGATCTCGGCGTGGTGCGCATTCCCGGACTGGAGGATTTTCCACCCGAAGACATTCCCGGCGCCCCCGGCTACATGGCGCCGGAGATGTTCGCCGGGGAAGCGGGGAACCAGGCCACCGACATCTACGCCCTCGGCGTGACGCTGTTTCGCGCCTTCACCGGCGAGTTCCCCTACGGCAATGTCGACGGCGTCAGCCCGCCGCGGCGAAGCCGGCCGACGCCGCTCTCCGCCCTGCGCCCAGACCTGCCCGCCTGGCTCGAGGCCGCGCTGGCGCGCGCGTTCGCGGTCGATCCGGCCGAGCGCTTCCACGACATGATCGAGTTCGCCATGGAGATGGAGACCGGACCGGAGCGCCCGCCGGTCGCCGTCCGCCGGCCGCGCACCTTCTACGAACGCAACCCGTTGCGCTTTTGGCAGATCGTCGCCGCGCTGCTCGCGATCGCGCTCCTGGCGTCGCTGCTGCTCCGTCATTGATGCGGCCTGCGGGCGGGCGGCTTACCCGTCCGCCGGGCAAGCCCTCATCCGGCCTCGGACCGCCTTCGCGAGGCGAATGCAAGGCATCGGCTTGGCGGCGCGCGACGCCGATGAGGAATGCGCGCTCCAGGGGCAAGATGCGATCCGGCCTCGACCGGACCGCTCATGCGATCGACGGCTCGCCGCGATTTTAGACGGCGCCGATCGACTTGGACAGATCGCGCCCTTCGAACGCCATCATGGTGATCGCGACGCCGGAGGTGAGCAGATTGACGCCGGCGAGCAGACCGAGGACCCAGGCGGCGCTGAACGGCAATCCCCAGATGATCAGTCCTGCAAGGACGAGGTCCGCGAGGCCGCTGGCGAGCATCCAGCCCCAGGCGCCGGGCATCGAGCCGCGGTAGGCGATCGACGTCACGGTTTGGAACAGTCCCTCCACGACGAAAAACGCCGTCAACGCGATCGTCAGGGAGATTACGCCGGTCACCGGCTTGCAGATCAGCAACGCGCCGACCACGACCGACAACGCCGCGGTCAGCAGATTCCACAGGAAGGCCGGAACGTCATGAGCGGAGAACATCGCCACGAGCCCGACGACGCCGCCGATCACGAGCAACCAGCCGATGAAGATTTCGACCGCGATGGTGGCCAGCACCGGCGAAACGACGGCGAGGACGCCGAGCACGATCAACGCGACGCCGTGGAACAGAAAGATGCGCCAGTGGAGTCCGATCGCTTTGCGGACCGCGCGCTGCATATCGCTGAGACTTGAACCCGTGACGCTCATTTGACTTGCCCTCTCCTGTCAGCGGAGCGTCGACGTCCTGTGCTTCACCGAAGTCCCGCTCCGCATTGACGCGCTGTCGACGCCGATCGAGGGTTGCGGCCGGGATCGGCGGCGCCTCAAACGAACTCGACTTCGCCCCGATGTTGGAAACACGGCCTCCCAGGACGAAATCGCGGCTCTTTTCCTGCCTCGATTGGTCCCATGTTTCATTGCGACCCATCAATTCGGCGGTTGTTTCGCCTTGATCGCGAACGGCCGCGCGGCGCGCGTCGGCGCGCCATTTCGACCGGCCTCGTCGGCCCGTCGCCGTCAACTCGCGGCGCTTCGCGCGGCTTGCCGCGGCGCTACGCCGAGCGTTGGCCGGCGTCGATCGCCCCGCGCACCGCGGCGCTCGCTTGGCTGTCGATCTCGACGCCTGCGCGATCGCTGAGCGCCAGCCACTGCGCGATCTCGCGGCCGCCGACCCGCAAGCGCGGCGCAATTTCCGCCAACGGCGCCAACGCGAACGCGCGCTCGCAGAGACGCGGATGGGGAACCTTGAGATCGGGCTCGTCGATCCGCTTATCGCCGTAGGTCAGGATGTCGATGTCGATCGTGCGCGGTCCCCAGCGCTCGAGGCGCCGGCGCCCCATCGCGCGCTCGATATCGAGACAGAGCGCCAGCAGCGCGCGCGCCGGCGCCTTCGTTTCGATCAGCGCCGCCATGTTGAGAAACGACGGCTGATCGAGCTTGCCCCAGGGCGGCGTGCGGTAGACCGAGGAGACGCGCGCGAGCCTTGCCCCCGGCGCCGCGGCGAGGCGGCGCAGCGCCTCGACGAAAGACCCCGCCACGTCGCCGAGGTTGCCGCCGAGGCCAAGCGCGGCCTCTTGCGTCCGCTCATCCCCCACGCTTCACCTCGATCTCGACGCCGACCGCCCGCAGCGTCGCAGCGATCGGCGGCGCGACCTTGCCGACCCGCACCACGGCCGATTGGATGCGCGGAAATTTCTCCAGCAGCGCGCGCGCGACATCCAACGCAGCGGCCTCGACGAGAACGCGCGGCTCGCCGCAAAAAACCTGGCGCGTCGTCGCAACGACCTTGCCGTAGTCGACGGTCGCCTTGAGATCGTCGCCCGCCGCCGCCGCGGCGAGATCGGCGACGAGGTCGACGTCGATCTCGAATATCTGGCCGTGCTTGCGCTCGTGGGCGAAATGCCCGTGAAAGGCGTGGAGCCGCAAACCCTGGACGAAGATCCTGCCGCGGCCGATCGCGACCGGAGACTCTGGGCTGGTCATCGTCGGCTTTCCCCTATGGCGCTCCAGACCTGCAGCGCCTGCACGTGCGGCGCGACATCGTGGACCCTCAAGATCGCCGCGCCGTTGGCTACGCCCATCAACCCGGCCGCGATCGAGCCGGCGAGGCGCTCGGCGGGCGCCTTCTGACCGGTGATGACGCCGATGGTCGACTTGCGCGAAACGCCGAGCAACACCGGACGGCCGAGCGGAGCCAGCTCGCGCAGGCGTCGGATCAGTTGAAGGTTCTGCGCCGGCGTCTTGCCGAAGCCGAAGCCAGGATCGACGAGCAGCCGCTCCTCGGCGACGCCGGCGGCGAGCGCGATGTCGATCGAGCGCGTGAGAAAGGCGAGGATGTCCGCGACGATGTCGAGTTCCGGGTCGGCGTCGGCGCGATTGTGCATGAGCACCGCAGCCGCGCCGCTGTCGGCGACGACGCGGGCCATTTCGCCGTCGCGCTGGAACCCCCAGACGTCGTTGACGATCGAGGCCCCCGCCTCAATGGCGGCCGCCGCGACGCGCGCTTTGCTGGTGTCGACGGAGATGGGCGGGGCGACGCGACTGCGCATCGCGGCGATGACGGGAACGACGCGCGACATTTCCTCGTCCGCCGCCGCCGCCGTCGCGCCGGGCCGGGTCGACTCGCCGCCGACGTCGACGATCGCCGCGCCTTCGGCGGCGAGGCGCTCGCCGTGCGCGGCGGCCTCGTCGGCGCTGGCGAAGGCGCCGCCGTCCGAAAAGGAATCGGGCGTCGCGTTGACGATGCCCATGACCGGGATCGGCGAGCCGAGCGTCAACGATTTGCCGTGCGGCAGAAGGAGCGTCAAGGGCGAACCCGGTTTGAAAATCGGCGACGGAATCGCACTCGGGAGCCGTCCCGCCGACCGCGATTTCTAGGGCAAGCTATAGGGCAGAAAGGGTAACGGCGCCATCGGCCCGGTTCAGCCGATCTCCTCCTCGGCGCCGGCGGGACGCCGCGCCCGATGGGCGCGCGCGCGCGCGCGAAGGTCCCTCACCCAAGCCGCCGCCGCCGCCCGGTAGGGCGCGACCAGCCGCTCGGCGAATTTATGAAAGGCGAGACACTTTTCGTAGACGAAGGCGAACCACCGCATCGCCAGCAGCTTTTCGCGCGTCAGATCGAAAATCGGCACGACGAGACTGAAGCCCACGACCTTCGTCACGGCATAGCCGACGGCGCCGGCGACGACGTGCCCGGTCGCGGTGATCGCCACGCTGGCGAGGGCGCCGACTTCGGTGACGACGAACGGGACGCCGAACAACAGCAGCGCCGCCCATACCGGCAAAGGCGCGACGAGCCGCGCCAGAGCGGCTCTCAACGCAACCCATGGGACCAGCGCCAACAGCCGCCGGCCCACGGCGACGAAGCGGTCCCAAATCCACGTCTCGAACAGAAACGCGAGCGCGAACACGAACACCAGCGCCCGCGGAACTTTCGGCCGATTATGCACGCGCGCCGCCTCCGCCTTTTCACGACGAGGCGAAGGTGAACCGATTTCGTGGCGACATCAAGCCCGAAACCGACGCATTTGAAGAACAGGCGACCGAAGCCGCCCGTCGCGGCGGCGGCCGCAGGCGCGCATGGCCGTGACCCGCCAGGAACGCGACGTTCGGACGCGGCTGACGCCCAGCCGCGCCCGAACGCCTTTCCCTAAGGGTTCAGGCAAGGTCGAAGCGATCCGCGTTCATCACCTTGTTCCACGCCGCCACGAAGTCATGCACGAACTTCTTTTGCGAGCCGTCGGTTGCGTAAACCTCGGCGACGGCCCGAAGCTGCGAGTTCGAGCCGAAGACGAGGTCGACGCGCGTCCCGGTCCACTTCAATGCGCCTGTCGCGC
>Ga0326728_10005030_pt1 | contig 38060 bp, 29 predicted proteins | sample MB3enrmetagenome_FD_207602 | JGI IMG/M metagenome (GOLD analysis project Ga0326728, IMG submission 207602) | Lab enriched peat soil microbial communities from McLean, Ithaca, NY, United States - MB31MN | ecosystem: Environmental > Terrestrial > Soil > Wetlands > Peat | place: USA: New York...
GGCCATTGCTGAGAACTTGCAGTTCTCGCATCAGGGTGTACCTCCTCTGTGAGTTGGCGCTCCAAAGGAAAGTACGCCCTTTTTTCTGCTCCAAAACCAAATTTACACAAAAGAATTTACGCTACCTATAGGGTACTAGTTCTAAGACTGGCACTCGGTCTGAATTGGGAACCGCAAGACCCAGCCTCCCGACAAGAGGCTGGGGCACCCAGAGTTTAGTCCGCATTTATCGCCCGGGCCACCGCCAGTGTGACTAACGGCGCCGCAGAATGATGAGGGATTCTCGGAGAGGAGGTTTAGCTCGCTTTCTCAGCCGCGACCACTGCTGGCCTGCCGAGCGGAGCTCTCGCAGCACGTGAACACCAGCAAGTTTCCAGCCTTGCCGGATGGCTATATCAGCAAAAATAAGATCAACCGGAATCTCGACCCCGCCGTAAGCGGAGGTGCTAACCACGACCCAAGCCATGCTGCCACTCCTTAGGATTCGTTGCAACTCCTTGAAGACAATGGACATGTCAAAAAAGTAGGAACGAATCATGTCAGGCAGCCTGTCGTCCCAGAGCTTTTCCTCCTTCAGCTGATCAAGTAAGGGATTCAAGATTGGGGAAATGACTGTTCGCGTGGGTTCCCAGGAGACCTGCACGTGTGACCGAATCGTTCTTAGTCGCACGCGCCTCAGTTCTTCATTCGAGTTCACGAACTTGCCGATGAATAGCTCTGGACGATACACGTCTGAATAGTCAAATGAATTGAGGTATGGAGGTGAAGTTACGACGAGATCGTGAGTTTTGTCGCCCAGAGCATGCAATGCTTTTCTAGCATCACCGACGATTACCCGCAGACCGCTTGGTGAGAACTGGTGATTTCTCACGTCGTCAAAGACGAGTTGTGCTCGCCTTTCAAATGCCTCGCGGAGCTCGGCCGAAGTGAAGCCCAATGACTGCCAGTCTTTGCGGTAGCGCAAGCACTTGCCGTCGCGCTTCGCGTTGCAACACTCGGTGAGACTGGCGAGCAATGCAAGTCTTAAGGGCGAACGGTAGCGTCCAGTGCCCTCTAGGGCAGCATCGATCGCTGAGAAGCCTCTTAATACGCTGCGATTAAACAGCCACCTCTGTATGCCGGTTCTTTCCGTGAAAGTGGACAGCCCTTCCAAATGTGAGGCCCTCTCGGAACACGAATGGCGCATTATTCGAGCTAATCCCTTGTCAAAACTCGTTCGCCGCCATCCGTTCGGCGCACATTTTGCCCTCGAAGTAAATGCCAAGAAGGGGTTTACTTCTATTCCGGTGGCTCGCAGACCGTGCCTTCCCGCTGTTACTAGTGTCGTGCCTGATCCCGCGAATGGGTCCAATATACGGAGACGGCGTTTACGAACGGCTTGCTCCCTAATAGCTTCAAGGACGAGCCCTTCTGAAAAGCCCTCCTTGAATTCATACCAGCGATGTCTAGGAAGGCTAAGATTTTGGTCAAAAACTGACAGACCAAGACCGTAATACTGATTGTCTCGGGTGGGTATGATCATTTGTTGCTTTTCTTTGCAACTGCAATTGCTTTCTTACTTGGCGTTTCGCTCTCTAAGAAAATAATCTTTGGAGCTGTGCATCGAGCGTGGCGCAGTGAGTCCTCGTGTGAACTCTTCGTCTTGTGGTCTTCGTGATCTCGTCCGTCATAAACGACCAGGTGTCCGCAGACGCACCGTTCATCGTTTTCCAGATAGATTCTGACTTGTGCTAGCCCGTTGTTTATCTGGTCCTGACCGTAGGACACGTTTTTTTCGTTCTTGCCTAGCCACTTAATCTCAACGAGATATGAGCCATCCAGGGTTACGACGATTATGTCGGTCTCATCTTGTCCAAGCCCCTTCGTTTGGGCAATCACTTTCAGTTTGTCACTAACATGGTTTTTCAACCACCAGAACAAGGGAAGATGAAAGATATGTTCTGTCCCATATTTGCCACTGAGCAAGATCCGCTTGTTTTTGTCAGACCAGTATAGAAAGCCTTGCTCATTCCTGACGACAAAATCAAAATGATCCTGTAGGAGCAAATCAAAATCGGCGATTGGCCGATGCCATTTTGACCCCGCCAAGGGATTTCTTGACTCCCCCTTGACGTCTTTCTCATCGATTATTTTGCCGCAGAGTATCTTGTAGATGAAGGTGTCCGCAACCAATAGGGCAAACAGTTTCCCACCATCAGTTAGATTGCTGCACGTGCTTATTCTCGCTTCACCATCTTCGATTTTGCTCAAACGAAGCTCTTCATCAACATAGAAGACACACTTGCCTAGCCCACAACCGTTTAACAAGTCTTTCTTCGTCAGTCCTTTGCCCTGTGTAGGGTCGGTCAGCACCAGGACATATGGAGTGTTTTCAAGTTGTAGGTGATTCGCACGAATAAAATTGGTCGCGTTATGGAGAAACTTTTTGGTCCTGTCCTCTGGAATGCTTAAGACAGAATTCACCTGAACGGGCGTTTCGCCGATCAGCTGCTGTACTATGTCAACCTGGGCGGGGGAGAGGTCGCTCAGATGGCACCCCCCACGCCGGATCGGGTCAGGCTTAGTTTTTGGTCCTTAAGTAGGGAGAAATCTCTTAGGTAACGAAAAAAGAGTCGAAGGAGTAGCTGCGGTTCCGGGGATGTCCGCTCGAATCCGACGCGAAGTCCCCGTCTCATCGTTGTGAGGACCAGGGCAGCGGAATTGCTCATTGGATTTTGCGGATTTAGCTTCGTCCCGTAGCCTAGAGCACGGGAGGCCACAAAAGTTGGTTCTGCGTAAACGAGAGCAACAAGTCGGTCCCACCCAATTGAGTCGATTTCTACAGCAATGGAAGCGGCCACCTGAGCTCTGATTCGAAACTGGGGGTCAGAAGAGAGTTTCAGGACCCAGTCTCTCCCGGCGGCAGTCAGGGCGTACTTTGCCTGCGTTGTTCCGTCGGGTGCTCGATGTAAATCCGCTATGCGCACCAGTCCTCTAAAGGCTAAGCAGTCTACGGCGTTTTGAATTGCAGCATCGAACGGGCCATGTTTGTAAGTCACATGTCTCTCAGAAGGAGGCAGAAGCTCGACGAGGTAAATCATGACGTCCAGCAAGTAGACGAATTTTTGGAGGCGGATTCGACCTAGCATTTGGTGGAACTGCGAACCCGCGTTGAGGGCAAGACCTACGTCTCTCATCCTGGTCAATACTCTAGTTTGCGTCGTCATGGTCACCCCAGAGTCTTGCGGACCGTGGCGCGGAGCTTAGGGAGCGTGGCCACGTGTACGTCGCTGAGTTGCCCGATGTCGAGTAGGTTAAGGATGTGGCTGGGCCGGTTGCGTTTTGAGACAGAGGCAAGGAGCTTGGCGGCGATCCCGTTAGGCTGAATGTTTGCAGTCAGCAACAACGAATGGCCCTCTTCGGAAAACCTGTCAAACATACGCACAACGTTATCCACGTAGCTCATGTCAAGGGCAGTCTCTGGCGTTTCGCAAAGGAATGTGCCGGGCTTGTCCGAGAACGCAGAAGATAAATCGATGAGGGCCATCCTAAAAGCGATGTCCAGAAAGAAACGCTGCGCCTCGGAACACGTCTCTGGGTTTTCGCGTGCGCAACCGTTAAACTTCGGAACAAATCTGGTCAGATTGAGAAGCCTATCGGTCTCCTCTGTCTCCGTAAGCTCGCATCGCAACCCCAGGAAGGAGGTTGCATATCTCGCGTACAGGTCACCCAATTGGGCGGTGCGATCCGCGACTTGAGATCTGAATCTTTGAAATTCCTTCCTAAGCGAGGACTGCAGCTTGTAAATCTGCGCCTCTAGGTCAGCTTCTTCTTTCTGTAGGTTATTCTGCCGCTCCAGTAACTGATCCTTGGTTGTATCAGGTAGGTCTGGTGCAGTAAGCGAGAGAACTGGCTCACGAAGTCTTGCGGAATTCACTCTCTCTTCAAGTTCGTCTTCTCGGCCCCGAAGAGCGCTGAGCTTTGCTTCGGCTATCAGAAGGCTGTCCTCCAAAGCACGCTGCGCCTTCAGCTTTTCGGACAGCTGTGACCGAAGAGTTGCAAGCTCGGGCTCAGATTCCATGGGTATTGCCGAACCGCATAGGAGACAGCCATGCTCGCGGGCGTTTTTTTCGGCTATGGCGCGAAGTTCAAAATCAACTGTTCCGCAGGCCGGGCAGACAGCATTTTCCAGAAGTTTGTGCAGCGGGAGGGAACTTTCCCTCTCCTGTTTCGACAAGAGGGCTGAAATCATGGCGGCTTCAGTGGATTCTATTCGTTCGTGTAATTCCTCGGCGACCAGGCTTTGCTCACTCAGCGCTCTTCTAAGCGTGCGGACTGACTCCTCGGCAGCCATACTTTCCTTGCCAGCTCGGCGAAGCTCTTCCACCCAGGAGGCAATATCGGGAGGCGGCAGGAATGGGACACTGTCATCTCCCTCTTGTTTTTCTTGTACTTGCTCTTCAGTTTCCATCAGGGAGGTAAGGCTGGTTTGGATCTTCCCCAAGGCAACGTGGGTGTGTCGTTTCTTGCTGTCCAGCTTCTTTAGTCTGTCCCGACTCAAGTTGAACCATTCCTCGCGCGATGCATCCTGGTTTAGCATCATGAAAATCCGCACCTGAGCACCGGTGTCCCAGGCCAGAAGTCTTCGGCTTTCAGGAAGGTAAAGCAGTCGATGAACTATGAACGCAAAATCGTGCGCGCTTTGGTAACCACCCAGATCTTTCAGAGCTCTCTCAAAGGCCTCCTCTGCTTCATTGCCATTCTCACCAACCTCGATCCATTTCTTAGAGCGGCCGGCTCGAAAGCCGGTGAGTTGAGGTCCTTTGAAGCCCCGCCGAACCGTAAGCTCGTTACTATCAAGCGCGAAGTCCACTTCTACCGTAGCACCGAGAGTTGAGCTGAGGCGTCCTCGGAAATATCTGTGGTCCCATCTGAGGGTCTTGTCTTCTTCGACTGCTTCGCCTGCTCCGCCAGTTAGTCCAAAGACCACGGCCTGCATGATAGTTGTCTTTCCAAGCCCATTTCCCCCGAGGACGATATGCGGCCCCCCGTTTAGTGACATTTCGATGTCATGGCGAAAAGTGGGCTGAAAACCAGTAAGGCGGAAACCCTGCAACCGCGGAAGCGTGATGAGTTGGCGCATGGTTTGTACCTATCCAGTATATTTAGTATGCGAGCAGCGTCCGGCGAATAACGAAAGGCCTTGCCTAATTTAACACGTCACCTGCTGCTTGTGGTTATTCTCCGGGCGAGATGGGGCGTGGCTGAGGCAGAAGCGCCAATCGGGGGATTGGCGTTCCCGGGGTTGTTCTTAGAGTCGCGCACTAATGCCGTGTGCAGGGGTGACGCATTCGGGGCACGCCTTACCGTGCCGCGCGGGAGAAGCAGTGGGGTATAAAGCTCCTAAGCTTCACTTTTTCTATCACTTACGGGCAACGGGCGGAATAGCATGCGCACCTACTCCTTACCCCTGGCCCATTGCGCTGCGCTTCTCCCAGTGCCACAATCAATTTTCGGGCCAGCTCGCGGCTGGACGCACACTATGGGTCCGCCGTTTTCTGGAGGGCGGCCCTGCGGGCCAGGAAACATTCCTCCGCTAAGTGGTGTCTAATAGATTGAGCGGACGTGGATTGGGGATCGTGCTCCCAATCCGCAGTGCCAAGAGGCCCGTTGCAGGGAAGTGGTTTATGGGCCGTCCACTCTGGCCAAGGCCAGCGTGGGCCAGTTCGCCTTCCAGCGCATTCGGCTGGAGGACGAGCTAGAAAGGCAGACCGTGTCCGATTGGGTCGGTACGCTCTCGTGGGGCCACGATGAAGCCGGACTTATCACCGAGCTGCAGGCAGGCTCGGAGTCGGCATACGACTGGCTCGTGACGCACTACCACGGTCCCGTGTACAGCCTCAGCCTGAGCATGTTGGGAGATACGGCCGACGCCGCCGATTCCACTCAGGAGGTTTTCTTGAAAGCGTTCCGGGGCATACGGAATTTCCGCCGCGGCAGTTCGCTGAAGACCTGGCTCTACCGCATCGCCGTACGCGAGGCGCTCAACAACCGCCGCTGGTTCAAGCGCCACCTCCAGAAGAACGTCTCCATTGATGCGGGACGCGAAGAGGGCTTTGTCCCGGTCGAAGTGCAAGACAGCACCGCATCGCCCTACGAGCAGATGGCCACGCATGAACTTCAGGCCGCGGTGCAGGACGCGCTGCAGGAAATCCCGGAAGTGTTCCGCAGCGCGGTGATCCTCCGGGATCTGGAAGGATTGAGCTACGAAGAAGTAGCCGAAGTGCTCGATTGCAGCGTGGGCACGGTGAAGTCGCGCATCCTGCGAGGCCGGCGCACGCTGAAGGAATTGCTGGAGCCTCTGCTGGACGAGAAAAAGTTTGCGCGGCCCCACGAGATGCCCCACCGCGAAGCGGCCAGCACCGCGCACTTCGGCTCGCAAATCGGTTTACAAATGGCCTACGTACGTGCCCCAGCCAGTCCGTCGGCAGGAGAAATGACGCGTCCAAGTCAAACGCGAGAGGAACAATCATGACGTGCGAGAAGGTACATCCCAAACTGGCCGGGTATCTGGATGACACCCTGGCTTCGGCTCCGCGTCCCCGGGAACGGGACGCCGTCCGCCAGCACCTCGAAGAGTGCGCTTCGTGCCGCGAGGAATTGCAGCGTTACCGCAAGCTGGCGGTGATGCTTTCGCGTATGCCGCACGCCTTGCCTCCGGCGGATCTCGCCGTGCGCATTAAAGTGGCGGCAGCGCAGGCCCGCGGCCCGCGCAATTGGGCGGAGCGTTGGCAGCTGGTGAAGGATCGCGTGGAAATTCTGCAGGACAACGTGTTGCGTCCACTCACCGTGCCGGCAACCGGCGGATTGTTCTCCGCGATCGTCATCTTTATGTTTGTGCTGCACATGATCGTACCGGGCATTGTGGTGCAGGCCGATCCCAACGATATTCCCACCTCGCTGTTGCAGCCCGCGGGGCTGATTTTGCCCTCGGACCTGCCCAGTTCGGCTTCGCCCGAAATGCAGCATCCCGATTTGCTTTTGCAGAATGACCTGCTCGTGGACGTGGTGGTGGATTCCGACGGCCGCATGATGAAGTACGAAATCATGGGTGGCCCGGACAGTCAGGAAGTGCGCCACCACTTGGATCAGTTGCTGTTCTTCTATCGCTTCCGGCCGATGCTCAGCTTTGGCCGGCCGACTTCCGGCGGCCATGTGGTGCTGAGCTTCGGCGCCGTCCGCGTCCGCGGTTAATCGCCGGGGAAAAACTCCTTCTCTTTAGGAGGCCGGGGCTTCAAGCCCGGGCGTAAAACCGCCAAAAAGGATTGGGCTTTAGCCCTGAAGAAAATCGTTCGCATTTTTTGCGCCCGCCGATTTTTCGCGGAAGCCCCAAAAAAGTTTCATCGAAGAACGACTCCGACACCAACCTGTCCGCCCGGCCAGCTTTCTCTTGCGTCATCTGTGCCTCGCTTCGCGCATCCATTCCGGGAACACCGTGTTTAATGGATGCAGGAGCGTCTCCGATGTCCACCTTATTGCGCTGGCTCGCCATCGTTGCCGCCGTTGTCTTGGCGGCGTTGTTGCTGACGCCGATCTCGCACGCCGCTTCGCCCCAATACGGTTCGCCGGAAAGCATGTTGCTTGACGCAGCGAACCACAGCCGCGCCGCCGCGGGTTTGCCGCCGCTGCAGTGGGATGCGGCCCTTGCCGCGGCCGCGCGCCAGCATGCGCAGCGCATGGCGCAGCAGAATACGCTCTCGCACCAGTTCCCCGGCGAGTTGCCGCTGCAGCAGCGAGCGATGCAGACGGGCGCGCGCTTCAGCCTGATCGCGGAGAATGTCGCCGAAGGACCAACGGTACTGGGGCTGCACACGCAGTGGATGAATTCGCCGCCGCACCGCGCCAATCTTCTCGACCGCGAACTGAATGCCGTAGGCATTGCGGTGGTGCAAAGCGGCGGCCTGCTGTTTGCGGCAGAGGACTTCTCGGCGGAAGTAGCGCTACTGGGACTGGATGCGCAGGAACTCCAGATCAGCTCGCAACTGGCCGCGCGCGGTGTGCGGCTGCTGAACGCCACCGATGATGCGCGCAAGACTTGCGAGATGGATCGCGGCTGGGCAGGGCAAAGGCCGGTGAGCGTCGTGCGTTACGAAACTTCCGACCTGAGCCACTTGCCTGCGGATGTTGAGCAGCGCGTGCAAGGCGGGAAATATCGTGGCGCGGCTGTGGGCGCTTGCGAGGCGGGAGGAGCGGCGGGGTTCACGCGTTATCGCATTGCGATCCTTTTGTATTGATCTGGCTGAATCAATGCTGTCCTCCAGTGTATCGATGTTGCGCTTCTGCATTGATGCTGTGTTGACGCGGGCTGCGGAGTGTTGCGCGGCCTAATAGCGGGAATAAGCGAATTGTGGCTTGCGTTTTCGGGGGAAATGGATAGACTGACGAGCATGAATCAGAAGGCCTACTCGTATTCTTGGCGATTTACGTACCGGAGCCTCTCGGGGGAGTGGGCTATCGTCTAGAAACTACGAAAACGAGAAGTAACGGCCCACTCGCACAGAGTGGGCCTTTTTATTTTACGGCAAAGAAATTCGGGGCGGCGACGGCCGACCAAAGGAAAAAGGGAAACAAAAATGATTATTTCGATGAAGCTGCACTCGAAGCGGGAAGAGATCGATGAAGTCTGCGCGATTGTGAAGCACTTCGGGTACAAGGTGCACTCGATCGAAGGCGAAGAGCGCGTGGTGATCGGCGTGGTGGGCCTGGGCGACGTGACCCCGTGCATGGAATCGGTGGAGGCGCTGCCGCAGGTGGATAGCGTCATGCGCATCACGGCGCCATACAAATTTGTGAGCAAGGAGTTTCGCCACGGGAGGACGCGCATCCGCGTGAACGGGACGGAGATTGGCGGCGATGAGTTCATCGTGATCGCGGGGCCGTGTTCGGTGGAGAGTGAAGAACAGATCATGCGCACGGCGGAAGCGGTGGCCAAGGCCGGGGCGAAGCTGCTGCGCGGGGGCGCGTTCAAGCCACGCACGTCGCCGTACGATTTCCAGGGGATGGAAGAGGAAGGGTTGAAGCTGCTGCAGAAAGCGAAGAAAGCAACGGGGTTGGCGATCGTCACCGAGGTGATGGGAGATCGCGACGTCGAACTGGTTGCGAAGTACGCTGACGTGATGCAGGTGGGAGCGCGAAACATGCAGAATTTCATGCTGCTGAAGGCGCTGGGAAAGTGCGGGCGGCCGGTGCTGCTGAAGCGGGGATTGAGCAGCACGATCAAGGAATTATTGATGAGCGCGGAGTACATCGTGGCGCACGGGAATCCAGAGGTGATTCTGTGCGAGCGCGGCATACGCACGTTTGAGACGGCGACGCGGAATACCTGCGACATTTCGGCGATCCCGGTGCTGAACGAATTGACGCACTTGCCGGTGATCCTCGATCCCAGCCACGCCACGGGGAAACGCAGCCTGGTGCCGGCGGTGGCGCGGGCGGCCGTGGCGATTGGCGCGGATGGATTGATCGTCGAAACGCACCCCGCGCCGGAAAAGGCCATGAGCGACGGCGCCCAATCGCTGGACTTCCACCAGTTCGCGCGCATGATGGCGGAGTTGAAGCCGTATATCGCGCTGTGGGACGAGGCGCGGAAAAGAGAGGCGCTGGCCGCGGCGGGACGAGGAATACAGTCCTAAATTGTCAGTTTTAAGTTTTCAGTTCACGGAGAAAAGAAAGCCAAGACCCAGGTTCCCAAACCGAACCTGGGGCACCCGCCGTGGTTGTTCGGTTCGAGGAAACGGGAACATGGGGAAGTTGGGTTTACAGCGAGAGCTTCAAGAAAAAAAGTTGGGAATCCGCGACACCGCCACCCGAATCTAATTCCCATTTGGGGAGCGGGCCACCTGCCATTGCTAAGTATGGGAGAGCCTACATCGGGATGGGATCTTTGGCGTGGCGCGTGACGTACCAGCAGGGGCGGATTCCGGCGTGGGGAAAGAGGGAGAGGACGCAGGGGAGGTCCTCTTCGGGTTTCTGCGTGTCAATCTCGTAATCGACTTTGTTGTTTTTGAGCGGGATGGCGAGAAGGCGATAGCGGTGGACGCTGCTGGTGGTGGGGCCGGCGGCGGGGTAGTGCACGCGAAGCTGAAACCAAAGATAGTCGCCGAGATAACAGAGCAGGAGCAGAGTGAGCGCTGCGAAGAATACATGGCGAGCCATGTGGCGGAAGAACGAATCGGCGAAAGTAGTTGGTGAAGTGGTCATGGGATTCGAATTACTGTGACAGAGTGCTGCCCATCCGAGTAGGTCGTATTGTGCGCCGAGAACAATGTGAAAATGCGCAGCGTCTTCAGGGGCTGAAACCCAACTTATCTTGCAAGCTTTATGTCAGGGCCCTTCGAGGCTCAGGGTAAACTGAAGCCCCGACCCCCAAAGAAACGGCAACAAACTTGTAGCACAGTGCAACTATACCAGCACGGCGATGGTGATGCCTTCATTGCTGTGATTGAGGTCGCGGTCGCTGCGCAAATCGGGGCAATGTTCGATGGCGTAGCGCGCGTCGTCCTCGAAGACGCTCCACTTTTCGCCGAAGATGACGCGGGTGACCAGGCCTTCTTTCTTGCGGCGCAGCAAGGAGGCGCGAAGAGCGCCGCGCAGCGCACCTCCCTTCCCCGTGGAGCCGTAACCATGAATGATTTTCACGGCGGCAACGCCGCTCTGTTTGGCCTGCTTCAATTCGGCGAGGAGAATCCGGCGAGCTTCTTCGACCCTGGGCATGCCGGCTTCGATGTTGAGGATTTTCACGCCCGCCATGGGGAACTCCCGTCGCCGTCCGAAGTGTGATTGTGCCTGAGAGTGGAGGCGCAACTCAACTAATGTGGATGCCGGAAGAGAGGCAGTTCCCAAAGGACCGAGTTGATGGGCATTGCAGACGCGCGAGCGGATGCTGACGGGTTCTCCAGCAACTTTCACGATTTGCTAATTACGCAAGCGCTATACTGGCATCGATTGGGTGCTGGTAACGAAACAACGGAGGCCTTTCTCATGAATAATTGCAGCTTCAAGAATTTTCTGCGCATCGTTTTTTGCCTGGGCACATTGATGACATGCGGTGCGGTGCGCGTGCTGCATGCGCAGTCCAAAGATCAGCCACTTCCCCGAATAGTGCAGAAAGACGGGCGCTATGGTTTGTTCGTGGATGGTGCGCCGTACTTGATGCTGGGCGCGCAAGTGAACAATTCCAGCGCGTGGCCTGCGATGCTGCCAAAAGTTTGGCCGGCGATCGAGTACTTGCATGCAAACACGGTGGAGATGCCGGTGTATTGGGAGCAGTTCGAGCCGGAGAAGGGGCAGTTCGACTACACGGTGCTGGATACGCTGCTGGCACAGGCACGCGAGCACCACGTGCATCTTGTGCTGCTGTGGTTTGGCACGTGGAAGAACGGCAGTTCACATTACATGCCTCTCTGGCTGAAGCGCACACCAGAGCTTGCACCGCGCATGACCGACGCGAGCGGACGCGCAGTGGACTCGCCATCGCCTTATGCCGCCGCGGCGCTGAAGGCAGATGCGGCGGCATTCACTGCGCTCATGGGCCACCTGAAAATGGCCGACGGCCAGCACACGGTGTTGATGGTGCAAGTGGAGAATGAACCCGGCACATGGGGCAGCGTGCGGGACTACTCACCGGCGGCAAAGAAGCTGTTTGAAGCGCCGGTACCAGCGGAGTTGCTCGCCTCATTGCACAAGCAGGCCAGTTCGGCATCTGCGAATTGGCAGCAAGTCTTTGGCGACGACGCAGAAGAGTTTTTCCACGCATGGTCGGTGGCGCGATACATCGAGCAGGTGGCGGTTGCCGGGAAAGCGATTTATCCGTTGCCGCTTTATGTGAACGCCGCGTTGAGAAATCCTCTGAACCCGGGACGTCCGCCAAGCTACGAGAGCGGCGGCGCTACCGACAATGTCATAGCCATCTGGAAGGCCGCAGCTCCTTCCATCGATCTGGTCGCACCCGATATTTACATGAGCGAGAGCGCCCCGTATCTAAAGGTGTTGGAGCTCTATCATCGCCCGGATAATGCGCTGTTCGTCCCGGAGACAGGCAACAGCCCGGCGTATTCGCGATACTTCTTCGCCGCCCTCGGCCACCAGGCGATCGGATTTTCTCCTTTCGGAATGGATTACACCGGATACTCGAACACGCCGCTCGGAGCAACGCGGATCACTGAAGAGGGACTCGAACCTTTCGCGCTGAATTACAAGCTGATCGGGCCGATGGACCGTGAGATTGCCCGGCTGAACTTTGAAGGTAAGTTGCAGGCTGTTGTGGAGGAGAAGGGGAAACCGACGGAATCGCTGGAGTTCGGGCCATGGAAGGTTACGGTGTCGTACGGGCTCGGGCAGTTTGGTCCTGGGGGAAATCCGCCGGGCAATCCCGAACCTACGGGACGCGCTTTGGTGGCGCAGCTTGGAGTTGACGAATTCCTGGTCGCCGGGTTCTTTTGCCGCGTCGATTTTCGCGTGGCTAATGCTGCATTGGGAAAGCAGCGGCAGTTCCTGCGGGTGGAAGAAGGAACTTACGAAGACGGAAAATTCAAACCCGTGCGCATCTGGAACGGGGATCAAACGGACTGGGGATTGAACTTCACTTCCGCGCCGCAAGTGCTGCGCGTGACGCTTGGTACTTATTAGGTTGGCGGGAGATTGCTCCCGCAGAAAAAAGCGGATCCCATAAGGCGGAATCGGCCGCTACAAAGGCAAAGAAGTTCGGGAAAAGCCGACTCACCGCGCAAAAAGGGTGCGCTTGAGAAGAGTGCCTCGCTGCGCTCGGAATGGCAATAATTTTGCGCCTTGCCGAGATGGGGTCGAGCGATGCTCGACCCCTACAAAGACCAATTCGAAAGCGAGGCTGGCCGAAGATTGTTTCAGTCAGCACATCATGGGTAGCCGACTAGGCAACTCTTCCGAGCGAGTTTCCCACGTGAAGCCGCGGCAGAAAAAAGAAACCGCGACCCGCAGGAGAACCGGGGAGTAGTATGGGCTGAGGCTCGGGGCAAAGGCGAATGGCTTGGCGCAAGTTGGAAAGGCTGGGCCGCAGGAGGGCGCGATGAGAATCCTGATTGCTGTCGATGGGTCTTCCTCGTCGGATGCGGTGATCCAGGAGACGGCGGCGCGACCGTGGCCGAAAGCGACGGAGATGTGCCTGGTGACGGCGGTGGACCCGTACTTTTTTACGCGGGCCCCGTTGCTGCTGGAAGAAGTGAAGCAGAGAACGAGCGAGGAGTTGGAAGAGGACGCGCAGCCCTTGAGAGAAGCGGGTTGGGCGGTGAGCACCACGGCGTTGGTCGGCAATCCGCGGCACGGCCTTCCGAAAATTGCGAGCGAGTGGAAAGCCGACTTGATCATGCTGGGATCGCACGGGCGAGGGGCGTTCAGCCGGTTGCTGCTGGGCAGCACGGCGCAAGCGGTGATGCGCCACGCGACCTGTTCGGTGGAGATCGTAAGGGCGAAGGGGAGGAGCCACGCGGAGCGCGCGGGAATGCGCGTGCTGATTCCTACTGATGGTTCGGAATATGCGCAGATGGCGCTGCATGCGGTGGCCGACCGGTCGTGGCCGGGAGGCTCGGAGTTCCTGATCATCGCCTGCCCGGAATTCCCGGTGATTATCGGCGAGTATCCGTACTATTCGCCGGAACAGGTGACGGAGATGGCCAAAGGAAGCGAGATGCACGCGGCGGAGTCCGCGGCCAGCGGCGCCGATTTGCTGAGCAAAGCGGGACTGCGGGTGTCGCGGCAAGTGACCGAGCCAAAGGACACGCCTTCGCGCTCCATCCTGGGGGCAGCCGATTCATGGGAGGCCGACTTGATCGTGATGGGCTCGCACGGGCGGCGCGGATTTGACCGCATCGTGCTGGGGAGCGTGAGCGAATCGGTGGCCATGCATGCGTGCTGCTCGGTGGAAGTCGTCCGGAAGGCCTGAAGCGCGAGCGCGCAAAGTCGCAACAGGCCTAGGTGAGTGGCACGAGCCAAAGGAGATTTGGCCCCAGAGGCGGAAGCAGGGGCGGAGATTTCCAGAGTGACACCCGTAAAAAGGATGAAAATCCCCGGCAAGGTCCAGTAGGTTTGCTATTTGGACGGTTTAGCATCATCCACAAAGAAAAGCACGCAGGGTTCCTTCTTTTCGGCAGAGATCAGGCAGCGCTCTTCGGCCAATCGCCTGGCGTCTTTGTCGGTTCGCGCACCGAAGCTGTAGCCGAACTGTCCGCTCGTAGAGACCGCGAACGCCCGGTGCATTGGAAGGGTGAGAAACTGACGAAACTCGGCGCGTCCGCGCTCGGAAAGCTGAGTCGGCGGCTCAATATTGGGTGCTTCCGGCAAAGCCAGGAGCGTTTTGCGGATGACGAGGTTTTGGCTCTGCAGGAAGTCATCGACCATCGGGGTCCAGATGGGGATTCCAGCCAGCGAAAACAGCCCGTGGCCGTCTGCGCCGAATGGACCGGCGCTCACAAACTGAGCTGTGCCACCTCCGGCCGTGAACGCCCGGTAGAATTCCGCGGCTATTTGGGGAGAAAAGAAATGATCATTTTGAGCGTAGACCCAGAGCATCGGTAGGCGGGAAGATTTCCCAAACGCGCGGAATGCATCGATCAGATCGGCTGGATTGCACACTTCGTCTTTCGCGGGCGAACCGCGGCCGCCAGCGAAGTTAATCCCGGCCACAAGACCCGCCGGTGGTTTTGCGGCAAGAGCAACGGTAGCAAATCCGCCCGCAGAACGGCCTATGCTAATGATGCGAGCGGGGTCCACTTCAGGAAGCTTGGAAAGGTACGCGATCGCCGCGCGTAAGTCATTCGCCGACTCCTGGGCGGACCCGTAATAATCCGGGTTGCGGCCACATGCGCGGGCATCCTCCGCGAAACCGCCCCCCGAGTCGCCATATCCGCGGCGCATGACAATTACGGTGGTCCAACCACGGCGAGCAAACTCTCTGGCTTGCGGCAGCATTTCCCACGGCGTCATCTTTCGACGATCACCTTGTGCTCTTGGAGCGCCGTGATTGACCAGGGCGAGTGGATGGGGCCCCGGTTCATTGGGGCGAACCATGACAGCCTCGAGTCCCTTCTTTCCAGCTCCGGGTGCGGGAATGCGCAGTTCCTGCTCGAAAAGATCCTGCCCGCTCACGGGAAGGGCCAGCGCCTCAAACACCAACAGGACTAACAATATCCACGGGAAATTCCGCATTGGCTTCAAAAATAGCACCGCGCGTCTACTCACCTCGCCCAATCGCAACATGGTAAAACAATTTTCAGTTCCCACGGTTCGGCATACGTGCCAGCAGTGCAGAAATTGCCCCATTTGTGGCCCTCTTTTGCAGCACCCGATCTTTCCCGCGCACTCCGAGGTAGACGGCTGCGCTACCGGCCTGGCCACCATCTGTTTAGACCGGCGCTATCATAAGTGACTTACGCTAGATTCAAAAAGGAAATCTGGGAGTGAATGAAGACGCCTTACGCCGGGGCTGAGGTCCCGGCCTCCTGAAAAAAAGACTTTCCCCGCAGCCTCTGAAGCCGTGCCCTGCGGGGGACCATTTATGAGATGACTCCCAGAAACCTTTCGAACGGAAAGAGGCTAGTGCCGTTCCAACTATTTGGGCCAAATGACGGTCCAAACATCTGACGCGAACACGGAGAAAGCATTCTCGACGGGATTTGCTGGAACAAGTTGGAACGGTACTAGACGGCGGCTTCGTTGTGACGGGCTGTGGCCACCATGGGCTGCGGCAAGGCGCAATCCACGATCTGATTGATCGCGTAGATTGATTCTCTTTCGCAGGCACGGCAGCGCAGAACGAAGACCCGGGAGACGAGCAGGAACTGCGAATCATTCTCCTCGTGCTTTCCCAGATAAGCGCTTTCTTTCTTGCTTACGATGCTGGGAATGCGCACGGGCTTTCCGCAGTGCCGACACAATACGCCGCGGAAATGTTGACTGACAGGTTCGGCGGACATCTGGACAACTCCTTGGACAGATTTCAGCGGAGGCTTCGGAAGCAGCAGGATACTGAAACACCGATGAATTTGTCTACCTCAAGATAAGGTTTCCACAGGGCGAAAGAATGTGACTGGGGTCACGTAGGAAAAGAATTCTAAGCGCTTTAAAACGATGTACTTGCAAGTCAGAAGAGATTCTAAGTGGGGCTCGGAGCCGTAATGTCTCAATTGGAAAACTCCCGCCCCTATTTCAGCCTGCCAACCTAAATCTCTAGCCTCGGCCACGGGAGTGGGTGCAGATGGGTCGGAGTCAACGAGCGCGATGGTCCTGGGCGAAGAGATTCGTTTTGGCCTAATTGAGCGATCCCGACAGGTCAAACCCGCAGCGTCTCCGAAAGCCAAGAGTTCAGTCGCAGCTTCCTATGAGTACAATCCCATTAAGCTCGAACCAACAAGAATATTGTCAGCCGAAATCTGGAACTACTACTCAGGTGGACCACAGAAAGTATGGTGGGATCGGAATACTGCCCCTCTTGAAGCACAGTTGGCAAAATGCATCGCGGGAATGATCAGAATGGCTCTTAGGAAAAGAGCCGAGCGAAAAGCACTCGGGGAATGCTCAGCAATCCCGCGTCCTTGGTGTAGAATCGCCTCGTTGAAAACACCCTGAAAGAGGGAGGAACTATGACGTCGCGAAGCCGCTTACGCGCTTTGCTGCAGGGAATTTTGGCGCTGGCTCTGACCGCGAGCGCGCTGCAGGCGCAGCAAACTCCGTCATATCGCTTCTCAGTCTCCTTCACGAACGCGCAAAGCGCCGAGCCGCTCGATGGGCGCCTGCTTCTGGTTCTTTCCACCGATCCCTCCGACGAGCCGCGCCTGCAAATCGACGGTTCGGCGCGCACGCAGATTCTCTTCGGCCTCGATGTGGACGCGCTCAATCCCGGCCAATCCGTCATGCTGGATGACGCCGCCTTCGGCTATCCCATCCGCCATTTGCATGACGTCCCTTCCGGCGACTACTTCGTTCAAGTCGTCCTGCACAAATACGAAACGTTCCACCGCGCCGACGGCTACACCGTAAAACTTCCCATGGACCGCGGCGAAGGCCAGCACTGGCAACTCGCTCCCGGCAACCTCTATTCCAAGCCGCGGAAAATCACATTGCGCGCGGGCGGCGATCCCGTCTCCATCGTGCTCGACCAAGTCATCCCGCCGATCCCCGAACCGAAGGACACGCCATACATCCGCCACATCAAAATTCAGAGCGCCTTGCTCACGAAATTCTGGGGCCGGCCGATGTTCTTGAGCGCCAACGTCCTCGTCCCGGAAGGTTTCGATTCCCATCCCGGTGCGCATTTTCCGCTGATGATTTCCGAAGATCATTTTAACGATGACTTCCACGGCTTCCGCACAACCCCTCCGGCCCCCGGCCTGAAACCCGACTACAGCGAACGATTCCACATTCCCAGCTACAACAGAATCCAGCAGGAAGAAGCCTACAAGTTCTATCAGCAATGGATTTCGGCGAAATTTCCGCGCTTCCTGGTCGCGCAGATCAATCACGCCAATCCATACTACGACGATTCCTACGCCGTGAATTCCGCCAACCTCGGCCCCTACGGCGATGCCATCGAGACCGAATTGATTCCCGCGATCGAAAAGACCTTCCGCGGCATTGGACAGGGCTGGGCGCGCTTCGCCTACGGCGGTTCCACCGGCGGATGGGAAGCTCTGGCCGTGCAGGTGTTTTATCCGGAGCACTACAACGGCGTGTTTGCCGCCTGCCCCGATCCGGTGGATTTCCGCGGCTTCACCAACATCAATATTTACGCCGACAAGAACGCCTTCTACCTCGATGGCCCGCACATGCGCGTCGAGCAACCCGGCGAACGCGATTACCTTGGCCACACCTTGACCACCACGAAAGCGCTCAATCAATACGAACTGGCTCTCGGCTCCCACGCGCGTTCCGGCGAGCAATTCGATATCTGGCAGGCTGTGTTCGGCCCGGTGGGCAAGGACGGCTACCCGCAGCCCATCTTTGATAAGGAAACCGGGGAGATCGATCCCGTCACGGCCGCCTATTGGAAGGAACATTTCGACCTAAGCGCGATCCTGCAAAAAAATTGGGCCACGCTGGGATCGAAACTCGAAGGCAAGATTCACGTGTACGTGGGAAGCGCGGACACCTATTTCTTAAACGATGGGGTGTACTATCTCGAAGACGTTTTGAAGGCCACAACGAATCCTCCCTACGGCGGCGAAGTGAAATACGGCGACCGTGCCGAACATTGCTGGAACGGCGACCCCACGCTACCCAACTACCTTTCGCGCCTCCACTACAACGCCATGTACCTCCCGAAGATCCTTGAACGCATCGTCAAAACCGCGCCTCCTGGTGCCGATTTGACATCCTGGCGCTATTAGAAGATCGTTGGGGACGGCGCCTGGCTAGGAGCGGAACCGGAATGGCGACCATAAGATAGTCGTTCCACTTCAATCCGTCCTGCGCCGACAATTGCATTGAGCTTGCGTTACCGGCGCGACACCGAGGCTTCGGCAGACTTCTGATGTAGGCAATGCCGAAGGCAAAGCCCGCCAAGTTCTGGACCTTTCGCAATCGGCCGGGCAAATGTGTCTGCATGCCGGCACCTCGAATACCCGCGCGGCGCAATTCCAGCGATTGGCGGTCCCATTCAAATGGTCCGAAACGCACAATAGTATTGGTTGGCGGCTGCGTACCCATGGAAAACCCGCATTCTCGCAACTGGGGACTTGGTCCCGGAAGTATACCAGCGGGACTTTACCGGTCCAGCGCCGCCCCGTCACCTAGGGCGCTGATTCACGGCGACTTGCGAGTTCAGAAATAGTTCGGACCGTTCGGCCCAAAAGTGTTACCTATGTCTTAGGTACGTTGTGTCACCCATGTGTCCGGGCCGGACCCGTTTTTGTTTGGTGGAGCCGATGGGATTCGAACCCACGACCTCCTCGATGCCATCGAGGCGCGCTCCCAACTGCGCCACGGCCCCACTGGAGGAACTTCCAAAAGCTTACCACAAATCGGTGAGTGGCTGGAGCGGTGCACAATGCAGATTTGCGGGAAGTCGCGTTCACTGGCATCACTGATTAGCCCGGATATATCGCGCGATGAGGCGGGGCCGCGTTTTCCTGGCGACCCAAAAATTACCAGCCTGTGACGAAAAGGCGCTGGGCCGCGGGCAGGCCGCATTTTTGGTAGCGGTTGTAAGCGGTGGCGGCACGCTGGCGGATCGCTTCGGGAGATTCATCGCGGAGCCAGCCATCGAGTGCGGCCTTGAGCGTGTAGGCTTCGGGAGCCATGAGACCCGTGGTCCACAAAAGCGGCTCGCCTCCCGAGGATTGCAGGTAGGGGCCGAAGAAAGCCTTGCTGGCGCAAGCGAGGACGATGAATTGCCGACGGCGAGTTCCCTTCCCTCTTTGCACGCGAGGAATCTGAAAATCCATGAGGGCATCGTGCCCTACGTAGACCATCAGGTCTGCCTGTCCGGTGATCGGTAGCACTGACTTCTCACTGTCTGCACGAAGCTCGAAGGATTCCTGGTGCGCAGCGGCGACGGAAGCGATGAAATCAGAGACGGCGTCGCGAATCCTGCTGCCGTCGTACGCGTCGGCGACAAGGAAGCAATCGGGATCGCGATGACGGAAGACGCAGCGCTCGAGGATGGCGGGTTGCGGACCCGGCTGGCACTGAAGCAAATGCCAATCAGAACTGGCCTTAAAGAAAGATTTCACGCCGTAGGCCGCGCCCCAATAGAGATTGTTGGCAGCATCGCGTCCATTGCCGAGGCGGGCGGGGACTGGAACGATGCCTTGGTGAGCGTTGTCGGCCAAAGGCACGAAGACGTGGACAACGCGCACGCGTGTTTGCGCGGTTGCGAGTGGCATCGAAACGGCCAGAGCAAAGAATGCGAGAAGTGCCGCAAGCGCGCTGCGCTTTGATGGACAGAGCATGGAGAAGTTAAGACTAAGAGTGTAGACGCACGCCTGCAATAGTACTGCTGTTCGGGGCCGAAAGCGTCTGGCGATATGCCAGGAGGCAGCCTGGAACGCCCAGAAACATCTTGCAGGTTTTTTATCGCGGGGAGCCGTGGGGTTCCAGTAGAATGCAGGCATCATGGCAAAACTCACTTTTCTGGGCGCAGCAGGCTGCGTGACGGGGTCCAAATACCTTGTGGAAGCGACCGGCAAGAAACTGCTGGTGGATTGCGGGTTGTTTCAGGGCACGGATGATTTGAAGGAGCGCAACTGGAATCCGCTGCCGGTGGATCTGAATTCAATCAGCTACGCGGTTCTGACGCACGCGCATCTGGACCACAGCGGATGGCTGCCGGTGCTGGTGCGCGACGGCTTTCGCAAGACGATCTTTGCCAATCCGGCGACGATCGAGCTGACGGAACTCCTGTTGAAGGATTCCGGGCACCTGCAGGAAGAAGAAACAGCGGACGCCATCAAGCACCATTGGAGCAGACACCCGCATCCGCAGGCGCTCTATACATCGGAGGACGTCGATCCGGTGCTGCGGCTGCTGAAACCGATGCCGCGCAACGGCGGCTTTGACATTTCGCCGGAATTCCACGTGGAGTCGTATGACGCGGGACACATTCTGGGCTCCTCCAGCCTGGAACTGACGATTACGGAGAACGGCAAGAAAACGGTGATCGTGTTTTCCGGGGACGTGGGCCGCTACGAGCAGCCCATCCTGAATGACCCCGTAACGCCGGTGACAAAGCAGATTGACCTGCTGCTGTGCGAATCCACATACGGCGACCGCGAGCACGAAACGGGCGATCCGCTGGAATTGCTTAGCAATGTGGTGAACCGCGTGGTGAAGCGCGGCGGGTCCATCGTGATTCCCGCGTTTGCGATCGGGCGCACGCAGACCTTCATGTATTACCTGCGGCAATTGGAAAATTTGCAGCGCATCCCGAAGGTTCCCGTGTACGTGGACAGCCCGATGGCGCTGAGCGCCACGGATCTATACCTGAAGCACAAGGAAGATCACGACCTGCTGTTTGCGCGCGACGAAAAGAACGGCGGCGATCCCCTGAGCGTGCACGAATTCCACCTGGCGCGCAGCGCGGAAGAGTCCAAGCAGATCAACAATGTGAAGACCCCGTGCATCATCATTTCCGCGAGCGGCATGGTGACGGGCGGGCGCGTGCTGCATCACCTGGCGCTGCGCTTGGGGGATGCGCGGAACGCCGTGATCCTGGGGGGATTCCAGGCCGAGGGTACGCGGGGGCGTGCCTTGCAAGAGGGGGCGAAGACCTTGAACCTGTTCGGGCAGATCGTTCCGGTGATGGCGGAGATTGTGATGATGGGCCAGTTTTCGGCGCACGCGGGGAAGAGCGAGTTGCTGCGGTGGCTGACGGCGCTGCAAGTGCCGCCGAAGCAGGTGTACCTGACACACGGAGAGCCTGCGGCGGCACAATCGTTACAGCAGGCCATTACGGAGAAGTTCCGGTGGAAGGCCTCGGTGGCGCGTTATTTGGATACGGTTGAGGTGGGGTAAAGGTAACGCGGGAACTTTTTGAAACATTTTCCTGGGAAGCTATGGGGCTTTGTATCCCCCCGGAGACCTTCGTTCCATCCCACAAACTATTTTCAGAGCACGAGAAACATTTAGAGGGGCAACTTCGTCTATACCAGCAAGACCACTCGCGGGGTAGGAAGCTAACCACCACAGGGCAACCGACCAATAGCTTCCTACCCCTTAATTTTATCGAAAGCAAAGGTCCGAGGGAGAACGGGCAATTCTCACCCCATGTGCCCGCTAAGATACAGCCAATGCGCCCCGTTTGGTAGGGGTGTCTTGGGACATCGGTGGAATTTCGGTCAGGGTCAGCCCAGCCACAAACATGGGCGTGGGGGCGACGCGTCCCCAGCGGTTGAGCTCCCAGCGTGCGCGAAGAAAACGCACTTCGGGGCGCAGGGAAAGATCCAAAACCATTTTGGTCGTGCCGCGATAGAATTGCTGCGGAATTTTCAGATACGGCTTCTTGCCGAAGTCCTGGCCGTCCACGGAACCCCATAGCGATACATCGAGAGACTCCTGCTCCAGTTGATCGGTGACGGTGAGTTCGCAGAGAAACGTACGAGTGGTGGTGGCGGAGATGTCGAAGGGCTGGCCATCGGCCGTGGATTCAAGCTTGGTTTGCGGCGGAATGAGGGAAAGTTCGAGGGGCACGGTGGGGTTCCATCCTTGTCTGAAGGGATTTTAGCACGGAGCAGAAGTCATTAGAGAAGCTCGAGCAAATTCTCGACGGTGACTCCCGCAGCGCTGAGAACCGAGCGAAGAGTGCCAATGCGAAGCGCCTTGTGATCGGGAACGACGACTCGAGTAGGGGGATCAGTTCGACGAAGAATGATGTGGCTACCACGCTGGCGCTTCACTACAAAACCGACCTTCAGAAGCACGCGGACTAAGTCACGGCCAGAAAGATCAGTCGGAATCTTCGTCATCGCAATGACGTGGTGACTTCGACGTACTCGCGATCCGCCTCGACGGGAAGGGGCTCGCCCGCCTCGCGGACATCTTCCAAGTAGAGTTCGATTGCTTCTTCAATGTTCTTGAGGACTTCTGTGCGAGTATCGCCCTGGGATACACAACCCGGCAGGGCGGGAACTACAGCCACATAACCGCCATCACTTTCGCGCTGAAGGATCACAGTATATTTCATGACAGTCTCACGGACCATCCGGCCATCCTGGCCATGTTATTCCCCCCGCCCCAAAAGGTAAAGGCTCATAGTGACCGGAAACCGACGTGAGGGTCAGGCATGGAGGTTGGCGAGGCGGGCTGCGGCGGCGGCCAGGGTTGCTTCTTTCTTGCAGAAGGTAAAGCGGACCTGCTGGGCGCCGGCGCGGGCGTCGTTGTAGAAGCTGGAGCCGGGGACACAGGCCACGCCGATGTGTTCGACGAGATATTTGGCGAAGGAAACGTCACGCGTGGCGGCGGGATATTTGGCCTCGTCGAAATGGAAGCGGGAGATGTCCGTCATGATGTAGTAGGCGCCGCGCGGCTTGTAGACGATAAAGCCGGAGGCGGTGAGAATTTTCAGGAGGCGCTCGCGTTTGGCGGCGTAGTTGGCGGCCAGCTTGTCGTAGTAGGACTGCGGGGATTTGAGCGCGACTGCGCCGGCCTGCTGCAACGGAGCGGGGGCGCCAACGGTCAGAAAATCGTGAACCTTGCGGATGGCTTGCGTGGTTTCCGGCGGGGCAATAGCCCAGCCGACGCGCCACCCGGTGACGCTGTAAGTTTTGGACATGCCGTTGATGACGATGGTGCGGCCGCGCATGCCGTCCAGCCGTGCCATGGTGATGTGCTCGGCGCCGTCGTAAATAATGTGCTCGTAGATTTCATCGGTGATGCAGTAAGCGTTCCAGCGCACGCAGAGATCGCGGATGAATTCGAGCTCGGCGCGGGTGAAGACTTTGCCGGTAGGATTGTTGGGCGTGTTGAGGATGATGGCTTTGGTGTGCGGGCCAAAAGCGGCGGCGAGTTCCTTCTCGTCGAAGGTCCAGTCGGGCGGGCGAAGTTTCACGAAACGCGGCGTGGCGCCGGAAAGGATCGCGTCCGGGCCGTAATTCTCGTAGAAGGGCTCGAAGACCACGGTTTCGTCGCCGGGATTGATGATGGCCATCATCGAGGACATCATCGCTTCCGTGGAGCCGCAGCATACGGTGATTTCGCGCTCGGGATCGACAGTGATGCCCTGGGTGCGCGCGAATTTTTCGGCGATGGCGTCGCGCAGGGGCTTCGCGCCCCAGGTGATGGCGTACTGGTTGATGTCGTCGGCGATGGCCTGGCGCGCGGCCTCCTTGACTTCCTCGGGCGCGGCGAAATCGGGGAAACCCTGGGAAAGATTGACGGCGTTGTGCTGCAGCGCCAGGCGCGTCATTTCGCGAATGACGGATTCGGTGAATTGCTCGGCCTTGGCGGAAAGCATGCGGCGGGCGATGTGCGTCATGTTGGTTTCGGGCGTGGACATGGGAATTTATTGTAGCAAAGGGTCGGTATGGAGTGAGTGGATGGGGATATCAGATATCAGCGATCCGTGATCAGGAGCCGAAAAACGCGGCTTTGATCTTCCCTTTTGTGTAAGGAGGGATACGTAGTCCAGAAAGGAAAAGAGCGGATCTCGGGAGCGGGAGTCTGTACATGACTGATGGGTGGATGGGTTGCGGCTGGAAAAGCAGCGGCCCTTCGAAGCTCCCCTCGAAGATCGGGGCAAGCAGGGTAAACAAGACGCCGCACTTCAAGAAAAGCAAAAGACTCGGAAATTGTGCGGACATGGGGCGCAGGAATCCTGCGGCCCTACGCGGACGAAGACGAAATGCGGCACAAGAGCGCGGAGAAGAGAGATCGCGACGTTCGATCGTAAGAGCCCACCCTCCTAAACCGAGGGTGGGGCACCCTCAAGTTCATAGTTTGGGCGATCAATGAGGGACCGCCGGGAAGAGAAAGCTTAGCGGAAGTGGATGGCGGCGGAAACGGTTGCTTTGGAGGGCTCGCCGTAGAGGAGGCGGTACATGGTGGCGTTGCGCAGAACGATCTGGACGTACTCGCGGGTTTCGGTGAAGGGGATGGATTCGACGAATTCGGGTAATTCCTCGTAGGTGCGTTCCGCCCTCCACTGCGCAAGACGGTCGTCTCCAGCATTGTAGGCGGCGGCGGCGTATTCGGGTGCGCCGGTGGTGCGCGTCAGATCGGCGATATAGACCATGCCCAACTCGATGTTCACCTCGGGATCAAAGAGCGAAGTTCTGGTGTAGCGAACTTTGCGTTCCCTGGCCAAGCGGCGGCCTTCCTTGGGAAGAATCTGCATGAGGCCGATGGCATTGGCGTGAGAAACGGCGTCCGCCTGAAACGTGGATTCCTGGCGGATGAGGCCGGCGGCGAACATGGCATCGAAATCATTGCGTTCGGCTTCGCGGCGCAATGTGGCTTCATAGGGCAGCGGAAAGAGAACCTTCCACACGTTCACGGGAACATCCTTGAACGGGCGCGCATCGAAATTCGAGACCGCCATGCGGCCATAGGCCATGCCCGTTGCGAAGTGGCCCTGATCGAAGGCGGCTTGCGCGGCTTCAACCATGAAGCGCGGCGAAGCCGTGGCGGCGTAGGCGGCTTTCAGCTCGAGTTCGGCGGAAGCATCAAACGCGATGGTGCGCAGGGCTTGCGCGCGATTCCAGCGGTCGGCGACATTTGGCGCGACAGGTTCGTCAAACGCGCGCAGTGGCGGCGCGGGCGGAATTTGCGCGAGAAAGTCCACGGGATCCTGCTCGCCCGGGCCAAGCTTTTCCAGGTGCGCCGCGGCGTACTCCGCGAAATAGCTGGTGGGAAACCGCTCGATGGCCTTCGCGTAGTAGGCGCGCGCATGAGCGGGATTGCCGCCGCGCTCGGCGTTGCGTCCGAGCCAGTAGAGGGCGTTCACCGCCGCGGCGGAAACAGGATACTTGCGCAGGAAAATGCTCATCTTGTCGTCCGCGTAAGGCAGGTGATCGAGATAAGCGACCCAGGCGATGCGCCATTCCGCGGTGTAAGCGTTCTTTCCGGCCGGGAAAGCGTCGATGACGCGCTGATAATAACTGACGGCCTTGGAGCGCTCCAACTCCACCCAGTAATAATTTCCGCCGGCCATCAGCGCTTCTTCGGCCCAGCGGCTTTGCGGATATTTTCCCCAAATTTTTTCGATGGCCGCGAGCATTTCGGCTTCGTTTTTTTCGGAGCGATAGTCCTGCGAGAGGGTGTAGAGACGCTCCGCATCGGCCTCCGGATCGCTGACTTTCAGCGAAGCAAGCAACTTGAGTGAGGGTTTCGGGTGCTGGCGACACTCCGCGATGCGCACCAGGGCGCGCTGGCGCGTGGGGTTGGCGGGATCCTTCAACATGGCCACGAGCTTTTCGTACTCGGCGCGCGCTTCTTTCCATTTGTGCGCGTCGTAGAACTCCTGAGCGCGCTGGTCCTGCAACTCACCGGTAACATATGGAAATTCGTTGTGAAGCTGCTTGTTCAAGCGCGGCAGCGCGGTGCCGGCATCGCGCGCTTCATCGGCCAGCGGGAATTTATAGTAGAGCGCCTGGTAATCCTTGGCGGCGGGCACAAGGTGGCGAGCGGCTTCATTGGCGCGAGCACGCTCCAGGAGCAGGCCTGGCTTCGAGGAAGTGGCGGGATACGCGGTGAGCGCGTCAAGACCATCCTGAGGGTGGCCACTTTCCATCACCGCGGACACGTAGGCCTCCAGCACTTGTTCCTTGATGGCGGTGTTGGGGTAGTCCTTCAGAAGCGTGGTGAAATCCTGAATCGCTGCGCCATTCTTATTCAGGGCACGTTCGCTTTGCGCCGTCCAAAAAAGCGTGTACTCGTACAGAAGCGTGTCGGCCTTGGCTTTCTGGAGCCAGACGAGGGCTTGCTGCGCGTGGGGGTGGGAGTATTCCTCGTAGCCGAGAGCGAGGGCCGCGCGCTGTCCCCAAACGCTGGCGGAATTCTTGTTGGCGAAGGAGGCGAGCTTCTCATAGGAGCCGGGAGTGCCAAGATGAACGTCGCGGGCAAGCAGGGCAAGCTCTTTTTGCGCGGCGGCGTCTTCGGGAGTCGCGGCGTCGAGCGCCGGCGCCGTCGTATCAGGCTTGCAGCCGGTGCGGCACGCGGGCGATTTGGGCTTGGCGGATTTTTTCTTTTTGTGGGTAGTGTCCTGCGGAGTCGTGGAGACGTTGCGGACGGTGGCGGCGGGTTGCGGCGCGGGGAAAGAAGAAAGAGAAGAAGAAGTGGTTGACGCCTGGGTGATTGGGGCGCCCGCCTGCGGCGGGTGCTGCGCCCCTACGACGGACTTGGCGCCAGGCAGAAGTGCTGCGCAGAAACTCAGCGCTAGAGCGCGCTGCACGATGGTGCGCGTCGCGGTGTGCTTAACGCGATTTGCCAGCCGTGGCGTAGGGGTATTCGCCGAGCAAGGAAGGATCACCGTCGGCAAGGATCTCCACCAACCAGCGATAAAAGTAATCGACTGGGTGGTCCATGATGGGCTTGAATCTGCGGTCGTATTCTCGATGAGCTTTCTCAATGTCGTCTTTCAGTCGGATACAGATATCTCTGTGTTCGCGGCCCAGTCTAACGAGTTCCGGTCGCAACATTTTAATATCCTGCATCGAAACTTTGGCCACGCGATTTGCGCGGCGGTGGAGTTCCTGTTCCTCAGGAGTTAACCGGTTGATGTCGAACTCGGAGTCGACACCAGCCATAACTTCCGGCAATTCCAATTCTACAGGAGTGGGCGGCAAAGGCGTGGGCTCGAGGTCATAGGAAGGAGGTTCCACCGGTTCCAGTTGCGCAGGAGCCGCAGCATTTGGGGCGGCAGCCTGGGGAGCCGGGACACTGGGCGCCGGGCGTTGCGGGGCTGCGGGCGCTTCGGGCGCCGCGATGCCCATGGCCTGAGTGATGCTCTCTTCCAGAGGGCTGCGCGAACCCGCTTGCAGCGCCATGGCGATGAAGCGCGACAACACTTCCAAGGAAGCTGACAGCGCGGCGGCGGCCGTTTGGGCGCGCAACATCGGAGGAAGCGCGTTGGTGGGGCGGCTGCTGGAGCAGGCCGCGATGACATCACTGACTGCCTGTGTCAGTTCGTCGTTAGTGCGCTTGATGCGTTCGAGGTTATCGCGCACGGCGCGCGCCACCGCTTGTTCCACCGGATTGGGTTCAGGTGCCATGGCCATCCTCGGCGTTTTCGCCGGAAATTCTCCCGATTCTTCATTTTGGGAGCAACGCAGCGGGGAGTCAACGGGGACTGCGGAAGCATGTGACCAATTGTTGCTCCTACGCGGATGATAGGACGTAAACAATTGAGAACAGAGTGGTTAGGGCAATGAGGCGGGCGACTGAAAGGTTGGGCCCTCGCAATTCAGGAATGCGGGGCACGATAAACGAGACCTACACATAAAGAATGCGTCTGCGGGAGCAGGGCTGAACACTACTCCCTGAAGCAGACTAGGGGACGACGGGCAGCACAAGGGCGGAAGGGTGCGCCGCGTCATGAAGAATCATGTTGATGGCATGGTCCACTACGATGGCATAGTTGTCGGGTCCAACGGGGAATCGTCCCGTGTTCAGATTGCGATCGAAACGCGGGAAATTGCTGCTGGAGATTTCCAGGCGGATGCGATGGCCCGCGCGAAAAACGTTGCTGGTGGCCCAAAGATCGATGGCGAGGGAGTAGACCTTGCCCGGCGTGAGCAGCGTAGGAGCCTCCTGCGATTCGCGATATTTTGCGCGGAGGATTCCTTCGGTGAGATTGACGGCCGAACCGTCGGGATACACATCGACGAGCTTAGCGGTGAAATCGGTATCCACCGCGGAGGAGGAGGCAGAGATTTCGAGGCGCACAGGACCGGTAACTTCCAGGTCGTGTTCGAGCGGCGGTGTGGAATAGACGAGCACGTCGTCGCGCTCTTCCACGGCGCGCTGGTCTTTGGGGCCGGGGGCAAGATGGACCGCGTCGCAGCAAAGCGGGCCACCGGTGGTGGGTACGGGTTTGCCGGGATCGTAAGTGAATTTGTCCGCGGGTTCGGAGGCCGGCGCGGTGGTGGAAAGAGAGCCATTGCCGCGGGAAGAGTTGGCGGAGCCCTGGGAGTGCAGAAAATATTTGGTGGTCTTGGCGCGAGCGAGTGGCCAATCGTCTTCCTGCCGCCATTGGTTGGTGCCCATAACGAAAATCGTCACGGGCTGGCCGGTGGCGAATTCGTTTTGCACGCCCTTGAAGAGGAAATCGTACCAGCGAAGAGTGATTTGCGTTTCGTCGTATTTTTCGGCTTCGGGGCCAAAGTCGAGATCGCCAATCTTGCGGCCGCCGCCGGCGTGGCCACCGATGGTCACGAAAAGACGCTGGCCTTTGCGGGCTTCCTGGGTTGCGGCGTGCGTTTTCAAGCCCATGTAGTTGCGAAGAGAGCCGCCCAGGAAGATGTCGTACCAGGCCGCGATGTGCAGCGCGGGCACGCGAATGTCCGTGTAGTGCTCCTCGAGATTTATGGGCTTCCAATAGTCATCGTAGTCGGGATGGTGCAGCCATTCGAGGAAGTAAGGAGCAAGGCCATAAGTGGAGGCATCAACAAGGCCAGGGTGTGAAAGATTGAAAAGCGGATAGGTGGTAAGGGGAAGCGTATTCACACCTTGGAGGGCGTTGGTGGCTTTTTGAACATCGCGATTCAGGGTGTCCTGCGCGAGACCCGAAGTCCAGGATTCGCTAAACCATTGTTCAAAGGCACCGCCCTGGTACGTCCAGCCGTCATGGTAATTGCTGGCGGTGACCGCCGGGCAAATGCCGGCGAGATGCGGGGGATGCGCCATGGCGGCGAGCATCTGTGTGGCGCCGACGTAGGAGCCGCTCCACATACCGACGCGGCCATCGGAATACGGAAGAGCGGCGGCCCATTCCACGGTGTCGTAACCGTCCTCGGCTTCGTGGATGAAAGGATACCAGTCACCCTCGGAGGTGTAGCGGCCGCGAACGTCCTGCATGACGACGATGTAACCCCGGGAAGCGGCTTCGCGCGCGAAATCATTATCGTGGCCGGAGCCGGATTTGTTGTAGGGAGTGCGCTTCAGGAGAACCGGAAATTTTCCGTCGGCGTCGGGGCGATAGATATCGGCGCGAAGCGTGACGCCATCGCGCATTTTTGCGGAAACGTCGCGCTCGACTTTGACGGCATAGTGCTCAGCGGCGAGGAGCGGGGAAACGAATAAGGCCGGAAAAAGGAGCAGGGTCGTCAGGCGGAAGATCAGAACTCTCGATGTCATCGGTGGATCTCCAAGATAAGCTGGATAGATGATAACGCGTCCGCGATTTTGCGGGAGACGGAAAAAGATGGAGTCCTGGAAGGCGGAGATGACAATCGGAGCTGCTAACAGTTTGTCGCGAATTGTGTACCTCAATGGGGCTGAACCACTTGGTCAGCAAACGATCAAGGCAGGGAAACAAACCTTGTTGAAGGTGGTAAAATAAAGGCTTCAGGGGGCGACACGGTTTCGACGGAAGCTGTCGCGTCTCGAAGGCATGCCGGGGCCCACCCGCCCGTAACAGGATGGAAACTAGAACTGCCAACAACAACTTGGCACTTGCTGCTTAATTAATTAAGCGCACGCTTCCCCGGGCTTTGCTCACGGGCCCGGCAAGAGGCGTCATACAGTGAGCTGGCCTGAGCCTTTCGGTCCGTAAGGCTTGGGCGAGAACCATCGGACTAGCCGGCTGCGTTTCTTGCTCATTCTGAGCGCGGAAGGCGAAACCTAGCGAATTGAGCTAAGCATGTAGGCTTCGGGCCGTTGCGCTTTTCGGACGGGGGTTCGACTCCCCCCGCCTCCACCATTCAATCGCCAGTAGTGTGGCTCCAGCTAAGGCAGCGGTGTAGTTGTCGCTGGCGCCAAAATCGCATGCATTGTACACAAGTTATGTAAATTAGAGGTGCTTGGAGCGGGCAAATGAAAAACATGCTGGGGATCATTTTGAGTGCGGCCGTGCTGTTGACCGCGGTGTGGATGCATGCGGCGGAGGATGCGGGCCGGCCGAAGATTTATGGGATTGCCTATGTGAAGGTGAAGGTAACGGACGTCGAAAAATCCAAGGCATTCTATGGGGGAGTTTTGGGGCTGCGAGCCGGCGGGGAAAGCTGCAAGGGCGTGGCGAATCCCTGTTTCAGCATAAATGGATCGCAGCACGTAGAGTTGGTGAAGACGGATGCGGGGGATAAAGGTCCGTTTCTGCCGGAGATCGGATTGGCGACGAACAGTGTGGAGCAAATGGCGAGTTACTTGACGGCGAAAGGGATTCCGGCTTCCAAGATTCTGCAGCGGCCCGATAGCATGAAGTATCTGGAAGTGTTCGACCCGGAGCACCACAAAATCGTATTCGTGGAAGGCCATCCTGCTGCCTCGGAACCTCTTCCGCCGGGGGTCGTCAGCAACCGGATGATACACGCCGGCTTTGTGGTGAAGGATGGCAGGGCCGAGAGCCGCTTTTACGAAGACATCCTTGGATTCAAGGTCTATTGGCATGGCGGAAGGACGGAGAAGGAAACGGATTGCTACATGGTTCAAGTACCGGATGGCGATAACTGGCTGGAGTATATGCTGAATATTCCGGCGACGGCGGATCACAAAGTGCTGGGCATCCAGTATCATTTTTCGCTCGGAGTGCGGGACGTGAAAGCCACGGCGAAAGAACTGGAAGCAAGAGGCGTGACATTGGCGGGCAAGCCCATACTTGGGCGGGATGGGAAATGGCAGTTTACTCTGTTCGATCCAGATGGGACGCGCGCTGAGGTGATGGATTTTCTTCCAACGGAGAAGCCGTGCTGTTCGGAATATACGGGGATCCAGCCGAAGCCGTAAGACCAGCCTTCGTGCCAATTCTCCTGGCGTGTATTGGCGATGTTCCCGGTGTTCGGAATGGCAGGACGCAGGCGTGGTTACGACCTTGTGTCGTGCGGAACCTCTGGCGCAGGCCCATGAAATCATGCCGGCATCGCTTGCGCTCGAACTAGAGTTGATCTCTGTACTGCTCAAGCGCCACGCGGACCAACTGGCTTCGTGTCCGAACGCCAGTTTTGGCGAAGAGCTGCTGCAGAGTAGCTTTGACAGCGGTCTCGGAAATCTGCAGTCGATCCGCGATTTGCTTGTTGGCCAGTCCTTCAAAGACAAATGAAAGCACCTGCCGCTCGCGTTCGGTGAGCTTCGAGCGGCGTTGTTCCGGACCTGGCGTCTCTGCTCTTTCCAATGCCCTGCGAAGCAGATCCTGCCCGAAGAGAGCCTTTCCCTCCATCGTCTCGCGGATACCCTGAACTAACAGGGCGGGAGATCCGTGTTTCATGAACACCCCGGAAATTCCTTTCCGGATCAGGCTGGGGATCTCACTATCGTTCACATCGGCGGTCACGAGCAGTACTTTCCCGTTAAAGTGCACATTGCGAAGTCGGTCGAGAAATTCCGTGCCCCTCTCCTGGCCGAGATCGAGGTCTAGTAAGACAATGTCGATTTCCTTGGATGACTCTATGATTTGGAGAGCCTCCGTGCCCGAACCGCAATGAGCAACCACTTCGAACCCCGGCTCCGACTGCAAGAGTCGCGCGACGCTCTCGCGGAATAGCGCGTGATCGTCGATCAGCAGCACACGGATGCTCTTTTGGCCGGTTTTACTCATCGGAGGATTCCTGCTTCTGGATTACTCTATTCAAGTTGACCGCAAAACAACAGCCTACGGTGCGCGGCTCAAATACCAGATCGCCCCCAAAGCTGCGTAAAATGGCGCGAGAAACATACAGCCCTAATCCTGTACTATCTGCACCCTGCTGAAATGGCTTAAAGAGACCGTCCGGGGAAGAAATTCCCACTCCGGTGTCCTCGAAACGAACCACAACGGAATCATCTTCAACCGCGCTGCTGATCGTCAGCTGCTTTTTGTCCGAGGTCTCCATTGCCCGGCGGCTGTTTAGCGATAGATTCAGAAAAACCTGCGCCAGCCCATAACGGTCAGCGGTGATCAAGGGCAGGTCGTCATGCAAGCGCCAAATCACCTCGATTCCGGCCTCGCGGTAAGAGGGTTCCAGCAGAACGCGCAATTCGTCCAGGACGCTGGGCAGTTCGATGGCGTCCAAGTGCTGGTCCACGGAGGGTCTCAGTTCCATTGCGGAAAGTTTTCCAAGGCCCTCGATCAATGTTCCGAGCGCGCGAAAATCTTCATTGTTCTGCAAGCCCGGCAGCCGCGAGAGATTCTTGTGGACGATCAGTACGGCACCGGATAGATTCCGAATTTCGTGCGCGATTGCGCTCATGAGAATCGTCGTGTTCTTCAGGAGATGATCCAGGCTCAAGTCTTCGCGGTCCCGCAGATCCTCGGAAAGATCAACGATGATCGCGGCCAATCGAGGTCCTCGAACCGTCGTATAGGTCGAGAACCATACCGCGGCCAGGAAGGCCTCTCCACTCTTGCGTTTTCCGCGGCATCGCAGTTCCGTCCGGAAGTGCCGCGAGCGCTGCGTGTGTACCGCCGCTTGCAATGCCGGAAGAAATTCTCCGATTGGCTGACCCACAATGGCAGCGCCGCCTGGCGCCAAGAGACTCTGGCTGGCTTCGTTGGCGAGGAGAATGACCCCCGCGGAATCAATGGTCACGATGGCAACCGGACTACTCTCAACCAGCACCTGCAATTGCTCCTCAACTTCCTTGCGCAGTCCGATCTGTGTTTCTACTTCTTTGAGATGTTCCAAAGTTACCTGGCGATTGCGAATGATTTCAGACACAAAAAGGCCGGTTCCGACGAATCCAGTGGAAGCCATCAAAAGCCGAGTGACTGCTTCATTCGAGGGGAGTTCGCTAAACAGTTCCTGGAGAACCGCGCAGACCAGAGCGACAACCGTGATTTGCCATCGTGGAAGGAAACCCGCAACCAAGAGAATCGGAAACAAATACAGGAACCCGATGGAAATGAAGGGTTTTGTCTGCCAGTCGATGACTGCGATCACAACAATCAAGATCGCGGCAACGAATAACAAGCGCTTGCGATTCTCCTCCGAATAGATTGTGGAAAAATCCATGACGAAGCTCCGCGAAACCCTCACAGCAGCAGCCGGATCACCTTCCTTAGTGTAGGCGAAAAAGCGGAAAGATAACCTGCGACAGGCCAAAAGATAGGTCCCCGTGCTCAAAAGATAGGCACGTCTGCCCACAAGATAGTCTCTTCCGCAGGGTTTCATGCTCTATAAATGGTTTTTACCTTTCTCTGAGCTTAGCTCACGAGAAGAGGTACTCGTATGCAGATCAGCACCAACCAGGGATAGAACTTGAGGCTCATCCTTCCGGTCCATTCTGAGCCAGCCCACGAATCGCACATGTCATTACCTGCACGAGCGCCGATACAAGCAGGAAGTTCGGTTAAGGCGTGCATAAAACGCGACCAAGATGGTCATCTCCGACTGGGCCGATTTGCTGCGGAATGTTCCTTCTAACTTGCGGATGGAGTTCGAATAGACGTTGGAGGAAAAGGCGGTGAAGCAGTAAATGATTCGCAAAGTCCTCGATTTTGCCCTGGAGAACCGGTTTCTTGTCCTCGCGATTGCGGTTCTGCTGTTTGTGTGGGGCGCGGTTTCATTCCATAAGCTTCCCGTCGAAGCGTATCCGGACGTTGCGGACAACTACGTCGAGATCATCACGCAGTGGCCTGGAATCTCCGCGGAACAAATCGAGCAGCAGGTCACCATCCCACTAGAAATCGTGATGAACGGAATTCCGCATGTCACCCACTTGCGGTCGTTCTCGCTGTTCGGGCTCTCCGATCTGAAGCTTGTCTTTGACGACGAGGAAGACAACTTCAGGAACCGTGAAAGAGTTCTGGAACGTCTTGCCCAAGTTACTTTGCCCCCGGGCGTCGTGCCAAGCATGGGCACGGACTGGAGCCCTGTGGGGCAAATCTACTTCTTCACGCTGCACAGCAGCAATCCGCAATATGACGTGATGGAGTTGAAGTCCATCGAAGACTGGGTGGTCGAGAAGAATTTAAAGGCTGTACCGGATATCGTCGACGTTGCCAGTTTCGGCGGACCCACTCGCGAATATCAGGTTCGCGTTGACCCCAACAAATTGATCGCTTATGGCCTGAGCCTGGCCCAAGTCGAACAGCAGCTCACGAACAACAACGTGAATGCCGGCGGCAGCTTCGTGGAAGCCGGTCTGCAGCAAATCAATGTTCGCGAAGTGGGACTGGTCAGAAATGTGCAGGATATCGAGAACACGGTAATTCTGACCAAGAGCGGCACGCCCATCCGTGTGCGGGACATCGCGGTAGTTTCGCAAGGCCCGAAGATCCGCCTCGGCCAGTTCGCCCGGGCGATTCACCGCGAAGACGGAAGGATCATCGACAACGACGATGTGGTTTCGGCCTGGGTGCCCATGCGAAAGGGCGCGGATGCCGAGAAGGCCCTCGAAGGGCTGCACAGAAAAGTAAAAGAACTGAACGATCACATTCTGCCTCCCGGGGTGAAGATCGTTCCGTTCATTGACCGCAGCGATTTGCTGCACTTCACCACACATACGGTGCTGCACAACCTGACCGAAGGGATCATCCTGGTCGTAATTATCCTCTTCTTATTTCTTGGAAATGTTCGCGGCGCTGTAATCGTCGCCCTGACCATTCCCTTCTCGTTGTTGTTCGCAGCGACGTGTCTCAAGTTGAAGGGCATTCCCGCAAACTTATTGTCGCTCGGCGCGCTGGATTTTGGGATGGTCGTGGATGGCGCCGTGGTGATGGTGGAAAACATCATCCGTCATTTGGGCCACCCGGAAAACGCCTACAAAACTCCCATGGAGCGCATCCGCGATGCGGCGCACGAAGTGCAGCGCCCAGTCTTCTACGCGATCGCCATTATCATTACCGCGTACCTGCCGATTTTCACGTTGCAACGCGTCGAAGGGCGATTATTCAAGCCCATGGCCTGGACGGTGGCATTTGCTCTGCTGGGCGCGTTACTTTTCTCGATGCTCGTCGCGCCAGTGCTTTCCAGCCTCTTCTTCTCCAAAGGGGCACGCGAGTGGCGCAACCCCGTGATGGAGTTCCTAAAAAGGAGATATCGCGAAGCGGTGAAGTGGACCATCGAGCATCGACTCATTACCGTGGGCGTCGCGGTGTTGGGTTTGCTTGTCGCCATATATCTCATGGTGGGCGGTATCATCGGTTCCGAGTTCCTTCCACACTTGGATGAAGGCGCGCTTTGGGTGCGCGGTACTCTCGCTCCCAGCACCGGACCGAGCGAAGGTATCCGGTTATCGAACCAGGCCCGAATCGTACTTTGCGCTTTTCCTGAGGTTACCGAATGCACCAGTCAAACGGGGCGTCCGGACGACGGCACGGACACGACCGGCTTTTTCAACACCGAGTACTACGCCGGCCTGAAACCGAAGGAACAATGGCGCCCCGTGTTTCACGAGGACAAGGAAGAAGTGATCGCGGCCATGAATAGGGAACTGGAGAAAATCCCGGGCGTGATATGGGGTTTTTCTCAGCCCATCGAAGACAACATGGAAGAGGCGGTCAGTGGCGTCAAGGGCGAACTCGCCACAAAAATCTATGGCGACGACCTGAAGGTGCTGGAAGAAAAAGCCGATCAGATCGTCAGTATCATGCGCGGGGTCAAGGGAATCGAGGATCTCGGAGTCCTTCAAGTTCTTGGCCAACCCAACTTGAACATAACCGTGGATCGTCAGCAGGCGGCTCGCTATCAGGTCAACGTGGCGGACGTTCAGGACGCCATCCAAACGGCAGTGGGGGGTAACGCGCTGACTCAAGTCCTGCAGGGTGAGCAGCGGTACGACCTGGTATTGCGCTATCTACCCCAGTACCGTGACACAAAGGAAGCCATTGAAAACATTCGTCTGCTAGCTCCATCCGGTGAACGCGTCTCTCTTGCGCAGCTCTGCAAAATCGAAGAACGCGACGGCGCTTCCGAAATCTACCGTGAAGGAAACCAGCGTTTTATCGCCATCAAATACAGCGTGCGGGGGCGGGACCTCGGCGGAACCGTCGAGGAAGCAATTCGGAAAGTAGGCGCGCAGATTCAATTGCCACGCGGGTACCACATTGATTGGGAAGGCGAATATGAGAGCGAGAAGCGCGCCGAGGAGCGGCTGCTTTTCATCGTGCCACTCACCATCCTGCTGATTTTTATCATTCTCTACTCGATGTTCCGCTCGTTCAAATGGGCTTTGCTCATTCTCGCCAACGTGGCGCTGGCACCCATAGGCGGCACGCTCGCCCTGTTAATTTCTGGCACGCACTTCAGTGTGTCTTCCGGCGTAGGCTTCCTGGCGCTTTTTGGAGTCTCCGTGCAAACCGGGGTGATTATGCTGGAATACATCAATCAGCTGCGCGTGAGGGGATATTCCATTGAGGAATCAGCAATTGAGGGTGCCGTTCTTCGGCTGCGGCCCATTATGATGACCATGCTAGTGGCCACATTTGGATTGTTGCCCGCCGCACTCTCTCACGCTATCGGCTCCGATTCGCAGCGGCCTTTTGCCATTGTTATCGTCGGCGGTCTCATCTCCGATCTGGTGATGAGCATCTTCCTCTTGCCCACGCTGTATGTCTGGGTCTCCAGAGAAGGCGACAAGCTCCCCGAACCAGAGCCTGCGTTTGAGGGGAACGGGCAGTAGTACTCCGTGATGAATGTTGCCCATTGCGCTTCGTCACCATGGCGATCCTTGCCATATGATGGCGTGCAGGCAAATCACACTGTGTTTAACCCGGGCTTCCACGAAGCTGAAACACACGCCAGAACAAATCGGCCATCATTCAGTGGGGTAGCACATCGGTGATCGGCGGGAGCCTTGGCGCAAAGCGGTGAGGCGGCGCAGAAGATTGCGCAAAAAATCGTCAGAACCATCCGGTGACAAAAGTTCAAAGAGTTGTACCTCAAGTCGTTCTCAGATTGGAAGCCATGGCTCACTTTAAAGAACACGGAGACAATCAGCGACCGAATTGCTCTCCTGAAAGTGAAACGGGATGGTCCCTTGCTTTGGGCACAGGTGTCCAGACACTGCGACTGAAATTAACCTCGCCACTACCCCGCTTTCACATGATTGTCATTTTGTCTGGCCTCCAGATCTCAGGGGTTCAGGTCCAATTGGGAAACATTTTGGCACTCAGATCGAAAGTTGGGCTTGGCCGTACCAAGCGCTCCGCCGTGGAGGCTTGCGGAGAGCTAAGGGAACTAGGTTCTAAAATGATGCGTGGACTAAGTCTGATTAGTGCTCAAAACAGGTGCTCGAATTGGCACGTGAAGTCACGATCGAGGCCACTTCGAGCTGAGTATGTTCCAAACTGGTTCATTTTTATCTCTATTCCCTACATATTTATCAAGTGAGTTGACACCTAATCGGCTTGCCAATAAAATGCTGCTGCCAGATAGTTGAAGTGCCTCTGCGCCCCCCCTCCTCCCGCGCTTGATGTTTCTCCCTCTCGAAAGGATGAATTGAACTGAGGGTGTATATGGGACAGCCAGATAATTTCAAGTTGTCCACGCAAG
>Ga0326728_10005031_pt1 | contig 38057 bp, 29 predicted proteins | sample MB3enrmetagenome_FD_207602 | JGI IMG/M metagenome (GOLD analysis project Ga0326728, IMG submission 207602) | Lab enriched peat soil microbial communities from McLean, Ithaca, NY, United States - MB31MN | ecosystem: Environmental > Terrestrial > Soil > Wetlands > Peat | place: USA: New York...
TCGTCAAAGAACCAGCCGCAACTGGTGTACATGAGCTGGGCGTGGCGCTGCATCTCCATCAGTTCGCGGGCGCGAGTGCGTTCGGCCTCAGAGAGCGTGTGCGCCTGTTGCGCGGCAAAGAAGCGGTCGAGGGACTCCGCGCTACGGTCGAGAACCACCTGGATGTAGGCGTCGCGCGCGGCCCAAACGTCGCGGAAGAGCTTGCCGGTTTCCTGTTCGGTCAGCAGGACCAGTGCGTCGCGCAGCTCGTCGAGAGCCTGGCGCAAAGGCGCGCGCCATGCCTGATTCCAGCCCGGCTTGCCGCCGTTGCAACCGCAGTTCGAGCGCCAGCGCTCGACGCCGTGCGGGCAGCTCCAGGAGGTGTTGTCGGCGATCTCGCACTCGAACTCCGGCGGAAACTGCTCCAGGAAGCTGCCGTAGTTGGTCAGCTTGACGGTCTTGTCCCGCTCGAGCAGGCGCAGCGCGTAGGCCAGCGCCATTTCACCGTACTTGTGATGATGACCGTACGATTCGCCGTCTGTGGCTACGTGCACCAACTGCGGCTGCGCGCTGTCTTTGAAGCCGCCCTTGAGGCGTGCGATGAGGTTGTCGCCAGAGTCCAGCAGCCCTTCAAAGGCGACAGCGCGCGACACCGGACCGTTGTAAAAGAAGACGGCGATAGAGGCGCCGGAGGCGAAGCGAACAAGATAGGGATGCGTGGTGTCGACCGCGGCGTCAGGCGTGGCGGTCCAGTTGGCGTCGCCCTTGAGCGGGCGGATGCGCTTGCACTGGTGCGGCGCCAGCACAGTGAATTTGATGCCGTTTGCCGCCAGCAGCTCGAGCGTCGCGGTGTCGGCCGCAGTCTCGGGCAGCCACATGCCTTCGGGCATTGCGCCAAAGCTGGATTCGTAATCGGCCATGCCCCAGCGAATCTGCGTGATGCGGTCGCGCGTGCTGGCCAGCGGCAGAATCATGTGGTTGTAAGCCTGCGCCATGGCCGAGCTGTGGCCGCGGTATCGCTGGAGGCTGCGTCTCTCGCCTTCCATGATCATGCGGTAGGTGCGCGGTGCATTTTCCTTGAGCCAACTGAGCAACGTGGGGCCGAAGTCGAAACTGATGCGCGCATAGTTGTTCACGATGCGCGTGATCTGGTTCTTGGCGTTCACTACGCGTGCCGCGCCGTTGGGGGCGTAGCACTCCGCGCAGATACGCTCGTTCCAGTCATGGTAGGGCGCAGCGGTGTCTTGGGTTTCCACCGTCTCCAGCCAGGGATTTTCGCGTGGCGGCTGGTAAAAGTGACCGTGAATGCAGACAAAACGTTTTCCAAGAGGCATGAAGATTCCGATTCCTTGCGCCGCGCCCGGTCATCGCCGGCCGCTCTCGTTATTTTACGGCCATGCGTAAGTGTTATCGGCCCGAACGTCCCGCCGGTGCAGTGTTTTTGGCCAGATCGCATGCGCGCCAGAGGTACCAGCTTGCGACGGATCGGTAAGGGGCCCAGCGTTTTCCCCTTTTGAGCAGCACTTCGGGCTTGGGCAGGTCGGCGGCTGCAATGGGCCTTGATTTGGGCAGCCGCTGGAAGGTGAGCGCGTAGCCTTTACGAACGCCGTAGTCGGTCACGGGCAGCACATCTGGACGGCCCATACGGAAGATCAGCAGCATTTCCACGGTCCACGTGCCAATACCGCGTACTTCGGTGAGGCGCGAGACGATGTCGGCGTCGGACATCCTGCGAATAGCTGCGTGCGAGGGGACGGTTCCGTCGAGCGTGCGGGCGGCCAGGTCGCGCAGGGCCCTGATCTTATTGCCGGAGACGCCGGCGGCGCGGAGGGGCTCATCGGGCGTGTCGAGCAGGAGCTGCGGCGTGGGATCGCCGCCAAAGTACTCGCGGACACGTCGGTGGATGGTGGCCGCGGCCTTGCCGTGCAACTGCTGGTAAAGGATCGACTCGAGCAGCGACTCGAAAGGCGAGGGCGAAGGATCGAGGCGGAGCGTGAAGGGGCCGGCGCAATCGATGAGCGTGGCAAGTTTTGCGTCGCAGGCCCTGAGATGCTTGAGCGCCTGGGCGGGATCGAAGGGAAGTTTGCGGCTGCGGCCGTCGTGAATCATGGAAGGAGTTTAACTTACGGCTCGCATCCCATGCCGGCGGGAGCTCCTCTCCGTCGCTTCAATCTGAAATCGCCGGAGAGCCGCGGTTCTGTCTGGATCCCATGCCCGCACCCTGCGCTTGTACCATGGAAGAAAGCGACGGAAGAGGAGCGCCCAAGCCATGAAGATGCGGCCGGGTTCGCAAACCGGATTTCTACTGTGCGGCAAGGAATGGATCGATGGTGAGCCGCTGGAGGTGCGCTCGCCGTGGGATCAGGGGTTGGTGGGCCGCGTGACCATGGCGACGCGGGCCGACGCGCGCCAGGCGGTGAACCATACGTGGGCGAGCCTGCGCCGCACACGCGCCCTGCCGCGATGGAAGCGCCGCGAGATTCTGGAAGACGTGGCCGCCGCGCTCATCGAACAGAAGGAGCGCTTTGCGCAGTTGATTGTGGCCGAGGCCGGCAAGCCGGTGCGGCTGGCGCGGATCGAGGTGGATCGCGCCGTACTGACCTTCAAAACCGCCGCGGAGGAGACCGCGCGGCTGGGCGGCGAGAGCATTCCGCTGGATCTGACCGAAGGCAACGAAGGCCGCTGGGGACTGGTGCAGCGCTTTCCCGTGGGGCCGGTGCTGGCCATTACTCCCTTCAATTTTCCGTTAAATCTGGTGGCGCACAAGGTAGCGCCGGCCATGGCCGCCGGCTGCCCGCTGATCGTGAAACCCGCGCCGCAAACGCCGTTTACCGCGTTGGCGCTGGGCGAGGTGATTCTGAAAGCAGGGTGGCCCGAGGAAGCGTTGGCCGTGCTGCCGCTGGATAACGCCGACACCGCATGGCTCGCGGAAAAAGAAGATCGCATCAAGCTGGTAAGCTTTACCGGCTCGGCTAGAGTGGGCTGGGAACTGAAGGCGCACTCGGGCCGCAAGCGTGTGCTGCTGGAACTGGGCGGCAACGCCGCGCTTGTGGTGCACAGCGATTGGAAGGATCTGGACGACGCTGCACTCCGCACCGCGCACGCGGCCTTCAACTACGCGGGGCAGTCGTGCATCAGCGTGCAGCGCGTGTTTGTGGAGCGTGGAATCTTTCAAACCTTCCTGTGGAAGGTGGTGGATCACGCGGCCAAGCTGGCGACCGGCGACCCTTCCAATGAAGCGACCGATGTGGGGCCGCTCATCCGCCTGAGCGAAGCGGAGCGCGTGGAGGCGTGGGTGAAGGAGGCTGTGGAGGGCGGCGCCAAGCTGGTTGTCGGTGGAGAGCGGACGGGGCCCGTGGTCACGCCGGCCATCCTGACTGGAACCAAGCCCGGCATGAAGGTGCGCGACGAGGAGATCTTCGGGCCCGTGGTGCTGATAGAGCCTTACGACGACTTCGAGCAGGCGCTGGCCGAGGTGAACCACTCGAAGTATGGCTTGCAGGCCGGGCTGCTTACGCGCGACGCGGGCCGCATCCTTACCGCGTATCGGGAACTGGAAGTGGGAACGCTGATTGTGGGCGATACGCCCACGTGGCGCCTTGAACCGATGCCCTATGGCGGTGTAAAGGACTCCGGGCTGGGCCGGGAAGGCGTCCGGTGGGCCATCGAAGAGATGACCGAGCCGCGCATGCTGGTGATGAGCGGCATCGGCTAACCCGAGAATCCCATTCCGGCTGCAGCTCCCTCACAAAGCCATCGCATTTCCCGGTGCGGATTGCCGTTCCTGAAAAACCACGCCGCAAAAGCATGCGCACAGGTGTATGCTTGCCGGGACCGAAAGGTCGCAATGAAATGCCAGCGCTGTTACGGCGTTTTAGGAAATATTGTGCCTTGTCGAGATCTTGCAGGGTCAAAGTTCCCTGCTGGTCGCGTTGACTTGGGGTTCGTGGCTTCTGAATATAGTATTTCCTGAAACGCTATAGCTCGGAGCGCAACGGCCGCAGCCACCAACAGGGAAGCCATTCGATCGACGGACAGGTCCGGAGAAAAGCCATGAACTGGTATTTGAATCCATGGAAGAAATATGCCCAATTCGGCGGAAGGGCGCGCCGCATGGAGTATTGGACCTTCACGCTGGTCAACCTCGCGATTTGGGGCCTGCTGTTTGTTTTCGGGATCATGTCCTCCGGCGGGGAGCAGGGCGGCCTGGTTCCGGTGCTGCTTGTTTGTTGGACCTTTGGTCTGGCCGCGTTCATTCCCATGATGGCTTGCGCAGTGCGGCGGCTTCACGACACCGGCAAGAGCGGCTGGTGGCTTTTGCTCATTTTTGTGCCGGTCATCGTGCTGTTGGTGTTCTCCGAACACCCATTGGCGAATCGCCAGTTGCAGGATTTCTTCCAGTATCCGGTCGTCGTGGCGCCCATTGTCGGCGGAGCGATCCTGACTGTCTTTCTTTTGCTTGGCGGCAATCAAGGCGTGAACCGGTTCGGCCCGAATCCAAGGGAATCGGCGTAAATCGCAGCCCTTGGCGGGGTAAGTCACTCGCCGCAAAACGATTACTTCGCGCACATATCGATCATCCCTTTGGCATCCGCGGCGTGAGGACCGTCGGGCGCCAGCTCGAGATATTTTTCGAGGGCCTGGCAGCCGTCAGAGGTCACAACTTTGCGGTTGGAATCGATCGGTGCGTCGGCGAAGAGATCTGACCCGAGAACGAACCAGGCATTGGCGAGTGTGGGATCGGCCTGTACGCACTTACGGCAGGCAGCCGCAGAATTCTGCGTGTCGCCGTTGTTGTACCAGACGGCGCAGATGTTGAAGTACGCCTTCCCGGGGTTTGAGGACAGCTCGGCGGCACGATTGTAGCTGTCGATCGCATCCGGAGTGCGCTTCAACTTGAGCAGAGCATTGCCCCTCCCGACATAGATCTTCGCCACGCCGTCTTTCCACACAGTATCCGGCTGGCCCTGCGCGGGCTTCTCCTGCTGTGCTGTAGCGAGGGCGCGGTCATAGGTGGCAAGAGCCGCTTCCATCGGGCCTGTGTCGCTTTTCACGGTCGTAGCGTAGAGTTGAGCGTTTCCGAGCAAGTACAGATTGTCAGATGTTGCGCTCGCGTCCACCAGTTGCTGCGCAGCGGCCACAGCAGCCGGCCAATCTTTCGCTTGCATGGCCTGGTCGTAGGCAGCCTTCAGCGCCTGGGGCGTGTTTCGCGCGGCGGTTTGCGCCGCGGACGGCACGCCGAGAAGCAACGGCAGCAAAGCCGCTGCGGCGATGAGAAAACGACTGCGCATCTTGTGCCTCCGATCGTGGGGATGAATGGCAGATAGAAACACATTAGACCGGCGTAAGGATGAATGTAAATGACTGCTTTGCGGTCGCTGGCCCCGCCGTTGCAACAGCTCAATCGACGCCAAGATTGCCGGGGAATCTGTGCGGAAATGCGTTCCTGCGCCCGGCCCATGCGTCATGAGCGAGCCACGCGCGGGGACAATCCCGCTGTGCGGCCGAACGAGGCCGTTCTTTGCGTGGGGAGAGATACAAGAGGCCTGTTGCTTACCCCTTGTCCCGGATGACTGCGGCGCTGCCGAGAGACCCGCAAGATGGAACTTTGTTCCACCCTTGGGAAATAAACATTTCTCTTCCACCAAGCTTCGCCTTAAGTCAAACGGAGAAATGCTTCAGGCCTTTTACTTGGCCTTGGCTTTCTGTGCGGCCCAGCGCTTGCGCTGCGCTTCGGCAATTTTCTTGCGCGCTTCCGCGCTCAATGTGCGCCTCTTCCTGGGCTTGGCTTTGGCCGGCGCTTTCTTGGCTTTGCTTCCGGCTTTGGTGGTGGTCGTTCCGATGCTGGCCAGCAGCTTGCGTGCCTGCGAAAGCCTTGCTATCTCGGAGTCAATTTGGGCAATAATGTTTTCAATCGCCATAAATGCAAGGATAATTCAAAAAATCAAGTCTGCAACAGGTTTCTGCAATGTATTTTCTATACTTATGACGGCATTCCCTTGAATAGCTCGATTTTGTCCGGCATCCTATAAGGCAGTAGCTTATCGGCCTTATAGCATTTTCGGAATTACTGTAGGCCGAAAGCACGCCCTTCAAGTGGCTTTTTCCTCAAGAAAAAGCCACTTTGCACGCTTCTTGAAAAGTCTACGTTGATTCCGAAAATGCCGCAGACCGTTGCTTCCCGCCGATCGCAGTTCCCGGAACACTACAGCTTGCAACGGATGCACCGCGTCCTTTCCATAGCAAAACCAGAGATGCTGTAACCCGAAGCCGCCGCACTCGAGTCGCCGCGACCGCAAGGAGCGGCGACCTTCAAGAAAAGCTGAATAGGGCACACCTTCTCTGGTTTTGCCGTAATTTCGGGTCTTTCTCCAACCACATGCAGGGCGCACATGGATTGCCCGCGCGGTCAGGGTAGATCGAGATAAGTCCACAGCAGCGCGGAGCAGCCGCTGCCGCGACGTGAAATCACCTGGCGGGATAGGCCGACCAATCTATCTCGCCGCAATGCTTTTCAAGTTGCTGGAGCCGTTACCGGATGCAAAGTCTTACATCCCGAGAAATTCGACGTGTACATAGGTGCCCAAGCGCACGTTATAGGCCAGATACCAGCCGATGGCGTCCGGATCCTCGTAGATGACGATTTCATCCGAGTCCCAGAGCCAGCCGTCGCAGAAAGCTATGTCGGCTGCCGCGACATCCCAGTACCATCCGTTGAACCAGAACCTCGAGGGACCGCCGCCCGCAAGCCGCCAAACATGCTTGGGGCCAAAGCCGCCGGTAAAGTGGCCGTGGGCCCATGGATTGTCGAGATGGTAGCGCGGATCGTTGGGGCCGGTATCGTGACCAACCCAGGTTTTTCCATTATCGACGTGCGGAGCATTGGGGTGGCCCGGCTGGTCGGCGTAGTTACGGTGCGGATCGGGCGCCTGCGGCTTACCTTTATACGGCGCAGGGCCATGCGCCGGCGGTTTCTGATGCTGGTTCTGCTGCTTGTCTTGATGTTGGGCAAACGCCGGCACTGCGAATACGAGCAAAGCTGCGAATGCGATCTGAATGGCCTTCATCGATTCCTCCCGATGCCCGACAGGAGAAGCGCCCTCAAAAACTGGCCTTTTCCTGAGCGGGCGATCAAAGATAACTGCTTGCACTCCGGCATTTTTGCACATGGCGGTGCCATCTGGCACATAAATTTTTCGACAGGCAGAGCTTTGCCGCCAACGGCGGTTGCGCGGTTGCGATGCGACCTATGCGGTTTTGTGTTCGAAGTTAGATTTACGCGCTGACAGTTACCGGAGCACGCCGCCAGGCATACAGCGGGAATTGGTTGGCCAGCTCGGCTACTTCGCCGCGAATGCTTGCGAGCGCGGCATCGTCGCTGCGCTGTTCGAGCGCCTTGGCGATCCAGGTGGCAATCGTGCGCATCTCCGGCTCTTTCATGCCACGGGTGGTAAGCGCGGGCGTGCCTACCCGAATGCCCGAGGGCTTGAGCGGCGGATTGGTATCCCAGGGGATGGAGTTCTTGTTGACCGTGATGCCGGCCTTGCCCAGCGCCAGCTCGGCCTCGGAACCAACGATGCCTTTCTCGAAGACATCGACAAGCATGAGGTGGTTGTCAGTGCCGCCGGAGACGAGGCGGTAGCCGGCTGCTTGCAGACCTTCGGCAAGAGCCTTGGCATTCGCTACGATTTGTGCGGAATAGGTGCGGAATTCGGGGCGCAGCGCCTCAGCAAACGCGACGGCCTTGGCGGCAACGATGTGCACCAGCGGCCCGCCCTGCTGGCCGGGAAAAACGGCCTTATCGACGGCCGTGGCCAGATCCTTCGAGCAGATGATCAAGCCGGCGCGCGGGCCACGCAGGGTTTTGTGCGTGGTGGTGGTGGTGATGTGCGCGTGCGGCACCGGCGAAGGGTGCACGCCGCCGGCTACGAGGCCGGCTATGTGCGCCATGTCGAAGATATACACCGCGCCCACTTTGTCGGCGATCTGGCGCATACGAGCGAAGTCCCACAGGCGCGGATATGCGCTGGCGCCGCCGATGATGACCTTGGGCTTTTCCTGGGTCGCGATGGTCTCGAGCTCATCGTAGTCGATGGTTTCGGTGTCGCGGCGGACGTGATAGAACGTGGTGCGGAACAGCTTGCCGCTAAAGCTGAGGTGGTGGCCGTGGGTCAGGTGGCCGCCGTGCGAAAGGTCGAGGCCGAGAATAGTGTCGCCTGGCTGCAATACCGCCGCGTAGGCCGAGGCGTTGGCCTGTGAGCCGGAATGCGGTTGCACGTTAATGTGCTCGCCGCCAAAGAGCTGGCGGGCGCGGTCGCGGGCCAGGTTCTCCACGATGTCGGCATACTCACAGCCGCCGTAGTAGCGGCGACCAGGGTAGCCCTCGGCATATTTATTGGTGAGGACCGAGCCGGCTGCCTCCAGCACTGCTTCGGAGACAAAGTTTTCGCTGGCAATCATCTCCAGCCCCTCGTGCTGGCGGAGAGTTTCCTGGTCAATGGCGGCGGATACATCGGGATCGGCCTGGGCGAGGGGGCGAGACATCCAGTCAGTCATACAAGAATTTTATCCTTTCCCCCTCGGTTGGCAGGCTCACGGCCTCCGCAGAATCTACCGCCAAAAGCACAACAGAAAATAACAATGGGAAGGCGCAGGTGTCGCGGGAGCCGGTATGCTGAACGCATGACCGGCTTTCGCATTTTGCGGTCGGGATTCTTTTTCGCTTTTGTGACGAGCCTTGGATCCGCGCAGACGCCCTCCGCGCCTGCAGACGCGGTGAGCCTCACACCGGCAATCGTCGAATCGGGCTCGCCGGAGCTGATTCGCGTTGGCGCTCCGGCGAACGCAACGCTTGATGGAGAATGGCTGGGCAAGAAGCTCGAGTTCTTTCGCGCACGCGACGGAAAGGCGTGGTATGCGCTGGCCGGCGTGGACGTTGAGGCGATTGCAGGGCCGTCCGTTCTGAAGATGCGTGCCGTTCATACCGGCGGGACAGTTGTAACGTGGAACCGCAACGTGGAAATCCATCCCGCTCACTACCGGACAAGCACCCTCACGGTGGCGCCGCAGTTTGTTGCGCCGGGGCCTGAGGAGCTGCAGCGCATCAAAGCCGAGAGCGAACTGAAGGCGAAGGTGTTTGCAGCGAGCGCGCCGGAGCCGTTGTGGCACGGCGACTTTCGCGCGCCCGTGACAGCCCCATCGACCGACAGCTTCGGCACGCGGCGCGTCTTCAACGGCACACTGGCCAGCGTTCACAAGGGGATGGATTTTCGCTCGGCCGTGGGAACGCCGGTGCGCGCCGGCAATAGCGGAGTCGTGGTGCTGGCGCAGCCGCTCTACTACGAGGGCAACTGCGTGGTGATCGACCACGGCCTCGGGCTGTTCACGATCTCCATGCACCTGAGCCGCATTGACGTGCACGAGGGCCAGCGCGTGGCGACGGGCGAGCGCATCGGACTGAGTGGCGCCACCGGCCGCGTAACCGGACCGCATCTGCACTGGGCCGTGCGCTGGCAGGACGCGTATCTCGACCCCGCCAAAATGTTGCGGCTTGACCTTAATTTCGTGCGTTAACGCGAAATCGCTTCCTCTTCGACTTCGCGCCGTTGCACCGCACCGGACGCGCCGGATTTGCGGCCCGCCGCCTTCTCTTCGCGCAGGGCCTTGAATGCGCGATAGACAAACCAGCCCAGGTACCATCCGTCGATGAATTTGAAAGGCGTTTCGCCTGTGGTGTAGTGGCCGCAGGGCAGCACACGCGGCTCAAAGCGGATGCCGTGGCGGCGAAAGGCGTCGACTACCTGCAACGAATACTCTTTGGGAAAGGTTAGATCGTAGTTGGCGTAGACCATCAGCACATTTTTGCCGGGGCCGTTGGCCTCAGCGCCGGCGAATTGCTGGTAGTAGTTGACCGGGCTGACGGCCGCCCATAGAGCGCGCACCCGCTCCTGGGTGAAGCCCTCCTGCGCCAGCGCCTCGCGCACGTGGCGCGTACTTTGCCCGGCCCACACCACGTCTCCAAACGCAGTCGACGCGTGATTGAAGGCGTTGACCCTCAGCCGCGCATCGTGCGCGCTGGCGAGGAATCCATAACAGGAGCCGAGGCTGGTGCCCAATACGCCGAAGTGCTCGTAGCCCTGCTCCTCAAGCCAGTCGAGGCAGCAGCGGATATCGACCACCGCCTGGCGGCAGGCGGAGATGGTGCGCCCGATGTTGGCGCTGACGGCGTAGTCGGAGCGCTCCAGCTCCGCGGGCCGGCGAATGTCGTGGTAGGGCTTTGAGAGGCGCAGCGCCGAGACTCCCATGCGGTTGAAGATCGCGCAGAGCGAGTTGTGGCTGAAGCCATCGGCATTCCACTGCGGCAGCACCACGATGGCCTGCCTGGGCCGCGCGGGATCTTTGTGTGCGGGCGCGGGATACCAGCGCGCGTTCACCAGATCGTTTTCCGGGTACGGCGTGCGCTCCGGCGAGGTGAAGCGCAGAAACTGCGCGCGCGGGAGTTTGCCTTCGGCTGCCTGCTGCCGGATGGCGGCTTCCTGAGCAAGAGTTTCAGGGCGCACATTGGTGGGGTAGAGCTGCGGATGGCGCTCTTCAAGACGGAAGTCCGTGGGGCGCTTGTAGCCGAAAAATACGCTGCTGTGCCGAATGAGGAGCTGGTTGATGCGAATCATGGCGGCTTCGGCTTGCTGCCCGTCGCGCTCAACCCCGGGAGAGGGAACCGCGTCGCCAAAACCGTGCGCTTCGAGAAAGGGAGCGATCCACTCAAAGCCCCACTCCAGCGGGCGCACCACGCGATTTTCGTCGCGCGTGGTCAGCCGCGTCTCCCAGGCGTACATCCGGCGCGCGTACCAGTCTCTCAACATGAAGCTGCTTCAATTTTATCAGCGCGAGGGATGCGGAAAATGCAGAGAGCAAGGGACCGGGGGAACAAGGGAACAAGAGGACGGCGAAAAAGAAGCGAGCGGCTGTGAGCTACTTGCTGGGAACTGCCGTACGCACGCGTCGTTTCGACCTCTCGTTGACAACCAGCCAGCCCAGGCTTAGCAGCGTGAGCAGCGCAATGATCGCCTGCGAGATGACGCAATAGAGGCACCAGACACTCAGAACGTTTCTTTCGATATCGGAAAGATGTAGCGCGAAGCCCAGCCCCAGAACGGCGGCGACGAGGAGCAGAATGCGCCGCCGCACCAGCGCGAGCACTCCCAGCGCCAGGTAGCCCGCGATACCAATGGCTGCCACGGGGACGCCGAAGATGGCGGAGTAGGAGCTGTGGTTGACGATGCCGCAGTCCCAGTGTTCGTTGATGGAGCAGGGCTCGGTTGCGGTGGAGTAGTGAACCTGAAGCGCCAGCGCCGAAACGAGGACGCCCGCGAGAGACAACAAGGCAATGAGATATCGCATGGTCGCAGCTAAGATTCGAGATACGCGCCGAAGATACTTGCGTCGTTATGATTCTACGGCAAAACCAGAGTGGTGTGCCCTGTTGAGGTCTTTCGAAGGTCGCTGCTCCCTGTTGGTCGCATCGACTTAGCGGTTGAGGCTCCGGGGTACAGCGACTCTGGTTTTGCGGTAGCCGATCGCGCTTCCCTCTCCGCGAGGTGCGCTCCACCCGGCCGCCGCGTGCGGTGGACGCGGTACGATGAATCCATGAACCAGCCTGACAGCGCTCACCCGCTTCAACCCGGCGAGCAGGCTCGGCGGGCCGAATCGCGCGTGGCCTTCTTCGGCGGCAGTTTCGACCCGCCCCATTTGGGTCACTTGGCCGTGGCGCATGCGGCCCGTGCCGCGTTCCGGCTGGATACGGTGCTGTTTGCCCCGGTGGGTGTGCAGCCGCTCAAGCGCGAAGGCTCGGCCGCCAGCTTTGAGCAGCGGCTGGCCATGACGCGGCTGGCTATCGCGGGCGAGCCGGGCTTCGAGGTTTCGCTTGCCGACGCGCCGAAGCCCTCGGGAGAGCGGGACTTTACACCCAACTACACCATCGACACTCTGGAGGGCCTGCGCGCCGGACTCACTCCCGAGTGCGCGCTCTTTTGCCTGATGGGCGCCGACGCGTTCTTCGGGATGCGCCGCTGGCGCCGCGCCGCGGAGATCCCTTTTGTGGCGCCGTTGATCGTGGCCTCGCGGCCGGGGCAGCCGCTCGCCGGATTGAAGGCCGCGCTGCCGCCGGGCTTGACCATGGAACCCGCGCCGGACAGCCACAGGACAGAATCCGGAGTGGAGGTCCGCGCCTTCGTTTTGGTGAATCAGGCCGGAGACCGCGCACCGTTTTACCTGCTGCCCGGCTTGGATGTGGAGATCAGCGCGTCAGAGATACGCGCCCAAATTCACACCTCGCCAAAACACCGATCAAAGATACGGCTCCTACCGGTATCCGTTGCCAAGTACGTCGAGTCCCATCACCTCTATCTTTGAGGGCTTCGTTCTCTCGCTCCCTATTCCCTAGGCCCTGGTCCCTGCTCTACCATGGGGTTTGGAGAAATTTCCTATTCGCATGACAAATTCGCCGGCGCACAACCGAACGCGCATCCCACGAGAAACTCAAGTATTGGTGCAGGCCGCGGCCGCGGTCTGTGAAGAGAAGAAGGGGCAAGACACCCGCATTCTCGAACTCGATCCCGTCGATTCGGGGCTGTCTGATTTTTTCCTGGTCACATCGGCCACCAACGAACGCCAGGCCGTCGCTATCGCCGACGAGATCGAGCTGCGGCTCAAGCGCGAATTCGGCGCCTACGCGAACTCCGTGGAGGGCCGCCGCAACGGCGAGTGGATTCTGCTGGACTACGTGGACTTTGTGGTGCACGTCTTTCTCGCCGAGCGGCGCGCATTTTATGACATCGAACGGCTGCGCAAGTCGGCGCGACCGCTCACGCCGGCAGAGTTCGACGCGGAGTTGAAGGCCGCGCTGGCTGAAAAGACGCGCGCCGTGCGCAGCAAAGCTGTGACAAAGGCAAGCAGCAGGAAGAAAACTGCCGCAAAACCGGGGGCAAGGACCAGTAAGGGAGCGAAGAAACCGGCGCCTAAATCAAAGGCCGCTCCTGTGAAGAATCCGTCGGCCCGATCGGCCGCAGTAAAAACGAAGCGTAAAGGCTGACACGTCAATCCTGGCTGCTTCAGGTCAGAGAGATCATCAGCGGCTCACATGACAAACCCAGTTGTCCAGACGCAATAAAACGGGCGCCCATTCCAGGCGCCCGTTTTGGTTTTGGCTTGACGGCACGGAGTTAGAAGCTGATCTTCAAGCCGTACTCAACCTGGCGTGGAGAACCTTCGGCATAGACTCCGGAGCCCGAGCTGACGCGCTCGTTTTGTTCGCTAATGTGTCCTGCGGTGCCGTTGGGGCTGTCGGCCTGCCCATTGAGTTGGCCCCAAATCGTGTTTTCCCCGTTCGTTCCGGTGCGGTTGTTATAGTTGGCTGCGTTGAGGATGTTGAAAACGGCGAAGGTAGGACGAACCGTGATACGCTCTTTCACCACCTTAATATCGCGCCCGAGGGTGAAATCCCAGGTGCGCAGGATGTCGTTGCTGACCTGGTTAGAAGGAGCCGGCGTGAGCGACTCCATCACTCCGCCGAGTTCCGTCATCTGCCGCGAGGTGAGCAGGTTCGCATTCACAAGCGCCTGACCTTGTGGCGTCAGTTTCCCCGCATACGTGTTGTTGTAGTTACTGATCAGGCGATTGATGCTGGCCCCGTTGTACTTGCGTCCAAAGGCTCCCATATTTGTGCCCGGCACCAGCGCGCCCTGGTTGCTCGGCTCGTCGCCCATAGCGCCGCTGCCTGTCCAGTCGGAGGTGAAGATATCGGCCGAGCCAACGGTGGGCAGGAACAATGTGGTGGGCAAGGAAGAATAGAGATGGGCGACGGTATTGAAATCGACGCCGCCGAAGGTCTTTCCGACCAGGCCGATCGAGAACATGTGGTGACGATCGAGGGAGGTAGGGCCGAAGTAGGAGGTCGGATTGTTGTTGTCGTAAGCGTTGCCGATGAAGTCCGCATCGCCGAGCTCCGTCGTGCCGGTGGCGTCGTAATGGGAGTAGCTATAGGACACCGTCGTGTTCAGATTGTTCAGACCATTCACAACGTGACGAACCTGGGCCTGGAACATGACGTCGAGTCCGTTATAGATCGAGCGTCCGGAGGGATAAGCAACCAGCACCTGGCCCCAATTCGCATTCATTCCGGGGAAGGCCGCTCCTGCTCCTGGAAAGCCGCCAGCGAGGACATTTTCCGAATCCAGGCCGTTGGCGGCGAAATCGCTGATGGTGGCTCCAGTAACGCCCGTGGGCGTGGTATGGAGCCCGGGGCAGTAGCGAATCGCCTCATCAAGTGAGTGCACACCGCAACCGGGTTTGATGCCTGAACCTGGAGGCGGACTACCTGGATCTGTGACAGTGGCGATGATCGCCGCCTGCGCATTCGCTGCATTCAGGTACTGCGCGTCGCCCAAGTGGTTTACGTCCTGAGCAACGACAAAATGCTCTCCGACGCTGCGGACGTAGTCGACCGAAAGGACAATGCCCTGCCGAATCTCATGCTGCACGCCCAGGTTCAACTGCCAGGAGTTGGGCGTCTTGTAGTTCGGCGCGAAGAGCGATAACCCTTCAGTGCTAGGCACAGCGAACGCAGAACCCAAATATTCGCCGTTTGACTGCGGTCCGGCGGCCTTGGTCGCGGCCTGGAAGCTCGCTTGGTCGGCGGCGATCGTCTGGTAGACGTCGCCTACTGGCTGGCCGCAGAAGCCTGCCCCGCTGGGACAGAACGCCTCGGTCCCAAAGAACAGGCCTTTGGTCAGCTTGCCAGGACGATCGAAGAGCACATTGTTCCAGACCATGTTTTCGTAGTACAGCCCGCCGCCGGCGCGGATTACGGTTTTGCCGTTGCCGTGCAGATCATAGGCAAAGCCGGCCTGAGGGCCGAAGCTCGTGTTGGGCTCGTCGGGCGTGTTGCCCAAGCCCTGCACAAGCGTATCGAGAATGGGAATGGCAGCAAGGTCCTCGTCGTCGCGGCCGGTGTCGCGTACGTAGCGCAGGCCGTAGTTCACGCTTAGCTTGCGGAACTTCCAGGTGTCGCTGATATAGGCACTGAAGCGGTTGTCCGACTGGCCGCCGGCTGGGAAGCCGAAAGCCGACTTCTCAGTGAAGAAGCCTTCGCCGTTGCCGAATATCACTGAGTTTGAGCCGCCGCCGCCCGTGGGATAATTCATCGGATTGGCGTCCCCGCCCGGAAATGGCCCTGCAGCGGCTTGCGCCAACACTGCCGCTGTGGCATTGATTGCGACCTGGGGCGCTAATCCGAAGAAGCTGGCGTAGCCGCCACCGCGCAGAAGGTCGAACCCGACGCCATAGCGCAGGGAGTGCGAGGCTTTGACCCAGGCGCCGTCGTACTTGAACTGCTTGTTCGACTGCACGGTTGCCTGGGGCGCCAGCAGGTTGGGTCCGGTGGAATAGTTGAAGGGGCTGATGACGAGGTTGATGCCGGGGGTGGGGTCGTAGATTCCCGAGCCGGCGGTTGCGTCGGTGATGTGGTTGACAAACTTGAAGTAGCCGACGCGGAAGCTGTTCGTAAAGTGCGTGGAGGCAAAATCGAGACCGCCGCCGTAACCAGGGGTGTTGTCGCGATTGAGGAAGGGCGAGTAGTTCGAACCGCCGAAAGCCGCTACGTCGCTGTTGTTGTCGTAATTCCAACGGAAGAAGGCTCTCATCCCATGCGACCCGCTCCAATCGAGGCGGCCCATCGGCTCGGTCTCGCGGAATTTGACGGGGTAGCCGCCATCCAAGGCAGCCAGAGGCCCGCCGAAGATGACCGGGTTGAAGACGTTCTGGCGGAAGTACTCGTATTCGCCGAAGAAGAAGAGCTTGTTGGGCATGATGGGGCCGCCCAGAGAGCCGCCCATGTTGTTGCGCTGCATGTAATCTGAGTCAACCCCCGGAATGACTGTGTAGCCGGTCGGCTCGGCGTTGCCTGCGCGCTGGTCGCGGAAGTTATAGAAGCCATCTCCGTGGAAGGCATTCGAACCGGAGCGGGTAACGATGTTCACCGAACCCGATGAGGTGAGCGAGGTGGAAATGTCCAGGCTCGATTCGGCGATCTGAAACTCCTGGATCGCTTCCTCTGAGATGTTCTGGGTGGTGGTTCCCACATTCTCATCCGAGATATCGATGCCATCCATGGTGATGCGGGCGGTGCGGCCAAAACGGCCACCGAAGGAGATGCTCGAAAACCCGTTCTTGGTGGGATCGAAACTGGTTCCGTCCTGGATTTGCACGCCGGGCTGAAGCTGGGCCATGTCGAGGAAGTTTCTGCCATTCAATGGCAGGCTTTCGATGTCCTGGCGGTTTAAGACGCCTTGCACCGACGAACTCGAAGTATCGACCTCGACGCCCGCCGCTTGCACCTGGATTTCAGTGGTTGCGCCCTGGACGCGGAGCTTGATGCTGGCGTTCGCGGTCTGGCCCACCTGCACCGTCAACGTAAGCACGGCTGCGGCGAATCCGGGGGCCGTGATACGCACTGTGTATCCGCCGGGCTGGAGAGCCTCAGCGGAGTACAAGCCGGCGTTGGTCGTAGTGATTGTCCTTGCGGCTCCCGTGCCCAAGTTAGTGACGATAACCTTGGCGCCGGACACGGCTGCGCCTGTGGGATCGGTAACCGTTCCCTGGATCGCGCCGGCTTCGGTAGTCGCCTGGCCGTGCGCGGTGGCGGTTATGCCGCTGAGAAGAAACGCTGCGCAAAGCGCGAGGGGCAGCGAAACCGCCGCTGCCAGAGCCATTGTGTGCATCCGAAAAAATCGCATCGCAAATCCTCCAAACTCAGATTGGACCGGAAGCCCAATGCAGGAGACTTCACGATCCTTGTTTTGCGCTTTCGGAAGCTCGATGGGGAATGACAAGTCCGATCCCGCGAGTTACGTCAAAATTAACAAAACAAACACCAAGAACAGAAAACTCTATAGAAACGCTTCCGAACGGACATAGATCCGCCGAACTTGACCTCACTTCATGCTGGGAATCTGTCGAAATAGAGTGCAATTCGAGTGCCAATTGGTAGCATTGGTGTAATAGCTATAAGTATTTGAAAATAGGAAGTTTAATTCGTTGCCTTTTTTCGAGGGTCTCTCTGATCTATGAAATTTGGGATAATTTGTTTCAAAGGCTGCAGAAATTGGACCAAACCGTTGCCTGCTCTCGATTTGGCGGGCGCTGCCGGCGGGGCCGTGCGCCGATGTCCTACGGGCGGCCGCAGGAACCCAAAAAGGGCGCCCCCTGCTCGGGACGCCCTTTGCCTTGGGTATTGACGTTTGCCGGTTAGAAGGTGACCTTCCCGCTCAGCTCAACGTTGCGATTGCCGAGACCCTGCGGGTATGACCCGCCCCCGGCTCCGCTTTCCTGCACGCCCGAGAAAAGAGTGGTCTCGAACGAGCCGATCAGACTATGTTCCACGCTGATATCCGGTGTGGCATAGTAGCCCCGGTTGAACACGTTGAAGGCGCTGGCCATGATCTGCACGCTGACCCGCTCGGCGACCTTGAAAGTCTTCGCTGCCGACAGATCCAGGTCGTTCCAGGTGTCGCCGCGGAGAACGTTGCGCCCGACACCGGGGAAGGGGTTGTTGAGCGCTATGGCTTCGTACTGATTGTTCCAGAGCCAGTGTTCCGAAGATCGAGAGACCGGGCCGCCTGTCACATAGTCGACATAGCCTCCAGGTCCGAGGTTGATACCGATCGAGCCTAACGGCGCCTGCGGATTGGAGAGGATGGGACGGGACGACGGGGCGAAAGCGGCGCCAAATCCGAGGTCCTGGAAGCCCTGTGTTGCCTCGGTTGCGTTAATACTCGGCGGCGCGGGGGTGTATACGCAACTGCTTGGCTGCTTGGGCGGGGTATCGGTGATGTCGTCATTCACACAAGTGGATGTCACCGTTGGCGAATTCTGGTAGGGGTTATAGGGCTGGCCGCCGTTGTATTGATAGAAAGCATTCATCATGTAGCCGCCGAGCAACCGGCCAACGATTCCGTGCTGATCGTGGAACCACGGCTCGTTGTACGTGAGCCCAATGCTGAAGATGTTGGGGTAAGAGTCGCCGCTAACGCCGCGCTCTCCCTGGTCGATGTTTAGAGGATCCTGTGCGAAGGGGGTTGCCTGGCCGCCGCCCCCGTTGTTGTTAATGGAAATGCTGAAGTCATCGGTATTGTCGATGGTGCGGCTCCAGGCATAGGAGAGGATTCCCGAAAAGCCATGGAAGTTGCGCATGGTGAGCGAAGCCTGCAATGCGTTGTATTCGGAGAATGCGGTGTTGCCATAGGTTTCCACTGCACCATAGTTGCAATCCGGCCTCCCGTAGCCGGTGGCCTTGACGCCGTCGGTTATGGTGTTGCACACCGAGATCCCCGAGCCGTAGCTCGGAAACGCACTCTGCACGTCGAGGATATCGGGGTTCGAGTTGAAGGCCTGGAAGTTGCCGTAGGTGTGATTGCCAACGTAGCGAACGTCGGCAACGGCGGCCGGGAAGACCTGGTACTGGAAGCCCAGGCTATAGGTTTCGCCCTGTGGGTTGTGGAAGTTGCTCGTCACCTTCTGTATGGGATTGATGCGGGGATCGCCGCCCGTCGGGATATATTTGTCGTCGGCCGTTTGCACAGTGCCATAGGTGAGGCCTCCGCTCGGTACGCATGTTATGGTGACGCCGTCGCAAGCAAAGCTACCCGAGTTCACCGCGGGGGCCGCGGTGGCCAGGTTGACAAAGATTGAGTAGAACTCGGGATCTGCATTGATTCCGAAGCCCCCGTGAACGACCATCTTGGGCGCGAATGTTGGCGTATACGCGAACCCAATCCGCGGTTCAATGTTCCTGAGATAGTTCGGGAGGGAGGGAATGGTCGTTGCCGAAAGAGGAAGGGTTGTATCCCAGAAGGCCGTCTTCGGGTTTTGCTGGCGCCTTACGGTTTCGTTGCTCAGGAAGTTGATGGCCTGGCCGAAGAATTCATAGCGAAGACCGAGGTTCAGCATGAAGTTTTTGGTTATCTTGAAATTGTCCTGGAAGTAAAGATCGAAGTCCTTCTCCTTAAAGGGAATCGTGGGGCTTCCTTCGGCGAGGGTAAGCTGGCCGATGCCTTCAAGGAAGCCGGTGAGGCCGTTGTCGCAAGCCGAACCGCAAGAGCCAAGGTTGAAGGGAACACCCTTTGGATTGGCGGCATTGATGGCTGCGCCCGGAGTGAAATTAAAGTTGCCCTCGTCGAAGGGGAGCCAGCCCCAGGGCGAATCCTGATAATCGAACTCCCCGCCGAACTGGATGCTGTGACGCCCTGCCGTCCAGGTTGCGTTGTCCTGCACCTGATTCACCTTCACGAACCGGCCCTGGGGCAAGACTCCGGCAAACGCGTAGCCGTAACTCGCTAGGGCCCCGCCCATAGTGACGAACGAGCTGCATGTCGACTGGATGCTGATGGTGCAGGAGGAAATCGCGCCGCCGTAAAAGCCGATGACGGACTGCTGAAAGGCATAGCGCGCCTGATTGATTATGGAAGGTGTGAAGGTATGCGTCCAGTCGCCGCCCGTCTCATGAGTAATTGCATTGACGTCGGGGAAGGCGCCGCCGGCCTCAATGTTGGCCAGGGGACCGAAGAGATAAAAGGCGTTCGCGTATGGATTTTTCTGGTAGTTGTACCGCATGTAAATGCGATCCTTGGAGGTAAACTGATAGTCGAGCCGGCCCAAGTGCTCCTGGTCGAAGATCACCTCTGGAAATGTGCGCTCAAACTGTGCAACTTCCACGCTCGCGACCGACGTTCCGTCGGTCACCGTCTGTAGGCAACCGGAGCCCGAAACAGGAAGGCCATCCGCATCGCACAGGCTGGTCGAGTTAACCGCAGTCGGGTTTCCATTGGAAGTGCTATATGGCCCATTGGCCGCAATGGCCGCGACGGCCGGATTGTTCGGGAAGGCAGATTTCAGAGTCGTCAGGCCGGTGGCGTCTGGAAAAAGGCCGCCTTGCGAAGTGAGTACCTGCCCGCTCTCGTAGGTGTGGTCCCACAGCGTGCTTCCGAAGAGCCAAAGCTTATTCTTCAAAACCGGCCCGCCCAGCGTTCCGCCCCAGGTGTTTTGCACAAAGCGTGGGACGAAAGTTGGGTTGCAATTGGTTGTCACTCCCCCTGAGCACCAACCGTCCTGCGGAGCCTTCTGCCCCTGGGTAAGAGACGAGAGCCACGAGCCGTTATAGATTTCGAAACCGGACCCGTGGAAGGTGTTCGTGCCGCTCTTGGTAATGTAGTTGACGATCGCGCCCATATTGCGACCGTATTGCGCGCCCATGTCTGTTGTGAGGATCTGCACCTCCTGAATCGCATCCTGATTGTCGAAGAAGAAGCTTGGGCCACCAATGGAGGTATCGTTATTGGTCTGGCCGTCGATCTCGGAGTTGTTGGAGCGGCCGCGTTGGCCGTTGACGGAGAAGTTTACACCGTTGGTGTTCGAATTGGCGTCGGAATGCGTACTCACGACGCCGGGGACGGCTAGCGCAAGGTTATCGAGCGCGCCAGTGATGGGAGCGGAGGCAACCTGCTCGGTGCTTATGGTTGTTTCGACTTGCGCGGACTCGGTGTTGATCAACTCGGAAGCGGAGCCTTCGACCTCGATCGTCTGCGCCTCTTTGCCCAAACTCAACGAGATCTTGAGCGGCGTTGCATTGCCCGCGACGACATGGACATGAGTCTGCGTTTGTTGGCTGAATCCGTTCGCGGATATGGTAACGGCGTAGGAGCCGAGCGGCACATCCGGGATTTGGAACGATCCTTCGCCGTTTGTCTCCGCCTGGAGAGTAGCGCCGGTGGCCTCATTCACAGCTTTGACCCTTGCGTGGGGGATGACCGCGCCGGTTTGATCGGTTACCGTGCCCGTCATGCCGCCGGTGATGATGCCCTGGGCAGAGGCAACCGGGATGCAAACACTTGTTAAGAAACCGGCGAACGCCAACAGACACAGCACCGTCGCCGCAGAGAGCGTCTGAAAGAATCGCATTGTGGACCTCCAGGGTCAGTGGGATGGGAAGATGCCCTTACGAGGGCGTCCGTAACGACCCGTGCCAGGTGCTTCTTTGCCGCTTACGACGCCCGCGACTCACCTGAAAAAACATAAATGCGATAAGTTCCGGCCAAGCTTGCTCGTACGCGGTCACTTCATATCGGAGCCCGCGTACCGGGGAAAACGCTCTCTCGTCAAATAGCACGATGCGTGCCATTCCCAGCGAGTTGCCTCACCTGTGCCTTATAAAAAGCAAACAAATGATTTGCCCGTCACTGTTAGTGGCAGCGCCACATTGCGCCTATGAAATTTCATAGAATCTTGCCGGTCCATGATGCGAATGTTTTCAAAACTTGGAACCTCGGGGTGTCAACGGGCTCTTGATCTTCTGCCAAATCATCCGGAAACTGGCACGTTTCGCCACTTTAGCGATCCAGAATTGCTATACCCGGGAGCCGCACACCCCAAGTCGACACGACCATCAGGGAAACGGCGACCTGGCACGAAACCGAAATGGGGTACACCTATTCTCGAATCGCCGTAAAGTCGCCACAAGCAGAATGCAAAAGCCCCGGTCAATTGACCGGGGCGTTTGTGATGGTTCGTGAAGGTCGAGGTTCAGAACTCGAGCCGCAGCGCGCCCTGCAAGACTCTGGGAGTGCTGGTGGAAGTAGAGCAGAAGACTGTGATTTGCCGATGAACAAGGAGGGCGCCCTGAAAGGCGCCCTTTGTTGTGAAATGCGATGGAAGGTTAGAAGGTGATCTTCGCCACGATCTGCGCCGTGCGGCCGGGCGCGGGGTCGTCGTTGTAGTCGTTGGCGCCGGAAAGACCGTAGACCCCTCCAAAGTACGGGCCGTCGGTGTAATTCCCGTCCGGGAGGTCGAAGTTGGCATGGTTGAAGACGTTCGCGGCCTGCAACATAATCTGCAGATTGCGCGCGGTGTCATGGCCCAGCGGAAGCATCTTGTAGACGCTGAGATTGGTGTAATTGTAACCGGGTCCATGGATGAGATTGCGCCTGACGTTGCCGAAGGTGCCGATGGCCTCCTGGTAGAACGGGCTGGTGTCAAAGAATTGATTGATGCCGCCCAAGTTGGAACGAGGATTGAACTTCTTGATACTGAATGAGGTGGTGTTCACGTCGTCGCCGCAGCCGTAATACACCCAATAGTCGCACCACAGTGAGTTGTACACGCCGTAGTCCGTAATCAGGTCCGGAAATCCGGTTTGCAGAATCGTGAAGCCGGAAACGTGCCAGTCTCCCAGAATCTCCTTGACGGCGAAGTTTTGGTTCATTGATGCGAGCAAGGGAATCTTGTAGTCGTAGGAGGCGGCAAGGCGGTGCCGGGCGTCGTAGTCGGAGTCACCGTAGTTCAGGTACCGATACCCGGGGACGTTGTTTCTTCCTCTTGCGTTGAATCCGGAGCTGGTAAGCCCGGAGTCGTCGTCAAGGGCGTGGCTGTAAGTGTAAGCCAGCGAAAAGTAGAGCCCGTGCCACGTACTGTTCACCAGGCTCGCCTGGAGGGAGTTGTAATTTGACGAGCCGTCGGTGCCCTGTGTACCCACATCGAGGTAATCGGGATAGCCGCTGGTGGTAGAGGGCTGCAGAGTGTGCGAGGGGAAGAATTCATGCTGATAGGTAGAGTTTGCAATGCAGGCAGGGCTGGCCAGGCACGCAGCCTGGCCGGCAGCAGTGATCGGGTCGGCATCCCAGGTGATGACAAGGCGGTGGCCCACGGAACCCACATAGCCAACCTGCAGAATCATGTTTCCGGGGAGCTGGCGCTGAATGTTCAGGTTGAAGTTGTAGACGTAAGGCACGCTGTACGCCGAGTTGGTGACGCTCGTTTCAAGTTCCAAATAGTTGCTCCAATTGAGCGCGGAGCCAGGCTTGGGGAGCACGTACGGGAATGGATTGCTTTCGGAACCATTGCCGGCTACATCGGTAAATGGATTCGCGAAGCCGGGACTGCCCAGAAAATCGGCAGCGCCGTGCGTGGTAATGGCGGTCGGCGGCTGGCCCAGGTTCTGCAGCTGGCCTTCCGCGATGTCGCGGTTGTAGTAGAGACCGAAGCCTCCGCGGATCGAGAACTGATGCGCGCCTGGCTGCCCGATCAGCCCCGAGGGCCCATTGCCGGGCGACCACGCAAAGCCGAAGCGCGGGCCGAAATGGTCGTACTTGGGTGTGGCGCCCCCGGCTGTGTTGCAGCCCGGATCGCCAGGATAGAGCAGGCCGGGAAAAGCACCAGGATAGACCTTCGATGTGGCCGAGCCCGGTTGGAAGCAGACGACACCTTCTCCCCTATATTGGTGGTCCTGGGTCGGTGTTTCCACGTCCCAGCCGACTCCGTAATTGATCGTCAAGTCAGGTGATACGCGCCAGCTGTCCTGCGCATAGGCATAGTATTCCGAGGCAATGACGTCGATGAAGCCACCCGATTCCTGTGTGTAGTTATCCGGAATTCCCAGCAGAAAATCGATGCCGGGATCGCCCGAACTGTAGGAGCCCGTGCCCGCATAGTCGAACACGCCATTGTTGTCGGCGTAATACGGGTTGCTTACCCTGAACTGTTCGAACGTGAAACCGAGTTTGAGGTTGTGGTTGCCGACGAGATGACTGAAATCGTCGCTGTAATTCACATTGGTGTCCTTGCGGGGCTGCGGACCCTCGGAACTGAAGCCGAGAGTGAAGAGTCCAGTGAGCGCCATGACGGGCAGGCCGCCGACCGAGGTTTGCGGCGTGATGCTGAAGCCGGCGCTGGAAGGAGCGACGATTTGGGCCGGTCCCACGGCGGCGTAGTTCAAGCGATAAAAGGCGGCGCGCAAAACATTGAGATCGTGTGGACCGAAGGTGTGGGTCTCCGACGCGGAGAACAGCTTCAAATGTTCAGCATTGACCTGTCCGAAGCCGGGCAGGTCTGCTCCCTGGCCGGTTGTAGACCCAAAGGGCAGTGTCTCGGTTGTGGGGCTCGACTGAAACAGGCCCACGCCATAAATTGAGTCCTTGTCGGAGATGTGGTAGTCGGCGCGCAGCGCTCCCTGGTCCTGCGCTCCCGTGTTGGCCGTCGGAAAGCTATACCGCGGCGCAGCGGCGGTGCCGGCGTTGCCTGGGGGCACGTACTTCTCCGCGAGCGCCTTAGCAATCGAGTTGAAGCTGCTGGAAGGGTTGATTACAACTGGAGTTCCGGCGGGGAAGCACCCCGGAATGGCGGGTGTAGTAGGCGTTGCAGGCACCGTCGTCCACGTTAAATAACTCGTTCCAGGACCGCAGGTCACTCCTGTCCCGACCGCTGCTCCAGCCCCTGTCGTAATGACAAACGGAATGTAGTTTTCGCTCAGGCCAGCCGTTCCGTTGGCGCCGCCGTTCGCCACATTGTATTCATTGCTGAAGACTCCACCCGTAGAGGTTGAAGTGGGGAGAATACCGCTCTGGAAAACTGGCGTATTCACAATCGTTCCCGTTCTGCGGCGGAAGCCCTGATAGGCCAGGAAACCGAAGAGCCTGTTCTTGACGATTGGCCCTCCCAGCGTGCCGCCGTACAGGTTCCGATGGTAGGGCGGGCGCTCCCCGGGCTGGCCAAAGTAGCCGGGAAGATTCATAAAGGTGTCGCGGTAGTATTCAAAGCCGCTGCCGTGGAGCTGGTTGGTGCCGGACTTGATGGACTCGTTGATGATCGCGCCGCTGTTGCGCGCAAACTCAGGATTAATGGTGCTGGTGACGACATTGATCTGGGCCAGAGCGTCGGGATTCATTTCGAATCCTTCGTCCTGGAGAGCAAAGTCGTTGATGTCGATGCCCTCAAGCTTGTAGGAGTCGGCGCCGTTCTGGCTACCGTTCGCCGAGTAGGCGCCCGTGGTATCCGAGGCCTCCACCACGCCAGGCGCGAGCCTTGCCAGCCCGGCGGCGTCGCGGCCGAGAATGGGCACATTCTCGATTTGCGATGCCGGGATGACCTGCTCCAACTGCGTGTTGGCGGTTTCCACTTGCAGCATCGAAGCGTCTACCATGACCACCTGCAGCGAGGCCCCCACCTTCAACGTGGCGTTCTCTTCCAGGTTGGCGTTGACCGTGAGCATGATGTTCGCCTTTTCGAACTTCTCGAATCCGACGGATTCAACGGTCACGCTATAGGGACCGCCGATCTGCAGAGCAGGAAATGTGTAGAAGCCGCTTTTGTTCGCCGTGGTTGTCGTCGAAATGCCCGTGGCTGTATTGAGAGCGATGATATGGGCGTTTGGAATTACGGCCCCGCTGGGATCCGTGACTGTGCCGTGAATGGCGGCTGTGGTCACCTGGGCATAAGCTGCCGGTGCACCCACGAACAGGAAAAATCCCGCGCTGAACAAGAAAGGCAGCGCCACAACTACTGCCAAGGCCGCTTTCTCCAACCGGAAAAATGGCACTGTGTTCCTCCTAGATGGGCTGAAGCATTCAACTAGGAACGTATGCACGATGGGTGCCATTCGCACTGTCTCTTCAATAGCAACGAACTTACTGAAAATAGGTTACTTATGTACAAGTCATTCTTTCGGTTCCGAACAGCGAATATGAAATTTCATATAACCTTCAAAGGATATTCCCAAAATCGGACACAACCAACAGATTTTGGGAGGGTTGGCTGTTCCTCCGGCCATGATCGGAAGAGGAGTTTTGCGGTATTCTCCTTTGCATGCAGATAACCCTGGTCTATATCGGCGCCCGGTCGGGAGCGAAAGATGCGTACCACGGGTTGGTTTGTAGCTATCTCAGGCGCTGCGCCGTACTTGCGCCATGCGGGACGGAAGCGTTCCGAAGCGAAAAGGCGTTGCTCGAATGGCTCGGCCGGCAGCGGGGGCGAACGCCAACGGTCGTCGTGATGCTGGATACGCGCGGCCGGGAATTGACCTCAGAGGCTTTGGCTGCCTGGCTGGGAAAGCGCCGCGACGAAGGCGCGCAACACATCGTTTTTGCCGTCGGTCCGGCGGATGGATGGTCGGAGCAGGTGCGCGCGGCGGGCGAACGCCGCGGCGGCCTGCTCTCGCTGGGGCCGATGACGCTGGCTCACCAACTGGCTCGCCTGGTAATGGCCGAGCAACTCTACCGGGCATGTACAATTCTCACGGGTCATCCGTACCACACGGGACACTGAGAAACAGGGGTCAGGTGTCAGTGGTCATTGGCAGGCAACTGGAACTATGAGTGACGAAACAACATCCCGGCGAGGACTGATTCTGATCAACACGGGCCCCGGCAAGGGCAAGACAACCGCGGCGCTGGGGACGGCCTTGCGCGCCGTGGGATGCGGCATGAAGGTGCTTATGCTCCAGTTCCTCAAGGGCTCATGGCATTACGGCGAGCTGGATGCCGTGGAGGCCTTCGGCGAGAACTTCGTGCTGAAGCAGATGGGGCGCGGGTTTGTGAAGGTCGGCGGCGCAGAGACCGATCCCGAAGACGTTCGCCTGGTGGAGGCGGCGTGGGCCGAGGCGCGCGAAGCCATCTACTCCGGCGAGTGGGACATGGTGGTGCTGGACGAGATCAACTACGCCATCAGTTACAAGATGCTGGACCCCGCGGTGGTGGCCGAGGCGCTGAAGGGCAAGCCGGAGATGGTGCATGTGATCCTGACCGGCCGCAATGCGCACCCGCTGCTGGTGGAGCTGGCCGATACCGTGACCGAGATGCGCGAGATGAAGCACGCCTACCAAAAGGGAATTCTGGCGCAGCGCGGGATCGAGTATTGAGCAGGGAATCGAACAGACGGAGACAATATGGCAGAGAGCACATACCACCGTTGGGCCGATATTGCGCCGGAGCATTTGAACGCACTGGTGACACGGCAATATGTGGTGGGCACCAACACCATGCTGGCTCGCATCGTGCTGAAGAAAGGCGCGGTTGTGCCCATGCACCAACATATGCATGAGCAAATTAGCCATGTGGTGGAGGGCGCGCTCAAGTTTCGCATCGACGGAGAAGAAATTGCGGTGCGGGCAGGGGAGATCCTCTGCATTCCGCCGCATGTGCCGCACGAGGTGACGGCGCTTGAGGACTCGGTGGCGCTGGACATCTTCAATCCGCCGCGGCAGGACTGGATTGACGGCGACGATGCGTACTTGCGTAGCGCGACGGTCTCGCCGCCCGCGAAAAACTAAGCGGTGGCTTGCGGCTAACCCGTTTACAATTGGGTTCGATATGTCGTGGTTCAAGCGTGAGAGCGGCGAGTACGAGTCTTCAACGGGCGGACAAGCCACCGAAAACGGTCCCGGGGCGAGCCCTAAGAACGTTCGCACCGAGGGCCTGTGGGTGAAATGCCCCGGCTGCCGCCAACCCATTTATAAGTCCGATCTCGAAGCCAACCTGAACGTCTGCCCCAAATGCCAGCACCACTTCAAAATCAGCGCCCGCGCGCGCCTTGAAATGCTGCTCGAGCCGGGCTACGAGTTGGTCGACACCGGACTGCGCTCCACCGATCCGCTGAACTTCAAGGACGTGAGGCCCTACAAACAGCGCTTGCGTAAAGCGCGGGAAGAGACCGGTCTCGAGGACGCCATCCTGAATGCCCTGGGGCAACTGGGGCCGCACGAAGTCGTGTTGAGCGCCATGGAGTACGGCTTCATCGGCGGATCGATGGGCGCCGTGGTGGGCGAGACGGTGGCGCGCGCCGTGGACCGCGCCAGGGTGACGCACAATCCGCTGATCGTGGTGGCTGCGTCGGGCGGGGCGCGCATGATGGAAGGCGTGGTGAGCCTGATGCAGATGGCTAAGATCTCCACGGCGCTGGCGCAACTGGACGATGCGCGCGTGCCTTATATCTGCGTGCTCACCGATCCGACAACCGGCGGCGTGACGGCCAGCTTTGCCATGCTGGGCGACCTGAACGTTGCCGAGCCGGGCGCGCTGATCGGTTTTGCCGGCCCGCGCGTGATCGAGCAAACCATCCGCCAGAAACTGCCTGAGGGTTTTCAGCGCGCGGAGTTCCTGCTGGAAAAGGGATTCCTCGATGCTGTCGTGCATCGCAAGGATTTGAAGGCCTACCTGATTCGCGCTCTGGACTTCCTGAAGACACCGACGGCGGCGTAGAGCCCTGCTCTTTAAGAACACAGATTCGATCGCAGTGAGACTTGACGGCCTGGCGTGTCTTGCGGGCCTTCGCTGACACCACCAGTTCGTGTGAAATCATCGCGGTTTAGTCGAAGGCTGGGTCAAGCGTAGGACTTAGCACATGAAGAGATCCATTCTTGCCTTTTCCATACTGCTGCTCGCCGCAGTGCTGTGTCCCGCACAGCAGAGCAAGATCGTCATAAGGTTGCTGAATGGAAAAAACGGTCATCCGATCGGCGATGCGAGCGTGAACGTTTGGCTCGGCGACGAAATTTCGGTTTGCCTTCCCTCTGCCCGTTCTGTTATTAGGTAATAGTCGTTCTTTTCGAGTTCCCTGATCGCCCATGAACCTTACCACTACGAACGTCCCGTTGGATTTGGCCCTTCTTCTTCGCGACTATTCCATTGAGCTGACCCCGCGCCAATCCGCGATCATCGACGCCGCGTCCGGCCGGCTCGATCAGGGAACCGAGGTCTATCTCACGTGGGTCCCCGGGACTAACCCCATGGACCTGGTTGCAGCGTCCTCATCCTTGCGCCGCGCCGGACTCATCCCGGTGCCTCACCTCGGCTCCCGGCATGTCGAGAGCGCCTCCCAGTTTGAGCGATTGATTGCGCGCCTCGTGGCAGAGGCAGGAGTCGATCGCGTCCTCATTATCGGAGGTGATCGGCATCGCCCTGCCGGGCCCTTCGATTCTTCCCTGGCCGTCATGGAGAGTGGTATTTTGCAGAAGGCGGGAATCTTCCGCATGGCGATTGCTGGGTTTCCTGAAGGCAATCCCAATATCTCCGATCCTGTCCTCGAAGAGGCGCTCGCGGCCAAAGTGAACTTTGCCCGCGCGGCGGGGATTCACCTTACCATCTTGACGCAGTTCTGCTTTGAGGCCGAGCCGGTCGTCGCATGGCTTCGCCGCGTCCGCGGCCTGGGCATAGACGTTCCCATGCGCATCGGCCTCGCCGGTCCCGCCGGACTCGTTACCCTGATGCGCTATGCGATTCACTGCGGCGTGGGGAACTCTCTGAAGGTTGTCTTGGAAAAGCCGTCCTTCGCCAGGCTTCTCACCGAAAAAGGTCCCGAGCCGATCCTGCGGGGCATTGTTTCTGCTCTGACCTCTCCATCGCCTGATGCGTTGCCCTCAGGCATTGCAGGCTTCCATTTCTTTGTCTTTGGCGGCTTCAAGAAAACCATAGACTGGATCGACAGCCAACGGGCCCGGCCCGGCCAAGCGCCGATCTAACCGCTGCTTCTCGCCTCGCGAAGCGGCCTCGGGCCCCCAGCACAACTTCCCTCGAACAGGAGTCTCTCATGAGCAGCAAGAATCTTGAAGAACTGTTACAGACCACCGGAAATCCGGTAAACATGCTCCGCAATTCGCAGATCGGAGCGTACGTCTATCCCGTTGTCCCCGCCGAGTTCTCCAACTGGCGCGACGAGCAGCGCGCCTGGCGCGAGACCGCCGTTCTTTTCGATCAGAGTCATCACATGGCCAACCTGTATGTCGAGGGCCCTGATGCCCTCAAGCTGATCTCGCATCTGGCCACCAACAGCTTTGCCAAATTCCCCGTCGATCGCGCCAAGCAGTTTGCTCCGTGCAGCTACGACGGCTATGTCATCGGCGATGGCATTCTCTTTCACCTCGAAGAGAACCGCCTTGTCTTTGTCGGCCGGGCACCCGCGGCCAACTGGATTCAGTTCCACGCCCAGACCGGCGGCTACGACGTGAAGACCGAGATGGACGAGCGTTCCCCCTCCAACCCTCGCGGGAAGGCCGTCGTTCGTACCTGCTACCGCTTCCAGATTCAGGGACCAAACGCGCCCCAGATATTGGAAAAGCTGAACGGTGGGCGCGTGCCGGAGATCAAGTTCTTCAACATGGGTCATATCCAGATTTCCGGACGCCCTGTTCGCGCCCTGCGCCATGGAATGGCGGGCGCTCCCGGCCTGGAAGTCTGGGGCCCCTACGAGGAGCGCGAAGAAATCCGCGCCGCCATCGTCGCCGCCGGCAGGGATTTCGGCCTCCGCGAGGTCGGCTCGCGCGCCTATGCCAGTAATACCCTCGAATCCGGCTGGATTCCCTCGCCTCTTCCCGCCGTCTACACTGGCGAGAAGATGAAGCCTTATCGCTCCTGGCTTCCGGTCACCAGCTATGAAGCCACCTGCTCCATCGGCGGGAGTTTCGATTCGAGCAACATTCACGACTACTACATGACGCCCTACGAGCTCGGCTATGGCATCTTCGTCAAGTTCGACCACGAATTCGTCGGCCGTGAAGCCCTGGAGAAAATAGCGCTCGCGCCGCAGAGGAAAAAGGTCACCTTTGCCTGGAATTCCGAGGATGTGGCCAAGGTCTCCCATTCACTCTTCGAACCCGGCGATCCCTACAAGTTCATCGACTTCCCGCAGACGAATTACTCTTCGGCCTCGTATGACAAGGTCCTGCACCATGGCAAGACCGTCGGCCTGTCCATGTTCACCGGCTACAGCTTCAATGAGCGGTCTATGCTTTCGCTCGGCGTGGTCGATCCGGATGTCGAGATCGGGACAGAAGTGGAACTTGTTTGGGGAGAGAAGGACGGCAGTCCCTCGAAACCGACCGTTGAACGCCACAGGCAGTTGGCGATTCGCGCCGTCGTGAGTCCGGCGCCTTACGCCAAAGTCGTGCGTGAAACCTACGCCGAGGGCTGGCGCAGCGCGAAAAAGTAGAAGAGCAAAATGCTGCGCTGGCTAACACGGGTGGGCTTATGACCGCCGCGCCGATACTGGGCTCTTGCTGCCTTCGCACTCAAATCCGCATGGGCATGAGCACGTAGCGGTATTTGTACTCGGCGTCGGGGTCTTCTGGGCGCATCTGGCCGGCGGATTGTGCGTCCTTGAACTCCAGGCGCACCTCGCCCGTGTTATCGAGTGCCTTGAGGAAGTCGAGAATGTAGCCGGAGTTGAAGCCGACCACGATAGGCTCGCCCGAATACGGCGTGTCGATGGTGTCTTCGCTCTCCCCGGATTCGGTGGAGTTGGCGCTGATCTTGAGCTCGTTGTCTTCGAGGCGCAGGCGGATGGCGCCGGAGCGCTCGTCGGCGAACTGCGCCACGCGCTGAATAGCGAGCGAGAGCTCGCTGGCACGCACCACCGCAAACTTGGTGTTTTCGCGCGGCAAGACCGCCTCAAAGTTAGGGAACTGGCCGGAGAGCTTGCGGGTGCTCAGTGTGCGATGGCCTACGCGGAAGAACAGCGTGTGCTCGTCGTCGGCGAACTCTACCTTTTCGGCTTCGGTGGAAGAGAGCAGGACCTGCAGCTCCTGCAGAGCCTTGCGGGGAATGAGCACGCGCTTCTCGCCGCTGATGCCTTCAAGGGTCTCGGCGGGCTTTTCGACAAATGAGAGCCGGTGTCCGTCGGTCGCCACCATACCGAGCGATTCGGCTTTGAGAATGAGCAGTGCGCCGTTCAGTGTGTAGCGCGACTCCTCGTTGGAGATGGCGAAGATGGTGCGGGCAATAAGCGTGCGCAGCGCCACGAGCGAGATGCTGGTGACCGCGACCGTGGGAAAATCGGGGACCTGGGGGTAATTCGCACGGGCCATGCCAACCATCTTCGTGTTCGAGCGGCCGCTGCGGATCTGCACCCAGTGGTTCTCAAGGAGTTTGATGGAGATGTCGCCGTCAGGCAGGAGTTTGATGTAGTCGTAGAGCTTGCGCGCGGGGATGGTGCACGCGCCGGCCTTCTTCACCTTGGCTCCAGCGCTGGTGCGGATGGCTTGGTCAAGGTCAGTTGCAGTAATGTTCAGGCGGTCTTCCTCGGCTTCGAGGAGAAAATTAGACAGAATCGGGATCGTGGTCTTGCGCTCAACCACGCTCTGTGTGGCTGTAAGTTCCTTCACCAGATCCTGGCGGCTTACGGTAATCTCCATCGCTGCCCCCTGAGCGGTCGGCTTCTCGACTTCAGTTTCCGCGGTTGGCATAGGTTCTGTTCGTCCCCAAAGCCACTTTCCCGCTCCTGCCACACTCTACAACACAGTGCGGCGGGACGGAAATGGCTGTCTTTTGTTCCCCTTGATTGTAGCCATCAAAAGGATTATGTGCGCGTGGAAAACTAGGCCGGTTCTCTGAAATCTACGGTGTTTTGCGGGGATGGATGCCTTCCGGCAGCATGAAGCCGCCGACGAGTCTCTGAGATAGACCGTTGTCGCTGCGCATAGGGCACACGACGGAGGGGTATTCAATTTGTCTTTAGAAGGATTAAAAAGATAGAAGTACCCGTAGTTGGGTTCGGAAAAGTGGGAAATCAGGCGAAGTGGTTTTGTGGGAGCGGGTTGAGGCTTGGGTAGATTTTTTAAATCTGGGTTGTGGAATACAGGAGAAATGGAAAACGGGCCGTTGGAGGGGGAAGCGGACCCCGGTTTCCCTCGTCTCCCACAGGTTGTGCGAAAGCGGCTGTGCAAGGGGTAAGAGATGTGTGCAAGCTGCGCCGAAGGGGAAACGGAACAGTGGTTTACAGAGTGCCCGTCTTCCACAAAACGAGAGAGGCGGCAGCCCCTCGGCAAACGCGGCAGGATTCTTCGCCCGCTGGGCTCTTATACTTAACTTCGCATGTCCTACACAGCAGCCATCGATCAATTGAATGCAATGGTGCCGGAACTCTACGCGCATAGCGGGCAGCCGCGGCGCAAGTTTGCACTGGAAGAGGTGCGCATACTGCTCCGTGCGCTGGGCGATCCACAACTGCGCTTCCCGTCCGTGCTGATTGCGGGAACCAATGGAAAAGGGTCAACAGCTTCGACGCTTGCATCGATCCTGACGGCGGCAGGGCTGCGTACCGCGCTTTATACCTCACCGCATCTCGAGAAGCCTAACGAGCGCATTCGGGTGGATCACGAAGAGATCGCGGATGGAGATTTTGCACGGCTCTATTTTCGCGTACAGGACGTGGCGCAGGAAGTGGTGCTGGCGGGCCAACTGGCGCAGCTTCCCAGCTACTTTGAGTTCCTGACGGCACAAGCGTTTTTGTATTTTGCAGAGCGCAAGGTGGACATTGCAGTGCTGGAAGTGGGCATGGGCGGCAGGCTGGATGCGACCAACGTTGTGGACCCGCTGATTTCTATCGTCACAGACATCTCGCTCGACCACATGGAATGGCTCGGGCCGACCATCACGGCCATCGCGCGAGAGAAAGCGGGAATTTTGCGGCGCGGCGGAACAATGATTACGCTGCCGCAGCATCCGGAGGTAAACCAGGTTCTGGGCGAGGCGGCGGCGGAATTGGGCGCGCGCGAGATGAGCGCGGCTCCCTACATTCCGGCCGCCGGTGCAGGGAGTCCCTATTCCGTTGAGGCGCTTGGCGCGACGATCGCGGTGGATTCACCTCTAGGTGGCGCTCACCAGCAGCGGAACGTGGCGCTGGCAATTGCCGCTGCGGTCGAGCTTGCCAGCGTGCACAACTTTCCCGTAACGCCTGCTGCGATCGAAGGGGGAATTCGCAACACGCGTTGGCCAGGACGGCTGGAACGCATGACGCGCGGCGGTGTGGACTGGATTCTGGACGTGGCGCATAACCCGGCCGGCGCATGGGCGCTGCGGACGGGTCTGCCCGGCATTCTGGAAATGCACAGGCCACGTACCCTCATCTTCAGTTGCCTGCGCGACAAGCCGTTGGCAGAGATGGCGCAGATTCTGTTTCCAATGTTCGAGCAGGTGATCGTTGCGCCGATCCATATGGCTCGGGCCGCGGTTTTGGACGATCTGCTGGCCGCGGCCAAGGCTACGGGAACGCCGGCAGTTGCGGCACAATCGATTCGAGAGGCTCTCGAGATGGCGCAAGATCGTTCAGCTGGCGGTGTGGTGGTCGTGTCGGGGTCGGTGTACATGGTGGGCGAGGCGCGGGCGCTGCTCCTGGCTGGAGGAGGCAAATCGCTATGAGTGCGCGGCCAAGCGCGCTACCGCGGCTTTATCGCTGGCGGTCGAATGCGCTGCAGTCGCCGCTGCTTCTGCTGTGGACCGCAGTGTGTGGGATGGCCGCGCTTCTGGTCTCGCTGGTGGAGAAGAAGGGCCGGGTGCAACAGAGGATCGCGCGGTTCTGGGCGCGCAACGCGGTGCGGATTTCGCTTTCGCGGTTGAAGGTGGAGGGGGTCGAGAATCTGCGCAAATATCCGGTTGCCTTGTATGCTCCTAACCACACCTCCTACATGGACATTCCGGTGATTTTTGCGGCACTGCCCTTTCAGTTCCGCATCCTGGCAAAGAAGGACCTCTGGCAGTGGCCGTTCATTGGCTGGTATCTGCTGCGTTCCGGGCAAATGCCGATTGACATTGCGAACCCGCACGCGACGCTATCGAGCCTGGGCGGCGCGGTGAAGGCGCTGCGCGCGGGCATGCCTCTGGTGGTGTTTCCTGAGGGCGGGCGAACCGCGGACGGCGAGCTGAAACCATTCCTGTCGGGTGCGGCGTACCTGGCGATACGAGCACACGTGCCGCTGGTGCCCATCGCGCTCAGCGGCGTCTACGATCTGCTGCCGATTCACACCCATCATTTCTATCCAGGCAAGCTCACGCTGCGCGTTGGCGAGCCGATCGAAACTACGGGAATGACCGTGCGCCAGACCGACGAGCTGACCGAGCGTCTGCGTGATGCGATCCAGGAGATGCTGGGGCAGCTGGCGCGAAGCGACGAAGAAAGCCCCGTGGCCGTCCCCTGAAGCCACGCGAATTCTGCCGCGACGAGGTGGCGCAGCCCCGCATCCAACGCCAAGATGCTAACGGAGGCCGCGGCATGATCATCGAAATGCGCACCTACAAGCTCAAGCCGGGCAAGCGTGCGGAGTTCCTCCAAATCTTCCGCAGCAAATCGATGCCGGCGCACGCAGAGATCGGGATGAAGATCCTTGGGCCTTGGCTCTCGATTGAAGACCCCGACACATTTTTCTTTATGCGGGGCTTCCCTGACCTCACTTCGCGCGAACCGATGAAGGCGAAGTTTTACGAAGGCGACCTGTGGAAGAGCGAGCTGGAGCAGGTGTTGATGCCAATGATCGAGAGATACGACGTCGTGCTCGTTGACGATCCCGAAGGCCAGGTGCGCTGGTAGCAACGCCGCAAAGCTGCTGCTCGGAATCGGCTGGCGCAGCCATCGTGGACAAAGCGCGCGGGCTTTACACTGGTTTCATGGCCGTGCGCATCGCCATTCCGGTGCCCACCAGCAGCGACCCGGAGTACAACCAGCGGTCGTTGCCGCCGTATGTCGACGCACTGAAAGCTGCCGGAGCGGAGCCGGTTGTGGTGCCGCTGAACGAGCCGCAGGAGCGCGTGGCCAGGCTGCTGGCGGGTGTGCAAGGAGTTCTGCTGCCGGGCAGCAGCTACGATGTGGATCCCGAGCGGTATGGTGAGGCGCGAGCTCCTGAGTGCGGCGAGGCCGATCCCGCGCGCACTGCGGCAGACGAGCTTCTTCTGCAAGACGCGTTCAACCTGCGCAAGCCCATCCTCGCCATCTGTCACGGAGCGCAAACGTTGAATGTGTGGCGCAACGGCGCGCTGATTCAGGATTTGAAGACGACGGTCAACCACCGGCCAGGTCGCGACGTGGTGGAGGCGCACCCGGTGCAGATCGCGCTGGGATCGAGGTTGACCGGGCTCCTGGAGCGGGCCTCGCAGGCAGAAGTTCAGGTAAACTCCAGCCATCATCAGGCGATCCGCGCACCGGGCGACAATCTGCTTGTCGCAGCGATCTCGCCCGGCGACGGCGTGATTGAAGCGGTGGAACTGGATGCTCCCAACCACTTTGTCGTAGCGGTGCAGTGGCACCCTGAGCGGACCTACACGCTAAGCGGATTCTCTCGCGCGATTTTTTCAGCGTTTGTTGAGGCTGCGCAAGGTTGGCAAGCGCCGCAGAGCAAAGCGCAAGTGAGCAGCACTCCAGGCAACGAGAAGCGATGAACACGATCGGCGAATGTGCGCATCTCAATGCCCTCTTAGCCGAGGCGGGCCTTGATCCGCTGGACGGGCAGACTGCGAGCCGCTTTGGCGACTATGTTTCGCTGTTTCTTCGCTGGAATACCCGCCTGAACCTGAGCGCTATTCGCGATGAGAGTGGCGTGATTTCTAGACATATCATTGAGTCGATTGCACTTGCGCGTGCTCTTCCGCGAGGGATTTTCACCTTGCTGGATTTCGGTTCCGGGGCGGGCTTACCGGGAATCCCGATTGCCCTTTGCTGCCCCCAGATCGCGGTGACACTGGCCGAATCGCAAGGCAAGAAGGCCGCGTTTCTACAGGAGGCCGTCCGTGTGCTGGGAATCCGCGCAACGGTTCATGCGGGGCGGGCAGAAGCACTTCGTGCTGTTTTTGATTGTGTAGTGTTGAGGGCGGTTGAGAGAATGCCGAAGGCCGTCGCGGCCGCTGCGCGCCTGGTTGGGCCGGAAGGCTACCTGGCGCTGATGACGACTGGGGACCGGCTTGACGAACTCAAACAGGCGGCAGGAGCAGAGTTCTCCTGGACCACCCATACGCCATTGCCCGGCGCGACGGACCGGATCGTTGCCTTCGGCGGTAGGCATCTCGCGCGTGCTTGATGCAGCACGTCATGCGTTCAGAGCCTCCCATCGAAAACCGCGGTTGCCCTATCCTCGTTCCACGTGGAACGATTTATGGCGCGGAATCGGCACCCCCGGTCGATAAGAGAATTGCTCCACGTGGAACAGCCTTCACTTCGACCCAATTTGGGAGCCGTTTCAAAATGGAACACACTTCGCCGCAAGCAGAAAACCCCGCCAGAAACCGACCCCGCGAACCGTTAGTTTTCCACCGCGACGCCTTTTTTGTGCTCGCCCTGCCGCATGAGGAGCTTTCGGCACGAAGCTCTTCCTGCACAAGCGCTTGCTGCCATTCTGTTGCCTGCCGTACCGGGCGCTTTCCACAGACGCGCCGCGTTCTCCACAGCGCAAGTGCCTACCCTCTAGTCGCCCTTCCTTTTACTCTTGAATGCCATGGGCAGGATCGTCGGTCTCGTCAACCAAAAGGGAGGTGTGGGCAAGACCACAACAGCCATTAATCTTGCTGCATGCCTGGCGCTGCAGGGCCTCAAAACCCTCCTGGTGGATTGCGATCCGCAGGCGAATGCCTCCTCCGGCCTCGGATTCCAGCGCGACGACAACCGCCATTCTGTGTACGATGTGCTCGCCGGCGACAGCCCCGCGGAACAGGTGATTCTCCCTACCCTGGTCGAACTCCTGTGGCTGCTGCCCGGCTCGAAGAACCTCATCGGCGCAAACATCGAACTGGCAGGCGCTGAAGACCGCGCACTTCGGCTCCGCCGCGCCATCGAGCCCATTAAGGACCGCTTCGATTTCGTCATCCTCGATTGCCCGCCTGCTCTCGACCTGCTCACGCTCAACGTCCTTTCTGCTGCGGAATCCCTCATCGTGCCCATGCAGGCCGAGTACTTTGCCCTCGAAGGTATCTCGGAGCTGATTTCAACCCTGGAACGCGTACGCTCTGCCTACAATCCAAGCCTCACCATTGAAGGCGTGCTACTGACCATGTACGATGATCGAACGAATCTAGCGCAGCAGGTGACCGAGACGCTGCGTGAGTACTTCCGCGAGATTCTCTATCAAACCGTCATCCCGCGTAACGTTCGCCTGGCGGAAGCGCCCAGCCACGGCAAACCGGTTGCACTGTACGACCCGCGTTCGCGCGGCGCCGAGGCGTATTTTGCGTTGACGGGGGAGTTTCTGGCCCGAAACCAGATCGAGAGCCCGCGTGCGGCTGAACGCAAAACCGCGACGCCAACCCGTTCACACACAAAGGTCACGTTCTGGCCCTACTCCTGACCAGCTGACCGCTTGCTGGCCCTGATCGTTGCCCGGTTTGAGCGACTTCAAGTTCTCGCCGGAATGGAGGTTTTTTCCTGATGAATGGTACCGCTGCTGACATCAAACGCCGTGCCTTAGGCAAGGGGCTGGACTCCCTGCTTCCGCGGGTGCATCATGCCGTGCCCTC
>Ga0326728_10005032_pt1 | contig 38052 bp, 38 predicted proteins | sample MB3enrmetagenome_FD_207602 | JGI IMG/M metagenome (GOLD analysis project Ga0326728, IMG submission 207602) | Lab enriched peat soil microbial communities from McLean, Ithaca, NY, United States - MB31MN | ecosystem: Environmental > Terrestrial > Soil > Wetlands > Peat | place: USA: New York...
CTAAAAATCGTACCTTTTCCTTCATGACCGGTTCCTCTCCGCTTGTGGCTCTGAACTGTGTTCCTCTTCGGCTCACAGCTTAACCCACGGCCAGCGCAAGGAACCGGTCACTCCATGATGACTAGGGAAACTCTGATTAAGTCGGCGATTTGAAGGGTATGGGCTTTAGCCCGTACATAAAGCGGCGATTTGAAGGGTACGGGCTTTAGCCCGTACATAAAGCTCAAAGAATCAATGGGCTTTAGCCCCTGAGGGAAGGTCGGATCATAGAAGGCGCACTTAATCAGAGGTTCCCTAGGGAACGAGAGAACAGGGATCAGTGGTCAGTGCGGCGAGTGTGCCTGGCTCCCTTCCCCACCCAGCTCCGTGCCCCATCCTTGCGCGTTTTTTGCGCAAGGGTGGGAGACCACAGCGTTCAACGGCCGTCCGTTCATCGGAAGCAGTTGTTACCGGTTGATTCGCAAGCGCAATAGGCTCCAAGATTCCCGTTGCACATTCCGCCCGCAGGCTTTACCTTGCTTGCGAGCATATATCTCATTCCGGAGCGTATCCAATGAATCTTCTGGCGTTGTTTCTGCAAAGCGGCCCCGACCCGGTAGCCATCCGGCACTTGGCCATGACCATCCTCGCGCTGATTCCGCTGATTATCCTTGTCGGTCTGGTAGTCATCATTGTGCCCTTCTGGTTCATCTGCAAGAAGGCCGGCTTCTCGCCCTGGCTCTCCCTGATCAACATCATCCCCTTCGGCACGCTGTTTCTGTACTACTACCTGGCCTTCGCCGACTGGAAGGTCGTGCCCGCGCCGCCGGAAGGATTTCTGCCTCCGACCTATCCTCCCCAGGCCTGAGCGGGTTGGCACAGCGTCATCGCCCAAAGTGCTAGCATCGTAATGGGAAAGCCTCTTACGATGACCGATTCAACCGTACCAGTCCAGACCCCTCGGGTCCGTTTTGCGCCCTCGCCCACCGGTTTCCTGCACGTGGGCAGCGCCCGGACCTTTATCTTCAATTGGCTCTTTGCCCGCCACCATCATGGCACCATGGTGTTGCGTCTCGACGACACCGATGTCGAGCGCAACACCGAGGCCAGTATCCAGTCCATCTTCGAGGGACTGCGCTGGCTGGGCCTCGATTGGGACGAAGAGTACAAGCAGTCCCAACGCCTGGAGCAGCACCGCCAGGCGGCCCAGACGATCTTCGCCCGGGGCCTGGCCTACCGCGACTTCACCCCCGCCCACAGCGGCGACGACAATCAGTCTGGGGTGCAGGGCGCTTGGCTCTTCAACCCCAGCATGAGAGAACTCTCCCCCGAGGAGTCCGACCGCCGCGCCGCCAGTGGCGAACCCTTCGCCCTGCGCTATCGCGTTCCCCGCGGTGAGGGCCGGGTGTTGCGCTTTGTCGATGCCGTCTACGGAGAGCAGTCCAAACCCGCCGACGAGGTGGAAGACTTCGCCCTCTTGCGCTCGGATGGTATGCCCACCTACCACCTTGCCTCCTGCTTCGACGACGCCGATCTGCGCATCACCCACATCATCCGCGGCCAGGACCACCTCACCAACACCTTCAAACACCTGTTGATCTTCGAAGGGTTGGGAGCGGAAGCTCCGCGGTTCGCCCATCTCCCCCTGCTGGTCGCCCCCGACGGCGCAAAACTCAGCAAGCGCAAGCACGGGCCGGTGGTCAGTGTAACCACTTATCGGGATGCCGGCTTCCTCCCCCAGGCCTTCATCAACTTCCTCTGCCTGCTCGGCTGGTCGCCCAAGGATGACCGCGAGTTCCTTGCCCTGGATCAGATTCGGGAAGTTTTTACCCTGGAGAATGTCAACCGCTCCAACGCGGTGATCAACTTTACCGAGGAAGACCCCTTCGATCCCAAGTCGGTCTGGCTCAACGCCGAACACCTCCGCGCCCTGCCGGTCAAAGAACTCACTGCCGCGCTCCAGCCGTTTTACCAGAAGGCCGGCTACCAGGCCACCTCGGAGAAACTCCTCGCCATCACCCCCCTGATTCGCGAGCGCATCAAGCTGCTGCGCGAGGCGGTCACGGCAGCCGATTTCTTCTTTATTGAAGAACTCGCCCCGTACGACCCCATGGAATTGGTCCCCACCAAGGGCGGCGATGCCGCCATGGCGCTGCGGGTTCTGCAATATGCTCAGGAGGTTCTGGCCAATACGGCTTTCGACCACGATGCGCTCGATCAGGCTCTGCGCGCCGCCGCAACTCATCTTGGGCTGAAGGCGGGACAGGCCTTCCAGCCCATCCGCGTCGCCGTCTGCGGACGCAAGAACGCCCCTCCCCTCTTTGAAACCATGACCGTCCTGGGCCGCGATCTCTGCCTGGCCCGCATCCGCCAGGCCGCAGCCATGCTGGAAGCGCGGGCTTGATCTCTGCTTGACACGCTGTAATCGTTCAATTACACTTCGGCCATGTTTTCCGTCAGGCCGCTTCCGGAATTCACCGCATGGCTGAATGAATTGAAAGACAGCCGGGTGCGCGGTGCGGTGACGGAACGGATCAAGCGGCTCAGTTTCGGTTTGCTGGGCGACTTCAAGGCGGTTGGCGACGGCGTAATGGAGTTGCGCATCGACTTCGGTGCGGGTTGGCGTTTGTATTACACGCAGTGCGGCGCCCAGATCGTCGTGTTGCTTGCGGGCGGTTGCAAACGCGACCAGAAGAAAGATATCCAGCGGGCTAAGGCTTTGGCCGCATTGCTGAAAAGGGGAAGGGACGAAAATGAGCAAAACCATTGACGTGGATGACCTGCCTGAATTCGACCCCTCGCAGTACCTGGACGACCAAGAGAGCATCGCCGTCTATCTGACGGGAATCTTGGAAGCGAATGATGCGGCGCTGTTGGCTTCGGCGTTGGGGGACATTGCCCGCGCCCGCGGGATGACGGAGATCGCTAAGGCCGCCGGCATCACTCGCGAAGCTCTATACAAAGCCCTTCGTCCCGACAGCGCGCCGCGTTTCGATACCATCAGCCGCGTCTGCACGGCGCTCGGTGTGCGTTTGGTGGCTCAGGCCATCCCTGCCGGCGATGCAGCTGCTTGAAATCCCGCCTGCGGACGCAAGAAAGCTTCTCACTCTTTTAGACACTGGTTCTGCAGGGCCGCGATCTTTGTTTCGCCCGCATCCGCCAGGCCGCTGACGTGCTATAATTCCCGTCACTATGACAAACTTAATCCTCGCCACATCTTAAGTTGCGACGAGTCAAAATGAAAGGATTATGTATGCGGCAAGCGACATTGTTTGTTTTGATTTGTTCCGCCTTGGATTTACTCGATCGGGTTTTTTTGATCATCCATTATTCGGCTACCGGATTCGAATATTGGAAATTCAGGGATTACATGAATATTGCCACTACGACTCTTTTTTCGTTGAGTCTTTTTTGCTTCTTTCTAATCTTGTACATAAACCAAAAGCAGGTAAAAAATGATGACTGAAGATATCTATACCGCGCTCGGCATTACTCCGACGGTCTCTCGCGGTTCGCAAGACCCAAAGGGTACTGAAAACAGTCTGATAAACCGTGCTGCCAATGCCATGGACCGCTACCGGGATGGTTATGGTATCGCGAGTGCCATCGATAATTTTGGCGGTGTAATCAAGGTGATCGCACTGATCCTCGGCGGCTGCCTTGTTTTGGCTGGGATAATCAGTTGTTTTGGGGATACAGGTTTCTTGAGCGGAACCATTGGGACAGGGCTCATTATAGCGGGACTTTTTGTCGGCTGTTTCGGCTTTATTCTCGGCATCCTTGTTCGAGCAATAGGCCAACTCATGAAAGCGTTATTCGATGTCGCCGTCAACGGATCACATTTTCTGGACGACGCTCAAAGAGCGAAGGTCATGTCGCTGGAGTAGCTCTCACCCGGCTTTTGGCGGGCAGCCCGCACATCACTTTTGAGATGCGGGCTGTTCCTCCCCTGCCGCTCCTACGACTTGATGCGGAATGCCCTTTGGTCGATAGCTTCCAACGCCTCACCGACAGAAACCATCCGCACGCCCTTGAACTTCGTCACCGAGAGCAGAGTTCTGTCTCCGCTAACAATAAAATCGGCCTTGGCAGCCAGCGCCGTGCCGATCACCACATCGTCGTCCGGGTCGGGCGCAAGGCGCGGAACGATTGCCGGATCGACCAGCAACGCCACTCTTGAATAAATGCTCAGAAGCCGGTCTGCAGGAAGGCCAATCTCAAGAAGCCGCTTTGTACACTTCGGGCGCGAAAGCACATCCCGCAACTCCACCATCAACGCCTCGCTGGTAAACAACTCAGCGGCGCCTTTTTGTGCGGCGGTCCATAGTCGATTCGGACTTCCATGCCAAAGAAATCCTGAAAGCACAACATTCGTGTCCAGGACGCACCGCATGGTCTATGCAACCTGTTGTCTGATACGGCGCTCTGCCCGCATGGCCCGGATCTCTTCGGCCATCGCTTCCGGCGAAAAATCCTCGTCCGTATCCACGGCGGCCATGCGATCCATGGCGGCGAACAACTCGTCTGCGGCTTGCGCCTTCAACTGCTCGCGCAGCAGTTTCTCCAGTGAGATCGAGGAAAGCAGTCCGGCGCGTTCCGCCTCTTGCGCCAGTTGATCGGGCAGTGTGAACTGGATGGTCGTCATTTTCAACCTCCCGTAAATGCTTTTCTTGCCCCTATCCTAGCGCAAGCGGTGGTTCTTCCGGCATCCGATGTGCGTGGGAGCGCTGGTCGAACGAAGCACGAAGCGCACTCAAGAACTCCGGCGTGGCCTCCTGCGCCTCGCCTTCCGAGAGCGACGCCCGCAGCGTCTCTTCGAGCTGCGTCCTGGCGTTGCGCTTCTGATCGGCGCGCACCAACACGCGGAAATATTCGCTGACGCTGCTGTACTCCCCGGCCGTCACCTGCTCCTCCACATACTGCTTCATGGGGTCGGGCAGCGAAATGATCATGGTTTGCATGGCGAGATCCTTGCTGTGAACCTACCGCCGATGGCATTTCCTGTCAATGATTGGCCTTTTTGCGCACAACCCCGCGGTGGGATAATGGTTACCAGCCATGACCAACGCGAATTCGGAAAGCCCCATCGTTCCAGCCCTCGACGCTCCCGCTCCCTCCCACTTCCTGGTCGATCTCATCGCCGAGGATGTGCGCACCAAGAAGTTCGGCGACGCCGTCATCCAGACCCGCTTTCCCCCCGAACCCAATGGCTACCTGCACATCGGCCACGCTAAGGCCATCTGCATCGACTTCGGCCTGGCCGACCAGTTCGGCGGCAAAACCAATCTGCGCTTCGACGACACCAATCCCGAGAAGGAAGAGCAGGAATACGTCGATTCCATCATGGAAGACGTGCGCTGGCTGGGCTTCGAGTGGGACCGCCTCTGCTACGCCTCCGACTACTTCGGCCAGCTCTACCAGTGGGCGCTGCAGTTGATCCAGGCCGGCAAGGCCTACGTCGACGACCTCTCTGTCGACGAGATCCGCCAGTATCGCGGCAACTTCACCGAGCCCGGCAAGGACAGCCCCTACCGCAACCGCACCGTCGAAGAGAATCTCGATCTCTTCACCCGCATGAAAAACGGCGAATTCCCCGACGGCAGCCGGGTCTTGCGCGCCAAGATCGACATGGGTTCGGCCAACCTCAACATGCGCGATCCCATCATGTATCGCATCCTCCACGCCGAGCACCACCGCACCGGCAATGAGTGGTGCATCTATCCCATGTACGATTACGCCCACGGCCAGTCCGACTCCCTGGAGCGTGTCACCCACTCCATGTGCACCCTGGAGTTCGCTGATCACCAGCCCATCTACCGCTGGTATATCGAGCAACTGGGCATCTTCCCCTCGCAGCAGATCGAATTCGACCGCCTCAATCTCACCTACACCCTGCTCAGCAAGCGCAAGCTGCTGCAGTTGGTGCAGGAAAAGCGCGTCAGTGCCTGGGACGATCCGCGCATGCCCACCCTCAGCGGGGTGCGCCGCCGCGGCTTTACCCCCGAAGCCATCCGCGCCTTCTGCGCCGCCATCGGCACCACCCGCACCAACGGCAGCACCGACATCGAGATGCTGGAACACTTCCAGCGCGACGACCTGAACCGCCGCGCCCGCCGCGCCATGGCCGTCCTCCACCCCCTCAAACTGGTCATCGACAACTATCCCGCCGGACAGGAAGAATTCGTCGAAGTCGCCAACAATCCCGAAGACCCTTCTGCCGGAACCCGCCAGGTGCCCTTCTCCGCCGAGATTTACATCGAACAGGACGACTTCCGCGAAGTTCCTCCGCCCAAGTATTACCGCCTCTCGCCGGGCAAGGAAGTCCGCCTGCGCAACGCCTACTTCGTCACCGCCCACAGCGTGGTGAAAAACGCGGACGGCAGCGTTGTCGAGGTCCATTGCACCTACGATCCTCTGAGCCGCGGCGGCAACTCCCCCGACGGCCGCAAGGTCAAGTCCACCATGCACTGGGTCTCGGCCGCCCACGCCATCTCCGCGGAGATCCGCCTCTACGACAAGCTCTTCTCCAAGGCCGATCCCTACGATCTGCAAGAGGGCCAGGATGTCCTGGACAACCTCAACCCCCACTCCCTGGAGGTTCTTACAGACGCCAAACTGGAGCCCTCTCTGTCCGCCGCCAAGCTCCAAGACCGCTACCAGTTCGAGCGCGTGGGCTACTTCTGTTTGGATCGGGACTCCACTAACGAGAAAATGGTCTTCAACCGCACCCTCCCGCTCAAGGACTCCTGGGCCAGGATCGAAAAGAAATCGGGAGCTTAGGGAAACTCTGATTAAGTCCGCGATTTGAAGGGTACGGGCTTTAGCCCGTACATAAAGCTCAAAGAATCAATGGGCTTTAGCCCCTGAGGGAAGGTCGGATCATAGAAGGCGCACTTGATCAGAGGTTCCTTAGTGCGTCTTGCTTTTGCTGTAGACTTGCTTGCCCCATCCTTCCCGCGTTTTTCAGCGGAAGGGTGGGAGAGCGTTGATAATCCGGTCTACACCATTTCTGAAACTCTCTGACACACTGCGGCGCGGCCATCGCGTGGAGCAGATTCTGGCTCGTCCCTTGCATGGGCTATTGCGTGTTCCCAGGTTCCGCTTCTGCGATCTGGGATTCTCCTGCATCCTCTACGGAATCAGAAGCGCCGTTCATGCTATAGCCACGTACATTCCCCAGTACGCGAACGAATCCCAACTCGGTGATCGAACAGGTCAAGAACCTATCGCCCTGCCGGGATCGAATCCAAGCGCCGGTCCGGTCGTAAAAACCATGTCTCCTGAAGCCGTAGGCGATGAGCGCATTGACGTCGAGCAGGTATCTCACGGGAACTCTACAAGCAGTTCCCTGACCATTTCGCTGGTAAGAACGGGTGCATCGGGATCATCATCGATGATGGGAAGGCTGGTAATAGGGTCTTCAATGATACGAGCCGGAGAGTATTTCCGTTCGGGGGCTGTCAGCACAATCCGATCCATCTCCACGGCGATCTCCAGCGCGTCGCCGGCGCGAATGCCCAGCCTGCGGCGAAGCACTTCGGGGAGCACAATTTGGCCTTGCGTGGAAACCCAGATCTGCATGGTCAGTCGTTCTTACCGCCGATGCGGATCTGCCTCAAGAAGCAAATGCAGGCTCTCCCCTGCCACCGCCGCCGGGTTGCCGAAGTTGAGCACCATCGGCCGAAGGTGGCCATTTCGCTGCATGCGATGCACGGTTCCAGCGGCTATACTTTCCCACAATGAGCTCCAACCGCGAAATCCGCTCCCTGGCCAGCGCCGATCCTAGATCCACCGCCGAGTTGATCCGGTTGGCTCTGACTGCGCCCGACGAAGACGCGGCCTGGAAGTACATCAGCATCCTGCGCGCCCGCTGCGACCGCGAGGTGCTGGACGCGGCCATTGATCTCTGCCTCAGCGATCATGCCAAAGAGCGCAAACTTGGCGCCCACATCCTGGGCCAGTTGGGCACCCGGGGTAGAGGCTTTCCCGATGCCTCCTTCGACGCCCTGGCCGCGCTGCTGCGCCGCGAGACCCACGAAGAGGTGCTGGCCGCCATCGCCTTCGCCCTGGGACACCTGGACGATCCCCGCTGCCTCGACCTGCTGCTCTCCCTTAAGGCCCATCCCAGCGCCGGAGTGCGCTTTGGCGTGGTCAACGGCCTCTCCGGACAAACCACTCCCGCCGCCATTCAAACCTTGATCGAACTCTCCCGCGATGTTGACCGTGAAACCCGCGACTGGGCGACCTTCGGCCTGGGCACCTTCATCGACGCCGACACCCAGGAGATTCGCGATGCCCTCTGGGAGCGCATCGACGATAGTTGCGAAGAAACCCGCAACGAAGCCCTGATGGGGTTGGCGCGCCGCAAGGATTCCCGCGCCCTGGACCCGCTGCTCAAGGCTCTTGGCGCCGCGCAACCCTCACCCATGCACATCGAAGCCGCCATGGCCTTGGGCGATCCGGCGCTCCTGCCCCCGCTGTTGGCCATCAAACGCCATCTGGAGGACCATTTCAGCGCTGAGGCCGAATGGCTCGACAAGGCCATCGCCAACTGCCAGGAAAGCTTGGAACCAGGAAACCAGGGAACCCGGGAACAAGGGAACAGTGGTCAGTAAACAGTGCTCAGTAAACTGAAGTCCGTTAAAGAGATCGACGTTCAGCTTCACCCTCATTCAACCGTGAGCCGTTCCCTTTTCCCGCGGTTCCTGGTCCCCTCAGTCCTTCGTCCCTACCACTTCGATCGCGACAGTCAGCGTACGCGGTGGCATGCATGCGTTGTTGTCGCAGGCCTGGTAGCGCAGTTTGGCCTCTACCAGACGCTCCCCGGCTGCGACTACGATGCGCGCCAGGATCACGAAATCGCCGGTGTAGACGCTGAGTTTCTCCTGGGGGTCCAGGGGCAATACGAATTCGCTTCCGGCGGGATAGCTCGCCCCCTCCAGCCTCACCCCTGTACCCTCGGGAAAGGTGAGGGTAGTGGGAATGAGGTACTCTTCCTTGGGACGATGGGAATTGATGTGCATTCCCGCCGCCACCCGGAAGTGCAAGGCCACGTTAATGGGTTGGTTGGCCGCCACAGTCACCTGTTCGGGGTAGAGATACTCGACCGAACCTTTGGCTGGCGCCGGTTCGGCTGGGGTCAGCGAGCGTGCCGATCGCACCCCCACCTGCCCCCCGGCCATTACCGACAGGCTCGCAACCACTGCGCCAAGAATCCATTTCCGCATTTCAGGGAACCTCTGACTATGTCGGCGGTTTGAAGGGTACAGCCTCTAGCCCGTACATAAAGCTCAAAGAATCAACGGTATTTAGCCCCAGAGGAAAGGTTGGGGCAGAGAGGGCGCACTTGATCAGAGATTCTTAGCCCGCTCTCCGCCATCCTGCTAACTCCGCTAACAGCGCTTGCCCCGCTACCCAGGTGGCTCGCTGCCTGAATGAGTCTCTCCCAGCGCCTTGCGGATATTGACCTCGATCTCGTCTTTCGAGGTCAGTCCCATCTGTACGGCAACCACCACACCCTTGCGGTCCACAAAGAACGATGCCGGCAGCGAATTCAGGCCGCCATACCGGTCGCCCAGCGAGCCGCCATCGATCAGCACCGGGTAGGAGATCTGCGCCGCCGCCCGCGCAATCTGTCTCTTCTCTTCGGCCAGTTTGGCCGGGTCGCCGCCGTCGATGTCGTCGGCGGAGAGGCCCAGGATCTCGAAACCCTGCGCTGCGTACTGGGCGCGCAACGCCATCAGCCACGGCATCTCGATCTTGCAGGGACCGCACCAGGTGGCCCAAAAATTGATCAACACCGCCTTGCCCTGGTATTCGGCCAGCGAGACCTTGTTCCCCTTCAAGTCTTCCAGGGTGAAGGCCGGCGCGGGCTTGCCCACCAGCGCCGCGGCTTCTGGGTCGGCGGCGGCTTCGACCACCGTCTCGACCGGCGTCGCCAGCCGCATGGCGCGGCTGATGGGCTTTCCACGAACCCATGCGGAACCGGCAATTCCCGACAGAATCAGCGCGGCGGCAAGAAGAATCGTCAGATGGCGTTTCATGGGTAGCGGCCTCACCGCATTATTTCAAAGTTGACGCCGCTGCGCTTCCCCAACCGGCGCAGCCACTGCATTCTCCGAACGCTTTCCCTTCTTGTCCCGGTACAGATCCGCGTCCGCCTGCCGGATCAATGCGGCCAGATCCTTGCTGGGAGGCTCATCGCTGGCAATGCCGATACTGACGGCCAGATTGAAAACCCGCCCCTCGATCTCGAAGCGCGTCTCTTCGAAGCTCCGCTTCACCCGCTCGCCGGCATTTTCCGCCTGCTCCCACCCTGCCCGCGGCATCAGTGCGCAGAACTCGTCGCCACCCCAGCGGCAGAGGTAATCCTCCTCGCGCAGGCTTTGGCGGATGGCGGCGGCGGCTTGTATCAGCACCGCATCACCGGCGGCATGGCCCAGCGTGTCGTTGACTTCCTTGAAGCGGTCCATGTCGAAGATCACCACCGCCAGCGGCATCCTGGTCCGCGCCGCGCCTGCCATCTCCCGGCCGGCAATCTCTTCGAAGGCGCGCCGGTTGTACAGGCCGGTCAGCGAGTCGCGCATGGCCAGATCCACCAGCCGGCGATTCAGCCGCTCCGAAACCATCATCAGAAACATGGGAAAGACGATCGCCTCGGTAACAATGGCCCCGATGGCGTTGGCCACGCCGCGCGGCTGGAAGAAGTTGTATTCCGCCGGAAATACCCCACTCCGCAACGCATCGACGATCACCAGCAAGGTGATCACTGAGAGGCCGCCGTAAGCGAAGCCGGCAACCACATCCGGAAATGGACGCCGCCCCTGCTCCCTGCGGGTCAGAATCGCCGCCAGCAGCACCAGCATCGCCAGATTGGTGCAGTTGCAGAAGATAAACGCGATGGAGATGTTGCGGTGGACAAAGGTAAACCACGTGGCGACCGCCAGCACCGCCAGCGGCGGAGCCACGATCCAGGCCAGCTTGGGCTTCTGGTGTTTCAGCCAACTGATGCCCAGGTATTCCAGACTCAGGCACAGAGTCATCAAGGCAGCGGCCAGATCATAGAAAAGAAACGGCCCCACCCAGGTAATCTCGAAGCGGATGAAAAAGGCCACCCCCAGAATGATATTCGCCGCACTCCATATCGAGATAACCTTCTCTAACTCGCGCTGGTAGGTATTCTTGACCACCAGCACCAGCAGGCCCGAGCCCACAAAGCACAAGGCGCCAACCAGCCAGAATGGCCGAATATCGAAGATCATTCCCTTTCATCCCTTCCGCAACCTGGATGAATCGTCATTGTATGATGATAGCGTCTGCGACCACCGGAATGAACAGACGCCTCTGGGTACCAAAGGAGAGCGACAGCCCGGCAAAAGCAAATGCCCCTTCGCCGCTGGCCGCGGCATATGCCGTACCCCAGGTGGTAGTATCAAAAGCCGATGAGCGAGATCGGAAATACCTCCCCGCCAGACCCACTCTCTTCCCTCACCCCGGCGGCTTTGGTGCGCACCGAGGCGGTTGCGCTGGAGGCCTTGGCCGCGCGACTGGAAGGCCCCATGGCCGATCCCTTTGCCCGCGCCGTCGAACTGATTCTGCGCTGTGGCCAGGGCCACGGCCGGGTAGTGGTCACCGGCATGGGCAAGAGCGGCATCATCGCCCAGAAGATCGCCGCCACCCTCAGTTCCACCGGCTCCCCAGCGCTCTTTCTGCATCCCGCCGAGGCCGTTCATGGCGACCTGGGCGTGCTGATGCCCGGCGATGTGGTGGTGGCACTCTCCGCCAGCGGCGAAACGGAAGAGATTCTGCGCCTGCTGGCCACCCTCAAGCGCAAGGGCGACGCCCTCATCAGCTTCTGTTGCTGCCCCCTTTCCACCCTCGCCCAGGCCAGCGATGTAGCCCTCGACTGCGCCGTGGAGCGCGAGGCCTGCGCCATGAACCTGGCCCCCACCGCTTCCACCACCGCCATGCTCGCCCTGGGAGATGCCTTGGCCATCGCCGTCAGCCTGCGCAAGGGCTTTCGCGCCGAGGACTTCGCCGAACTCCACCCCGGAGGCAAGCTGGGCAAGCGCCTGGCCCTGGTGCGCGACCTGATGCATTCGGGCGAGGCCATCCCCACCGTCTCACCCGCGACCCCCATGACCGACGTGATCTACGAGATGTCCTCCAAAAAGCTGGGCATGACCACCGTGCAGCAGGAAGGCACGCTCTGCGGCGTCATCAGCGACGGCGATCTGCGCCGCCTGCTGGAGCGCGAAGGCGGTGCCGCTCTCAGCCGCACCGCTGGCGAGGCCATGAATCCTCACCCCTGCACCATTGCATCGAGCCAGCTTGGAGCAACAGCGCTGGCGATTCTCGAAGCGCGCAAGATCACTTCGCTGGTCGCCGTCGATGCCGAAAATCGCGTCCAAGGCGTCCTGCACCTGCACGACCTGTGGGGCGTGGAAATGATCTGAAGGCAGGGAACGAGGGAATAGGGAATAGGGAATAGGGAATGTGTGCCCCACCCTCGCTGCAGTCATTCTGAGCATTTTGACTCGCCGCGGCAAGTTGCGGCTGTAATTCGGCTGTAATGAACAGGTTGCTGCGCCTCCCGTAGGGAGGCAGCGATAATCGTTCGGGGCAAGCCCAGCGCAGTTCTGGGAACGTCCCAAAAATGGATGATTTTCCTCCCGTAGGGAGGCTGGGAAAATAGCCCAGGACAACCCTGAGCAACGCGAAGGGGCAGTCCTGGGTAAGCATCGAAAATCAACCTCGCGCCCCGTAGGTGGCGCGGTGAAACGCGGAATCTTCGACCTCGTTCATGAGGAGCGAAGCGCGGCGAAGTCGAAGAATCTGCTCTGTAACTTTTTCGCCTAGGGTGGGAGGTTTACTTCGAGGAACGCATGCGGCGCTATCATGGTTGCAGAGGGAGCGCGCATGGCCCACGTATTTTATGCCCGATAGCTGGGGCACGTAGAATGAGTTGCCCACGCCGCCGAGGTTGCCGATTCCCTTTCAGCGCATTTGAAGCTGCATGGGTGCGACCAACTCCAGATCGCGGTCGAGGATCGTCGAGTTCTTCGGGTCGGACTCCTTGTAACGAATCTGAATGCGCTTGTCCTTGATCTGACGGACGAACTCATCCGCCTCTTCCTCCCGTTTAAAACGGCGCAGGTAGGTTCCCGAACGGTATTCGCCGACGCAATAGCTGTAGCTGATCTCAGCCCAATAGCGGTTCAGCCCCTCTTTCTCGACTTTGCCCCAAAGTATGGTGGCCTCGGTGACCGGCCATCCGTCCACCGCGCGCTGCTGACGCCATTTCTGAAAGACCCCCCGCAGCCAGTAAGCTGCCATGGCCCCGGGAATCAGTCCGAAGCTCTTCAATAGCTTCAAGATCAAAAGAAATATCAGACGCCAGTGAATATCGTATCCGTGCATGGCTGACAGTATGCCACACTCGAAAAGCGTCTGGAACGTCTGGAGCACGTGAACGCACCCTCCCGCTTTGGCTTCCCCGGAAGATTTAGAATAGAAGTCGTCCTGATACCCACCTGCGCCGGAATTCCGGCGGGAAAGTCCCTATGCATCGCTGGTCCAAGCTCTTTGTCCCGACTCTCCGCGAGGCCCCGGCAGACGCCGAAGTGGCCAGTCACCGCTTCCTCATCCGCTCCGGCTACATCCGCCAGCTTGGTGCGGGCCTGTACAACTATCTCTTCCTCGCCCAGCGCGCCATCAACAAGATCGTCGCCATCGTCCGCGAAGAGATGGACCAGGTGGGCCAGGAGTTCTTTCTCCCCGCCCTGCTGCCTCGCGAGCCCTGGGAGCAATCTGGCCGCTGGACCGGCATGGGCGACAACATGTTCCGCCTCAAGGACCGCAAGGGCGCCGATCTCTGCCTGGGCATGACCCACGAAGAGATCATGACCGTGATCGCCCGCAACGAGCTGCGCAGCTACAAGCAGTTGCCGCAGATCTGGTATCAGATCCAGACCAAGTTCCGCGACGAGCCCCGCCCCAAGTCCGGCCTGCTGCGCGTGCGCCAGTTCACCATGAAGGACGCCTACTCCTTCGACATCGACAAGGCCGGCCTGGACAAGAGCTTCGAGCTGCACGACGCCACCTATCGCAAGATCTTTTCGCGTTGCGGGCTGAAATTTGTTGCCGTGGAAGCCGATTCCGGCTCCATGGGCGGCTCCCAGTCGCAGGAGTTCATGGTCTACACCGACGCCGGCGAGGATCTGATCGCCAGTTGCCCCCTCTGCGGTTATGCCGCCAATACCGAAAAGGCCACGTCGTTGCTCCCTGCGGTTGCCGAGCTGGAACCGACTGGCGACGCCCAGCCCGAGGAGGTCCACACCCCCGGCATGGGCGCCATCGCCGAGGTTGCCGCCTTCCTCAAGATGAGCGAAGCCAACGACATCAAGTGCGTGGCCTACATGGCCAGCTACCAGTTCGGCGATGGTTCCACCCATCTTCTCCCCGTGGCTGCCTTTCTGCGCGGCGACCATCAGGTCAACGAGACCAAGCTCCTGGCCATGCTGGAGGCGCAAGAGTTGCGTCCCATGCAAGCCGAGGAGTTGGAAGACGTCTTCAAAGCCCCGGCCGGCTTCCTCGGTCCGGTGGGCCTGGATAATGTCGTGGAAAAAGCCATCTGGGAAGAAGTCTTCAGCAAAAAATTCCAGCCCAATCGCCCCAACCGCACCCAGTTCCAGTTGCACAAGGGTTTCTGGAAGCCCAAGCACTCCGCCGGCCGCAGGTTGAAGACCGCGGTGATCGTGGACCGCTCGCTGGATGGCCGCCAGAACATGGTCTGCGGCGCCAACAAGCTGGACTACCACCTGCGCAACGTTACTCCCGGCCGCGACTTCGCCTGGACCCTCAGCGGCGACATCCGCACCGTCAACGAGGGCGAGAATTGCCCCAAAAAGACCGCTGACGGAAACGCCTGCAACGGCCAGTTGGTCGTCGGCAAGGCCGTCGAGATCGGTCACATCTTCAAGCTCGGCTACAAGTATTCCGAGGCCATGGGCGCGCGCGTGCTCGATGAGAACGGCAAGGAAGTGACGCCCATCATGGGCAGCTACGGCATCGGCATCGAACGCATCCTCACCTCGGCCATCGAGCAAAACAACGACAAGAACGGCTTCTGGCTGACGGCCGCCATCGCGCCATTCACCGTGGTGGTGACCGTGACCAACATCGCTGACGCGGCGCTGGTCGCGGCTGGCGAGGCGCTAGCCCTCGAACTCGATGCCGCCGGCATCGACGTACTGCTCGATGACCGCGATGAGCGCGCCGGCGTCAAATTCAAGGACGCCGACCTCATTGGCGTGCCCTACCGCATCAACGTTGGCAAGAAAGTGGCCGAAGGCAAAGTGGAACTGGTGACGCGCGCCACCGCCAGCAGCGTCGATGTGGCGTTGAATGAAGTCCTGGACCTGCTCAAGACCCGACTTGCCGAGGACGCCCTGCTCTTGACCGCCGGGGTGTAGGGGCCTGGCTCCCGGTCTCCGTCTTGTTTCCGGAATCGAGAGATGGGATCGCGCATTTGTCCCGTCTTCTCGCCAGGGCTGGCATGTCGGGGCTTTAGCCCCGACTTGAACGCAGGAACTTTACCGGGGCTTCAGCCCAAGAGGGATCACTCGACAGAGCCAACCTCGGAACCTGAAGGCCCGCTTCTTCTTCCGGATTTCCATGCCGGGGTTAAAGCCTCGGCCTTCCTGGAAGCAAGAGATCGAAGGAGTCGGAATGGCGTTGAAGATCAGGATTCCAGGCATCGCCCGCCAACATCCCTGGACGTGGCTGGCCTTGCGTGCGGCTTTGCTTACCGTGGCCGCTTTGGCCCTGATTTTCGTCTGCATCACCGCTTTCTTCTTCGTCAAGTACCAGCACATCGTCGACGAGCGGCTCAAGCAGCCCATCTTCGCCAACACCGCCAAGATCTTCGCCGCCCCGCGCGAGGTGCGCCCCGGCCAGAAGCTCTCCGTGCAACTGATCGCCAATGAACTGCGCGAGGCCGGCTACTCTCCTGACGGCGCCTCCGACCTTTCCCCGCTGGGCACCTTCAGTGAAGGAGTGCAAGTCATCACCGTGCGCCCCGGCCCACAGTCCTTTCACGAACAGGGCAGCGCCACCATCCGCATCGGCGCCGGGGTGGTCCAGGCCATCGCCGACGATAAAGGCCAGACGCTCTCCAGCTACGAACTCGAACCGCTGCTCATCACCGGCCTGAGCGATGACGCCAACCGCACCAAGCGCCGCCTGCTCACCTACGACGCCATCCCCCAGAATCTGGTTCATGCCGTTGTCGCCATCGAAGATCGCCGCTTCTTCGAACACAGCGGCATCGACTTCGTGCGCATCCTGGGCGCCATGCGCAATGACGTTTTTCACCGCCATCGCTACAAGGAAGGCGCTTCGACGCTCACCCAGCAACTGGCCCGCGGCTTCTTTCTCACCCCCGAGCGCACCTTCTCGCGCAAATTGCGCGAGGCGATCATCAGCCTCATCCTCGAACATCGCTTCAGCAAGCAGCAGATCTTCGAGATGTACGCCAACCAGATCAACCTCGGCCAGCGCGGCAGCTTCTCCATCAACGGCTTTGGCGAGGCCGCCCAAGCCTACTTCGGCAAGGATGTCGATCACCTCGATCTGGCCGAAACCGCCATGCTCGCCGGCATCATCCAGAGCCCCAACTGGCTCAACCCCTTCCGCCATGCCGACCGGGCCATCGAACGCCGCAACCTGGTGCTGGACTCCATGGTCGAGACCGGAGCCATCACCAAGGAACAGGCCGAGCGCGCCAAGGATGAGCCCCTGCACATCGTTCCCGGCAGCGTCGACGCCAGCGAAGCCCCCTACTTTGTCGATCTCGTCCACGAACAGATCCAGCAGAAGATGGGCGACCGCGACTTCAACATCGAGGGACTGCGCATTTACACCTCCCTCGACCCCGACTTGCAGCGTGCCGCCACCGAGGCCGTCGACGCCTCCGTGCACGCCATCGATGTGCAGGTGGACAAGCTCCACGCCCACCGCAAGCCCGGCGAGACCTACCCTTATCCCCAGGTGGCGCTGATCGCGCTCAACCCCCATACCGGCCAGGTGCTGGCCCTGGTGGGCGGACGCAGCTACGGCAACTCGCAGTTGAATCACGCCGTGGCCAAGCGCCCCACCGGCTCCATCTTCAAGCCCTTTGTCTACGCCACCGCCTTCGCCACCGCCGCCGAAGGCACCATCCTGCCCGGCCAGAACAAGGTCTTCACTCCCCTGACCATGCTCAGCGACGAACAGACCACCTACGACGTGGGCGGCCAGGAGTACACCCCGCACAACTTCGAAGGCTCATACCACGAACAGGTGCCCGCCAGCTTCGCCCTGCAGCGCTCCCTCAACAACGCCACCATCGGACTGGCCTCCATGGTGGGCTTCGACCGGGTGGCGGCCCTGGCCCGCGAAGCCGGTATTAAAAACGCCCGTGGCACTCCCGCGGTAGCCATCGGCGCCTACGACGCCACCCCCATGGACATGGCCGGCGCCTACACCATCTTCGCCAATGGCGGACTGCACATCGATCCCTGGATGCTGGCCAGCGTGCGCGCCGCTAATGGCGATGTCGTCGCCGACTACTCGCCCACCACCAAGCAAGTGATTGACCCCCGCGTGGCCTTCCTCACCACCGCCATGATGGAAAACGTGCTGCGCGGCGTGGGCACCGGCGCCGGGGTGCGCAGCATGGGCTTTGTCTCCCCCGCCGCGGGTAAAACCGGCACCAGCCACGACGCCTGGTTCGCCGGCTTCACCAGCAACCTGCTGTGCATCGTATGGGTAGGCAACGACGACTATACCGATGTCAAGATCGAGGGCGCGCACGCCGCCGCGCCCATCTGGGCCGCCTTCATGAAAAAGGCCGTCGAGCTGCCGCAATACTCCGACGTTCACGAATTCGCCGCCCCCGAAGGCGTTGAAGTCGTCTCCATCGACAAGACCAGCAACCTGCTCAGCGACGATTCCTGCCCCGACGCCCTGCCCGAGGCCTTCCTCGAAGGCACCGCCCCCATGGAGACCTGCGACCGCCCCGCCGAACACAAGAACCTCCTGCAAAAGATCTTCGGCGGCGGGAAAAACTAGCCGCCCTCTCTCCTCACTGAAGTGGGTGCCCCGGATATTGAATGGGGAATCCGGCGACAAGGGTGCCCTACCCTCGACGCGTCTTTGTTTTTGCGGCTAGGCGGGAGAGCACTGAGCCCCAGTCTGTTCATAAGGAGCGGCCTGATGCGCTTGGTCGCGTTACGGTGGAGGGGAACAAACTGCCCAGCATCAGTCCCGGAGGGGCTCGCGAAAATAGCCCAGGATCAGCGCAGCTCAGTCCTGGGAGAGTCCCAAATCAATTTCGCGCCCCGTAGGGGCGCTGCGAGAAACCTCCGGTTCATGAGGAGCAGCCCAACTTGTCGCGGCAAGTTACGTCGGGAATGAATAGTGCTGCCCCCACAAAGTTCCCTGCCCTGTCATCCTCAGAGAAGCGTAGCGAAGTCGAAGGATCTTCGGTTGTATTTCGCTTTGAGGGTGGGAGAGCGATCACACTGTTTGAGGGCCGCAACAACAGAAGCCTCTTCGATTATCATCGTCCATTCAGGGAGCTGCCATGCGCGACCACCTGGCTGCACTTCTCGACGATTTCCGCCGCCACGGCAAGCAGATTGCCGTGGTGCGCCATAGCGGTTATCGGCGCTATCCCGCCAGCTACGCCCAGATCGCGCAGTTGGCCGGCCGTTTTGCCGCCCTGCTCGAAGCGCGCGCCATCGGCCCCGGCGACCGCGTCCTGTTGTGGGCGGAAAACAGCGCCGAGTGGATCGCCGCCTTTTACGGCTGCATCCTGCGCGGAGTGCTGGCCGTCCCCCTCGATGCGTACGGAACCGTGGATTTCGCCGTCCGCGTCGCCGCCGATGTTGGCCCCAAGCTAGCCGTGGGCGACGAACTGCTTCTTGCGCAGTTGCCCAACACCCTCGATTTCCCTCGCCTGACCTTCGCCGAGTGGCCCGCCGCCTTGCCCGCTCGGGAAGCTGGTCCGGTCCCCGGACTCTCCCATGACACGCCCCTGCAAATTCTCTTCACCAGCGGCACCACCGGCGATCCCAAGGGCGTGGTGCTAACCCACGGCAATGTGCTCTCCAGCGTCGCTCCCATCGAGCAGGGCGCGCAGCCTTACCTGCGCTACGAGTGGCCCTTCCATCCCCTGCGCTTTCTGCATACCCTGCCGCTCAGCCACGTCTTCGGCCAGACCATGGGCCTGTGGGTTCCGCCCATCTTCGCCGCCCAGGTGCACTTCGAGAGCCGCTTGGTAGCTTCCCGGCTCATCGAAACCATCCACCAGGAAAATATCTCGGTACTGGCCGCCGTACCCCGCGTCCATGCCCTGCTGAAGAGCCACCTGGAAGCTCTCTATCCCACTCTCGCCAAAGAGATTGCCGCATCGAAGGGCCTCAAGGCTCACCAGCGCTGGTGGAAGTTCCGCCGCATTCACCGCGACTTCGGCCTCAAATTCTGGGCGCTGATCTCCGGCGGCGGGGCGCTGACCGGCCCCCTGGAGGCGTTCTGGAACGCGCTGGGATTCGTCGTCGTCCAGGGCTATGGAATGACCGAAACCACCGCCCTCATCACCCTCAACCACCCCTTCCACGTGGCTCGCGGAGCCATCGGCAAGCCGCTGCCGGGGCGCGAGGTCAAAATCGGCCCGGACGGCGAGGTGCTGGTGCGCGGGCCGATGATCTCCACTGCCACTTGGTCGGAAGGCGCCATTCGCCTGCGCCCGGAGGGCTGGCTGGCCACTGGCGACCTGGCCCAGCGGCAGGACTCCGGCGATCTCCATTTCCTGGGGCGCAAGAGCGAGGTCATCGTCACCGCCGCCGGGGTCAACATCCATCCCGAGGATCTGGAGGCCGCGCTCGATGGCCAGCCCGGCGTGACCGCCTGCGCCGTCATCCCCATGGAAACCGCCGCCGGACCCGAACCCTGCGCCGTGCTGGCCCTGCGCGGCCCCATCGAGCAAGCCGCCGCCGCCATCGAAGGCGCCAACGCCCACTTGGCCGAGTTCCAGCGCCTGCGCCGTTGGCTGCTCTGGCCCGATCCCGATCTGCCCCGCACCTCGACCGGCAAGGTCCGCCGCAAGGCCGTGGCCGAGTGGCTGACCGGAATTAGCGCCGCCACCACCACCCCCGGCCTGCTTCCCCCCGCTGTCTCCTCCGACTGGCTGCTGTCCTTGATCGCGCAAATCACCGGCGAGACCCCGCCCCGCATCGGCGACGAGCAGCGCCTCGGCGAAGATCTGCATCTCGACAGCCTGGGCCGGGTGCAGCTTGCCGCCGCCCTGGAAGAGCGCCTCGGACTGGTCGCCGAAGCCGGCGCTCTCGATCGCATCGCGACCCTGGGCGACTTGCGCGGCCTGCTCCACCAGCTACCAGAACCACAATCGTCGTGCCCAGATGAGAGGAAATTGCCCCGTACCCCATCCTTGCCGCGCGGTGCGGCGCCGAGGGTGGGAGAGCACGAATCCCATTCGTCTCTGCCCCCATCCTCGGCAACTCCCACTTCTTCCGCGGCCACCGAGTACCTTTACCCCCTTTGGCCCTGGCTCCGCCCGGTCCGCTGGCTACGTGTGGCCTTTGTCGAAGCGGTGATGCGTCCTCTGGTGTGGCTGCTGGCAAATCCTAAGGTGCTGGCGCCGCCACTGCCGCATACCGGCGAGCCGCTGCTGATCGTGGCCAACCACGTCACCGCCTTCGACGGCCCGCTGCTGCAATACGCCCTGCCTGCTCATTTGCGCTGCAACCTGGCCGCGGCCATGAGTGGCGAGATGCTGGAGGACTATCGCCACTGGCGCAATCCGCAGAGTCCCACGCGCAGTTTCATGTTCTTCGGACCCATGGTCTATACGCTGCTGACCGCCCTCTTCAACGTCTTTCCCCTGCCCCGCAGGCGCGACTTCCAGCGCAGCTTTGCTCACGCCGGCCTGGCCATGGACCGCGGCATGAACGTGCTGGTCTTTCCCGAGGGAACCCGCTCCGCGGCCGGCCAACTGGCCCACTTCCGCCCCGGCATCGGCCTGCTGGCCCGGCAATGCGGAGTCATGGTACTACCCGTAGCCTTGCGCGGGCTGGGCGAATTGAAGACTGGCCGGCGCCACTGGTTCCGCTCTGGAAAGATCGAAATCCGCATCGGCCTGCCGCTCCGCATCGCCGCCGCCGAGAGCGAAGCCGCCATTACAGCCCGCCTGCAGGATGCCGTCGCCGCGCTCCTCCGCGAAAGTTGATCGGCGCTTTCCCCGCCCCCGGGGACAAGAAAATGGCGGTCCGCTTTCCTCCGGCCTTTCCGTGGGCCAAAGCAAAGCTGAACCGCCAGGGTCTGTTTTCCATCCCGCCACGACGCCCCGCGTCATGGATGAAGTCCGATGATTCTCATGAGCGCTTTCGCCCTCGCCCTGCCCAGGTCGCCCTCTACGGCTGCTTGGGCCGGAAGTAGCAGGTTCCGCCGGCCAGCACCGGCGTCCAGATGCTGGGGTCGGCAGGCTGCTCGCTCGATCCCAGAAACAGAATCCCGTCCGGCGCCAGAACCTTGTGAATCCCCGCCAGCAGCACCTTGCGCGTCTCCTGCGAAAAGTACAACATCACGTTGCGCAAGAAGATCACGTCGAAGCGATCGTCGGCGCGGCTGAAGGGCAAGGTGGACAAGCACAGATTGGCCTGGCGGAAGTTGCACAGATGCTTGATGTCCGGCTTGATCGTCCAATCCTCGCCCTGATGGTCGAAGTAGCGTACCACAAAGCGCGCCGGCAAGCCGCGGTTGATCTCGATACGATGGTAGACGCCGCTCTGGGCCCGCTGCACCACCTCGTTGCAGATGTCGGTGCCCTCGATGCGGATGTTCCAACCGATCAGCATGGGAAAGTGCTCCTGCATCATCATCCCGATGCTGTAGGCCTCCTGCCCGGTCGAGCAGGCCGCGCTCCAGAAGCGTAACGACCGTATCTGGCGGCGCGATTCGATCACCTTGGGCAGCAGTTCGGTGCGCAGCAGCTCGAAGGGCCGCCCATCGCGAAAGAAGCTGGTCTCGTTGATGGTCATCGCTTCGGCGATGGCCCGCTCCAATTGCGTATTCTTGCGCATCTTGAGCAACTGCACCAGCTCTTCCAGGTGGGTCAGCCCCTGATTGCGCAGGATCTTGGAGAGACGCGTCTCAAACAGGTAGTCGCGCGAGGGATCGAGCACATTCTGCGAGAGCCCGAAAACCAGTTGACGAAGATATCCATAGTCGACATTCGCAGTCGTTAATTGCATGGCTAGACCACCGATTCCCGAAGCTCACGGGCTTCGCTCTGTGCACGGCTGGCAAGCCGGATAATTTCAGGGGCAAGGGAGTTGAGTGCCAGCACCTTGTGCGCCAGCCCGGCGTTGGTGACCGCGCCCGGCATGCCCCACACTGCGCTGCTGGCCTGATCCTGGGCCAGAATCGTCCCCCCCTGCTCGCGAATGACACGACTGCCCAACATACCGTCGGAACCCATGCCGGTCATCACCACCCCCAGCACCCCGGAACCCCAAGTCGCCGCGGCCGTGCGGAAGAGAACGTCCACCGCCGGCCGGCAATGATTCTCCAGCGGCCCCTGGGTCAGGTGAAGCGTCGCCGGAAAACCGTGGCGGGCCGCCGCCAGAACTTCCATGTGCCAGTTCCCCTTGGCAATGTAGATGGTTCCGGCGCGTACCGGATCCCCCTCCGCCGCCTCGCAGACACGCAACGGGCAGCGCCCGTTCAGCCGCTCGGCGAACAACTTGGTGAACAACTCCGGCATGTGCTGCACAATCAGCACTGGCAAAGGGAAACTGGCCGGCAACAGGGGCAACAGAATATCCAGCGCCGCCGGACCGCCAGTGGAAACGCCGATCACCAACACCGTCGGCACTCCCGTCACCGCCTGCGCCCGGGGCGGCGGCGCCGTGGGCGCAAACAACGCCGGACGCGCCGGCGCCGGAGCCCCAGGGAAGACGCTGGGCGGCGCCGCTGCTGCCGGCTGCTGAGCACTGGTGAGAGCCTTGATCTTGGGAATTAGATCCACCATCAGGGCATTCATAGCCGCTTCCCGGCTCGATTGCCCGGTCGGCTTGGCGACATAGTCCGACGCCCCGCTGGCCAGCGCCTCGATGGTCACCTTGGCGCCCCGCTGGGTCAGCGAACTGCACATGATGACCGGCATCTTGAAGCCCCTGCCACGCATCTTGCGCAGCGTGACCACGCCATCCATTACCGGCATCTCCACATCCAGCAACACCAGATCCGGACGCAGGCTTTGAATCGCGCTCAAAGCCGATTCTCCATCCCCGGCGGTGCCCACCACCTCGATGCCGGGATCCGAGCACACCACGGACCGCACCAGGCTGCGCATCACAGCCGAGTCATCTACGATTAATACGCGGGTCCGGCGGCCGGATGCCATCCCTCAGACCTCCACCAGACCGAGCATGGCCAGCTTTTCCGTGAGCGCCTCGTCGTCGAAGGGCTTCATCAGGTATTCGTCGGCCCCCGCATCCAGAGCCCGGAGAATGAAGTCGTTCTCCGCCTCCGTGGTCACCATCATGACCTTGATGTCGTGATAGCCTTCGGTGCGCAGCGTCTTCAGCATCTCCAAACCGTTCATCACCGGCATATTCCAATCCACTAGCGCCAGGTCGAAGGGCCCGTTGCCATGCAGTTGGTCGATCCCAGCTTGGCCATCGGCCGCCTCTTCGCACTCGATCCCCTTCTCTTCGAGAAGGCCACGCAGGTAGCCCCTCACGAACCGGGAATCGTCGACAATCAGTGCACGCATGGTTACCTCCAGCGGGTCTTCCGCTCGAACTCATTCATTCTATGTTACGCAACGTTAAACTTCCCCAAACGCATGGGATCCAGACACTCCGGATCGAGCATCACCATCAAACTGCCCTTCAGCTTATAGGCGCCGGCAAAGAGCCCCCGCCGCCGCTCATCCAGAATCGAGGGATTAGGCTCGTGGTCGGCCGAGGAAACCGTCATCACCTCGCCCACCGAGTCCACCAGCAATCCAAAACATCCGCCCTTGCTCTCCAGAACTAGAATGTCCTGGGGCCCGTCTTTGGGCGGCATGCCCAGCAACTGACGCAGACTCACCGTCGTCAGTACGTCGCCGCGGTAGTGTACCAGCCCGCCCACAAAACTGGGCGCCAACGGCACCGGCTGCGGACGTGCCCCGCCCACAATCTCCAGAATGTGGCTGATCGGCACCCCAAACAGGGTCTGCCCCAGACGCACCGAACACATCTCCACCAGCGTCGCCGCCGCTGCCGTCTTGTCCTTGCGCTGCATGGCGCTGGCCGCTGTAGTCGTCATGGCTGTACTCATGCCGTTGTCTCCGTCAACTGGTTCCAATCGTTATGGGCTTGGCTCTCCGGCGGCAGCGGGGGCACGCCGCCCAGATCGACCACGCCGGTCACCCGGTTCTTCAAAAGCGTCACGCCGCTGGTGCGCAGGTTAGTGCCGGCCTCGAAGAGGTCGCCGCCCGCGGCCACATCCAGCACATGCGAGACCGCGATGCCCACATGACGATTGCCCTCGCGGCAGACCACCACGATGATCTGCGCCTCGGGATTGCCCTGCACCGCCGCCAGAACCCCGCCCGAATCCTCGATGGGCAGCAGTTGCCCCTCGAAGTTCAGCACAGGCCGGTAGCCGATGTACTCGATACGCTTGACCTGCAGTTGCTCGATGCGTAGCACGTCGGCCAGGGGCACCGCCGCCTGCCGCTCCGCCGCTTCCACCAGCAGGTATTCCATCGACTTGGCCACTTCGGCCTCGGTCTCCACACCGCCCTTGTGCGCCGCTTCTTCCTCGGCGGTCATATTCACGCCCGCCTTCTGAGCGATCGAGCCGGGATCCAGAATCAGCGCCAGATCCGCATTGCCCAGCACCGTGGCGCCGGAATAAAGCCCTATATCCTTGAGCACCGCGCTCAGCGGCTTGACCACGATCTCTTCAGGATCGGCCAGACCATCCACCACCAGCCCATAGCGCCGTCCGTCGGCATCTAGCACAGCGATGAAGTTGTCCCGCTCGGTCGCGAATTTGTGCTGCCCGCCCGGCATCAGAAGCTTGTCCAGAAAGACCAGCGGCAGCAGTTTGCCGCGCAGACGGTACAGCGGCGCGTCCTCGATCCACTCGATGGCCGCTGCCGCCTGGCTGGGTGGAACATGCACCAGCTCCGAGAGCGCCCCTTGCGGCAACGCGAAGCTCTGCCCCACGCTGCGCACAATCAGCGCCGGAATGATCGCCAGGGTCAGCGGAATGCGCAGCCGCAGCGTGGTTCCCTTGCCAGTGCGGGAGTCGATCTCCACCTTGCCGCCGATTTTCTCCACGTTGGTGCGCACCACGTCCATGCCCACGCCCCGGCCGCTGACGTTGGTTACCGCCGCGGCGGTCGAGAAGCCGGGCAAGAAGATCAGTTGCAGCAATTCCCGGTCCGCCAGATGGGCCGCCCGGTCGGCGCTGATCAATCCCCGCTCCACCGCCTTGGCCCGCACCTTCTCCACCGAGATACCGGCGCCGTCGTCGGAGACCTCAATGATGACGTGGCTACCCTCTTGGGCGGCACGCAGTTTCAGCGTGCCCTCGGGATCCTTGCCTGCGGCCTGGCGCACATCCGGCGGCTCGATGCCGTGATCCAGCGAGTTGCGCACGGCGTGCGTCAACGGATCCTTGATGGCCTCCAGCAGGCTCTTGTCCAGTTCCGTATCCTGGCCTTCCATCTGCAACCGCACCTTGCGGCCCAGCGCCTGGGAGAGGTCGCGCACAATGCGCGGCATCTTGGAGAAGATATTCGACACCGGCTGCATGCGGGCCTTCATCACCGACTCGCGCAGATCCGCCGTCACCATATCCAGACGCCGGGAGAGCAGCGTCATGTTGGGATCGGCGGCCGTGGCCTGCAACACCTGATTGCGGGTCAGCACCAGTTCGCCCACCAGATTCATCATCCGGTTGAGCAAGGTCACATCCACGCGCAGGGTGCTCTCGGCGGCGGCGGTCCCCACAATGCGCGGCTTGGCGCCATCGATTTCCGCTTCCGCCGCGGCCTTTTCAACATCTGCGGCTACCCTGGCGGCGGCCGTCATCGCCGGCTTGGGAGCCTCCGCCGGCGGCGCTGCCGCCACCGCTGCCACCGGCGCGGGAACCATGGCCGGCGGGGGCGGCGCTGCGACCGCTGCTGGTGCCAATTCCACGACCGCTGCCGCGGGTGGAGGCGCTGGCGGCGAAGCAGCGGCCGGTTTGGCCGGTCCCGGGCTCTGCAACTCCACCAGCCGGGCAATCAGATTCTCATCCTCACCCGTGCCTTCGCTGTCTTCCGCCTCGATGGTCTTCAGAATCGAACGCAGCCCGTCCAGCAGTTGCAACAACCCCGTGGTCGTCGGCGTATCCGCCGTCAGCTTGCCCTCGCGCAACAATCCCAGCAGGTTCTCCCCGGCATGCGCCAGTTTCTCCAGACGCTTGAAGCCCAGAAACCCCGTGGTTCCCTTGATCGTGTGCACCGAACGGAAGATCTCCGCCAGCAAAGCTGTGTCGTGCGGCCTTGTTTCCAGGTCGGTCAGGCACCGTTCCATCCGGTCCAGACCCTCCTGGCTCTCGATCAGGAATTCCCTCGTCAGCTCATCCATCGCATCCAACCCATCCGCTCGCCCGTAGATTGTCGCCCCGCTGTGGCAGGCACTCTTCCCTTTATCGGTAAGATGACTCCCAACTTGAGCCATTCCTCCATTTCCGGACCGCGCCCTTGCAGGAATGGCTCCCGAAACTCCGAATCCACCCCGCCCAGCTTCTCGATATACATCGGTGAGGCAAATGTTCTAGCCTCTACTTCATGCTGCCCGCAGACTCCAAAACCGGCCCGCTTGCGGAATCCGCGCCCTCGGCAACGCTCGACGCGCTCTTGCTTCAGGCCCGGCAGGCCGCGCAGAACGCCTATGCGCCCTACTCCGGCTTTCGTGTCGGCGCCGCCTTGCTCCTCACCGATGGCCAGGTGGTCACCGGAACCAATGTGGAAAATGTCAGCTTCGGTCTCACCCTCTGCGCCGAGCGCTCGGCGCTGGTCCGCGCCGTGTCCCAATTCGGGCCAGCCATCCGCATCGCCGCCGTCGCCATCGCCAACCTCAACCACGCCCCCAGCACCCCTTGCGGCGCCTGCCGCCAAGTCCTGGCCGAGTTTATCCTCCCCGACGCTCCGGTGATCTTCCCCGCCGCCGACGGCCCGCGCAACTTACCCTTCTCGACCCTCCTGCCTCTGGCCTTCGCGATGGAATCGAAATAGGCGCCATATGAAGCAATCTGATCCTGCCCAGTCCACGTCCGCTTCTGTACCTCTCCATACCGTCGATCTGATCCGCAAAAAGCGCGACGGCGCCGCCCTCAATCAGCTCGATATTGCCTTTCTCGTAGCCGGGGCCGCCAGCGGCTCCATTCCCCCGGAACAGCTCTCCGCCTTTCTCATGGCCGCCTTCTTGCGCGGCCTCTCCCTGGACGAGACCCGCGCCCTCACTCTGGCCATGCGCGACTCGGGAGCCAGATTCGACCCCTCCTGCCTGGGCAAGACCACCGTCGACAAGCACTCCACCGGCGGCGTGGGCGACAAGACCAGCTTCCTCGTCGCCCCCATGGCCGCCGCCTGCGGACTGGCCGTACCCATGATCAGCGGCCGCGCCCTGGGCCACACCGGCGGCACTCTCGACAAATTGGAGTCCATCCCCGGCTACCGCACCCAGCTCTCGCTGGCCGAGTTCGAATCCGTCCTGCAATCCTGTGGCGCAGCCATCGTCGGCCAGACCCCGGAACTGGTCCCCGCCGACCGTGTCCTCTATGCCCTGCGCGACCGCACCGCCACCGTCGAGCATCCCAGCCTGATCTGCGCTTCCATCCTGAGCAAGAAGCTGGCCGCCGGCCTCGACGCCCTGGTCCTCGACGTGAAGACCGGCTCCGGCGCCTTCCTCCGCGAACGGGAAGAAGGCGAATTCCTGGCCGCCCTCATGGTCGCCACTGCCGAAGCCGCCGGAACCCGCACCGCCGCCCTGCTCACCGACATGGACCAGCCCCTGGGCCGCACTGCCGGCAACTGGATCGAGATCGCCGAATGCCTCGAATTGCTGCGCGGCCACCGCCCCGCTCAGAGCGAGGATCTACGCGAGCTTTCCCTCATTCTGGCCGGATGGATGATCCACCTCGGCGGCCTGGCGGAGATGGCCGAGGATGGCTATCGCCGCGCGGAGGCCGTTCTGGAAGATGGCTCCGCATTGCGCCTCTTTCTGAAAATGGTCGCCGCCCAAGGAGGAGACATTTCCATCTTTGATGACCCCGCTCGATTTCATCGCCCCGGTGCAACCTCCGTCTTGAACGCATGGGAAAGCGGTTACGTGGCACAAATGGATACGACGAAGATTGGTTGGGCCGTGCAGCGCACGGGAGCGGGACGCGAGAAGGCTGGGGAGCCCGTCGATCCCCACGCAGGTATTGTCTTCAACGCCCGGCGTGGGGCGCGTGTGCAGAAAGGCGAGCCCATCGCCGTACTGTATGCGACAAATCCTGCGATGTTGCGCGAATCCGGAGTATTGCTTCGCGACGCGATTACGATTTCCGCGTCCCCACCCGACTTCGTGCCTTTGCTATGCACCATCTTTACCCACGAAAACGCAGAGCGGCATTTGCGCCATGCTGTAAGGTAGTTTTGACGGAATACTCGGTCCAGGCAATAGATTCGATGGGAAGGGCTATCCTGATCCCTATTCCCTATTCTCTTGTTCCCTGTTCCCTGCTCCCTCGTTCCCTGCATTTACAAGGAGCTTCATCTTGGACCGTTTCACCGGAGTTCTTGGCATTTTGGCCGTGCTATTAGCGGCTTATCTGGGCTCGACCAACCGCAAACAGATCCGCTGGCGCACCGTCGCCTGGGGACTGGGCCTGCAGTTCACCTTCGCCTTTCTGGTCTTGCGCTTCAGCTTCGGCCAGCAGGCCATGAGCTTGGCCGGCGGCGTGGTCAACTCCATGCTCGGCTCGACCGCTGCCGGTACCAAGGTGCTCTTTGGCGCGCTGGGCACACCCAATTCCTCCTTGGGCTCCATCTTCGCCTTTCAAGTCCTGCCCACCATCATCTTCATCAGCGCCTTTTTTGCCGTTTTGTATCACATCGGCGTCATGCAGATCCTCATCCGCGCCATGGCTTGGGTGATGCTCAAGACCATGCGCATCTCGGGTGCCGAGAGCATGAACGTGGCGGCTTCGATCTTCATGGGCCAGACCGAGGCCCCGCTGACCATCCGTCCCTTCCTTAAGGGCGCGACGCGCAGCGAGTTGATGACGATCATGACCAGCGGCATGGCACATGTTTCCGGCGGCATCATGGCCGCCTACATCGCCCAGGGCATCGAAGCCCGCCATCTGCTCTCAGCGGTCATCATGACTTCTCCCGGCACCATTCTGATGGCCAAAATGCTGGTTCCCGAGACCGAAACGCCCGCCACCGAAGGCCGCGTGGTCATTCCAAAAGACGAGATGCACAAGGAGGAGAACCTGATCGGGGCCATCGCCCGCGGCACCATCGACGGCGGCAAGCTGGCCATGAACGTGGGCATCATGCTCATCAGCTTCCTGGCCCTGGTGGCCCTGCTCGACGGCCTGCTCGGCTGGACCCACTCGCTCGCCTACATGCACTGGGTTCCCGGCTCGCTGGGCCAGATTCTCGGCTTTGTCTTCGCCCCCGTGGCCTGGCTGATCGGCGTCCCCTGGCACGACTGCGGCGCCATCGGCAACCTGCTGGGCACGCGCATGGCCCTCAACGAGTTCATCGCCTACATCTCGCTGGGCGCCCAAAAGGCGGCTCTCGCCCCCCGCTCCTTCACCATTGCCACCTTCGCCCTGTGCGGGTTCGCCAACCTCGGCTCCATCGGCATGCAGATCGGCGGCATCGGCGCCCTGGTCCCCGAACGCCGCAACGACTTGGCTAAGCTCGGCGTACGCGCCATGCTCGCCGGCACCATGGCCAACCTGATCTCTGCCTCGATTGCCGGGATGTTTCTGGGGTAAAGAAACTGAAACAAGGAGGGTAGTTTGATGAAATCTTACTGGGAAGTCGCCAAACCGCTCTTCGACCAGATCGACTATGGGAATGACGGCCAAGTATTTCTAAAATCGTGTGCTTCGATCCCTCGGTCTTCAGTTCTACTCTTCTCCGCACATATGGCGCTGGCCGAAGTTCATAACGGCGGATTTCTGCAACTTTTCTGGAATAACACAGGCGTGCTTGTCCCGGAAGCCATCGAGGGCTTCTTGGCGATTGGAATGCCAAAGTTGGCATCCATTCTGAGTGAAGCCTCGCTTCCTCTCGGAACACCCTATCCCCGCAACCGCGATGACCGCTGGGATGCACTTCTGGTCGCTTCGAAACGGGATTGTGATGAATTGGAACAGATGTTCGAACAAGCCGAGAATCTGTATCTGGGATTTGTAGCAGCGACATCGGCTTTGGATTTTGAAAAATTGGATACTATTTTCTGGGAGACTGCGGATACAGAAAATGGCGGTTTTCAAGAAGCTGCAACGCGCTACGCACAAGAATTCTCTTCCTGATCTTCGGCCCAACAGTCTCATAACAAAAGCCCCGGTTAGCAGCCGGGGCCTTTTCGTTGATAATCTTTGCTCGGTAGATCGAGCACACCTGCGAAGCAAAATCAGCGTAGCTCCATGGCGAATCAAAGTCAAAACAAAAAACGGCCAAAATCGCGTTGGAAAACCAGCGGAAGATGGGAGAGTCGGACTCCTCGAGGCTGCAAGACCTTTTCAACGCTTCGCAGGCGTGCTCAGTACCCGCACTGAGAGCATCTTCCGAAGCACGTCTCTGCGCGAAAGAATACTACCACCAATAATCCAATCCAAATCGCGTTTTTTCGCAATGCTGGCGAGATCATGGGCCGGTATCGGCCACAACAATCCGCTTCACAATCCCAGCCGCTCCAAGCTGGCCCGCTCACGCGCCAAATCTTGTTCGTCGTATTCGATCCAGACCTGATTCTTCTTCAGGAATCCGTCCAGTTCGTAGCCGGTGGCGAACCCCAACGCCTTGCGAAGTTGCGGTTTGGTCAGCCGCCCGCTCCGGTACTCTTCCAGCGCCAGCGATTCGAGGACGCGCCGGGAGAGATCGCCGCCCGCGGCATTCAGGCTGCGCGCCAGATCGTCGGAAATCTGCACGGTCAGATTCATGCACTCACCGTGGCGCGGAACGGCAGCGCCGTAAAGGTACCGGCCCGCAGCCTCAATCGATGGTTGCAGCCGCCACCCGCAGCCTTTTCACACGGAAGAAGATGGTCAGCGTGGTGACCGCGCCGCAGGTAAGAAAGCTGGCGCCCATCCCCAGCACCATGGCCACATCGTGTTCATAAAGTCCGTGGATCACGCTGATGACCTGCAACAGGCAGAAGCCGCCGAAGGTCACCAGCGAGACGCCCTGGTCGGTCTTCTTGCGCCACACCGCCGCCGCCTGCGGCACAAAGAGCAACGCATTTCCCATCAATCCCAGGCCAAAGAGCCAAGTGGTCATCTCCCGCAAGCTCATCCACCGCTCCCAATTCTTTGCCGCCCGCTGCCGGGCCGGTCTGTCGATTCGCCAACTTGCTGACTTGCTACCGTGCTAGTGGTATGTCTCATGCAGATGGTCATTTATCCGTTTTGAAGGGTACGGGCTTTTGAAGGGTACGGGCTTTAGCCCGTACATAAAGCCTGCAAAATCAAGACGGCTTTAGCCACTGAGGGAATCTTGGTTCAGCGAACTCTGCCCACTATAGCTCGCGGAGAATGGACTCTAATAACGAGACACTACACTAGCTCCCCTAACCCCGCTAACCACAGTTAACTCCGCTAGCTCTGCTTATCCCGCCACCACCCGCTACTTCCCCAGCGCTTGGGCGATGCCCGCCTCCACCAGCGGGGTCATCACCGCATACCCGGCGGGCATGGGGTGTACGCCGTCCTTGCTCAGCGTGGCCGGCAGGCCGTCGCGGCTGTCTTTCATCGCCGTGTGGAAGTCCACGTAGACAAAGCCCTTCTGCGCCGCATACTGCTTGATCCAGGCGTTCAGTTGGACGATCTTGGCAGCCGGCTCCAAACCCGGCTTCCACCAGTAGTCGTAGGCCGGCAGCACCGCGCACAGCACCACGCGGATGTGGTTGGCGGCGGCCAATTCGGCCATCGAAGCCAGATTGTCCTCGCTCTGCTCCAAGGTCATGGGGCCGGTATTGCCGGCGATGTCGTTGGTCCCGCCCAGAATCACCACCACCTTGGGCTGCAACGAAATCACATCCTGTCGGAAGCGCACCAGCATCTGCGGCGTGGTCTGCCCGCTGATGCCGCGATTCACATACGGCTTGCCGTTGAACCATCCATCCGCGCCGCCGAAGTGCCAGGCCTCGGTGATCGAGTCGCCCATGAATACCACGCGGTTCTCGCCCGCCGCCGGCGTTGCCAATGCCAAATCCGCCTCCTTGAACTTTGCCAGCCAGCCAAAATCGTGCAGCACCTGCTCGTCGTGCTTCTGCCAATAATCGTCCTTGGGGGGTGCGGCTGGCACACAAGGCGTCGACGCCGTGGGCGGTGCCACGGGCACCTTAAACTCTTTTTGAGTCTGGCCTGGTGCAGTCGTCGTCTGCGCCCGCCCCCCCGTCGCGCCAACCAGGCTGCACATCGCAACCGCCACACAACACAGCAGGTTCTTCAAGTTCTTCAGCATATCGATTCCTTCCCGCCTCAATGTCATTTATTCAAGATCGGATTCACTTCAGCGCTTCGCTCTCGATTGTAGGCAATCGCCCCGCGGACTGGCCAATTCAGTTGCCAGTGAGCCGCAAACAGCCGGACGCCAGCAACTGTCCGCTGTCTGCTGTCCGCTGCCTTTATGCGCTACTCTGATAGCGATGAGTCTGTGCACGATTTGCGATGGAGTTGGCCTGATCCGGGTGAGGAACGATGCCGGCGTGTGGGTTTCGCGGCCCTGCGCCTGCCAGGCGATGGCCCGCGAGGAACGGCGGGTTGCCGCCGCGCACCTCCCCGGCCGTTACCGCGACTGCTCGCTCGACTCCTACGAGATCTACCATGGGGCCAACCGCTCCCTGGGCGAAGCGCTCTTGACGGCGCGCAAGTTCGTCGATTCCTACCCGGTCGACACCGCCGGCAAGGGCCTGCTCTTCACCGGCTCTATCGGAGTTGGCAAAACCCATCTGGCCGTCGGCGTCTTGCAGCGGCTGGTGCGCGAGCGCGGTGTACGCGGCCTCTTTTGCGACTATCGCGAGCTGCTCAAAAACATCCAGAACAGCTATAACCCCATGGTCCACACCACCGAACTCGAGCTGCTGCAACCCGTCTTCAATGCCGAAGTGCTGGTGCTCGACGACCTGGGTGCGCAAAAGCCCAACGAGTGGGTCTGGGACACGGTGGCCCTCATCCTCAACTCTCGCTACAACGACAAGCTGACCACCATCATCACCACCAATTACCTGGATCTGCCCGCCGGCGGAGGAGCCAAGACCGAAGCCGAGCGCGCCGCCCGCGAGCCCAGCCTGGGCGACCGCATCGGCGACCGCATGTTGAGCCGCCTGGCCGAAATGTGCATCCGCATCGAAATGACCGGCAAGGACTTCCGCCAGACCGGCGTGAAGCGCGCCCGCTTCGGCTAGAGCGTTTTCACTTTTGCTGTCAACTTCCGTGCCCCATCCCTTCCCTGCTTTCCGGCGGAAAGGATGGGATAGCAATGAAATTCCGCTCTCCACCATTTGTGAAAACGCTCTATGCTGGCCGCTCGCGGCGGACGCCAGGCCAAAGCGGTCTGTTCCGGCTGCGGATTCAATATCTCTTGATGGCTCTGCGGTAAAATCGTCCCGCGAGGGAAATCATGTTCGAAACCCGTCGTTTGATTGCTTTGATTGCATTTATCTATCAGGTTTGGATCACCATCGACGCCACCTTCGGACCGCACCGGCTGCCGGAGCGGATTCCCATCCACTTCGGCCTCAATGGCCAGCCCAACGGATGGGGTTCGCCCGCATCGCTGATGCTACCGCTTTTTCCGGCCATCGCGCTGGGCGTCTTTCTACTGATGAGCTTTATCGCTCACCATCCCGAGCTGTTCAATTATCCGGTTCAGGTCACGGATGAAAACCGCCAACGCCTGCAGGCGGTTACACAAAATCTGCTCGCCTGGATGCGCATGGAGATGGTTTGCCTCTTTGCCACCGTGCAGTGGCTCATTATCTCCTCCGCACGCCATCCGCTGGGAGGCTCCCCCGCCTGGATGGGCGCGCCGATTGTGGCGTGGATTGTGGTGATCTTCGCCACCGTGATCCTGAACGTGACCGCCCTCTACCGCGCCGCAATCGACCACCGGTGAGTTTGGCGCTTACCCACGCCAGCGTCGCAACGGTTATTGATCCGGCCCTGAGGTTTGCATCGCTCCTGTGTTGTCATCCTGAGCGAAGCGCAGCGGAGTCGAAAGATCTGCGCTTGCTGTTCGTCGCACTTGTTCCAATGCTCAAGGCCGGATCGCTAAGAGCGCTTTTACCGTAGACTTCTACCATCTCGATAAACGCTCTGACCGCAGCGCTGTCAGATGGCTGGCGGCGCGGCTGCCCCTTTCAGAAGACCCAGATACTGACCAGCAGCAGCAGCATGGCGGCCAGCGTCACCGCCTGATAGACAAGGTTCTCCGCATGTCTGGAGGGCGATAGCCCGGCAGCGGATGGGGGCAGCGAGGTGGATGCGGTAAGGGAGGAGGGATGCATCGTGGGCCTGCCTTTCCATGCCTTTCGGCAAAGTGTTACGGCTTCAGAATGGCTCCGGTTCCATGGGTTTCTGCCTTTATAGACGTCGCCATAGCACCGCAGATTCGCTCAGGTTGTGAATCCTCTGTGAACTTCCGGGATACGCCTGGCAGGGTTCTTGCTTGCTTATCGTCACCTGGGGAAAAATCTTCCCCTATGGAGTAAAACGGGGGTAATACCCGAATTCCTTTTGTAACGGGTGTAAAATTCGCTCGTGACCATCGATCCGGAACTGCTTCCTTCCACCCCCGAACGCGAGCGCAACTGGCTGCCCCTGGCGATTGCCGCCACCGTGGTGCTGGTGGTAGCCGCCCTCCTCGTCTTGTCCTTGCAGAACGGCAAGAGCACAGCCAAAGTCACACCCCTCTCCGCCCCGCTCGACCCCTATGCCGCCAGTCTGACCATCGACCATCTGCTCATGAGCGAATCCGGCAATCTGGCTGGCGGCAAGGTCACCTACGTCGATGGCCACATCGCCAACCAGGGCACCCGCACCGTCACCGCCATCGCCGTGCAGGTGCTCTTCCGCAGCCCCGCCCATCAGGTGGCCCAGAACGAAACCCTGCCACTCCGCTTCATCCGCACCCGAGATCCCTATGTGGACCTGGAACCGGTCTCCGCCGCGCCCCTCAAGCCCGCCGCCAGCCAGGACTTCCGCCTCATCTTCGACGGCATCAGCAACGACTGGGACGGAGCCTACCCGGAGATCCGCATCGTTCATGTCGATACCAAATAGCCTCTGGCGGCATTCCATCTTCTCTCCCCGGCGGCTGCTTGCGCCGATCAGTCCAGCTCCCCTCCCATCCTGAGGGGGAATTGATCGGCGGCACAACCGGGCTTCGCGCTTCGGTAATGAGTACAAGTTCCAAACCGGGCAAAATGCTCCCGACTCTCCCCAAAGGCGGAAATATCCACCCGCCCTATCCCCCTTTCCTACCACGTAGAATTTTCCCTTCCCGGTAAAATTTACACACCGCACCCGCTTCCCACCCTGCCAAAAGAGTCTTACATCCCACCCGGAGTCAAATCCAAACACCACATTCAATGCGTCTTACTGATTTCTGTCGGATGCGCAACCCGTTTGGCACCAGCCATGCACATCTATTGGGCGAGCAGACCGTACAGCTCACCCGCAGCAAGCTGGCGAAAAAGGTCGCACCATGAAGTCTCCCTCGGCAACTCGCCTTCTCTTTCCCCGCGCCCTTTTGCTGGCCTCCGCGCTCTCCCTGCCCGCGTTTGCCCAGCAGGCGCCGCCGGCCAGCGTCGCGCCGCCTGCGGCCCAGCCGGTAGCTGATGCCGCCCGCGAGGGCTTCTGGGGCCGCGTCAACCCCTTCGCCCGCAAGAAGTGGGTCAACCAGCGCGTCGATCCCCTCCACGACCGGCTCAGCGAACTGGATCAGCTCAACGCCAAGAACGCCAACGACATCAAGGACGTGGACGGACGCGCTCAGAGCGGCATCCAGCAGGCCCAATCCACCGCCGACGCCGCCTCTCTGGCCGCCGCCGCTGCCCACGATCAGGCCGGTAAAGCCGGCGCCACCGCCCAGAGCGCTTCTGGCCGCGTCGATCAACTCGGCGCCACCCTCGGCGGACTCGATCAGTACCGCCAAGTCGGCGCTGCCGAGATCGCCTTCCGCGGCAGCCAGTCGCTTCTCTCCGCCGAGGCCCGCAAGCAGCTCGACGATCTCGCCGCCAGCCTCAGTGGACACCAGGGCTACCTCGTCGAGATCGAAGCCCGCGCCCCCGGCGCCGCCAGCCTGGGCATTCAGAACAGCCAGCGTCTGGCCGAGACCGTCAAGCGCTACCTGGTCACCGAACACCAGATCCCCGTCTACCGCCTGCACTCCGTCGGCCTGGGCAACGCCCCCGCCCCCGGCCAGGACCAAAGCCCGACGCGCAAAAGCGGCAGCGTCCAGATCCGGTTGATGGAAAACAGTTTGGCAGCCAGCAAGTAAGCGGCTGCCTACCCCGCTCTCCTAACACGAGAGAACCAAGGCAACTTGGCCCCCATCATCGATGGGGGCCGTTTTTTGTCGGCGCGCTGAAACGCCACCGTGCCAACCTGCCCACTGCTCGGAGCGATCCAACGGCAGGCAAACGCCCCAATTGCCGGCCATCCGCCAGAACTCCGGATTCGGGCTTTGAAATCGCTTTCCTCTACCTCTTCCAAGGGCGTATATTGAAGCCATGATTTGCGAAGCAAGCTATTCCATGGATTGAGGTTATGCTTACGACACGAGGCCTGTATCTATGATGGCGATGGCCCCTCGAAGTTCCTTCCATCGCTTCCGATGGCAGGGGAGCACAGCTTCCCCTCGAGCCGATTGGATCGGTTCCCCTTGGGGATGCTCGGACCCTCGATACCACTACGATGCACAGGCTTTGCTTAGGACGGCCTCGGCAACCCGTTCAACTACAGTGCGCTTTTCGCAGTACCGTTCCACCGCCAAAGAACGCGATACAGAATCAGGAAACGACTACTTCGGGGCCAGGTACTATGCAAGCAGCATGGGCCGATTCATGTCGCCCGATTGGTCTTCAAATCCCGTTGCTATTCCATTCGCTAAGATCGAAAATCCGCAAAGTCTGAATCTTTACTCGTACGTGCAGAACAACCCGCTGAGCCGAGTTGATAAGGATGGCCATGATGACTACACGTATGATCAGTCAGGCAAGCAGACTGGCTACGTGAAACGAAGCGCGTGGCACAACTTCTGGGCTGGAAATTCATACTCGATGAACCTCACGGCAGGCGGCTCAATCTCACTGTACGGGCCGGTCAATCAGCTCGCGAATGGCCAGCAGTACAACATCGTTTCTGCCTCAGACACGATGAAGGCTGCTTCCAGTTTTGTGGGCCAGAATGCAGGCAAAGCACAGGGGATGACGCTCGATCAATTCAAGAACGCATCAAAGAATGGCGCGGAGTTCGACTTCAAGCGGCAATTGTCTGGAACTTCTCTCTACATGTGGAGCGACGGAAAGGCCTACGATTCTGACGGAATCGGCAATATTACTTGGGGCTTTCTCTCTGTTGGCGCTGTTCATGGAAGCATTTCGAATCACTGCTGTCCGGCTATAAGCTGAACAGATTCAGTTGGTTGCCGGAGCATGTTAATTCGAGTTGGGAGTCGATCTGCTGAAGTGCCTGTAAAATGGGGGTTTTCTCGAACAGAGTCAGGCTGAG